>LQAJ01000041.1_pt1 | contig 124498 bp, 152 predicted proteins | sample 1535811 | NCBI WGS metagenome assembly LQAJ01 (sample SAMN04331587, study PRJNA305678) | bioreactor metagenome | isolation source: bioreactor_6 inoculated with Wadden Sea sediment 2nd replicate of a... | place: Germany: Wadden Sea, Janssand Flat | reverse complement strand
TATACTACTTTTTAAATACATAATGATCTCATCGAGAGAGACTGAGGGAGCGGCCCTATGAAGTCTCAGCAACCTGCATATGTTTCATGATATGTGTAAGGTGCTAAATCCGACAGTCATTGACTGGAAGATGAGCAAAGAAGACGAATATAAAGCTTCTCTCATCGACTGGGAGAAGTTTTTTTTATTTTCTTCAGACTCTTTCTTGATCATTTGTGTCATATCCTCGTTCAGCGCCTTGTCTGATTGATGGAAATTCCATGTTTGAAGAAGGGCGACGGTAGACGAAAAGGATGAAAAGTTGGAAAATTATGAATAGTGAGACGAGAAGGAGAGGCATTAAAATGACAGTGAAAAAATACGGACTTGGAACAATTGCAGTACAGGGAAGCTACTCAGCAGACGAAACAGGATCAAGAACCATTCCCATCCACCAAACAGCATCTTATGATTTAAGGGACGCGGATCGGGCGGCCAATCTCTTTGGTCTAAAAGAATTTGGAAATATTTACACTCGCTTGAATAACCCGACAAACACATCATTTGAAGAAAAACTTAACCTGCTTGAGGGGGGCGTAGGCGCCTTGTCAACTGCATCTGGGCAAGCAGCCATTTCCCTTGCCATCTTAAATATTTGTCAAGCAGGTGACCATATACTTGCAGCAAGCACCCTCTACGGCGGAACATACACCCTCTTTGCATACACCTTCAATAAACTAGGGATTGACGTCACTTTCGTTGACCCAGAAGCCCCTCTTGAAGCGTTGAAGGAAAAAGTGCAAGACAACACCAAGGTTGTTTACGCAGAAACCATTGGAAACCCGGGACTGAATGTCCTCGATTTCGATAAGTTTTCCGCCCTTTCCAAGTTTGCTGGTGCACCTTTTATTGTTGACAACACATTTGCAACACCTTATCTATTAAGACCATTTGAACATGGGGTGGACATCGTTGTTTACTCTGCAACCAAGTATATTGGTGGACATGGAAATAGCATTGGTGGCGCTATTATAGACTCTGGTCACTTTAAATGGACAGGGGATAAGTATCCAGGCCTTGTTGAGCCAGACCCAAGTTATCATGGATTAAAATATGCAGAAACGTTTGGGGCGCTGGCCTATATCATTAAAGCCAGAGTCCAGCTCATACGAGACATTGGGGCGACACTTAGTCCCTTCAATTCATTCCTCCTCCATACAGGTCTGGAAACACTTCATTTACGAGTACAAAGACATAGTGACAATGCCCTTGAACTCGCTAAATATCTCCAGGCACATGAAGAAGTGGAGTGGGTGTCCTATCCAGGACTTGAAGATCATCCCTCTTATGAACGGGCTCAGAAATATCTTCCAAAGGGTGCGAGTGGTGTTCTGACCTTTGGTGTAAAAGGGGGCGTGAAGCGGGAAAAGCTTTATAAACAATGTTGAACTTGCAACCCTAGTGCCAAACATTGGTGACACGAGAACCCTTGTGATCCACCCTGCGAGCACAACACACTCGCAATTAAGTGAAAAGGAGCAAGAGGCATCAGGCGTTCGACCTGATCTTATCCGTGTTTCTGTCGGGATTGAGGACATAGAAGATATTAAGGCCGATTTTGACCAGGCTCTTTTAAACAAATAGGAGGGACTTGTATGCCAGTTGTTGTACCGGAAAGTTTTCCAGCTTTTAAGACACTTACCGAAGAAGGCCTTTTTCTCATGGACAAGGTTCGTGCCCAGCATCAGGATATTAGACCATTGCGAATATTGGTGCTCAACCTAATGCCTTTAAAAATAGTAACAGAAACCCAGCTTTTAAGACTGATTTCCAACAGTTTGATCCAAGTGGATGTCACTTTTATACATCCTTCAAGCCATGAAAGCAAAAATACGGACGCAGACCATTTAAAGACTTTTTATAAGACCTTTGAGGATGTGAAAGACCAAAGATTTGACGGCATGATTATCACAGGAGCGCCTGTTGAGAACATGGCATTTGAAGAGGTGACCTACTGGACAGAGCTTCAAGAAATCATGAACTATTCCAGGGAAAACGTCACATCCACATTGTTTATATGCTGGGGGGCTCAGGCTGGTCTCTATCATTTTTATGATGTTGACAAACATCCACTTAAGGAGAAAATGTTTGGCGTTTATGACCATGAGGTTTTAGAAAAGAAAGTGGCCCTACTCAGGGGTTTTGATGACTCTTTTTTGGCCCCGCATTCCAGACATACAGAGACAAGGCGTAAAGACATTGAGGGCGTTGAAGGGCTTAAAATACTATGTGAGTCAAAGGATGCTGGCGTTTATATAGTGGCAAGAGATGACTTAAGTCAGGTCTTTGTAACAGGACATTCTGAATACGATGGACTGACTCTGCATTTAGAATATGCTAGAGATGTGGAAAAAGGGCTGGATATAAAGATGCCATTTAACTATTATCCTGAAAATAACCCAGTGCTTCGTCCTAAAAACAGATGGCGGTCTCATGCCAATCTGCTCTTTTCAAACTGGCTTAACTACTGTGTTTATCAAGTGACAGATTACGATTTGTCCCTGTAAAAGTGACCAGCCTCTTCAAAACCCCTGAAACGGGAAGTCCATCATGACTTTCCGTCGCAGGGGTTTTGATGTTTAAACAAAAGCGGTATTTCTAAATTCGATTTCAGTGCCTTCTGGAGCAATTAATTTGAACTGTTTGACCCCTTTAAATACTTTCTTCTGATAGGGCTATTTTATCAAACTGGATGAAAGTAGACTACTTTTTTGTTAAGGGACTTGCCTAAGTCAATGGATCTATCCATGAGGATTTACTTGATCAGTGGCGCATAAAAAATGTTGAAAGCAAAGGTGTATTTTGTAAATTGAAAATGAAATATATGGTATATTGGTGACATGAATTCCTAATGGACGCCTGCCTGTCTATATTTTTTAACACAGAGTATGTGGACTAGGCACATAGAGTTAGACTGGAGTGGATATAGGTGAAATTTATTGGTATAGATTTGGCTTGGACATATAAAAACGAAACAGGACTTTGTGTTATGGATGACACAGGAAATGTTCTCTATTTGGATGCCCAGGTCTACTCAGATGAGGCCCTTGTTGAGAAAATACTGGAGTATGGTCACGATGACTTATGTGTGGCTGTAGATGCCCCTTTGGTTATTGCCAATCAAACAGGGGCAAGGGAGGCAGACCGACTGGTAACGCGGGCAAGATTCCATGGACACAGGCTCATGCTCTTCATGGCCAATCGGTCCTTCTTTGAAAAAACCTATGGCGGTATTCGTGGAGAGGTGCTTTCTACAAAAATCAAGGCATCTGTACTGAACCAGCTGAGCAAACCCATTCATTTTGATTTTGTCGCTCAGGACGGAAAAGTGTATTGGTGGAGACCTTTCCTACAGGCATTTATTGTGGGCTCTTTCCCGAACTTTATCCTGCGCCTTATAAGATTAAAGGAAGACTTCCTTATAAAGAAAGTCATGACAACTTGCACAAAATTTTAAGACGCCTATGTGCCCTTGAAGACGATTTTGACATGACGGGAATAAAAGATCACTTTGACATTGAAGGTCAAAGTATTAAAAGAAAGGACCATAAGCACATTGAGGATAAGTTAGACGCTTTTTTAAGTGCCTACGGACTTTTTGCAATTTATAAAGAAAAAGCCACGGCCCACTGCTTTGGCGAAATCCATGACGGGTTTATAACCATTCCTGTCAGTAAAACATAGACTTATGATTCATAGATTGAAACATTGTTAAAAAAAATGTTAAAAGTCAATTTGGTAAACCTATGTACAGATGGTGGTGGAAAAATGAAATCAGATAAAAGGGTCATGCAGGATTCATGTGCAAAAAAAGACTGCAGGGCCTATATGAATGTGGTTGAAGAACTAAGTGAATTTAAAAAAATAACTAGAAAACTGGATACAGTTCTAGAATCGTCTTATGATGGCATATTTATAACGGATGGCAATGCTGTAACAACTCGAGTCAACAAGGCTTATGAGCGGATAACAGGTATTCGAGCGGATGATATTATGGGCAAGCATGTTAATATTCTTGTTGACCAGGGCATTATATCAAAGGCTTGCAGTACAGTTGTACAGCGAACACGTGATGTGGTAACCATGCACCAGAAGCTTTCATCAGGAAAGATCCTGCTTGTGACAGGCACACCCATATTTGATGACCACGGTGAAATCGAAATGATTGTGACCAATGTTCGAGATATAACAGAACTACAAAGGCTCAGGGAGGAACTTTATGAACGGGATAGAAAGATGGATATGTACAACACAAAGCTGGAATCCCTTCGTAAAACCCTTAATGAAAAAAAGTTCTATTTATTCAAGAGACGGAAAAATGGTCCGTATACTAGAAGCGGCAAAAAGGGTGGCAAGCCATGATACAACTGTATTGATAACAGGAGAGACCGGTGTTGGTAAAGAGCGTATGGCTGAATTCATTCATCAAAATAGCCTGCGTAGTGAAAAAAACTTATCTCTGTAAACTGTGGTGCCATTCCAGATTCTCTCATTGAGTCAGCCCTTTTTGGATATGTTTCGGGAGCCTTCACCGGAGCCAAGGCCAGTGGTAAAGTGGGTCTTTTTGAAGAAGCCAATGGAGGAACAATATTCCTAGATGAGATCGGTGAACTGCCTTATAATGTACAGGCAAAACTTCTAAGAGTTCTTCAGGAACAAGAAATACAGCGTGTTGGTAGTGTGGAAACAACAAAAATCAATGTGCGGATTATCGCGGCCACAAATAAGGATTTAAAAGCCATGTCAGAAGAGGGGACATTTCGAAAAGACCTCTTTTACAGATTGAATATTATTCCCATACATATTCCGCCCCTTCGAGAGAGAAAGGCTGATATAGTACCGCTTATCAATACATTCTTGAATGCATTAAATTTAGAATATGATGAAGAGAAGAGACTTTCAAAAGACACTTATGAAAAACTCTATAGATACGCTTGGCCTGGAAATATACGTGAACTGAAGAATGTTGTAGAGCGGGTTTTTGTCATGTGCCAGGATGACACAATACTTTCCAATGAACTCCCCGTTGAAGTGGACCACCATATTGACTTGGGGGCCAGTGTGCCAAGAGGGAATTTGAAAGATGCTGTGGCACGACTAGAATCTCAAATGATAGCCAATGCTTATGATGAATATGGCAACGTAAGAGACGCTGCAAAATCACTTGGCATAGATGCCTCTACATTTGTTAGAAAAAGAAGTAAATACGAAAAGATTGTTAAGGATGTAACGAGTTGATAGGATCTGTTGCGATACTGCAACGTGGTGCAAAAATGCAACAGACCGTGATTTGTGATATAGAACCGCACAAAGACAAGGCCTTTGCTTGTGAGTGAAAAGGGTGGTGTTGCAAAAATGCAACACCACCCTTTATTTTGTACTGGATTAAAAACAATATTGAGATATTATTGTTAAATGCGTAACAAAATACTTTTTGCTTATACAAGGCTCATAGCAAGGCTTTTGGACGTGGTATAGATAAAAGTTTAACAGAAAAAGAAAAGTTGGCATGTGAGTTGCGTTAATTAAAAGTGACTGAAAGACATGGAGAACAATATTAGGAGTGATTAAAATGGCGTTAATGACAAAAGAGCAGTATATTGAAAGCCTTAGAAAAATGAATCTTAAAGTTTACCTTTTTGGTGAGCTGATTGACAATCCAGTGGATCATCCAGTGATTCGACCATCTCTAAACTCTGTAGCTATGACATATGAACTGGCACATCATGATGAGCATAAAGATCTTATGACAGCCACTTCAAATTTAACGGGGGAGACAGTCAACAGGTTTTGTCATCTTCACCAAAGCACAGAAGACCTTAAAAATAAGGTGAAAATGCTTCGTCTGCTTGGACAAAAAACAGGATCATGTTTCCAAAGATGTGTTGGCATGGATGCCTTCAATGCTGTATACAGCACAACATATGAAATAGATAAGGCGCACGGCACAAACTATCATGAAAACTTCAAAGCATATATGAAGTTTGTCCAGGACAATGACTTGGTTGTTGATGGCGCTATGACAGATCCAAAAGGGGATAGAGGCCTAGCACCATCTCAGCAGGAAGACCCTGATATGTACCTTCGCATTGTAGAAGAAAGGGAAGATGGCATAGTCGTACGTGGTGCAAAAGCGCATCAAACAGGTGCTGTAAACTCTCACGAACACCTTATCATGCCAACGATTGCCATGCGTGAAGAGGATAAAGACTACGCTGTGAGTTTTGCTGTCCCAAGCGATGCTGAAGGTGTCTTTATGATTTATGGCCGTCAGTCCTGTGATGCTAGAAAAATGGAAGAAGAAGCTGACATTGATCTAGCAACAGCCAATTTGGTGGACATGAAGTTCTGGTTGTCTTTGATGATGTTTTCGTCCCAAATGATCGCATCTTCTTAAAGAAAGAACACGAATTTGCAGGCATGATGGTGGAACGTTTTGCCGGTTACCATAGACAATCTTACGGTGGATGTAAAGTTGGTGTGGGCGATGTGCTTATCGGTGCGGCAGCCCTAGCGGCAGAATATAATGGCGTGAAAAAAGCAAGCCATATCAAAGACAAGCTCATTGAAATGACACACTTAAACGAAACGCTTTATAGCTGTGGCATTGCATGCTCATCAGAAGGCACGAAAATGGAAGCTGGCAACTATATGATTAACCTTCTTCTTGCTAATGTGTGTAAGCAGAATGTCACAAGAATGCCATATGAAATTTCAAGATTGGCTGAAGACATAGCAGGTGGACTCATGGTGACATTGCCATCTGAAAAAGATTTCAACCATCCAGTTATTGGCCCATACGTTGATAAATACTTCAAGGCTAAGAGCGATGTGCCAACTGAACATAGAATGCGTATCTTGCGTCTTGTTGAAAATATGACTCTTGGAACAGCGGCTGTAGGCTATAGAACAGAATCTATGCATGGTGCCGGTTCGCCTCAGGCGCAACGTATCATGATTGCACGTCAGGGCAATATAGAAGGTAAAAAAGAATTGGCAAAAGCCATTGCTAAAATTGACGACAATGTGTCTGTTGAGAAAGTATCTAACTCAAAAGCCCAGTAGATAAGTTGGTAAGCTCAGTCAGATTATATTATAAAAACCTTAATCAGTTGAAATTTTCTAAATCGAGCGCTTGCAAAATTGCAGATTTAGGGCACCACCATATATTGTTTCAAATATTTTCTTTATATGTGGTGGTGACTCACAGAGGATATTTTGCAAGTCGCTCTCTATAGATAGTCCTACATAAATATCAAACATGTATGCATAAAAGTATAATTATTTGATTGCACTGGGACCATAAAGTGAGTGATGGAATATGAATGATGTTTTTGAACGTGTTCAACATGTACTAAACAGCAAGGTTAGAAAAAGCTTACGACGTCACGGCGGAGACATTGAACTGATCTCTGTGGATGGTGGCGAAGTGAGGGTTCGTTTTCTTGGAGCCTGCAGAACATGCAGTGCAGCACAGATGACGGTCGAGGATGTTGTTGAGGCCAGCATCCTCGAGAACCTCCCTGAAATTAAGAGGGTGACCCTTGTAACAGATGTGGACGAAAGTATGTGGAGCATGGCCAAGCAGATTTTAAGAGCAGGCTAGTTGTTCAGGCATATGAAAGAAAATTCAAAAGGGCTGTTCTAATATATATATCGAAGCACTTAGAACGATATATGTAGGTGAAAAACCAATCAACATACCCCTATATGTAAAAATATATAAAATAAAAGAAAAAAAAGGAGGTTTCAATGGGCTGGGAAAAAATATATCAAAGCAAGCTCGTCAGTGCTGAGTCAGCAGCACAAGCCATTCCTTCAAATTCTCGCATGGTACTTGGACATGCTGCATCGACACCGGTTGATGTTCTAAAAGCAATGACAGATGCCAAAGAAAATTATAAAGATGTTGAGATTGTCCATATGTTGTGTCTGGGCGAAGGCAAATACCTAGCAGAAGACATGAAGGGACATTTTAGACACAATGCTTTATTTGTAGGTGGAAATTCAAGAAAGGCTATTGAAAGAAATCAGGCAGACTACACACCATGCTTTTTCAACGAAGTGCCAGGGCTTTTTAAAGAAGGCAGACTGCCTGTTGATGTGGCTCTGATTCAAGTTAGTCGACCTGATGCGAAGGGCATGTGTAGCTTTGGACTGTCCAGTGACTATACAAAGCCTGCTGCAGAATGTGCAAAAATCGTCATTGCTGAGGTGAATGAGCAAATGCCAAGGGTTGGTGGGGACAACTTTATTCATGTTTCAGACCTAGATTATATTGTCGAAACAAATAATCCCCTATATGAAATCCCTCTACCTCGCATTGGGGATGTGGAAAAAGCCATCGGCGAAAACTGCGCCAAACTTGTTGAGGATGGATCAACCCTGCAACTTGGCATAGGGGCTATCCCAGATGCTGTTCTCATGTTCTTAAAAGACAAGAAGGACCTTGGTATTCATACAGAAATGTTTTCCGATGGCATTCTTGAACTTGTAGAAGCGGGTGTGGTTAACGGGCGTAAAAAATCCCTGCATCCTGGGAAGATGATTTCAACATTCCTCATGGGAAGCAAGGCCCTTTATGATTTCGTTGATAACAACCCTCTTGTTGAATTGCATCCAGTAGATTATGTGAACCATCCTGCTGTTATTATGCAAAATGACAATATTGTTTCCATAAATTCATGTATTCAAGTGGATTTAATGGGTCAGGTTGTGTCTGAAACAATTGGATTAAAACAGTTTAGTGGTGTAGGTGGACAGGTGGACTATGTTCGCGGCGCCAGTATGGCAAAGGGCGGCAAGTCTATTATTGCCATTCCATCAACAGCATCAAAGGGTAAGGTTTCAAGAATTGTGCCATTTATTGATGAAGGCAGTGCTGTTACAACAACAAGAAACGATGTTCATTATATTGTTACTGAGTTTGGTGTGGCTGAACTCAAGGGCAAAACGCTGAGACAGCGTGCTCAGGCCCTCATTCAAGTGGCCCATCCAGATTTCAAAGAGGAGCTTATTGAGTCGTTTAATAAAAGGTTTATATAGAAAAAGGTGAACATATGCAATTATTCAAACTGGGATCAAAGATTCATCAATTTGGCGTTTTCGATGAATTTGCTAAGAATTTTGAAATTGGTGAGGGTGACTTGGTTCTGACACATGGCTTTCTTTACGAACCATTTATGAAGCCCCTTGATCTGAAGGCAGATTTTATCATTCAAGAATCATTTGGCTCAGGTGAGCCTTCTGATGAAATGATGAATGCTATTTTGACAGAAGCCAAGCGTAAGCCGTTTGACAGAATATTTGCCATTGGCGGGGGCACAGTGCTTGATATTGCCAAGCTCCTTGTTTTAAAAGACGTAAATAATGTTGTGGATGCTTTTGAAAAAAAGATACCACTTATTAAGGAAAAATCCCTCATTGCTGTTCCAACAACTTGTGGAACTGGAAGTGAAGTGACAAACATAACAATTGCTGAGATTAAATCCAAGCAAACAAAAATGGGACTAGCTGTAGACCAACTTATCCCAGATGACGCTGTTTTAATTCCTGAGCTCCTTCGTGGACTTCCATATAAATTCTATATCTATAGCTCTATCGATGCTCTGATTCATGCCATAGAAGCGTATGTGTCTCCAAAGTCGAATGAATATACGCGCATGTTTAGCATTAACGCCATTGAGACAATTATGGAAATTTATAAGGGCATCCTTAAAGAGGGTGAGGAATACCGCTTTGAGAGGCTAGAAGATATGGCAGTGGCAAGCAACCTAGCCGGCATTGCCTTTGGTAATGCAGGTGTAGGTGCTGTTCATGCCTTGTCATATCCTCTTGGCGGAATGTACCATGTGCCTCATGGCGAAGCAAATTATCAGTTTTTTACGGAAGTCTTTAAGCTGTACAACAAGAAAGATCCGGACGGTAGAATCAAGAATGTCAATGAACTGCTTTCAAACATTCTTGGAGTGGATCAACAGAAGGTATATGAAGAACTGGAAGACGTTTTAGGTCAGTTGTTATCTAAGAATAAACTAAGCACTTATGGGATGAAGGAATCTGAAATTGAGTCTTTCACTGATAGTGTGATAACAGGACAACAACGCCTGCTTGCCAACAACTATGTTGAATTTTCACGTGAAGACATCCAGGGAATCTATACAAGACTGTATTAAGGTGACGGAGGTAAGACAATGTTAAATGAAATGATTCAAAAATCAAGACAAGCCCAAAAAGAATTTGAAAGCTTTTCTCAGCCCCAAGTCGATAGAATTGTAAGAGAGATTGGCAAAGTTGTCTATGACAATGCGGAAATGCTGGCGGAAATGGCAATAGAGGAAACGCGCATGGGCGTGTATGAGCATAAGGTGGCTAAGAACAAGGGCAAGGCAAAGGTGATTTGGAACGACCTGAAAGACAAAAAGTCAGTGGGAGAAATTTATAGGGATCCTATAACAAATATTGTTGAAATCGCCAAGCCAATCGGTGTGGTTGGTGCGGTAACACCGACAACAAATCCTATTGTAACACCTATGTGCAATGCCATGTTTGCAGTTAAGGGTAGAAATTCAATCATTGTAGCCCCTCATCCAAGAGCGAAAAATTGCAGTGCTAAAACTGTAGAGCTCATAAATGCTCGCATTCGTGAACTGGGTGCACCAGAAGGTCTGGTTCAGATTATTGACCAGCCATCCATTGACAAGACCAATGAACTTATGCAATTGGCAGACGTGGTTGTGGCAACAGGTGGTATGGGCATGGTTAAGGCTGCTTATTCAAGCGGAAAACCTGCTTATGGGGTTGGCGCTGGCAATGTTCAAGTTATTGTTGATAGAGATATTGACTTTAATGCGGCTGCACAGAAAATTATTGATGGTAGAACGTTTGACAATGGCATTATCTGTTCTGGGGAACAGTCTGTTATTGCTCACGCGGATGACTTTGATGCCGTTATGAAAGCATTCTCTGACAATGGTGCCTACGTTGTCACATCAGATGAGGAAAAAGCTAAGTTTAGAAATGCCATTTTTAGTGGAGACCACATGAATAAGGATGTCGTGGGACAATCTACAGAAAAAATTGCCCAAATGGCTGGTGTTGAAATACCAAAGAACACACGTGTGATTCTTCTTGAAGCAGACGGTATTGGCAACGAAGACATTCTATGCAAGGAGAAAATGTGCCCTGTCATGGTCACTTTCAAATATCAAACGTTTGATGAAGCCGTTCAAATTGCCAAAACGAACCTTGAAATAGAAGGCAATGGACACAGTGCGGCCATTCATTCAGACAATATTGATAATATTAAAAAAGTTGGAGAGGTTCTATCTGTATCAAGACTTGTCGTGAATGCACCATCAGCTACAACGGCTGGCGGCAGTTTCTTCAACGGATTCTCACCATCAACAACACTAGGATGTGGCAGCTGGGGTAATAATTCAATCTCAGAAAACTTCACTTACAAGCATCTGTTGAATATTTCAAGAATTGGTCTTCTTCGTGAAGATGTAAAGGTTCTTGGCGATGATGAAATTTGGGCATTTAGCACGTCTGCATAACCCTACAGAGTAGACTGTGAGCCTTAATATAAGCCTCTTGTAAAAGAGGCAAAATATACGGAAATTCCCGCATAGGCCATGCGCTGAAATTTCGTGACGACAATTTCACCGACCTGCTAAAACCGACCAAATCAATACCTTTTAGTAGAAATGAAAGACTTGACCCTATCCCTACATGGGCTTGACTTTCATGAAGTTGATCGAGTGTTAAAGTAAGATAGTATCAAAAAAAGACAATATCAAAGTAAAACCGTATAGACTTGAATATGAATTCTACATTATGAGTAAACGCAAGAAAATGTATGAAAAGCATTAATGGGAAAGATTAATTAATAAAAGAATAAACAAATGCACTATTAGGTCTTAACGCAAACTATTTTGTAGTCAGACCTGAGCAGTTATCTCAAGATCAATTGACCGTTTAAGCCAACTGACCATTGGCTTAATAGAATCAAGTGACTCAATCTAAGCATTAAAATGAAACCGCAGGGAGACTTCAACCATCCCTCTGCGGTTTTTCATCTTTTTTACCGTGTGTAGTTATTATAGTCTTTTTTTAGGAGATGGCGTCTGCGTGTCGCCTTGATTTCTGTAAAGAAAACTAGAAGATCATCCAGCTCAGTGAAAAAGAGAAACAAACAGGCAGCGGTGGCTAGGATAAACTTTAAAACTTTTTAACAGTGGATTTTTTCTATTCTGATGTGTATTCAAGCACTTCAGCCCCTTTTGATATTTTATAGTTGACATGTGTAAATACATGCTCGATGTAGTGAATTCCATTATATTACATAAAAAGCCGTAAGGATGGATTTAAAGTGGGATTTAAGGCTTTTTTAATCTTCGGTTGTTTTGCATTTGTAAAGCGCTAAACTGGATTGTAAAAAAAAATATGAACACCGCCTTGATTGCCTTGATTTACACAAGGGTATATGAAACAATAGTATGTGCTTGATTTAGTAAACGTTAACCTAGTCAAGGTCTGTTTGCAATCAGGTGTATGAAACAAAGAACAGTTGATTTGATCCAAGTCTATAGAACATTTTAAAAAGTTTCTATGATGGGATCGTATTTTTTTGAATTTAGTGTGAATGACAAAAGTGATATGAGGAGATGACATGAGTAAATTAAAGAGTATCAAATCAAAAATCATCATAGGCCTGGTGTTTACACTCTTGGTGAGTACGGAAATATCTAGAATCATTGTGGAACTCATTGCTAAAGTGTATGAGTTTAAAGGGGTATTTGCTGTGTATATCAATACTGGAATCAGTATTTTGACCACGTCAGCAATCATCTATTTAATACTGACTTACGTGGTTCTGACCCCGCTGAACAAAGTGAGTAAGGTCATTCAGAAACTTGCAGATGGAGATTTAACCACTCGCATTGAACTCAAGGCCAATGATGAACTTAAAGTGCTTGGCGATAACTTGAATAAGGCTATGGATAATTTAAATGATATTATTGGCGGTATTGATCACAAGTCTGATACGATCAATGGTAGCATTAAAGTCCTTGAAGAAGAAAACAGAAGCTTGGTGTCTAAGCTAGAAGCCATCAGTGCGTCTGCAGAAGAGCTTCTTGCAGGTATGCAGGAAAACAGTTCTTCTATTACCATGGTGTCAAAGAAAACAGATAGCGTCTTTGATGATACCAAGTGGTTGCTTGAATCAATGGTTTCGGAAAAAAGAAAAATCTAAAAAAAATGCAGGAGACATCCAAGACTTTTAAGGAAGAAACCACAAAGTCAATTCATGAGAAGGACCGTATTTATAGTTTGAATAAAAAACAAGTGGAAGACGCTGTTCAAATGAGTGCAGTTGTTCGTGAAGTGAATGATATTGCTGAAGTCATTTCAAAATATCTGAGGAAACCAATTTACTGGCGCTCAATGCATCTATAGAAGCAGCAAGAGCTGGTGAACAAGGCAGAGGCTTTGCCGTCGTTGCAGACGAAATCGGCAAACTGGCTTCAGAGTCTTCAAAGAATGTTGAGAACATAAAGCCTATTGTGAGTAAGGTGGAGTCCGCTGTAAAATCATTGTCTGACAGTGCCCTTGAGACCCTTTCTTTTATAGAAACGCAGGTCAATGAAGACTACAAGAAGTCACTGGAGTTAAGCAGGGCGTATGAAAACGATGCTTCGAACATAATGAATATGGTTGAGCAGACAAGTGGTCGCCTTGATGAGATAGAGGACAAACTAAGTGAAGTCAATCAAGTCACAGACAGCATTGACGACATTATGAACCAATTAACAAAAGGCACACAGGAAATTTCTCAAAATGTTGAAGACCTGTCTATAACATCGAATAAAATTCAAGAGAGCATAGAAAATCAGGTGAAAGTAACAAGGTCACTGGATAAAGACGTGAACGCCTTTGATATTGATGAAAAGGGTTAAATCTTTAAAACACCAGTTGGAGACTGTTCAATGAGCAGTCTTCTTTTTTTATGGAAAATTTTCAAATTGCATATATTTCCCAAAGTTGCAACAGAACAAATGTTCGTGTATAATATAGGTGTGGGGAACGTATGTTCTGGTTGGAGCATTGATGTGGATGTCATTCGATGAAGGAAAGGAGTCGGTGGTCATGCGGACCAACCCGAGAGAAGTAGAGGTTTTAGCAATTTTTGACCAGTCGGGTAATCTTCGGCCATTGCGGTTTAGAATCGAAGACAATATGGGTGAAAGAAAAACGATTAAGGTAGACAGAATTATTTTAGCTGAGGTGGAAAAATTGGCAGGCAATGTTATGATCAAATTTCGGTGTCAAAGTGTTTTCGGGGATCAGGCCCGTATTTTTGAGCTTAAATACGAGAGGGACACTTACAAGTGGTACTTGTTCAAAATGTAAAAGTGAAAACCAGATGATTGGTGTGCTATGAACATAAATATGAAAAAGATCTGGCTTTATTTTTTAATAGGCAATTTTGTGAAGCATTTGTATATCAGGCGCTTGTAAAATTATAGATATAGGTCCTCGTCATACCATATATAGAATTTTTGATTCTAAAATATCTATATGGTATGACGAAGACTCTTGAATGATATTTTGCAAGTCGCTCATATAAGAAGGTGAGTGTGTGAAAAACCGAGTGGTCTTTCATGTGGATGTGAATTCGGCATACTTGTCCTGGGAAGCCGTATACAGACTACAGCATGGGGACAAGCTTGACTTAAGAGAGGTTCCATCCATTATAGGGGGCGACCCTGAAAAACGTAGAGGCATTGTTCTGGCCAAATCACTATCCGCCAAAAAAGCAGGTATAAAAACAGGTGAGGTCCTATTTAAAGCCTTTCAGAAGTGTCCTAATCTGCAGGCTGTCCGTCCAAATTACAGTCTGTATATTAAGAGCAGTCGTGCCCTTGTTGACCTACTTAAAGAGTATTCTCCAGACGTCCAGCGCTTCAGTATTGACGAGTGCTTTGTCGAGTTTACAGATGTTACAAAGCTTTGGGGCGATCCTGTGACTGTGGCAAACACAATACGAGAACGTGTGAAAAAAGAACTGGGCTTTACGGTCAATATAGGGATTTCAAGCAATAAACTCCTTGCCAAGGTGGCCTCTGAGTTTGAGAAACCCAACAAGGTTCATACCCTTTTTCCTGAGGAAATGAAGGGGAAAATGTGGCCTCTTCCTGTGGGAGATCTTTTTGGGGTGGGGCGGGCAACAGAACCTAAATTGAAGTCGATGGGCATATTAACAGTAGGAGATTTGGCCCAAACGGACCCAGACGTTTTAAAATATAAATTCGGCAAGTTTGGTGGTGTGCTTTGGAACTACGCCAATGGCATTGAAGATTCTCTCACAAGAGAAAGTGGTGTTGAGTCTGTAAAGGGCATTGGAAATTCTAGCACCCTGCCAAGAGATATTGAGACGAAGGCTTCAGCCTATTTGTACTTGCTATCCCTTACAGAGATGGTGGCCATGCGTCTTCGTGATACAGGCAAGCTGTGTGGTCTTGTGTCCGTGAGCGTTAGGAGTTCTGAACTCGATCGAGCCTCCCATCAAAGAAGGTTATTTTATAATACGGATTCCACCATGGAAATTTTTAAAGAAGCTAAAAGTCTTTTTGATGAACTATGGGACGGACGTCCCATACGCCACTTGGGGTTCGGGTTTCAAAGCTTGTGCCAGGACATGAAAAACAATTGCCCCTTATTGATGCCCAGAAAAATGAAAAACAAGAGCGCCTGGATAAGACCATTGATGAACTCAGGCTGAAGTATGGCACAAGATCTATTTTGAGGAGCAGTTTTCTTCATACCGGGGTTAAGCCAGTTATGGGCGGAGTCGGAGAAGAAGACTATCCCATGATGCGGTTTGATCTATAGACAATAATCGACAAAATAAATTCACCCCTATTTTCTACTTGAAAAGCCCATAAGATGTTCTGTAGAAAATAGGGTGAAAATGTTATAAAATATTGTTTATAGTCCTAATTCACAATGACAGCAGCCGTTTCTTTTAATTCTTCTTCAAAATTTTGTAACGCTTGAGTGTGTTCACCGACGAGACTGTCAATATTGGAAGCGCTTTGCGCAGTGTCTTCAACATCCTTAGACAATTCGTCAGTGTTGGCAAAAATATTTTGTGTCATGGTGCTCAGATTTTCAGAGTAAGTGTCCACTTTGCTTATAATATCCATCATTTCATCAACATGGGTGCTGATATTTTTGAAGTTTCGTTCTGTATCTTGGGCATTTTCTCGTCCGGTTTCAACGGCCACATCCACATGTTCTACAGATTTAATCACATCTAGGATATCAGCGCGAATGCTGCTCACACGTTCAGTAATTTCCACAGAAGCCTCGTTGGATTGGTTGGCGAGTTTGCCCACTTCATCTGCAACGACAGCAAAACCGCGACCGTGCTCCCCGGCGCGTGCAGCTTCAATGGATGCATTAAGGGCCAGCAGGTTGGTTTGCTCTGAAATGGATTTGATCAGTTCGACCATATTTTCAATAGATTGCATGGATTCTTGAAGCTGTTCGAATTTTGAGGCTGACTGTGACAATTGTACAGATATGTTTTCAACAGCAGCTACTGTTTTTTCCACTGTCTGAATGCCACCATAAGTCTCGGTTTCGATTGTTTTCGAAAGGTCATTTGCAGCCTTGGTGACCGACTTCATATCCTTTGAAAACTCCGCGATTTCTTGTAGGCCCGCTGTTGTTTCTTCCACAGCAGACAAGTTGTTTGCTGCCTTGTCAGCAATATCATTAGCATTTTCTGTAACACGCAGAACATCTTGACTGGTCGACTCCATCTTGGCAATGATCTTTTCAATCATATCTTTTGTTTCAAATTCTTTTTCAAGGCTTTGGGCAAATCCAATGGCTCCAATACAAACGCCCTTCTTGTCTACAATAGGATATGTTACAGCCTTAAAGGGCATACCGTATACTTCGGCTGGCACAGTGGCTTTTATAATTTCTTTTGACTGAATTGTTGCCCTGAGTGGATCATCAGCTGGAATAGGCATGCCCGCCTTAAGTGGTACGATCATCTTATCTCCAGGCCAGTATCCAATAAATTTTTCGCGATTGGTAAGTGATACCATAACATCCTCTTGAAGAATGTCCTTTAGGTGTGGAAGGACAAGCTTGAAGGCTTCCACTTCTTTCATTCTAAACATATTCGACCCCGTTTCTGCAATTGTTTGCCCATAGTACTTTAGAACCGTTTAATGTTAAAAATCAAAAACATCTACATGACCATTCTACCAAAAATATACTTGCACTTACAACAAAAACATGTATTGATTTTTTACTTTTTTATGACTTTTTTATGACTATAGTCACTGTCTGTAAAGCGATTTATGATTGCATATTTTCTAAATTTGAAATCATAGTATTGCTTGTTTCAGTGTTTCTTAGATGTGATTCCCAAGTGATACATTGGAGCTTCCTCGATCAAATATTATAAAAATATAGCCAATTCGATATTTTATAATAAAATGGATAATTACACCAAATAAAATTCAAAAAATTAACTTAAACAAGGTGTGGCGGGGTATATTTATATTGTGGGGGATCAAAATTGAGTTGGGGGGCATGAAACTATGCGCAACATATGGAAATGGCTAATGGTATTTACAACGATGGTTGCTCTGGTCACAGGGGGGACGTATGCAATATCAAAGGAAGATTCTCATCCAAACATTTTGCTATTGAATTCATATCATGATGGTTACGTGTGGAGCAATCAGACTAAAAAAGGTGTGCAAGATGTTCTTAACGTTCATTTTGACTCTTATACCCTGCGCATTGAACATATGGATACAAAAAACAATAGTAGTGAAACCTACATGCAAGCACTGTTTGATATGTATAGAGTGAAATTTGGAAAAGACAAGTTTGATCTTATTGTATGTGCTGACGATAACGCCTTAAAATTTCTATTAAAGTATTCTAAAGACTTATTTGATGACACCCCGGTGTTTTTTTGTGGTGTTAATACTCTAGAAGCACATAATCTAGAAGGTGCAAAGAATTTTTATGGCGTTGTTGAGAAGAGTTCAACAAGGTCGACTATTGAAGTGGCTTTGCGACAAAACTCAAATATTGAAAATATATATCTGATCGTGGATGATACCATTACAGGCCGGTCAACTAAAAATGATGTGACGCGGGAAATGACGACCTATTACCCAGAGCTGAACTTCGAAATTTTGGAGAACATGACAATCGGTCAAATAGAAAGTTTTTTAGGTGGATTAAATCCAGAGAATACAATCGCTATTCATACATTTTATGTTGTTGATGTAGACGGAAGTGTATATCCCTTAAATTATACGGCCCAACGATTTATAGAGGCATCAGCAGTTCCTGTGTACGCCCTTTATGATTTTGGATTTGGTGAAGGGGCTATTGGCGGAAAAATAGTTGAAGGGTATTCCCAAAGGCACACGGGTTGCAGAAATGGCCGCAGCCTACTTAGAAGATCCATACAGTATTCGTGATAAATATATTGTGGATGATAGCTATAATAGATATAAATTTGACTATATGGCCATGCAGAAGTATGATTTGTCAATCAATGCATTGCCTGAGACCAGCATTATTATCAACAGACCCACATCGTTTTATGAAAAGCATAAAATGCTTGTAAACGTGAGTTTAATCACCTTCTTTTTGCTTATTATCTATGTTGTGATTCTGCGACTTCAAATTGCATCACAAACAATAAAAAATTACTAAAACACAAAAGGAATTAATGGAATCTGAAAAAATGGCATCCTTGGGAAGGCTGGTAGCTGGTGTTGCCCATGAAGTGAACACACCGGTTGGTGTAGGGGTAACCCTAGCCTCCCATATTGAAAACACAACCAATATAGTTCTAGAGTTAACCCGAGAGAACCAGATCAACAAAAGTGAATTCATAAAGCATATGAAGGATTTGAAAACCACATCAAATCATCTCTTGAGCACGCTTAATAGAGCATCGGATATTATTAGGAGTTTTAAGAAGGTATCGGTTGATCAAGTATCTGATGAGTACAGAGAAATTAATGTATGTTCATACCTGTATGAAATTTTGGGCAGTCTTCAAAGTGAAATAAAACGTCATGCAGTAGACATTAGCGTGATATGTGATGAAAATATCACTGTAAAAAGTCACCCGGGGGGTCTTTATCAAATATTTTTAAATTTAATAATGAACTCAATCAATCATGGCTTTAAAGATCGATCCAGTGGCATTATTGAAATTAGCTTATCTTACAGAAAAGGCAAAGAGGGAAGTGGAAGAAATACCACTTATAAAGAGACGCAAGATGTTTTATGCATCAAATACAGAGATTATGGTGTTGGAATGGACCCAGCAACACTAAAAAAACTCTATGAACCTTTTTTCACAACCAAGAGAGACTGTGGCGGGAGCGGTCTTGGCATGAATATTGTTTATAATTTGGTGACACAACGCTTCAATGGAACAATAAAGTGCTCAAGCGCTGTGAATGCAGGCACTGAGTTTGAAATCGAACTTTTAGTCGATGACCTAAAACCAGCTTTGTAGAGGACTTGTTTTAGAATTATACACTCAAGTTGATTTATTCCATTTTTCTAAGGAGGCTGTTGCAAATAACAGCCTCTAATTTAATGGGATTTTCCATGCGTCAAAATTGTATTCATAAAAGGACAAAGCCAAAAACATTGTGATCAGAGTCTAGGATACAATTAATTATTAAAAATACAAAATGTAATAGTTTACAACCTATAAACAATTACATATAATCACTTTGTAAGTCGCTACATTGATTACTGGATTTTCATAAAGAAAATAAAAAACAAACATAGAAGTGAATTGGAACAGTTGGACAAGAAGTGCTGGAAAGGTGTTTACTATGAAATACACAAACAAGCAGGTTGAAGATCAAACAGCCAGTGAAAAACTCTTAAAAAGAAAGGTTGGCCTTGATGACAGGTATTCCACTGAGTGGATTGTTTTTGATGAATACACTATTGAAGAGGTGCAAGAGGGCGCCTTATATATTCGGCCGAAGAAAGGGGCGGATTTTAAGTTGTACAATCCTTTTAATGTGGCAGAGCCCCTTGTCATTGACACTTTAGGGTTGGGGGATGCATATCTCCTGTATCAGCAAGCCCTAGAGGACAAGGACTTGAATGCGTATCGAAAACGAAAATGCAAAAAATGTGGTATGAACTTCAAGAACAAATCTTAAGGTATGCAAAAAATACGGACTTATGGGTTATGAGCAGCAGCACTTATAACAGAAACATTGTGGGTGATAAAGAAATATTGTTGACTCAAAAGAATCCATTAAGTTTGAAGACGTCCCATATGAATGGGCAGGCATATATGAAACTATTTACTCCGTTTATAGAAGAGGGCAAGATTGACTTATACATGCATAAAGATAAAATTCATTTCACAAAATATGAGGACACACCTAAATATTATGGGAAGAGGCCTCTCGTCCTGGACTTGATTTTTTCAAGTTTCTATGCAGAAAACATTGTATGGCTCCTAGATTTCTCGGCTATGTTGGCGAGGCATTATGACCAATTGGCGACATTTAAGGCGTCAGCACTTAGTTTGACTGAACCTGTCACAATTTTGGCTGATCAGTTTGAAGCAACGAAAATCGGGTTTACCATCACGCAGGGCAGGGAAACAAAAATCTCTTGGGAGTTTGACTCTTTAAAAAACGACGGTTCAAACCATCTATGCCTTCGCTGTAACAGATAGGGTCAGCGCTCTGAAACGATGCGAACATTGCAGGCGGTTTTACATTGCAAATAGCACAAAGGAAAAATACTGCGGAGCATCTTGTCGAAATAGGTATAATGTTATGAAATCAAGGGAGAGAATGAAAAATGAAAATTCTAGTTCTAAGTAGCAATCCATCAGACGGTGATCCACAATTTGATAAAGCCATAGATGCCCTAATAAACCGAGTCAGAGCCTCCACAGGCAAAGACCAGACGCATGGAAAAGAAACCATAGAGATAAACCATCTCACCTTAAGAAATATGAATCTAAAAGATTGTATTGGCTGTTATGCATGTTGGCTCAAAAGTCCCGGAATATGCAGCGTAAAAGATGATATGGAAAAGGTGCTTGAAAAGTTTGTAAAAGCAGATGTGGTCATTCATGCATCACCTGTCAAAATTGGATTTGTATCCCCTTTAGCAAAGCGAATTAGGGATAGGCTTCTACCACTTGTTCATCCGTATTTAAAAATAGATGGGGATAGAATGACACATGTCAGTCGTTATGACAAGTTGCCAAAGCAAATTGTTGTACTGGACAAAACGGAGAATACTCAACATATTAAAACCATGTATGGCAAAAGGGGACAAGAGGACCAATATATATATAACATTCATGATTTGGAGGAGATAGTACATGCGCTTACTTGTTATTAACGGATCACCTAAGAAAAGCAAGACCAATACAGGCGTTATGATAGATGCTTTTACCGAACACCTCAGCAGTTTTGAGGATATAGTGGTAAAACAGATAGGTGCTGGGCATGTAGAGGATATAGTGAATATGATTCGAGTCAGCGACCATATTGTTATGGCCATGCCTCTTTATGGATATTCCATGCCAGCCCAAGTGCTAGATCTTTTAAACCATGTTTATGCCCTTTGTCTCTCTGACCCAGACTTCAAGGCATCAGTTCAAAAAAAATCTTTTGGATTTATAGTCCAGTACGGTTTTAAGGAAGCGGTACATGCGAGACCACTGGAAGACTATTTTAAATACTATGTGGGTCTGATTGGGTCGGAATATGTGGGGACAATTATTAAGGGTGGATGTGATGCCTTATACAGTCAAAAGGATACCCGTGCAGGTAAAAATCTATTAAGGGGTTTAGAATCTATTGCAGAAGACTATAATAGGACTCTCATTTTTGACGAAAACCGACTTTTGAAGTATTCAGCACCAGAAAGTCAAGCCAAAAGAAAGAGTGTCTTCTTAATGAAGATATTTGTTAAATTGGCCAATGAATTTTACTGGAAAAAGAAGTATGAAAAGTACGGTGTAACAGAAGCAGAAAGTTTTGCTAAACCCTATGAATAGAAATATAAAAATCGCCTATAATGCATCTTATATAGATACATTATAGGCGGTTTTTCGTGTGAATTAGCCGAATATACTAAGGGCGTATGCTTCTGAAAGCTTGCTTAATAGGGCAACGCCAGCGGCACTGTTTCCCTTTTCATCAAGGGCTGGTCCCACAATACCTATTCCATATTTTCCAGGAACAACTGACATGATACCACCACCAACGCCACTTTTAGATGGTATACCAACCTTCAAAGCAAAGGCCCCTGAAGAATCATACATACCACAAGTGGACATAATGGCTTTGGTCATTCGTGCATTTTTCATTGAAAAGTAACGGTGACCAGAATCAGGGTCCAGTCCATTATTGGCTATAATGCGTGCTATATTTGCAAGATCTTTAACACGAACTTCATGTGAACATGTTTTAAAGTATGCATCAAGCACATCTTCGACATCAGCTTCAAATGTTCTTTGTCCCTTTTGAAAGTAAGCCAAGGCGCGATTGGTATCACCTGTTCGTTTTTCAGAGGCATAGACAGATGCATTTACTGAAATGTCATCATTTTTAGCAAGTTTTCTAAGGAACTTGGATAGATTCTCAAATCCATCTTTGCCTTCTTTTTCAACGATAAAGGATGTGGTGGCAATGGCACCTGCATTAATAAGTGGATTGAGTGGTTTTCCGTTGTTTCTTGTTTCAAGTTTTATAATAGAGTTGAAGGCATCGGCTGTCTGTTCGACACCAATACGTGTAAAGACTTCATCTCCATAGGCTTCTAGCGCATAGATCAGTGTAACGACCTTTGAAACACTTTGTATTGTAAATTTTGTATCAACATCACCAGAATAAAGTTCATTGCCTTCAAGATCTATTATATAAATACCAAGGGCTTGGGCATTGGCATTCATAAGTTCCGGTATATAGGAGGCAAGCTTACCTTGCTTGGTATAAGCTTTTGATGCTTTTAAAAAGTCATCCAGCCTAGATTGAGTAATATCCATAAGTCATAACCCCTTTTACTTTAGTACCTTCCATTATAGGGGGTCGTGCTGGATTGGGAAAGCGTATTCATAAAAGAATACCTGTATATTTACTCATGCTTTGTATGTTGATGAAATTGTATACACCATAGGTCTATGCTGAAATACGAGCTCCAAATGGCACTAGAGCCAGTTTTGCTAATTTAATATGTTGTTTTGCAAATGGAATACCAATGATCGTAATGGCCAGAAAGCATGCAGATATTAGATGAGCAAGGAAAAGCTCCCACCCAAAAACAAGTATCCAAATAAGATTTCCAATTAGACCAAAACCTCCAAAGTCTCCAATTTCAACATTTCTTCCAAAGGGTGTGAGTGTCAGGCCTGCAATTTTGAAACACTGCATACCAAAGGGGATGCCTACAACAGTTATGCATAGCACAAGCCCGGCGATGGCCCAACCTATAGAGACAAGAAGACCTCCAAATATAATCCATAGTAAATTTCCGAGTAATGACATAATTATTCCTTTCTGATTTAAATAATAATATATAATTCCTTTAACTATCCACCAGTATACAGGGCATATATGAAGAGAATCTCTCAATCGGATTAAAATTTCATTAAGATCTATAGGAAGGTAGGATAAAGCATAGGCAGTCGCCCCTTACAGACTTTAAAAAATCATGCTGAAGAAATTAGAAATGAAATCAATAGAATACAGGAAGATTTAATAGTTAAGTATGATAGGGCTATTGTAAAGAAAAATAATGAATAAAATGTGATTAGGATCTGCTTGTCGGTTGTGCAAGCAGATCTTTTTCACTAAGAGAGCAGAGGGTTATAAAATATGTTACTGACACATGACATTTTATGGAGGCGCTATTACCAAAATATGAAAATCATGATATATTATGCATAGTGAAAACTGTTATAAGCGACTTGGAAAATTTCAAAGAGACATACAGATAAAAGTGCCTAATGCATATGATTCGTGAGGTTAATATACATGCGCAACAAGAAATGGAATGCCCTTAAAGTAATACTACTCATAGTTGTTTTACTTATCGTGGTTATCGTTTTATCCAAGAAGGATATGTTTTGGAAGGGGATTTTAAGCTACAATGCCTTTGTTTCAACAAATCAGAAAATCAGAGTTGAAGATATTGAAACAACGTCTCTTGAAAGTGAAGAGAGTAGGCTCACTATCCTATTAGAAGATGGCGACTATGCTTTATACAATATGGCCTATATTGAAAATGGTGCCATGATTTCTGGAAAAAGAGTCTTAAGAAGAGACGCAGAAATTATAATGGATCGATTTGTAAAGTACAAAGACATCCACCCCATATATTCCAAACACAGAAGCTATGCCCTGCGTGTGGCTCAAATGCTGTGGATGGGGGGGATGACTACTGAATCGAATGAGATCATGGACGAGATTGAACAAAGCTTCGAATTGAATAAGCCTTCTCATCAGTTAAAAGAAGAATTCTATTTAACAAAAACAGCTATTGACATGGCCTATGGGGATTTTCATGCTGTTAAAACAAGTTTGAGCCATATAAGCGGAGAAGAGCATGCTGCCATTGTGGAAACGATTAAAAAATATATTTCAGAAGTCCTAAAGTTTGAAATGGCATATGAACCAGACCTGGTGGATCAGTACATTGAGAATGAAAATCTGTATTCAAAACTTTTCCGTGAAATATATGAGATGCAAGATATGAATAGAAATGAACACAGACTAGACAGCCAAGATGTTTATGAGAGAACCGATAAAACGGTTGTGGGTCAGGTTACAATTGATGGAAAACCCTACCAGGGAGCCATTGTCTATGAAAATATCAGTCTGGTATGCGTTCGGGGGTAGCCCTTGAAAGACATTACAGCGTCACGGATGATGATGGTCAGTACGAAATAAAAAATATCTGTTCAGACATGAGAATGGTTGGAATCATGATCCCTTGGCAAGTGATTCATGACAAACAGTGGCAGTCAAGAGACGGGCGCGGTGTGTTTTTTCAAAGTGATTCTAATGAAATTGTGGAAGACTTTGAGTTTTGGCCAGGAGCAGAGTTTAAAATGCTCCTTATTGAGGGGGATGAAATACACTACCAAATACAAGATCCATTAGCGTCTAGAAACAGGCGTTACAGCTTAAAAGTGTATTTTGAAGACCCGAAATACAGTACAAATCTAGGCCTTATGGACACATATATTTCTTATGATAATTTACAGGGAACGCTGTCATTAAAAGCTTTGAAATCACAATCGGAGTTCTCTTTTATGTATATGCTAGCAGAAGACACTCTGAACATTAATGGTTTTATGGAACCTCTTTACCTGTCAGGAAACTACTATTTTAAGGTGTTTCCAGAGCAAATCAACAGCGATGGAACCATTACAAATGGTCTCTTCTCAGACGCCCTAAGTCAGGCACGGTATGTTCAGGGACAAGATGGCTATAGCAAGGGGGACAAACTTCTTGAAAATAAGAAGGTCATGGATGCCATTCAGTGGTACACAGAAAATCCCACTGAGCATGGTCTCAAAGTTGTTTATGCCCTATACAAAAACGGATTTATACCAGTTGAAAATGAAAGCTATCTAGACTTAGAGGGGGCTGATCCACAAAAGGCCCTCAAGTATTTAAATGAACTGATTGACCGCTATGGTACATCTGAAAAACGCTTGATTGAAAAAGCGGAATTGTATGAGGAACTGGGACAATATAGTCTTGAAAAAAAAATCCGAAAGAAACTGCTTTCATTGAGTAAAGACAATGTTTTCAACCATATTGAGTATGCAAGGTGCATGATGCAGCTTGGAGACTATGATCCTGCCATGGACTACCTGTTAGAATATGGTGCGCCAGACAAAGAAGCCGATCGATATTATTCTAAAATGTTAATAGGACATAGGTTGGAACTCCTTCCTCAAGAAATGCAGCAAGCCTTAAATAAGACAAAGGATATTGCTTCATATTATGACTTTCATGTTTTTATAAAAAGTGGAGACTATGATAAGGCGTGGACCCTTTTGCAATCTAAGCCAGAGTCCAGTATGAAAACATTTTATACCCTCTTAATGCTTGATGGGGTGCACTTGAGCACAGTTGATTTTGAAATGTATAATAAAAATAAGCTTGACGGCCAATACACAGATTTCATAGACTATTATGTGGAGAAGACGCTTGAGATGGGTCAATTAGAACAATCCGATAAGGATTTGGCTATGATTCTTAAATATATAAAAATGATCACAACTGGTTTCACACATACACTTGGTCGAATGAAAGCAATATGTAACTCGTTATGAAATACAATTGATTAGATGTTTAATAGTAGGATATGAATAGATACAAGTTGAGATAAGGAGGCTATTTTGAAAGCACAATTTCTTGGACATTCGGCATTTTATATTGAGACAGAGAGCGCAAAAATATTAATAGATCCCTTTCTTACAGGCAATCCGATGGCCAAACATAAACCGGAGGACTTTGACAACGTTGACTATATTCTGATAACCCATGGTCATGGAGACCATATTGGGGATGCTCTTGAGATTGCAAAGCGGTCAGCGGCAACAGTCATTACGAATTTTGAAATTGCTAATCATCTGAGTCGTTCAGGCATACACTGCCACCCAATGCATATTGGTGGACGTTATAAGTTTGAATTTGGAACAGTTAAAATGACACCAGCCCTTCATGGCTCGGCAATTGAAACCGAGTCAGGATCAGTGAATGGTGGGAATCCAGCAGGATTCGTCTTGAATATTGACGGGAAAAAAATGTATCACGCAGGGGACACGGGCCTTTCAATGGATATGAAGCTCCTTGAAATAGAGGATATAGATGTGGCTCTTCTGCCCATAGGTGGAAATTTTACAATGGATATTACCGATGCCTTGCTTGCTGTTAGCTTCATTAAGCCCAAAGTGGCAATACCTATGCATTATAATACTTTTGATGTGATACAGGCAGATCCTGATGAGTTTGTTGAAGGTCTGGCAGATGACGTAAAGGGTGTTGTGTTAAAAGTTGGCGAAACCTATTCCTGGTAGGTAAGTATAAGCATCTGACCCCACTGTCTCATATTCAGTGGGGTTTTTTTATTGTCCTAGAAAGCGTCCACTCTTATATCGGCATACTGTATATGTGAATTGTATTGGTAGACGTTATAAAATCAGGACTTTTAAATGTCTAAGAGAGTATAATCGAGGATAGGTAGAAAAGTATGAACCCAGGAATCATAATTCTAAGTCCAAAATTAGGCCGGTAGAAAACATCTTCTGGCTTTACAAAAAAACGAAAAGGAGACCAATCGTATTTTATAAACAACATGCCCAGCGAGACGAAAAAAACACCGAATAGTATGGTTAGTAAACCAATAAAAATAGTCACATTAATCACTCCAATCTATTATAATATAGCTTAAGACAGAAGATTTAACAAATGGGTGACTTGCAAAATATCATTACCCCCCCTCAATATGCCATATACAGATATTTAAGAATCTGAAATTTTCATATATGGTATAAGGAGGACGCGGAACTGTAATTTTACAAGCGCCAGAAATATATCTTTTAAATGAATAAGAACATACAGATTCTATGATGTGTTATTAAAAAGGAAATAGAAAGGTGGAAGTAAAAATGCATTATGCTGCCACGGTCTATGATCAGGTGTATAAATATATTGCATCAAATTATGCAAGGGAACTCAGTAAGGCCAATATAGATTTTCGTGTGGCTGATAAGGACTTGGGTCTACATTCAAGGGTGCAAACATTGGTTTCTGGAACCTATGATAAATCCATTCAAGAAGCTTTCCCAAACTTGAAAAATCTCATAATTCCCTATGCAGGCATGAACAAAGTCGAAATCTCTCGAATAAGGGCTCGAAGCATTAATGTGTTTAATACCACAGTGCACTGTCATTATGTTGCTGAACGGGCTTTAGCCTTAACCCTTGCTGTTATGGGGAAAATCGTATTCTACCATGACAATTTAAAAAACGGGGACTGGAGCGGACGCACAGAAAAAAACAGGATTAGCTGGACCAGTTTAACACATAAGAAGGTGGCCATTTATGGCTATGGGACAATTGGAAAAGAAATTCATAGGTTGATGAAACCTTTTGGTGTTGAAGTTGGCACTTTAGACCATAGGAACAGACGGCCAAATGATGTCCATGTGTTTAAAAAACTAGAGGAGCTGGCAGTTTGGTCTGATGTATTTATAATCAGTGTTCCCTTGAATACGCAGACAGAGGGTCGAATTGGTGAGACGATGATCATGGCCCTAAAAGATAAGATTCTAATTAACGTGGCAAGAGGTCCAGTCGTTGATGAGACAGCATTATACGAAGGTCTAAGCGATGGAATCCTAAAGGGGTATGGGTCTGATGTTTGGTTTCAGTACCCGAGCGTAAAACAGAAAAAAATCATGCCCTCTAAATACCCCATCGAAAAATTTGATCATGTTGTCATGACGCCTCATTGCGGGGGCTTTGAAGAATCAGCGGTTAAACTTCGATATGATGATGTTGCAGGTAGGCTTATTCAAATTGCAGGTGGTAGTTTGATGGGGAAGAAATTATAGAACGAGAAAACGCTTAAACTTAAAAAAAAAGAAATTTTTGACAAAAATCAATATCCCCCTGACTCAATCAGAAACAGGCATATAGCCTTAAAGAACTTGAGTCAGGGGGATGTTTTATTGTGTTCTAAAAATGTAGCCTTCCCCACGAATCGTGATAAGGAAATGTGGTTCGTGTTTATTGATTTCTATTTTTTCCCGCAGTCTCATTATGTATGTATTCACAGTGTTTTCTGTGTAAATATCACTGTTCCAAACATTTTTAAGAAGTTCTTTTCGACTGAGTATACGATTGGAATTTTTAAACAAGTAGACCAGCAAGGTATATTCTGTTGCTGATAAGTCCAGTTGTTTTCCATCAATCTTTACCTGATGGGTTGCGAGGTTTAGTGCGAGGGAACCTGATTCTAAAATATCATTTCTCGAATTATGAGTGTACTCAGCCACCCGTCTTAGATTAGACTTAACACGTGCAACCAGTTCAAGGGGGTCAAAGGGCTTGGTCAAATAGTCATCTGCCCCTATTCCAAGACCTAAAATTTTATCAGACTGGGTTGTCTTAGCTGTCAAGAAAATAATGGGAACACTGGAATGTTGTCTGATTCTCTTGCAGGCTTCAAATCCATCAATGCCCTTCATGTTAATATCCAGCACAATTAAGTCGATGCTAGGATCTTTGGACATATCAATAGCGTCTTGGCCGGAGTGACCAGCCTGTGTTTCAATGTTATGAATATGCATAAAATCTGAAATCATGGAGACTATATTTTTGTCATCATCTATTATTAAAATCTTAGCCATAAGTATCATCCTCTCCTGTAAATATCATAACCAAAGTAGCCAGACTTATTCAACTGTAAATATACACCTTTTTATGACAGGTCTATAACAATATTATATAGATGTGTTCATAATCGAAAATTTCAGAAAAATGAAATATATAATAATTGTATATTCAAAATATTCTAATATATCAAAAGTGAAAGCAGAAAAAGGGGAGGTTTATATGGGGAAACCAGCTGAAAAAATGACTACGAAGACAAACAAAAAGTTTCACAGCGAGTACGCTAGACTGGATAAAATTCATTGCTTTAAGTGGCATTGGAATACTTATGTTTTTTATACCAGTGACAATTGGAGAAAAGACGACAATTCCACTTGATCATGCGGTGACATTTGTTAAGACACTGGCACCGGGTTTTATGCCTTATTATGGACTCATTGTGATTATACTAGGGGCGGCATTTCCGTTTTACAGTAAGACTTGGAATAAAGACAAGGTGACGGCTTTTTTCTCAGTATCTAAAGTCTTAGGTCTGGCTGTGGCCTTTATGGCTGTTTTTAACTTTGGACCAGCATGGTTGTTTGAAAGTGATATGGTGCCATTTTTGTATAATAAACTGGTTATTCCAGTAGGGCTTATTGTCCCTCTTGGGTCTGTATTCTTAGCTTTTCTAGTTGGGTATGGACTGCTTGAGTTTATTGGTGTTATCATGCAACCCGTTATGAAACCCATTTGGAAAACGCCTGGACGAAGTGCTATTGATGCTGTTGCATCTTTCGTAGGCAGTTACTCTATTGGACTTCTTATTACAAATCGTGTTTATAAAGAAGGGAAATACTCAGCAAAAGAAGCGGCTATAATTGCCACAGGGTTTTCGACGGTATCTGCAACTTTCATGATTATTGTTGCCAAGACCCTTGGCCTAATGGACATGTGGAATTTCTATTTTTGGTCCACGCTCATCATCACATTCACTGTTACAGCCTTAACAGTTCGAGTCTACCCGCTTTCAAAAAAACCTGACACCAACTATTATGGCAAAGTCATAGAAGAGGAGAAACGTGAAGGCAATATATTTGTCAATGCCCTTCATGACGGCCTAATGGCATCCTCTCAATCAGAATCTTTGGTAAAAAACATTACAGCAAACCTGGTGGACGGATTCAAGATGGCTATGGGTATTTTACCATCCATACTCTCCATTGGATTGTTCGGACTCATACTTGCAAAATACACACCGGTATTTGACGCTATGGGATTTATTTTCTATCCAGTGACATCATTGCTTCAACTTCCTGATGCCATGCTTGTGGCAAAGGCGAGCTCCCTTGAAGTGGCAGAAATGTTCTTACCTGCACTCCTTGTTAAGGAGGCGGCTTTGCTTGCTAAATACGTTGTAGGCGTCGTATCCGTTTCGGCTGTCCTGTTTTTCTCTGCATCCATACCTTGTATCATGTCAACAGAGATACCACTTTCTATCAAAGATATAGTAATTGTATGGATTGAAAGAACTATATTTTCCTTAATACTAGCAGCCATGGTAGGGCATTTGTTTCTTTAGGTGAGACATGTCTAAGCCTATAAAAATAAGATGAAACAGCTTTCATTCATCCGCTTAGCAAATGGAGAATGGAGGCTGTTTTTGTCTTTAAACTTTAAGGCACTTGTATGGGGGGCATACAGCATGTGTCTGAGACCGGTAACTTAAAAATGCGAAATGATCATTTACATAAAATGGAGATGCTTATACAATGTAAGAGACTTTAAATAGGGTTAAACATGAGGTTAGAATTGGAGCTGATCAAATGTCCATTAAACATAAAACAACTTTACTCGTGGGCGTTATGCTCATCGTTATGATAATTGTGTCTATAAATGCAATTTTTCATCAATCCAGTAAAATACTCAATGAAGAATCTGAAATTATGATGAATGCACAAGTAGACAGGGCCAATGAAAATGTGAGTTTGCTTCTCAAAAGCATTGTTCTTGAAACAGAAAAGTTGAGTTTAAACCATAAGGTTAAAGAGTATTTTAAGGGCACTCTGTCCCAGGAGAATAGTGATGCTTTTTTAGAAAACTTAATGGCTGATAAAAACAATGATAGGCCTGTGTATATGGATCTCTTCTTAGTGGATCATGAGGGGATGATTGTTTCAGCGGCTATGCCCGAAGCAGTTGGTATTGATGTGAGTGGACGAATGTATTTTCAAAGGGCCTTATTTGATAAAAAGACAAATACCAGCGACATTTTACTGAGTCGGGCTGATCAAACTCAAATTGTTATAACCTTAACACCAACTTACAATGAGAAGAGCCAAGTGATTGGCTACACTGGTATTGCTATTTTTGCGACATATTTCTCTGATTTCTTAGAAGACCTAGCCTTTAATGACAAGAGTCGCTATATTATTGTGGATTCCTATGACAAAATCGTTTCTCATCCGGATTCTCATATGATTTCAAAGAGATTTGATAATTTTGGTCTATTGACAATGGATGATAAAGCAAATGGACATTCCTATATACGGGCAAATATTCAAGGTGAAGAACACATCGTTATGGAAAGAGATCTAGGTTTTAACAATTGGCGTATTATTTCTTATTTGAGTTCTGAAGAAATTTATTCAAAATCCAAAGAACTTGCTGGGACGGTCTTAAAAGTGGGCATCGTTTTTGTTTTTATTGCACTTGGATTGAGTATCTATTTAACAGATATGATTGGCAAACCACTTGTAGAAATGACTGAAGATATTAATCAAGTTATTGAAGACTCTATTAAGTATAAGGATACCATGATCCATAAACTCCCATTTGAGTTTCTAGACAAGCAGGAAAAAGAAAGAGAAATGGGGCAAGAGCCTAGTGAAATCAGTAACTTTAAAGCTGCCATGTCTGGATTTAGAAAGGTTCTTGAAAATGGGAGTCGAAATTTTGAAAATTGAACATGAAAAGCTTGAAATTTACCTGAATCAACTCTACAAAGAGCTTGATAACATCAATAACCGAAATTTAGACTTTATCGCAACCCTATCTCATGACATAAGAACCCCTCTAACCCTCATTAAAGGGTATGCAAGAGGCCTTGAAAGTGGAACTATAAATGATGAGGAAATGAAGATGAAGTTTAAAAAAGGCATTGTTAAGAGCACCAATGACTTAGAACACTTAATATATAATGTGCTTGATTTCGCCTATGAAGTTGGTCATAGCCATGTGGTTGAAATGCAGGAAACATCCAGACAAGATGCCGTTGATCAAATCCTGTTTGAAATCGGACGTTTGTATGCAGAAAGTGACCGTAAAATAGAGGTTGCTAAGGAAATATTTCATGAGGACAAGTCTATAAGCATTGATATGATGAACATAACAAGGGTTCTTGTTAATCTGATCGAAAATAGCCTTAAATATTCTAGTGAAGAGGATCATGTTCAAGTGACAGTCAAATCCACTTCACAAGGTCTTAAATTTACAGTTTATGATACCGGTCAAGGGATTCGAGAAAATGACTTGATCCAGGTCAAAGACATATTTTATCGAACGCAAGATTCAAAAGCTGTGAAAGGCTATGGTCTTGGCCTTTATGTTTGTGATCAAATATTAAAGGCCCATGGAGGGTCTCTTGAGATTGAATCAGACTATGGGCACTACACCAAGGTTTCATTTGAGATATAAGTAGAAACGTTAAATTTGAACAATTATGAAGTTCACTATATTTGTAGATGTGAGAGATGGAGGCTTTTATGAACATACACGTTTTGGTTGAAAACAATGAAGGCATCGGATACGAGTCCGAACACGGTTTGTCCCTATTTTTAGAAATTGGTGAACTCAAGATATTATTTGATACAGGCCAGTCAGCGCTTTTTATAAAAAATGCAGTCAAGATGGGAATTGATGTCAACAAAGCCCACTTCGTCGTCTTAAGTCATGGACACTATGACCATGGAAATGGACTTTCATACCTAATAAATAAAGAATTGGTTTGTCATATTGGGAGTTTTGTCAAACGATTCAGGAATAGAGATGGTAGTGAGATTGGCCTGCCTCTTACTTTAAAAGAAGCGCAGGAAAGATTTATTCTACGAATGTCTGATGCCCCAACGGAACTTTATAAAGATGTATTTTTTATGGGGGGGATTCCAAGAAAATACGATTTTGAAAGTTCTAAGCCGTTTTCATATTTAGAAAGTGGTCAAGGGGACTCCATACTGGATGATAGTGCCCTAGTTGTTAAAAGTGAAAAAGGCAACATTATCATAAGCGGTTGTTCCCATTCTGGTATATGCAATATTGTTGACCATGCCATTAGCATTACAGGTGATGTCAGGACCTATGCCATTATTGGTGGTCTCCACTTAAAACATAAGGATTTACAGCTGGAAGAGACTACTAAATACTTGAATGCAATTGGTGTAAAAAAAAATATATCCGATCCATTGCACAGACAAGTTGGTGGTAGACCATATGAAAGAAAAGATGCTGGGGACTTCTGTCATGACTGTTAGAACTGGAGATGCCTTTACCATTGTGACCAAGTGAGATATTTCATTAAGGAATTATAAATATAATTGCATGTGTAGTGAGAATTCTTGGCAGACGGGTATATAAAGACAGATGACATCGAAGGAGGGCAATTCGATGAACAAAGTTAATCCTGTCAGAATTGCAGATGAAGAATTAAAAAAAATAATAAATGACAATTCAATTTACAAAAGTGATCATTGATCCAGACAAAAAACTAATTATAGAAGCAGACCAAAAAACACATGAACTTTTTAATTTAGAAGACAAAAAATTGATTGGCATGACTCTACAAGCCTTTAATAAGATATTAAGTGGCTTTATTTCTAGTGTCCCTTATGTTGCTTTGAAAAAATCTCAGGGGGATGTGCTGGTTTGTCAGACGTTCGCTGAAGAAAACCAGGAAGCAATTTCAATCTCAAAATCGAGGTATTTATATGATGAAAAGCCTCTTGAAATACTTGAAATAGAGAAGAAGTTTGTCAGTAAGTCATCAGAAACCATACTGCTTAATAAGATGATTTTTGAATCAGACAACGGCATACTTATTATAAATTCAAATGATTTAATGAATGGAAAAATCGCATATGCCACTCCAAAGGCTTCTGAAATACTCGGGCACCCTTTGGCTGATCTGTACAGCAGTAGCTTGTCTGAGCATCTTAATGTTGAAGATAGTGAGGCTATACAAGGGAATCGTATTGAACAAATAGAGACATTAGAAGGAAAACAGGTGAATGTTGAATCCTACAGCTGAGCTTTGACAAAGAGTGGATTCAACTTGTCAAAATAAGCAAGACTAGATACATTAACACGTTAGACTATGAAACAGCAGAAAAAGGCGTGTCGTATTTAATCGAAATGAACGATGAAGTGCCAGGCTATCTTATAGACGTGGGTTTATATTTTGAAAAGGAAAAATTAAAACATGCCAGTTACATACTAGGAACAGTTCGTTCAATCATGATCAGTATTTTTAGATCATACGGCATTCAGTATAAGTATGTTGAACTTGACACGGATATTTTTGTCTTTACCACATCGCCTCTTGATCTAGTGTTAAAAGCCCTGTCCATTATCATTGATGACATTCTAATGCGCAAGAATATGCGTAGTGGGTATTCTATTCGTGCGCGTTTTGCAATCCTACATTTTGGTTTTTTAAAACAAGTGGAAGTAGAAGAGCTGTGTAGATTACGTGGTGAGTTCGGTGAAAGTGAATATAATACAGTGCTTCTTCATCCATCCCTTGGGACCAACTCACGCTACATCACTCTTAGGCAAGAACTCAAAAATGCGCTTGATGGAAAATCTTTTGAGCTCCACGCCCAGTCGATTGTAAACTTAAACACCAAATGTATAGAAGGCTATGAGATCTATCTAAGGTGGAATCATCCAAAGCTGGGGCTTATCACACCAGAAGATTTTATAGGTTTTGCTGAGTCCAATGGCTGGGTAAGGACCATTGACACTTGGGTTATTAAGAAAACATTCCAATATCTCTCAGAGACAGGCCTCACCGATGAATTTAGATTTCATATAAATGTTTCATCTATGAGTTTCACTTCTGAAACATTCGCTGAAACAATTTGCAATTTAGCCAGTGCCTATAATATAAGGCGGTCTATGATTGTAATAGAGGTGGCGGAAAACAATAGTTATGAAGCCCCTGTGGAAGACCTTGTCAAGTTGCGAAATGAAGGATTCTTGTTGGCGATTGATGATTTTGGTAAGGGGTATGCCTCGTTTCAGCGCTTAAGAGAGAACAGATATGACTATATAAAAATAGATGGATCATTTATACAAAATATCGATAAGAGCATTGATGCTGTGATGATTCTAAATGGTATAATTAGTCTTTCGAACACCCTCAATATTAACGTCATTATTGAAGGGGTAGAAAAGTATGAACAAATGGCATTTGCAAAGGACAAGGCCTGCTATTCTGTACAAGGTTTTCTTTTTGACAAACCTTACAATATCGAAAATGTGCCCATGAATATACTGTCAGTCCAGCAAAAAGTACAAATGTACAGTCAGGAAAAGCGGTATTCACATAAGAGGTTAAAGGCCAATAATAATGGTGGTCACTTAAACATACAAGTGCTTGATGAAAATTTCAATTTTGTAATTATGAGTGATTTGCTTTCGAGCTATTTACACTATGATTTAAATGAAATTGAAAGAATCAATTTCATGGAAGTTGTGGGACCATCCTATCAGGATATGACCAAGCAACTCTTTCATAATGCCAAAACTGGAGATCCCACACCTGCAATTTTTTATAATGCTTCTTGGTGCAGGCGGGGTCCATGTTGGTTGTATAGTCATAGCTGAATACGATAATTTTGAAAATCAGTTCAGAGTTTTTATTGAACTGGCTGAAAGCCTTGAAGAATCTGAAATGAAACTACTGGGTCTGAGTTCAAATTATTTGGAAGCCTTCAATGAAGCACCAGTTGGTATTATACTTCTTTCAGATGATTTTAGAATTTTAAAATGGAACAGACAATCGTCTGAGATTTTTGGCTATATGCCTTACGAAGTGGAAAAGAAAAATTTGATCAAGCTTGTGTCCATTGATAAAGACCTTATGAAAATGAATCGTGTTCTTGGAGATGTTCAAGAAAAATGCAAGCAAAGATCTAATCCTTAAGAATGTTACAAAATCAAATAGAACCATATTTTGCAGGTGGATGATAAAACATATTCATGACAGCTATGAGAGTCGTCACTTCTATGTGTGTATGGTTAGTGATATTACAGAAGATTTGAATAAAAGTAAAAAACTTAGAAAATTGAACACAGCCCTAGATCAAAGTGAATCTATGATAATCATCACCAATGCAGAGGGGATTGTTGAGTATGTCAATGACCGATATCAAGAGCTTACAGGTATAAAAAAAGAGGATATTCTACATCAGCACTGGATGACAATTATTTCAGGAGAACAGCCCCATGATTTTGGAAAGTCCATATATGATTGTGTGTCAAATGGTCTTGTTTGGCAAGGGGAAGTGCATTTGAGAAAGAGATCAAATGAATATTTCTGGACAAGTGGTTCTGTCTTTCCTGTTAATGAAGATGGTCAAAATGCAGGCTATGTTTGCCTGCTTAAAGATGTAACAGAAGAAAAAGAGCTAATGGAAGCCAATAAACATTATCGTGAAAAGGTGGCGGAACAAGAGAAAGTGGCCACACTTGGTTATTTGACTTCAGGCATAATGCATGAAATCAATAGTCCCCTATCCTATGTGCGCACAAACGTGGAATATCTTGAGACGGTCTTGTCAGAATTGAAGGGGGATTCGATTGATGTTGACGACTTTAAAGAGACCATAGCAGATTGTCTTGTGGGTTTAAAGCAAATATCAGAAATCACCAGTAGCATGAAAAAACACCTCTATAAAAGAGAAGAGAATGAAAAGGCTTCAGTGGATATTATTGAAGAACTTCGAACAGTCCTGTTATTAACGAAGAATGAGTATAAGTATAATGCAAATATCCAGCTTCAGTACAATGAAGATGAGAAAGTATATATAGTTGGAAATGCTTCTAAGCTAAGGCAAGTTTTTATGAACTTAATCATAAATGCATCCCACGCGATTGCAGACAAGCATATATCAAGACTTGGGAAACTGAAAATAGGCATTGAAGAAAAAGAGGCGCATGTTCTCATTACATTTGCGGATAACGGCAAAGGCATTAAACCACAAAACATCGAAAGTATTTTTGAACCTTTTTTTTACAACAAAATCAGAAGGTGTTGGAACTGGACTTGGACTCAGTATCAGTAAAAGCATTATAGAAGAAGAACACAGTGGCTTGCTAAAGTGTTCATCTGTTGAAGGAGAAGGCACAACTTTTACAATCGAACTGCCCAAAGAAGATACCAATAAGTGAGCGACTAAAATAATAATATTTGAGAATGTGGTTCTGTAATTTTGCAAGTGTCTGAATTAAAAGAAAAACTAAAAAATTAGAGTTTTAAATTAAGGGCGTGGAATTTAAATTCCACGCCCTTAATGCTTGTGTAAAGCCATGATTACAAGGCCAAAAGGTAAAGTAATATATTTAAGGACAAATGGGTATAAATTTTATGAGGTGGTGACATGTTACGAAAAAATACTCTGGAATATAATGTTTTATCAAAAGATGGTGAATTTGAAATCCGAAAATATGATGCTTTTTACATAGTAGAACATGAGAACAAGAGTAAAATGGGCATGAATGGGGTTTATAATGATCTGTTTAATTACATGAATTATGATAATGACAAGGGGGTCAAACTGGACCTTGTGACACCTGTCTTAGTCAAAACGGGAAATGATAGAAAAATTATGGCCATTGTTGTTCCAAAAAAATATAAAGGGGATGTGCCTTCACCCTTAAAAAAAGAGTTGAGAGTTCAGTATATTGATAGTGCCATTTATGTGGCCATAAGATATCGTGGTGCGGCGACAACACAGAATATTAACAGGCATATTGAGAAACTCAATCACTGGGTGGAGTCTCATAATTTAATAAGGGAGTCAGGGTATATAAGAGCCTACTACGACCCCCAACTGTCAGTTTCTTTCTTAAGAAGGAATGAGATTCTTGTAGAAGTTTCTGCGGATAACTTGATAGGACCACTAATTGGATAGGGGAAGTTAGGACTCTAATGGGGAGGAAACCAGTTATGTTAAACAAACGAGGTCTAGCACTGATTTTAATTATTGTACTGACTATAGGTGGCGTCTTTACAGGATGTGGATCGGAAGCTCCAAGGGCTGAGAAGCCCAGCGATTCAGAGGGTTCGGTGAAGCCATCATCCGCTGAGAATTCAGAGTCGCCAGTTGTTTCAAAAGGTATTATGGAAGTCCTTGAAGACAGTGGATTAATGACAGAGCCCTTCAGTTCTGAAGAAGCAGCTGCGGAATTTCTATTTGATACAAGTTTAAATGATGCCTTGTCTGAGAGTCTTTTTTACATGTCAGAGAGTGACATAATGGTGTTTTCGGACAATCAGTATCCAGAACAACGTCAGGATCTTGTGCAAAAAATAATCGAAGATGGACAGAATCTTGAAGAACTGACCTATACATCGATGGAAGTCATTGATTCACTTCAAGCTGACTTAATACAAGGCATTGGGGGGGCTAAACTAGAACTTCCTGAGTATTATCAAGCTGTTCATGGGCTACATAGCGAATATTTAGCATCAATACTGGATCAAACCTTAAAAATTGACATGTATAATGCTTCCTCTGACAATGCGTATTTAGATAGCTGGTATAAGGAAATGACAGTTATGATCCGACTCGCTCGGTCTGTTGAAGTTTCTGATTACTTCCTTCAGCTGAGTCTTGATCTTGTCACTTTGCAAGATTTACTGCAAGCATCAGAGTATGAATCTGATAAAAATATGGCGGCTCAGTTAAAAGAAAATTTAGATGTTCTTAATGAAAAAGTGTATGTTTTAGAGGATATGATTAACACCAGAATAGGATTAATATCAAGGTTGCAAGCGTTAGAAGAAGCGGATGAATATTATGCATTAGCAACAGCTTATGCGGTGATAGAGACTGCAGAGGCTGCGAAAGACCTTCTTGAAAAAGACTTTCCGGATGGTTCAGTTGATGATGATGCAAAGGCTTTATTTTCAGTCGAAATTGATTACTATTTATCTCTGGCAGAGGGTTTTTCAAATGCACTTATAGAACACTCAGAATATGGATTAGAAATACCTGAAACTCAAGAAGACTATAAGGCTGGTACTTTTCCGGTTAAACTCTTTGGGATAGCATATGCTGATGAAACCTCAAAGGCAGTTCAGCTCAAGAACAAGGCGGGTTCAACAACCCAGAAGGTCATCACGGGACTTGTTTCTTTTGGGACCTCCTTTACTGACACGGTTGCAGAAATAGGTACGGGACTTTTCACTGCGACCACGAATATAGTTGGTAAGACAGCTGATGTTGCTTATGGGTCAGTTAAGGGGGCGTTTGCAAGCCTAAAGCTGGCTGTTGGCATAGACGATAAGGCTGCATTTGAAGAGCAAATAAAATCCGTTAAAAGAATAATTAATGGACAACCAGGAGAGGTGGCCCGTATACTATCTTCTGCTGCAAGTAATCTTCAAAAGGGAATCGAGTCAAAACTGGGTACAGTACTTGGGAAGATTCCGCTTGGCAATATTATAAAGAAACCTCTGTCTTTTACAGTGAAAGGGTATACGGGGCTGGTTTCATCTCTTGCCAATGCATTTGATGGGAAAAAACCAACCACAGAAAAAATAATGAATCTTGTGCATGCGTCGACCCTGTATAAAGCTGACATTTTAACAGGAGCTAAGGATATGTTTATGTCTATGGGCAAAGAAGAGATGGATAAAATCATTCCTGAAAAAGCAAAGAATTTTTATGAGGCCCTTCAAACAATCGTGAAAAAAAGTTCGCATTGATAAAAATGAGCTTTTGAATGAAGCAAAGAAATCAATAAAGCATGATTTTGACACCTCAGAAACGGGTCAAAAAATCAATGGTGTTGTGGATGACTTTAATGAAAAGGCAAGTCAATTGCATGATAAGTTCGATGAAGCGGGAAGTGAAATTGTTGGAAATATTGTGGATGGACTTGTTAAAACAAAAGAGGCACAAGCGCAGAGTACAGTGAAAGTTATAGATGAAGCTCAAAAGAAATTAAGAGGCAACATCGAACAAGCCAAGAGTGGTGATACAAGCTTTGACTATATGCCAAACGATATGAAAGTTCTTCTAATGGGGTTTGAAGAGGAGCTTAAGGCAAAGGCGATTGAAGAGGTCGCAAGAGAAATTGAAGCCATGGAAAGTCAAAAGGCGGTGTATAAGGGGTATTTGATTAAAGTCACAGCTGGACCGTTTGAAGAAGAGATTGGAATGAATGTGAGCTCTGTGATATTTGATTTTGGAGATACGTCCGTTTCAACGCGTTATTCCATTCAAGGATCTCAATCAATGGATAGTTCCAGTGAAATTCTTTTTCATCATACCAAAAGGAAGGCGACAATATAAGCATGTCTACACAGAATTCAAGCATTGGTCCTGTTACTGTATCTGGAATCGTGCTTGATGGAACTTTTACAGGAACGATTCAATTCACATTGCAGGGGCAAAGTGCAAGAATGACATTTAGAACCTCTTTGCAAAAGTAGGCAGAGGAAGTGGTTCAAATAGACTAGAATATTGAGTCATAATAACTATATGCAATAAAACGCTCAGAATTGAACTGTGCGTTTTATTGCTTTGATGGTATGATGTATTGGGATTATGTAAAAAATGCACCACTTATTTTAGAAATTATTGGCAAAATCAAATTGGGGTGATTTAAATTAAGCGTTTTTTCAATAGAATTTATGGTCTTTGCTTTTCTTTTGGTTTTTACCATTGGATTGAGTTTGTACTATCAATATCAGTTTTACGAGACCACAATACATCAAGAGCTAGAAACAAGTATAGGTCTTAAAATGGAATATATGAATAGTCTGATAGAAAAATATTTTGATCAAAGTGTAGAGGCACTAGAATCTATTGAAATTATATTGCAGACGACAGAGGATGAGGATGATATTCTATATTTTCTTGAAAGGAAACTGGAAAAAAACGCCGACTTATACATCCCTTTATTTTGGGAACCCAGAAAATCATATGATTAACGGGAGCGGTTGGATTCCACCAGAAAGTTTTGATTTGAGAACAAGGCCTTGGTATATTAAAGCCACAGAAGAGGATAAGCTCATTACAACATCTCTTTACTTGAATGCAACAGAAGACTCTTGGATTGTGACCTTTGCTCAACCAGTCTACAACAAGCAAGGGGACTATCTTGGCGTTATTGGAGGGGATAACTCTCTTGAAAGTATCATTCGTGTCTTAGAAGAACAGACAATTTCTGAAAATGGATTCGCATTCTTTTTGGATTCAAACAACCAGGTGATTATGCACTCGGATTTTGCCGACAATGACACAGACAGAGAAAATGTAGAAATTTTGACAAGACCACTCAAAGAGAAAGTCTCATCAACCAGAGAAGGGGTACACTATGTAAATCTAGACGGTCAGAAGGGGTATCTTGGGTGGAACAAAATTGAAGAGACAGGATGGATTATTGGAAATTTTGTACCGATAAGTGACTATCTTGATGCTGAAAAACAGAAAAGTTTGATTTTGTGGGTCACATTTATAATGGCAGTCTTGTCCGTGCTTGTGCTTTTTGTCATCCAGCGTCGTTTTATCATCAAACCTTTGCTTGGTTTAGATCAAGATATTGAGCGTATTTCACTTGATAGGGATATAAGCTATAGACTCCCCCTAGATAGGGCGGATCCTTTTTCACCAATACGTAATAGAATCAATGAAACCCTTGACCGGACCCAAAATCTTTTTCATGACATGAATGAAAGTAAAAAGGCTCTGGAATTGAGTGAAATGAAAACCAGGGCTATTATTGAGGTCTTGCCTGATTTAATTTTCCTATATAGCGACAAGGGTGTTTTCCTCGACTGCTTGGAAAACAGAAAGGATGATCTTTACATTCACAAAGATGCCTTTATTGGAAAAACACTGCACGATGTCATGCCAAAAGAGGTTGCCGATCAAGGTCTTGTGTCTATACAGCGTACTCTTGAGACAAATGAAATGCAACAATTTGAGTATTCGTTAAAAGTCAACGGCCGTGACCAATATTTCGAAACAAGGTTTATGATGGTTACCACAGAAGAAGTTCTAGCTATTGTTAGAAATATCACTGAGAACAAGGAGCACTTAGAGCGTATTGAACATTTAAGTTTTCATGACCAGCTTACGGGACTCTATAATCGAAGATTTTATGAAGAGGAACTTAAAAGACTTGATACAGTAAGAAATCTTCCTCTTTCTCTTGTTATGCTCGATGTAAATGGGTTAAAGCTAACCAATGACGCCTTTGGTCATTTGGCTGGTGATGAATTGCTTAAATCAGTATCAAATGTTCTAATGAATCAGTGTCGCACAGATGATATCATTGCGAGGATAGGTGGAGATGAATTTATCGTGCTCTTACCGGCAACCACGCACACTGAAGCCAGTAAAATTGTAGATCGGATTCAAGCTGAAATGAAATATCTGTCTGTTTCAAACGTGCCGGTTTCAGTATCCATCGGTTGTCAAACTAAAAACAATGATTTAGAACCAATCATGGATGTTTTTGTAAAAGCTGAAGATCAGATGTATCGAAATAAATTAACAGAAAGTCAAAGTATGAGAAATAAAACCATACAAGTGATACTTGAAACTCTCAATGCAAAAAATAAAAGGGAAAAAATACATTCTGAAAATGTCAGCATAATAAGCCGTAATATTGGAGAAGAACTTGAACTGGATGATCAATTGATTAAAGAGATCGAAATTGCTGGTCTGATGCATGACATTGGCAAAATTGCCATTAGTGAGTCTGTTCTGAATAAAGAAGGACCGCTCACAGAATCGGAATATGTGGAAGTGAAAAAACACCCTGAAAGCGGCTATCAAATTCTTAAGTCAGTGGATGCATATTCATCCCTTGCTGAATATGCCTTAAGTCATCATGAATGGTACGATGGAACAGGTTATCCAAAAGGTTTGAAAGGGATTGAAATTCCATTGATTTCAAGGATTATAAGTGTAGCAGACGCTTACGAAGCCATGATTTCTGACAGGGCATATAGACGTGCAATGAGTCATGAAGATGCCATTGAGGAATTGAATAGATGTGCTGGAACACAGTTTGATCCAGAAATTGTAGAAGCAATCGTCAGACACTATAAAAACAACGACGGAGAATAAGTCATTAAAACGAGCCAGGTTGATTTCAGTCAGCTTGGCTATTTTATTGAAAACATTCATAAAATGTCCATAAAATACTGTTATACTATAATAGTATGTAAATTCATGAAATACTATGAAAAGACGGAGGCAAAATATGCATAAGAAAAAAAGACTAGCGGGTCTGCTGACCGCTCTTTTATTAACAGCAGCCGTAACAGGATGTAGTTCAAGTGCACCTGGTGCGTCAACAGAAGGCTCTGCTGATTCGGTGGTAATCGCTTCATATGAGCAAGGTCAAATTGAAGAAAGTGTTCTATATGACAGACTGCTTTCACAATCTGGTATGGCTATAATGCTAGAAATGGTGGATCAGGGCATTCTTGACACAATTCAACCTGTCACAGATGAAATGAAGGCAACAGTTGATGAAAACCTTGCTGGCATAAAAAGAATACTATGGTGAAGAGTTTGAAAGTGCACTAAAACAAAATGGATTTGATGGAGAAGAAGCTTATAAGGGTGCTCTCTACCTAAATCTACAACGAAATGCTTATATTGAAAATTACATAGAAAACGAAGTTTTAACTGATGAAGACATTCAGACATATTATGAGGCTTTTGAACCAGAAGTCGAAGCAAGTCATATTCTCATTAAGCCTACTGGCGAAGAAGAGGGTGACTGGAAAAAGGCAGAAGATATGGCGAAAGAGCTTATAACGCGTATTGAAGCAGGAGAGGATTTTGCTGAATTGGCCAAAGAATATTCTGATGATCCAGGATCCGGCGCAGCGGGTGGTTCACTGGGTTCATTTGGCAAGGGCATGATGGTACCTGCTTTTGAAGAAGCGGCCTATGCCCTTGAGACAGGTGAGTTTACGAAAGCGCCTGTAAAATCTCAATTTGGTTACCATATCATTCTTAAAACTGGCGGTGGTGAAAAGGCCTCTATGGATGATATGAGAGCTGAAATCGTTAAAACCCTAGCTGAAAACAAGCTCAAGGAAGATGATTCCATTGGATTTAAAGCCTCATTAAAATGCGTGAGGAAAATGGATTTGAAATTAATAGTGATGTCTTAAGCACACAGTACGACGCTATGAAAGACAATGTAAACGCAGAAAAATAATTAAGACAATAATAAAGTTAATAAAAGAAGACGTATGCCTCCTATTGGGGCATACGTCTTTTTTTATATTTGATTTGACCGCGAGGCCTTATCCTAAATATAAATCTAGAATTTTCATTGGATCATGCACAATAAAATGTGCATTGTTCTCTCGAAGCTCCTGTTCACTTCTAAATCCCCAAGTTACGCCAACACTAGATACGCCAGCATTTGTAGCCGTCTTCATATCCGTGTCGGTATCCCCTACATACAGCAGGCTATCTTTATCAATATTGAGTGTATTGATGGCACTGAATAGAGCGTCAGGTGCAGGTTTAACAGGGACATTGTCCTTGTGACCTAAAATCGTATTAAAAGTTCCACTTTTAAAAAAATGCTCTGTCATAAGAACAGCAAACTTATGTGGTTTGTTGGATACAACGCCAATCTTGGCCCCAGATGCTTTAAGAGCATGAATGAGAGGAATGATGTTTTTATAAGGTTTTGTATGATTTTGCCATAGATCTTTATAATAGAACTTCTGTTTAGAAACGAGCTCAGGAACGAGAGTTTCATACCGCTCCTTGCTTGGGCGTAAGTGAGCGGGCTGATCGTTAAGGACACGAATCATAAGGTTATAAACACCGTCGCCTAAATATCTGTTATAGTTTTCTTCATTTCGTGCAAGAAAACCAAGATCTACAAGGGCTTTGTTTGTTGCTTCAGCAAGGTCGGACACCGTGTCAAGAAGTGTGCCATCTAGGTCAAAAATAACGGAAGTGTACATATGCTGGTCTCCTTTATTTAATGATACGACTGTTTATGAAGTTCATCTTTTATGAATGCAATGAGCCATTCGCGTTCATGTGGTCTGTTTTCACTTAACCGTGCCGCCGCCACAGGCAACATCCAAGCGTCGATGTCTCTTTTTTCTATTTCAGTTATGGACGTATACATTTTAATATAGCTGGCGGCGTATGACTGAAGGATCATTGAAAACATGGGTTTCAATAAACCAGGAATATCCTCATGATCGTAAGGAATTTGAAGCATAAGAACAGTTCTGGCCACATCGCTGGCTGGGTGACCGATATAGGCGTTTTCCCAGTTAACGATATAGTGCTTTGACTTTGACACGATAAAATTACTTGTATGTAAATTTCCGTGACAGAGCCTTAGGGCATCAGGAAGGCGGTGCAGATAGTCCAGAATGCTTTTCTTTTCCTCATCAGACAGAACTTCAATTTTTAAAATTTTACTGCGAAAATAATCATATTGGCGTTTAAGAACAATAGAATTTTCATCGAAAGGGTGTCCCGATGAACCAAAAGCCACTTTGTTAATTTGGGCATGGGCAGAAGCTGTGTGCATGGCCATTTGTCTTGCACTTGAGAATGGCTTTTTAAGAAGATAATTTATAGTTTTACCTATAATCCTTTCAAAACCAGACCCTGTCGCCCCTCGACCTCAGTTCTTTCATATATATCAGGACAGGTACAGCCGTATTGCTTTGCTGTTAAAGAAATTTTGTATTCATAGTCTACGATTTCTTCAGAAATCCCCTTGTTAAATAATTTAATAACCTTAGTTTGATCGAAGAGATGAATATCTGCATTTTCAGTGGTTTTAATGCGTTCGCCGAGTTGCATAATATCTCCTCCTTTCGTTAGTATAATAATACCATATATTTTCTTGTATCATTCATAGAGAAAGTATGTAAGACATGTTATTTTTGGTATAATTTTGGTAAAATATAAGGGTATACAAAAAGTTCTGTGAGGTGTGTTATGAAAAAAAGTCCCTTATTTATATCATTAATGGCACTAATGCTGGTTGTCATCACGACATGTACTGGTACATTTGCAACACCGAAAACCAAGACTGTTGAGGTTGGAATATACCCCAATAAACCCCTGGTCTTTTTTGAAGATGAAGAAGCCAAAGGCTTTCTAGTTGACATTCTTGAAGAAGTGGCCCAAAGAGAAAACTGGATTTTAGTATATAAAAATTATGAGTTTGGCGATGGACTTAAGGCTCTTGAATCAAACGACGTGGATATTATGGTCGGTGTAGCTTATTCAGATACTCGCTCCAAAAAATATACCTTCAATACGGAGTCGGTTTTTGTCAATTGGGGACAAATATATATAAATTCAAACAGTCGAGTAGAATCTTTTCAAGACATGTACAATGCACGGGTCGGTGTGTATAAAAATGATATTCACTATTTAGGTGAAAATGGTTTAAAGAACACACTGAATCAGTTTGCTGTGCCCGTACATTATACTGAGTATGAAGATAAATTGAGTTTGTTTACAGCGCTTGAGTCGGGCGAAGTTGAAGTCGGTATTGTGAACAGAACCTTTGGTATGCAACATGATGCAGATTATAATATTAAAAAAACCCCAATACAATTAAATCCTGTAAATGTTCATTTTGCAACGAAGAAGGGCTTCAATGAGGACTTGCTTGCGGCGCTTGACAGGGCTCTTATCAAGTGGAAAATGGATGATGACAGTTTTTATCATGACCGACTAAATCACTGGTTTGAATCCACTGTTACGGAAATAATGCCAATATGGTCATATTATGTGCTTGCAGCTATATCTGGACTACTCATCGTGAGTGCCGTGGTTATATATATTACACAGAAAATTATACATAAACAAACATACGAACTTAAGGTCCTTAACCAGGGACTTGAAGAAAAAGTACTTGATCGAACAGTGGACTTGAACAATTCCAATGCTAAACTAAAAGACTCCCTAATCAACTTGGAAGAAAAACAGTCAGAACTGGAAGAAATGAATGCTATTTTGGAAGAGCAAGTGGAAATGATTGAGCGAACCCAAGGTAAACTTGTTGAGGCGGAAAAAATGGCATCACTAGGACGGATGGTTTCATCACTTGCCCATGAACTCAACACACCGCTTGGCATTTGCGTGACCCTTCACTCCAATATGAAAAGAGACTCAAAACATATAAAGAAGACGCTGGAAAACAAGAGACTGACTAAAAATTGTCTGGTGGAATATTTAGATGATATGATATCTGCAACAGACATGTTTCACAATAATCTGGAAACGGTTGTAGATTTAGTGGAAAGGTTTAAGATGCTTTCGTCTGGCAAGATTCAGATGAATGAACGGGAAATCAATTTATACGAGTATCTTCATGCACAAATGAATGCTCTTAAACCGGAACTAAGAGAATCGTCGCATAAATACTGCATTGAATGCCCTAGGGATATTAATATGGTCATTGATCCATCTGCACTATCCCAAGTTATAAGGAATCTAACCATGAATTCTGTGATTCATGGTTTTGATGACAGACCATCAGGTCAAATCGACATACACGTAAAAAAGAAAAAAGAAAGGGTCCTTATTGAATACGCTGACAATGGGATCGGTTTGTCGGAAGGAGAAAAAGACAAAATTTTCGAGCCTTTTTACACGACTAAAAGAAACCAAGGCGGAACAGGACTTGGTTTGTCTATTGTACATAGTGCAGTAACACAAACCTTAGATGGAGAAATTCGCATTGATGAAAGGGCCAAGAATGGTTTAAAATATGAAATAGAGCTCCCTATGGGGGAAATGTCATTTAAGTAGACAGTGCTGTGGTATTTATTGAAAAATGAAAATGAAATTGGAATAGAACAGGAGAAAGTATGAACAGAATTGGCTGAAAAAATAAAAAAAAGCAAGATTAAATGCAAAGTTAACAGAAAAAGAACTGGCTAAAAAATGCGGTTTGTCTGTAAACTATATTATTCAAATTGAATCAGGTAAAAAGATAATTAAAGAAGCGTTTGCGGATAAAATTCTCGAATCCCTGGGTGAGAAGTCGGAAAGACTAGAAGATGAACTTCCAAAGCCCAAGCTTGAAACAAAAGCCAAGACGGTTCAGTCTTCGAATGCAAACACACCGAATATAAAACCCAATGCCCAGTGGGCCGACGCCTTAGCGGGGGTTATTAAGAAATATCCAGTAGAAGACTGTTTAACGGGTAAAGTGGTTGATACAAAAGAATTGCCCGTCCTTGGGAAGAAAATTCTAGGTCACCATCCTGATAAAATAATGTTTGTGAGAGTTTCTAATGACCAAATGAAGAAAATGCGTGTTCAAAAAATGATGTGGTGACACTTGCTAAACCCACGAAATTCAAAATGGGCAAATCTATCTTCTTGAGATGGACCAAAAGAAAATTATTAGAATGCTTGTAAAAGAAGGTCAAACAGTAAGGCTCATGAAGAGTTTAAAATGATGACTCTGCCATAAAAGTAGACATAAATAAAATCAAGGTGATTGGAAAATGTCTAGCAGTGGAGTTTGAAATATAAAGATTTATAATTAATTGCCATATGAAATTATAAATCTGAAATGTAGGGCATATATATTACCAATAGAATGTTTTGAGTGTTTATTTTTCTAACATCCATAAACGACAAAATAATGAAATGGTGATAAATATGCTTAAAGATAAAGGTCGTATTTTTCTATTTGTATGTCTTTGCCTGCTTGTAATCCCTATAATGAGTGGATTTGAAAGTCCAGAACAAAGTGTTCATGCACAATTGGCTGACAAAGCTGGGCAGGACATGTCTATGACAGAAAAAAACGTGACAAGTGGAAGAAGAAACACCTTAGATCAAGGGACCTACTTGGGATATATTGCGAGTCTAAGTGCTGGCGAAAGCTATTTTGATATTGGCAAGTCATTGTCATATTTGGAGTTTCAATTTGACCCAGAGGGTGTATTGATCTTATACGAGATAAAAGATATGGGCAACTTAGACACCTCAGGTACTTTTTACTTCACAAACGTGGATGTTAAGAGTGATATTTTAGAAGCCTCATACATAGACGAGACCTTTGGTCATATGACGATCAAAGGCACACTAAAAAATACAAGCTTTACAGGGAAAATCCATTGTCAGTGGAAGTGTGAAAGGGCCAGTATGAACTTTATTGCTGTAAAAGATGATGAAAGGTAAGAGCCATTTAATTTAATGAATACAAAGGTTTAAACCAATAAAAAAGGTGCCTACTTGGCACCTTTTTTTTATTGGTTTACGTTTTAAATTGTAGTGTTGCTCAGTTTGAAACTATTTAACACTATTTTTTTTAAGTGGAACAATGTGTTCAAACACATCTTGATGCGCCTTGATTTTTCTGTCGTTGCCAAGGACACATTTAAAGTCATCATTCATAGTTTTTCGTATGAGAGAGGCAAAGAATTTTAGGTCACTTGAAGTCGTGTTTATAATTTCATCACGTTCCTGTTGAAGTTCTTCATAAGACGTGTCACTTATAAAGTTTGCTGTAGCTGTACGACCCTTCATATGAGGTGTTAGGGCGCCATCTTGCTTGCTGATAGCCCCGATAATATACTTAGTCAGTTCATCTTTTGTCAGGTCTATGCTTTCAATATAATCAGCCACTTGGTTGTAAACATCCAGTGTTTCTACGAGCTTTGGATCACGGTAAGAAACCATTTGTATATTTCCAGTGTGGCTGGCAGAGATATGGCAACCATAGGCTCCGCCCTTGGCACGAACTCTGTCGTGGAGGAACTCACTATTTAAAAGAACACTTAAAACATTTATACTTCCGTGGTAGTCAAAACCATGTTTTCTGTAATTTGATGCCTTTGCAACGTACTGAACATTCCCAGAGGTTGGTATGCCCTCATTGATTTGATCGTAAGTGAAGTCAAATGTTTGGTAAGGCAGTTCTTCAGAATGTAGTTTTTCCACAAGGCTTTCAATATTGCTTGTGAACTTCGTGTAGTCTTTTTTAGACCCGGTGAAACTCACCACAAGGTTATTGCTATTGAAAATGGTATTGAAGGTCTTTTTCAGATTCTCAACAAGTTTTTGTGACGTTTTTATCGAAGTCTTTTAAAAGGTCTTCTAGGAACCAGTAAAAGCCAAGGCCTGTAAGATGTTCTGTATATTTAGCAATCGGTGAAAAGTAGGACATGGCCCGGCGTCCTGCCACAGAATTACCTGACTGAATTATATTCATTTCAATTCTTGATTTAGCCTGCTGTATTAGCTCTTTCATTCTTTTCGTATCTGTAAGCTCAGTTCGGGTTAAAACTTCAATAAGCAGGTCATTAATTTTCTCGATTTGATTGCCAATGGCCTTTGTACGAACAGCTATACGCGGGTAGAAAAACTGGTCAGTGTCCTTTGCAGGATAAATAACGGATTGCAGGGATATACCACCAGTGTGCTTGTAAATTTCTTTGGTTAAGTCAACATAGGACTGGTCCTTGGTGTCCAGTTTTGTAATCAAATACGTGAGTAGGTTGGCATAAGGCACAAGTTCAAATGGCAATGTGCTCAAATCAAACAGAAAGTCCGCATACCCGATATCATTTGAAAAAATATCGTGATGGAGCAGGGTATAGTTATGTCTTTGTTCAATATCCTGAGGGATTCTTTCAACATCAGGATTCACATCTGAAACATCAAGCTTTGGTATAGTTGCTAAGTCTTGCGCTGTATCAGGTGAAAGCTGCTTCTTCTGGAGTTTTTTATTCATTTCAATAAGCGTATCCAGCTCTTGTTCAGAAAGACTGTCCTTATAGACCTGAAGTCTTTCAGCCAGTTTATTTGATTTGGCTTCACCAAGTCCTTTTTCTGGCTTTAATATAACAAGAGAAGCATGAGCATTGCCTAATATTCTCTCTTTTACAAAGTTCTCATAGTGGTCTGTTTCAAGGAGGGCATTTAGCTTTTCCAGTATGGGATTGTACTCTAAATATGCAGTGGGATTATCACTATATAGCCAGCTCTGCATAGAATTAATATGATAAATAATGCCCTTTGTAGCAAATCGAGAAGCCTCTCGCATATCATATTCCACGATATTGATAGAAGAACGGATAAGGTCTTTATCAATGCCAGCTTGAACCAGTTGCATCAATGTTGTTGTAACAATGTTTTCGAAGTCTTCTTTTCTGTCTTCTGATGTATTTTTTGCAATGATGGAAAGGCCACAGTGGACACCATCAGTCATCGATGCGGATATATCCTCGCCAATGCCTGCATCGAGGAGGGCTTTTTTCACTGGAGCTGCTGTGGATGAAATCAGAGCGTGTTTTAAAATCTGAGCAGTTAAGTGTTCAACTGGATCTGTGACCAGACCAACGTTGTAACTTAGTGCCAGATAGTCTTTGTTTTCAACAGTCTCATCGTCAGAAACTGGATAGTGTTTAACTGAATGAGAAGGTGTGGACTGGGGAGACTGTACAACAATAGTCGAATCAACGGACATTTTATTAAAATGGGTCAGGTAATCCTCATTAATATGTTCCAAGTATTTATCAATATCTCCATCACCATAAATATAGATATAACTATTTGACGGATGGTAATATTTCTTATGGAAATTTGTAAAGTCATCAAATGTCAATTCTGGGATCACATCAGGGTCACCACCGGAAGAAAAACTGTAGCAAGTGTCTGGGTAGAGGGACGCGCTAATGGCATCATCGAGAACGGCATCCGGTGTGGAATATGCGCCTAGCATTTCGTTGTAAACAACGCCTGTGCATTTTAGAGGATCTTTTCTATCGTGAATATCATAGTGCCAACCTTCCTGCATGAAAATTTCTGGTTCATCATAAATCATAGGAAAGTAAACACTGTCCAGATAGACATCCATCAGGTTGAAAAAGTCTTTGGCGTTGCGGCTGGCAACTGGGTATATGGTTTTGTCACTAAAGGTCATTGCGTTAATAAAAGTTTTAAGTGACCCCTTAACCATGTCCATAAAGGGTTCTTTTGTCTTGTATTTTCTTGAACCGGAAAGAACACAATGTTCCACAATGTGAGGCACACCCGTACTGTCTGAAGGAGGGGTTCTAAATGCAACAGAGAAGACCTTGTTGTCATCATCATTTTTAAGATAGAGTAATTCGGCACCTGATTTTTCATGCTCGAAAAGATGGGCTATTGAGTCAATTTCCTTAATTTCATATTTCTGGGTTAGTTTAAATCCAAAGTAGGTCTTATTTATTTCATAAGTCATAATATCACTCCTAATCATCTAATATAAAGCGTTTGGAAAATTTATAGGTTCATATCACCGCCATACCCGTATATATAGTTTTAATTAAAAACATTTATATAAGCTAGGTCATAAGGTCAGAGATATTTTAAACCGTTCATATATACTATTATAGTGTATATTTAAAAATAATGTAAGGGCTAAATTGTAAAAATATGTAAAATGATTTAAAGTATTTGTGAACATTTATAAATTCACCTCGGTATTTATATATTAAGATTTCTCGATAATGTTACAGGTTTTTCATTTATGGATATAAATGTAATGTGGGATTGTATTTTTACATTTGGAACACATTTTTAAGGGAGGTCATTTATGGCTGCAATTGTTAATGGTTTAAACAGTATTATTTGGAGTCCGGTGCTGGTCTACTTTGTGTTTTGGGTGTGGGCTTGTATTTTTCGATTTCAACGCGGTTTATGCAAGTTAGACATTTTAAGAACATGATTAAGTTGCTTTTTCACGGCCAAGAATCGGAGCAGGGTGTTTCGTCATTCCAAGCATTCGCTATGGCTGTGTCAGGAAGAGTTGGAACAGGTAATATTGCAGGCGTTGCGACAGCCATTGCCTTAGGGGGACCAGGGGCCTTATTCTGGATGTGGGTCATTGCATTTCTTGGCTCGGGTTCAGCTTTTGTCGAAGCGGCTCTTGCGCAAATCTATAAAGAAGAAATTGATGGCTTATACCGCGGGGGACCATCATATTATATTGAAAAGGGTCTTGGAATGAAATGGTATGCGGTTCTTTTTGCTATATCATCGGTTATTGCAATGGGACTCTTTTTACCTGGGGTACAGGCAAACAGCATTTCAGCAGCAGTGAACACTGCATTTGGTTTGAGTCCTTATATCACAGGGCTATTATTGTGGCCTGTCTATCTGTGATTATATTCGGTGGTGTTCATAGAATTGGTAAGGCTGCGGAAATTCTAGTGCCTTTCATGGCAGGTGCTTATATTCTTATAGCTATTATCATTATTGTTATTAATATTTCAAAACTACCTGCAGTATTGGCTCTTATATTCAGCAGTGCATTTGGTCTAAACTCAGCTTTTGGCGGCATTATAGGAATGGCAATCTCCTGGGGGGTTAAAAGAGGGATATATTCAAATGAAGCCGGTCAGGGTACTGGGCCTATGGCAGCTGGTGCCGCTGAGGTTTCGCATCCTGCAAAACAAGGACTTGTACAGGCATTTTCTGTATATGTGGACACACTCTTTGTCTGCTCAGCCACAGGTTTTATGATTCTACTCACAGGCACATACAATGTGAGTCAACCATCGGGAGGCTATATTGTTGAAAACATACCTGGTGTTGAAATAGGACCGGCCTACACACAAATGGCTGTGGATTCATTTATTCCGGGTTTTGGAAGTCAGTTTGTTGCAATTGCTCTCTTCTTATTTGCTTTTACAACTCTCATGGCTTACTACTACTATGCTGAGACATGTATACTCTATCTATTCAAAGAGGGCAAGAACCATAAAATTGTAGTGAACATTACTCGAGTATTGCTTCTAGGTGCTATATATTATGGCGCTGTACGTACTGCTTCCTTGGCATGGGGTCTTGGAGACATTGGTGTAGGGCTTATGGCGTGGCTTAATATTATTGCCATTATTCTACTGAGAAAGCCAGCCATTCAATCACTAAAAGATTATGAAGAACAACTTGCTACGGGTGAAGACCCACATTACAATTCCACTAAGCTTGGCGTAGAAGGTGCGACATTCTGGAAAGATGGATACAAGCACCATCCTGACTATAAAAACCATAAGCACAACTTATAAAATAGTTTCATAAGCATGAGGTCTCCGCCATCAGATGACAATTTGATCAATCGTCTGATGGCGGTTTTTTACTTAAAGGACATGTAAAATGTCACTCAAGCCCCCTCGCCATACCCTATATGGAATTTTTGTTTCTTAAATATCTATAAGACGTGGTGAGGGCTCTTAGAAGATGTTTTTCAAGTCGTTCATCAAGTCGTTCATATGAAGAAAAGGGTGTGAATCCAGATGATTGAAATGACAGAATCGTTCAAATATAGTATGATTAAAGGATGGAATGTTCTTTCAAAGGTGCAAAACACCGGAGGCTAATATGCATTATCAAATTTCGAAAGTAGAATTAAAACAGCAAGCTGCTCGTCCAGACACGTGGACGGATGCTTACAGCTTATATTTAAAAAAGAGTGTTGGGATACTAACCGGTTGGGGAACCCAGCATATACATACTACAGTTTTGGGGAAGAAAACCAATGAGGTTAGACTCTCTTTTAATATTGATGGTGATTTAGAAGTGTGGACTTGTACGTGTGATGAATCAGATCCTGATGAAGGTCTGTGCGAACACACCATAGCTACATTTTTAAAGATGTATGACAGGCAATTAAAAGAGCTGCAGTCAAGTCAAGAAAGTGAACTGGGCTGGCCTTTCAATGATCCAACTGTTTATAGTGGGAAAAAACCTACTAGGGTGGATGTAAATCACTCTGGAACAAGAGAAGATGACTCTCAACTCAATCGTTTGCTCCATCAATTTGAAAAGGCACTCGATGTTCATGAAAAAGAGCCCTTGCGAGTGGAATTTCAATTGGAATTCCATGATCAGGTGTATTTATATGGTTACGCTGCGGCCTTGTCTCTCCGTATCGGCACATCTCGACTTTATATTGTAAAAGATATAAAGAACTTTTTGAGATGTATTATTGAAGAGGACAAGGAACACTATACAAAAAACTTTGAATTCGATGGAAAGCGACATACCTTTGACCCGCAAAGTATGGATATTATCAATATGCTCATTAACATATATGAAGATGAAATCATACGGGAAAACAGTCGTTATATAAGTGAAAAAACGTCTCATCTTTTTGATAGAAAATACGTTCTCTTGTCATCTCATAATTTTGAAAAACTTATAAGAAACGTAAATATCGATCAACTCTATGTTACAGACGGTTCTGAATTATTTGGTGCGAGAATAGATGAAAAGTCTCCAGAGTTCGATTTTTACATTGAGGATTTTGAAGAACAGCTTTGTATCAGAATGAATGAGGATTACAGGTTTCAAGTTATTGATAAGGACTGCAAAATCATTTTTGATGGACAAGACACCTTTTATTTGACAGAGAAACGGGACCGGGGAGCGCTTGTAAAATTGATGAACTCTTTCAAGTCAGTTCTGAAGTTTTAATGCCAATGTCACGTATAGAGGACATTGCAAATTCGATCTTCCCAGTGTTAAAGAAGGTTGGCACCCTTCATATTTCCAAGGATTTGTCTGAACGCATGATTGAAAGACATTTGGAAAAGAGACTTTATATGGACTATAGCTCAGAGGGCATTAGTATACGTATAAATTTTGTTTATGGTGACATGGTCTTTGACCCATCAAAAGAGAAAACTGGACGTGTGTCAATGTCAGAAAATCAGGATATTATACTTAGAGACATTGGTGCTGAGCGACAATTCTTATCAGAGTTTGACAATAAGATTTATAAAGAGACTGAAACGGGCTATATGGTTTCAGGAGAACACTTTGAATACTTGTTTTTAAGCGATCACGCACCAAAACTTATGGCGGATTGTGTTATATATGCCACGGAAGCTTATAGGAATAAGAGGGTTATCAGTGAAGCTAAAATCCACCAGAGCGTACGACTAAGTGGTGGTGAAGATTATTTAGAATATAACTTTTCCATAGACGGCTTAAGTGACGCAGAATTGAAGAGTGTTTTGAAGGCTTATAGGCAAAAGAAAAGCTATTATAAGCTCAAACAAGGTGGCTTTTAGAAACTGAAAAACGATAGTTTTGAAATGCTCTCACAACTAGCTAATACCTTTGACATTAAATCAAAAAACTTAGGCAGCACTATGAAGTTGCCTTCAAGTGCGGCTTTCTATGTTGATTATCATCTTGAAAAAGCAGGTGAGGCTCACGTATCAAGAAATGAAACATTTAAGGCCTTAATTGGTAAACTTAAATCGCCCGACAACCTTGACATAGAAGTGCCCTCAAGTCTAGAAAATGTGCTTAGAGAGTATCAAGTTATTGGTTACCAGTGGTTGCAAACCCTGGCAACATGCAAAATGGGAGGAATACTAGCAGATGACATGGGTCTGGGTAAAACCCTTCAACTGCTGACTTTCCTGCTAAGTCAAAAGCAAGCAGGGGAAAAGCATCCATCGCTCATTATTGCCCCAACTTCACTTGTTTACAATTGGGCTGCTGAAATTGAAAAGTTCACTCCTGAACTAAAAATATAAGATTGTTCACGGAACAAAAAAAAGAACGTGAAGACAACTTAAAGGACCATGAAGTGGGAGATGTTTATATCACTTCCTATGCGACTTTGCGCAGGGATATTGATCTCTACGAGGAAATGAATTTTAGCACAGTGATTCTCGATGAAGCCCAGCATATAAAAAATGAATCATCTAAGGCGGCTCAAAGTGTCAAGCAACTTATGGCAAAACACAGGTTTGCCCTTACAGGGACTCCAATGGAAAATCATTTAGGAGAGTTCTGGTCAATATTTGATTTTGTTCTTCCTGGACATTTGGGGTCTAAGTACAGTTTTACCAATACTTTTGAAAAACCCATTGTCAAAGAGGGCAACGAAGGAAAAAGTGAAGCCCTTCGAGCCATGATAAAGCCTTTTTTATTAAGGCGCTTAAAGGTTGACGTTTTACCAGAATTGCCAGACAAGCTTGAAAGTCAGATATCTATAGAAATGACTGAGGAGCAGAAAAAGGTTTATGCTGCTACGGTCTCAAGAATACGTTCAGAAATCAACACTCAGATTAAGGACAAGGGCTTTGCTAAATCGCAGCTTCAGATTTTAGCAGCTCTCACAAGACTGCGTCAAATTTGTTCTCATCCTTCAGTGTTTATTGAAAATTATGAAGGTTCGAGCGGTAAGTTTGAAGCCCTCAGAGAACTTTTAGAGGAACTTAAGGATAGTGGACATAGACCACTCATATTTTCACAGTTCACAAGTGTTTTGACACTCATCCGCGATATGGTAGAAGACATGGGCTTAGAGTACCACTATCTGGATGGCGGTACAAAGGCAAAAGATCGTGGCAAAATGGTTGATGACTTTAATGCTGGTCAAGGAGACTTGTTCTTGATTTCCCTAAAGGCCGGTGGATCTGGTCTTAATCTGACAGGGGCCGACACGGTCATTCATTTTGATCCATGGTGGAACCCGGCTGTGGAAGACCAGGCAAGCGATAGAGCCTACCGAATTGGTCAGACTAAAAATGTTCACGTCATGAAACTGGTGACCCGGGGGTCCATTGAAGAGAAAATCATTAAGTTGCAGGATAAAAAGCGTGAACTTATAGACAAAATTATTAAACCAGGTGAAACCCTCATTACAGCCTTAAGTGAGGATGAGATTAAAGGTCTTTTTGATATTGTCTAGGATGACTTAGGTCAAAACCAAATAAGAAAAAATAAAAGAAGAACAAACAAAAAAATCCCAACAGATTCACATCAAGAATCTGTTGGGATTTTATAATGAAATACCATATTGTATAAAGGGCAAGCTACATATAAAATGTTCCGCTATCGCCTAACTAAAGTAAATAAATAGGTGAATGGTAATTAGCAATTAAATATCATGTGATCTTTCAATGTCTATATGGTGAATAAATAATGACAAACACAAAGAATATATTAGATTATATAGAAAAATATGTATAATACTTATGTTGTTACAACTCAAAGGATGTTTACATGTAGACATAAACTTTAGGAGGTTAATATGAAAAATTCAAAGAAAATAATTGCGCTAATGCTACTCCTTGTTATGGTAGTTAGTTCAGGAACAATGGCTTTTGCAAGTAATCGTAAAAAAATCTCATCTAATTTCATGTATAACTATTCTTACCGTCAATATCGAGTGGATGGTGAATATGAATGGTCGTTAAAGATTCCAAATCATCCCACAGTTGATATTCAAGGCAATAACAAAAATGCTAGACATTTTAAAGATGAGTTGAATGATTTTGAAGACAATTATGATGCATTCAAACGACTGGCTAAACCATCTAAAAAACTTAAAGAAAGTGATCCAAAAGAATATGAGGACCGCTATGTCAGATATAAGGTCATGCGTGCTGTTCTACTGGATTACATGGATAAAACAGATGCGAATGTATTAGGTGATGAAGAAGAACTTAGATACCAGTTTTATAAATACTGGGAAAAACATTATTCTCATGGGCGAGTAGTGAATTTCTATGGAGATGATGTAGATTACGCTTTAGCAGCTGGTCGATGCATTTCTTGTTGTATAGATTACTATAGCTACTTAGATTAAGTATTATAAAATTTGAATCCCATAAAAAAACAGTGGATTGATATTACTCATCAATCCACTGTTTTTATTTATAGCTTTAAGTTTGTAATTTAATGAATTGAGTTTTTATAAAGATACTTCACTAAGCACAATACCTTCATTTCGATCTTCAATATGCTTTAATGACCATTCGCGTTGGTATAGAATAACAGGTTTTTCCTTGTTAGATTCAACAAGCATGGCATCAGAAGAGAGTGAAAGCTTGTCAACATCACACGATGACTCGTCAACCCACCTGATATAGCGGAATGGCATTTGCTCACGAATAACATCAACACCGTATTCATTCTTTAGTCTGTATTCTAGGACTTCAAACTGAAGAACACCAACCACACCAATAATAAGTTCTTCTACACCAATGTTTGGACGTCTAAAGACTTGGATGGCTCCTTCTTCGGCAAGTTGAGTAATGCCCTTTACAAACTGTTTACGCTTCATGGCATTCTTTGTATAAACCTTGGCAAAATGTTCAGGGGCAAACTGTGGAATGCCCTTGTATTCTAGCTCCGACTTGTCAGCACAAAGGGTATCACCAATATTGAATATGCCTGGATCGTGAATACCAATTATATCTCCAGGATAGGCGTCTTCTACGATAACACGGTCTTGAGCCATAAATTGTTGTGGCTGAGCCAATCGCACTTTTTTACCACGCTGGACATGGTTGACCTGCATGCCTTTTTCAAATTTACCAGAGCAAATTCTTAAAAAGGCAATTCTATCTCGGTGTGACTTGTCCATATTGGCTTGGATTTTAAATACAAATCCAGTGAAGTTATCGGATTCTGGATCAACTTGGCCCAGGTTGGATTGACGTGGAGATGGTGGTGGTGTAAATTCGAGGAAGGCCTTTAAGAATGGCTCCACACCGAAGTTTGTAAGGGCTGATCCGAAAAATACTGGTGTCAGATTTCCACTTAAAACTTCCTTGATGTCAAATTCATCACCTGCGCCATCAAGCAGTTCAATATCTTCAATAATTTTTTCATGAATATCATAGCCCAGTAAGTCTGCAAATTTTTTCATCAGTCACATCGCCAGTTGTTGACTTTGCAATGGCAGAACCGTGTTGTCCATCAGAGAAGAGTTCAATCTGATTATTCATTCTATTAAATACACCCTTGAAATTGCCGTCTGTACCAACAGGCCAATTGATTGGGTAGGAGTTAATGCCCAGTACAGTTTCTATATCTTCCATAAGTTCAAAAGGATCTTTACCTGTGCGGTCCATCTTGTTAATGAAAGTGAAAATCGGAATGCCTCTCATCTTACAGACTTGGAATAGCTTTTTCGTCTGAGGTTCCACACCTTTTGCACAGTCAATAACCATTACGGCACTATCAGCTGCCATAAGTGTTCTGTATGTGTCTTCAGAGAAATCCTGGTGACCAGGTGTGTCTAGAATGTTTATGCAAAAATCGTCGTATTCAAATTGAAGCACAGACGAAGTAACGGAAATACCTCTTTGCTTTTCAATTTCCATCCAGTCAGAAACTGCGTGTTTCGATGAACGGCGTGATTTAACTGAACCGGCTTCTCGTATTGCACCTCCGTAGAGTAGAAATTTCTCTGTTAGTGTTGTTTTACCCGCATCGGGGTGGGAAATAATAGCGAAGGTTCTACGTCGACGGACTTCATCGCTAAAAGTATAATTCTTCTTAGACATTTGTATCATCCTTTATCAAAATGGTTTTAGTGGCTTCTATAGTAAACAATTAAATTGTGTTATTTAAGCGTTTTTATCAGGTCAGTCTCGTATTTTCAGAAAAAAGATCAACCTTTACGATATTATTCTTTTTTGAGTAAAATGTCAATGCCTGACCCCCTGAAGCTAAAATTGTGTGAATGAACAAAAAAATAATATTTTTTTATATGATTCGTACTGAAATTTCCACTTAGATTTGTTAATCTATACATGGAGTATATCTCAAAACACTGTAATTAACTTGTGTTTAGTAAATCCTACTCGATGGTATTAACTTTTGACATTTGAGATCAATTATACGTATAAACCTTCGGATGATCATATTATTAGTTTGTTTTGAAATCATCCAGCGGGGAAAAGGGAGATTTATATGCATCAGGGTTATGATTTGAAGTATCTTCAGTTGTTGAGCAAACAGTATCCCACTATTGATGAAGTGACCACAGAGGTTATTAATCTCAGTGCCATAATCAACTTACCAAAAGGAACGGAGCATTTTCTCACGGACATTCATGGGGAACATGAAGCCTTTGACCACGTCATGCGAAATGCATCAGGTGTTGTTAAAAGAAAGATCGGTGACACTTTTGGAGACTTGTTGACTGCTGAAGAAAAAAAGAGTCTTGCAACGCTTGTCTATTATCCAAAAGAAAAGTTAGACATGATCAAAAGCTCAGACATTGAAATGAAGGAGTGGTATAGAACGACCATTTATCGTTTGGTACTCCTTAGTCGTGCGGCAGGGTATAAATACACTCGATCAAAGGTGAGAAAAGCATTGCCTCAAAGCTTTGCATACATAATCGAAGAGCTTCTTAATGAAAAAGAAAACAGTGAAATGAAACAAACCTATTATCAATCCATCATAAACAGCATTATTGATATTGACTGTGCTGATGACTTTATCATAGCTATGTGTCAAGTTATTCGGAAACTGGTTGTGGACAGACTTCATATTATTGGAGATATTTACGATAGAGGCCCTGGAGCACATATCATTATGGATCTACTCATAGGTCACCATTCTGTTGATGTTCAGTGGGGCAACCACGACATTTTATGGATGGGGGCTGCGGCAGGATCGGAATCGTGTATTGCCAATACCATTCGTATTGCCCTTCGGTATGGGAACTTAGAAACCCTTGAGGAAGGATATGGCATTAACCTATCAGCCTTGATTCGTTTCACTCTAGAAACATACAAAGGAGCGTATTCAAGCAAGGTAAGGGCAAAAGTTAAGCCAACGGAGTTTAAAGAAAAAGATATTGATTTGCTTTCAAGAATGCAAAAGGCCATTGCAGTGATCCAGTTCAAGGTGGAAGGACAACTTATTGAGCGCAGACCAGAGTTCCATATGGCTGATAGAAATATTATGGAAACCATGAATCTTGAAAAAGGAACAGTTCTTGTTGACGGTCTTGAGTACAAACTCAACGATACAGACTTCCCAACATTCGATCCCCAAAATCCATATAAGTTAACGGATGAGGAGAGAGAAGTCCTTGATAAACTCAAACAGTCTTTCATGCGTTCTGAAAAACTAAAAGAACACATTGAGTTCTTATACAACAAGGGGTCTATGTATTTGGTTCACAATCAAAACCTCATGTATCATGGGTGCATTCCTATTGATGACAAGGGAGAGTTCTTAGCGTTTAACGCCCATGGCTACAAGTATAGTGGAAAGGCTTTACTCGACTATTTTGACCATATGGCACGTAAGGCCTATTTCTCCCATAAGGCAGAGGAAAAGGCTGAGGCGCTGGATACCATGTGGTATATGTGGTGCGGTGAGTTGTCTCCTCTGTTTGGGAAAAGAAAATGGCGACATTTGAGCGCTACTTTATTGATGACAAAAAAACCCATAAAGAAATTAAAAACCCTTATTATGAACTAAGAAGCGATGAAGGCGTTTGTACGAATGTCCTCAAAGAGTTCGGTTTAGAAAAATCCTTCTCCCATATTATTAGTGGACATGTTCCTGTCAAGGCAGCGGATGGCGAGGTGCCTATTAAGGCCGGTGGAAAACTCATCGCCATTGATGGCGGCTTCTCAAAAGCCTACCAAAAAGAGACGGGCATTGCGGGTTACACCCTCATATTCAATTCCCAGGGCATGGTTCTTGTTTCCCATGAAAGATTTGAATCCAAAGCCAGGTCAATTGAAGAAGACTTGGATGTTCTGCCGACCACTGTCTTTATCGAAAAAGATCAGCCAAGAATGTATGTTGGTGATACAGATGTGGGTCGGGAAATGAAGGAGAATATTCGTGCTCTCAAAGCCCTTTTAAGTGCATATAGAGAAGGGGAAATTTGTCAAAAAGGACATACAATTCAGTTTTGATGAAATGTTGAAAAATATTTTGTTATAAGAAGATGTTTTTTTAATATAATTTAGGAAAAATTGATTGAAGAACACAATTGCGGGTATCTTATTAGCAGGGATGATACTTCCCGCGATAGAAAAGGTAGCTTCGGAAGAATGTAATGCGGTTGAATGTTAGGTCTTGGAGTTTAAGTATCAATGTTTAACAATGCAGTACGCTTTAGAAGTACCAAGTAATGTGTTTTTGTATCAAGTACCAAGTTTTATGCAATATGCACTAAGCAATATGCACTAAGTAACACAATTGAATAAATGTTTGGTAGTTAATTTGAAAAGTAACAAAGTAAGGCAAAGTGTTTTAAGTTTAAAATTGTATCTTTAAAGAAGAAGTGTTAAAGTCGTACCATTTTAGTTTGAAGTGTTTTGGTTTACAAGTTACCATTTCTTATCGAATTTGAAACAAGAGCGGATCATGCATTACGATCCGCTCGTTTTTATTTTTAAACACCATAAAAGTCGTTTTATGGCTGACCAGCAAGTATACCTTCATTGCGAACAAGGGGGAGATTTGAGACCGCTTATCTTGTTTGTTCTTAAAAAAGGGTTTTTCAACTTTTTTAAAGAATAATAAATAATAAATAAAAGAATGATACCTGTAAGAGCATAAGTTTCGTGATGTAGTCTTGTCTTCATTTAATGAAACGTGTAATGACAATAAAAATATTAGGTGGAAATTAAATTTTCCTCGGAGGCCTCTATGATCATAAAATTATCTGAAATGGATTACGAAAAAGCATTAAGGCTGATTCAAAAGGACAATGCAAGAAATTATTTCATTCGTTTGGGACTTGAAAGCGAGAAACGTGTCTTTAAAAATATATATGGGCAGATTGATGGAGAAGGCAATATGCGTGCTGCCCTTTTTCACAGGGAATCAGGGAACCTGCAGTTTTACTCTGATGGCGCTTTTGAGGTGGAAGGCTTTACCGAGATTATACGTGAATTAGACTTTGGAAAACTCATAGGGCCTGCATCATATTGTGATAAATTTTTAGACAAGGCCTTGTTTTCAAGTGTTGAAGAAGGGGCATACATTGCCGAGCTGCGAGATTTTAAAAAACAATATGACTTCAGATATTATCACGACGTGAAGTCCTTGTCTATTCATGACCTAGATAAGGTTATTGATTTGTATGATAAGGTCTTTGAAAGTCACAGTTCACTTGATAACATGAAAAAGAAGTTCGAAGACAATCGTGGTCGAGGGGTCTGCATTAAAGAAGATGGTAAGATCATTGCTGTGGCTCAAAGCGATTTTGAAGAGGCTCGGTCAGCTTTGATTGTCGGAGTGGCCACTGACCCAGACCATCAAAAGAATGGGTTTGCATCACAATGTCTGGAAACCCTCTGCAAAGAACTCCTATCTGAGGGGAGAAAACTCTATTTGCAATATGACAACCATAGTGCTGGACGCATATATGGGCGTTTTGGTTTCAAACCGATAGACCAGGTGAAACACTATTTGAATTTAAAATAAGTAATACGCGTATGATTTGGGGAGAGTTTTATGCCAAGCAAACAGTGGTTTAAGCTGGACACAGCAGGAAAAATGTATTCATCAATAAAGTCATCAAGAGCCACAACACTGTTTAGGCTATCAGCAGATTTAAAAAAGAATGTGGATCCAGATATTTTGCAGTTGTCACTTGACCACATTATTGAAAGATTTCCATACTTTAATGTAAATCTAAGGCGGGGATATTTTGGTACTATTTCGATAAGAATGAAAGTCACCCACGCATTGAGAAGGAAACCTACTATCCTTGTATGTATATGAAAATTAAGAAGAGGGATTCATCCCTTTCGAGTTCTTTACTACAATAAGAAAGTCTCGGTTGAGTTTTCCCATATTATCACGGATGGGGCCGGAGCAGTCACTTTTTTACGTGCACTGCTGTTTGAATATTATAGGCTTCTCGGATTTGACTGTGATGATGACACCATTTTCAAGTATGGTCAAGAGCCTCATCCGGAAGAGGTTGAAGACGCTTTTGGAAAACACTATGATGAAAATTTACCCATGTACAGAAAAAGGTGGACGCCTTCCACTTTCCATTCCGTCGAGATAAAAAAGGCGTTTATAACGTCGTAACAGGTATATTGCCCGTAGAGAACTTGTTGGTCCTATCCAGATCCCATGGGGTGTCGTTGACAGAGTTTTTAAGCGCTGTTTATTTTGATGCCATACAGACCTTGATTGAAAATGAGAATTATAAGAAAAAGCCCATTGTTCTTAACATTCCTGTAAATTTAAGAAGAATGCTTGGATCAAAGACCATGAGGAACTTCTTTATAAGTGTGACCCCTATGATTGACCCGAGGTTAGGCCATTATACATTCGATGAAATATTAAAGTACGTCCATTATTTTATGAAGATTACTGTGGATGAAAAGTACGTGCGACAACAGATACGACAAAGCGTTATGAGTGAAAAAACACTTTTTCTGCGTGTCGTCCCTCTGTTTATAAAAGATATGCTCATGCCATTTATTTATAAAATGTACGGGGAAGGCAATTATACCACTGGTTTTTCGAATGTTGGAGCTATACGAATGCCTCCAGCCCTAGAAGATCAAATTGACAGGTTTGAACTATACCCACCGCCAAGCATAGGCAACACTCTTAAAGTGACAACGGTGAGTTATAAAGAAAACTTATATATTTCATTTGGTAGTTTAACAAGAGACCGAAGAGTGGAACAGATATATTTCTCTAAATTGAGAGAGATGGGTGTACCCGTTAGGATTGAAACCAATAGATAGGAGAAACCATGCCTTATTGCTCTAAGTGCGGTGTAGAAGTTGGAAATGAACATGATAACTGCCCGCTGTGTCATTTTCCAATTCCTGATGTAACCGTTGAACACGAACGGGAAAGCGATGATCGATTTCCGGATGTTAAAAATATATACACACAGTTGGCCCTGGATTTTAAAAGAAAAGCATTTTATACTTTAACCTTCTTGCTACTGGGCAACGCATTGGGATTAATGTACACCAATTATATGATTGATGGTGTCTTGAGCTGGTCCTTATATTCTGGCATAACTTTTTTCTGTATGTGGATTTATCTAATATTTTGTTTAGGTATGTGAGAAGTATTTCAAAGTCAATTGTTGGAGCTGGCTTGAATACATTATTCTTGCTGGCGGTGCTTGATATCATAAATGGTGCCTTTGAATGGTTTGTTCCCCTTGGTCTTCCTGCCGTTTTTATGGCCCTGATATTTATACTCATTAATTATTATATGTGGATTAAGAGTAGAAATAGAGGTCTTCATACAGTGGCTCTAAGTTTATTTTTAGGGGTAGGTTATTGTATTGGGCTTGAGTTCTTCATTAACGCATACGTGGGGGAAGGGGATGTCCTTATTTGGTCAATCAATGTCGCCCTAAACGTTATGCCATGGGCCCTTCTTATGCTGTATATTCACTATCAGATTCCTATGTGGATTAAGGAAGAAATCAAAAAAAGAGTTCATATTTAGAGTTTATATTTAATGTGGGTTTAAAAGTCTGTCCTGTCACCTTGTCAAGTCTTGGGTGTTTAGGCAGACTTTTTATATTTTTCAGAGTTGTATCAAAAAATTGAAGATAAAATAGAAGTGAATAGACTAATTAATTCGAAAAAGAATCATATTCTTAGATTAAGTCATGTCGACTTGGGAATAATAAATACTAGTGTAAGATTAGGGGGAGTTGACATGGAAAGATACCTAAATAGTGTGGTAAAAAGTTATTTTAGCCACAAGGGTTTTAATGCAACAAATTTGGGACAGAACTATATCAGAATATTTGTGGTTGGTGGCATATATACAATGTTTGAGATAGTGGGACTCATACTATCCAGTTTCGGTGTATTCAGTTCTGATATACGTTTATATGTCATGGCAGTGGTTGTGTTTCATCTCATTTACCTCCCATTTATGGCGGTAGTTTATAGGAAAAAACTTTTCAAGTCAGAAAAAGTCTATGAAATATTGACAAACATATACTATATTGTTGTCCTGCTTTGGGCCTCGTTTTTTACAGCCCTGGTCTATTTAGCAGATGGAGACATTACGATATATAGCATTGTTCTGTTTCTAATTTCAGCCGTCTTTATTATTGCTCCAAACACGGCCAGTCTTCTATATATAACAAACTTCGTTGTTTTTTCAGGCATGGTCTATTCCATTGTTTCTGAAATAGGTATGGCCAATGGCATTGTATTCAAGGCTCTAATTGTAACGGTTCTTGCCCTTGTCATTTCCCATAGCAATTACTTGGCGAGAAGATCGCTCTTTGAGTCAAATAGAAAACTTGAACAAGCAAACAAGACGCTCAATGAAAAATCTCAAAGGGATTCACTGACGCATCTATATAACAATGAATATATATTTGACAAACTAAAAAGTAAAATTGAGGGAGTGAAAAATTCGAATCAAAAGTTGTCTGTGATCATGATTGACATCGATAATTTTAAGTTTATTAATGACTCCTTTGGTCATCTCTACGGCGATCATGTTATAAAATCTGTTGCTGAAGTGATTCAAAGTGCCATCAGAGATGATGATGTTTTGGGTCGTTATGGCGGTGAAGAATTTATTGTTATCTTGACAGATACCTGCAAGGAGATCGCAGTGTCTGTTGCTGAACGTGTTCGAAGTGCTGTTGAAGCCATTGATTTTGATAAGGCACACGTATAACTGTGAGTATTGGTGTTTCAGAGTATGGAGGAGAAGACCCTAAAAACCTTATCAATTCAGCGGATATAAACCTATATAAAGCAAAATTTGCGGGTAAAAATAAGGTCGTTGCTTAAAATGAATATGCTATAATGGTTAAAATATGAGTGCATACTTTGCGTTGAGGTATGCGCTTTGTTTGTCTAAGCTCGACTAATACAAACAAACGGGTATTAAGCTGAAAAATAAATGCTTGCATTGTTGATATTATCTTATTGTTAGAGGAGACATTATGATTGAAAATGCTATTAAAGAATTTGATCCAAAAAACTATAATAAGAAAACTGTCATCGGGGAATTTTCAGGACGTGACAGTGTGGCTGCCATACTGAAAGCTTTTGAAGATGAGGACATTGATTACATACTCCCAGTAGCAACATTTGCTGGAACGGAGTATGGTGATTTTAATGTCATTTATAAAAATTATAAACATTTACAAAAAAGAGTTAAAGACCTTTACGGCGATAAGAAAGTTCTTTATCCATTGATAGAGTATAGTCGTGAGGATATATGGGCCCTGATGAATGGTCGCTTAAGTGGAGAGCTGTCCAGAAAATTTGGCTTCTATTCTCCATGCATTGGCTGTCACTTATATTTCCATCTAACTAAACTTAACTTTGCTCGTCCGCTTTCGGGGATCATCCTTTCTGGTGAACGCGAGTCCCATGACGGACGAATCAAAGTCAATCAATTGGGGGAATCTCTTGATATATATCAAGAAGTGATCGCCTCATTTGACAGTCAACTAAGAATGCCCCTTCGGCATATGGATGACGGTCATGAAGTGGAGAGCTTGATCGGATGGGAGTGGAAAGAAGGGCTTGCTCATCCAGACTGTGTTCTAAGTGGAAACTACAGAAGCTGTGATGGCAAAGCTGTATATGATAAAAATTGCCTTGAGAGACTTTTACAAGAATATGTTAAACCAGCAGGCGTACTTGTTGGCAAATACATAGTGGAAGATAAAAAGGCAGACATAAATGCCTTAAAAAAGGAGGTCCTTGCCCTAATATGAAAACCATAACATTGCTATTGGATGGGGTTGGAGACCGTTCTTATGACCTCTTGGGAGGTAAAACCCCTCTAGAGTATGCTAAGACCCCAAACCTAGATAAAATTGCTCAGACCTCGCAGTGTGGACTTATGACACCCCTGCAAGTTGGAGCGTCACTGGGAACCGACCTGGCACATTTTATTTTATTTGGTTACAAGACCCACGAGTATCCAAACCGGGCTGTTATTGATGCCATTGGCGAGAATGTTAGCCTGAATAAAGATGATTTAATACTGAGAGCATCTTTTGCTGATGTAAGCCATGACGGTCAGGGATACCTGCTAAATTCTAGATTCACAAAAGATCTAAGCGCTAAGGAGATTAACGACCTCATACAAGCTGTTGACTGCCAATTTGACGGCTGGCAGTTTAAATGTATTCATTCCTATGACAGTCATGGATTCGTTATTGTTTCAAGAACAGACGGGAAAGAGATCAGTTCAGAGGTGTCGGATTCAGATCCCTTCTATGCACCCCAGTATGTCATGAAGATAGAGCCTTTTGAAACGGTTGACCCCATATCTGAAGAGACAGCAAATGCTATCAATCGTTTTCTAAAAAGAACACATGATATTTTACAAGGACATGAAGTGAACAAAAATAGGGCCTTTAAGGGAGAGCAGGCCGCAAACTTTATTCTAACCAAGTGGGCAGGTCGATACACAGGGGTTGAACCCTTCCAAATTCGAACAGGCATGCGTGGACAGTTACTAGGACAATCAAAACTTTTAAATGGACTCAGTCATTATGTAGGCCTTGATTTTCAAAGCTACGAAACCTTTGATGAAGCAGTACACTTGGCCTTGTCATCAGAATATGAATATGTTCATCTTCATACGAAAGCACCTGATGAAGCTTCACATAAGAAATCGCCTATGAAGAAGGTGAAAGCCCTTGAAGAGATCGACAAAAGCATTGAGACTCTTTTGGATTTTGAGGGGTTACTTATTGTAACGGCTGACCATAGTACCCCTTGTGCAGGCGAAATGATTCACTCTGGGGAATCTGTCCCTTTTATGGCAAGAGGGGAGTATGTTAGACAAGACCGTGTGGATGCGTTTAATGAAGTCGCTTGCGCAAATGGATCTGTTATGCTGACAGGGGCTGACTTTATACACTATATTCATAGCGCATCGGACAGGGGAAACTTGTACCATTTACGGGTGGGAAACAAGTGGAGAAATTACAGACCGGCGAAGGTCAACAAGTTATAAGTTGCACTAGAAGACACAGACAAAGCCTTTTTATTTCAGGTGCTTGCATAATTACAGATACACATCCCTCCAAACCATATATATATTTGATTCTCAAATATACATATGGTGGGAAGTCTTAAAGGATATTTTACATGTCGATCATTTAAAAAATCTATAGTAAGGGCGAGAACATTTATAAGTTCGATGAGAAATCCACCAAAGATGTTATAAAATAGCCTCAGCGATAGAAATTATTGAATGCTATCCGCTTTATGGATAGTTGTTTAAAAGATAGATTAAAGTTGAGGTAATTTATGATTATAGATATGCATATACATCAGAAAATGAATTCATCAGATAGTAAACTTGACTTGTTTGAAGCTATTGAAGTGGCAAAGCAAAGAGGGTTAGATGGCATTTGCATAACGGACCATGATGACTTAGGCCTTAGACCAATGGCTCAAACTATTTCGACTGAAACAGGTTTTCCGGTTTATGTAGGGGTGGAAATATTCACCCTGGATGGCGATCTCTTATGTTTTGGTATTGATGAGATGCCGCAGGAAAGACTCTCTGCGCAGGAAACCATAGACTATGTTAATGACAGGGTGGGGTAACAATTGCTGCCCATCCATATAGACACAATAATAGGGGGCTTGGAGATCATATTGCAAGGGTTAGTGGTCTTGGTGCTGTTGAAGCCTTTAATGGTCGTACAGATGCCCTAAGTAATATGAAAGCTCGTAATATTGCCCTTGATTTGGACTTGCCACAGTCTGGTGGGAGTGACTCACATACGGATACTGAAGTTGGGAACTTCGCCACTGAGTTTACTGTCCCTGTGAATTCGGAAGCAGACCTGGTTTCTTCTATACGACAAGGTCATATTAGACCAGTTACAGTGATGGGGCTTGAAATGAACAACATTGAAACGGCCTAAGGGGCAAGGGTCACTTGAATACAAAGAACTCGTAAAACCGTCATAAAATGGCGGTTTTTTTATTGTAGACTTTTGTGATTCAATTTATCTTATAACAAATAAAAAATTGTAGGTTCTAAAACCAATCAACTGAAATTATATTTATGCTTATTAATGTAACAATATAATGCTATAATCGTCTCAATATCTACAAAAGGAGATGGTGCATATGGCATTCAACTACATCAATCAAATACCTGCCCCTGAAGAGATCAAAGCCTTGATTCCACTTCCAGAGCCCCTAAGAGTCCTAAAGGAAAATCGGGACCGGGAAATCGCCCAGGTCTTTCGTGGTGAAAGTGATAAATTTATACTGATTATTGGACCGTGCTCTGCCCACGATGAGGACGCAGTTGTTGAATATGTTAAGCGACTGGCAAAACTGCAAGAGCAAGTTAAAGAAAAAATTATACTGGTCCCTCGTGTTTACACCAATAAGCCTAGGACAACGGGAGAAGGGTATAAAGGGATGCTGCATCAGCCTGTTCCTATGGATGAACCTAATATATTGAAGGGGATTAAAGCCATAAGAAATATGCATATTAGAATAATGGAAACATCAGGTCTGACATCTGCAGACGAAATGCTGTATCCAATGAATTATCCATACTTGGATGATGTTTTAAGTTATGTGGCTGTTGGTGCCCGCTCAGTAGAAAATCAGCAGCACAGACTGGCAGTAAGTGGGATGGAGGTGCCGGCAGGGATGAAAAATCCAACGGGTGGAGACCTCGGAGTGATGTTAAATTCCATAAAGGCCGCACAAATTTCTCATCGTTTTATATATAATGGATATGAAGTGCAAACAAGTGGAAATATATACTCCCACGGTATTCTTAGAGGGGCTGTGAACCAGTATGGTCGCAATATCCCCAACTACCACTATGAAGACTTAATGTTCTTAAAAAAGAAGTATGCTCAGAGGGGCTTTATAACCAGGCTATTATTATTGATGCCAGTCATGCCAACTCTATGAAGCAGTATGATGAACAACCTAGAATTTGTATGGAAGTCATGCGTTCTAGAAAACATGATCAAGGCATAAGGCAAATGGTAAAGGGCCTTATGATAGAGAGTTATTTAGAAGAGGGCAAGCAAGATGAGTGCGGGCTGGTATTTGGTAAATCTATCACAGATGCCTGTCTAGGCTGGACAGCTTCTGAAGAGCTTGTCTTAGAAATTGCAAGGCATGTATAAGAGAATAATAAAGAAGGCTTTAATGAGTTTCTCATTAAAGCCTTTTTCAATGCATACAACACGAAATGTGAGGGTGGAGGAGTAAAAAATGCTTTTTAATTAAGTTAAGCAATTTTTATATTCGTGCTGTTCTCAGAAGCTATCAAATTGATTTTTCTTTCAATTTCCAGCCAGTTAAAAACACGTTCTGTATCGAGAATCGTGGCAAAGCGGTTGTAGGTGCAGTCTATCAGTAGAACTTTAACCTTGGCCATAGACAGTTCAATGGCATTCTCAAATTTATCTTCAATAAAAACATCGCAGTTTAGGATTTTTGCTTGAGTTGCTTTATGGTGTGATCCCAGCAGGTAGAGCGGGGCCTCGGGCATATTGTGTCTTTTAAACCACTTCATTGAAACACTTTTCATTTTTTTCTTCGCGTGCCGTCACATAATATATATTATGATGTTTGGCTAGAGCTTGAAGAACCTGGGAAGCATGTGGCCTAGGCTTAGCATCTCTATGCAAATCTTCACCAACCGCATTATAGAAATTCAAATAATCACTACTGTTTATGTTTAAAACACGATGAATATCGTATTCGGTTACATCCTCTGGGGCTACGCTTGTGTTAAACCATTCGTTGGCTGTCTTTAACCAGTAATAGGGTTCAGTCATTGTTCCATCAATGTCAACACAGATGTTTAGTTTTTTCATCATTCATCTCCTTTCAACGGTTTTATTATATAAGGGCATTGTGTTCAAAAAATTATGGTGGGGTTAAGAACACGTTAAAAAAGCTGTTGCAGATGATAATAAAAAATCATCTACAACAGCTTTTGCTTTAATAATTTAAATAAGGCACTATGCCAACCATGTGAAGTTTAATATGAGGTAGACAAAGTACATACCGCCAAGAAAAATCCCTTCCTTGCGATCGATTGTTAGGTCTTTGCCCTTTGTAAAATGTCTAAAGGCAAAAATTATAATGAGCATTGTTGGGATCTGGAGTTTATAAAAACTGACTGGAACGGTCAGTCCGCCCTTTGTCACTGCAGCCGCCGCCCCAACAACAAATAAAACATTTAATATATCTGCACCAACAATGTTGCCGATGGCAAGCTCACCATGCCCCTTGCGTACTGCTGTAATAGCTGTCACCAGTTCTGGGAGACTTGTCCCAAAGGCAACCAGTGTGGCAGCAATAACACCTTGTGGAATTCCAATTCGAATGGCTGTGATCTCAACCGCTGGAATGAGGATCTTAGAGGATCCGATAACAAGTGCCACACCAAGAAGCAATTTTAAAATTTGAAGATAAACAGGGGTAAGTTCTTCTTCGATTTCTTCAGTGGATTCCCCGTTTTCCTCTCTGGCCCACTTAAGAGAAAAATAAATATAAGTGGCAAGAAGAATTAAAAAGCCAACGCCCATTAATTGCGAAATGTTGCCTGCTCCTGTATTTGTAAAGATTGGTAAACTGACAACAGCAAGGAGTATACAGGCCAGATATTGGAGTTTTCCCTGACGTTTGATGATCATTGGGTCAACAGGGAGATTACCGATTAGAGCAGCCACACCAATTATAAGACCAGTATCTGCAATGATAGATCCAATGGCATTACCAAGTGCCAAATCGGGATTACCGCCAACGGCAGCCATCACGGAGACGGCAGCCTCGGGAAGGGTCGTTCCAAGAGAAACGATTGTGGCACCAATCACCATTTTCGGAACACCCCAGTGAACGGATAGACTAACGGCTTCATCGACAAGTATGTCAGCGCCTTTGCCTACGGTCCAGAGTGATGCTGCAATAATGAGTAGCAGTACGATTGTTGGGAAGGTTAATAAATAAGAGTGTATAAGTTCTTCCATGTCATGCATCCTTTCCATGTTCTTAGAAGGGTGAAGGTCTACAAGCTGCTAAACGCAAAAAAGACCCCTCAACCAGCACACAAAAGCTGATTGTAGAGTCTTACCAGACAAAAATATGCCAACATGACCGAGAAGCTGTGCTTCTGTAATGACGACCATGAATCTCGCTTTAACCGCGAGCAGGTTACTCCCCCTATAATCAATATAATGATAAGACAGCACTCCTTAAAAGTCAATGATATTTAGGCATAAAGACCAATATTAAAGAATTGTAATGCGTCTAGTATGTGACTGTTTGCAATAAGTATGTATCCCGTTTTCAAGTGGACAAAACATGTAGAGACAAAATTGACGAAATTGTCTACAAAGTATACAATATTAGTGTAAATAAGGGCTTTTGCCCACAGAGAAAGGAGCAGGGCCATGGGCGCAATCAGTGTACATATCCAAATTATTTAATACACCGGATTAACGATATTTTCGATCAATCCGGATCTAAATGATTTGGAGGATACGATGAATAATAATAGAACAAAGTTTAGTTTGCCTCTTGTGTACAAGCTTTTATTGACCCAGTCAATTTCCCTAATTGGGACGAGAATGACCTTTATTGCTCTGGGGATGTGGTTGTATCAGACAAGGGGACAAACTATGGATTTGCTTTTAATACCGGTCTTTAATGAGCTGCCATCCCTCTTGTTTGGTCAGGTCATTGGTACATTTGTTGATCGGTTAAAAAAGAAAACAGTGTTGATCTTATCTGACTTGGGTCAGGTTATTGGTACAGTGCTTCTTCTTTATGCAATTCAAAAGGGTGTCTTTCATACAGGTCTTTTGTATACCGTGGTTTTTATCCAGGGATTTTTCATAGCAGGCCAGGAGCCAGCCGCAGACAAGGCTATTGGACAGCTTACAAATTCCAAGAATAGAACCCGTGTGAATGGTTTAAAAGAGCTTACATTTCCAGCAGCAGGGGTTCTGGCCCCTGTTCTTGGTGGTCTTTTATATGTCGGATTAGGTATTACAGGGGTATTACTGGTTGATTTTGCATCCTTCCTTGTATCTAGTTTAATAGTTGCCATGCTTGAGATACCAGAGAAAGAGCCAACAAAGTATGGCAGGCTCTACCAAGGGGGCTTTTTGACCAGCTTAAGGCTGGAATGGGCTTTTTAAAAGACAACAAAGGACTTTTATGGATGGTGATCTTTATGGGACTCTTTAACTTTTTAGTGAACGGACCCTTAGAGCTTGTCATTCCATTTATACTTGAAACAAGCGGGAGTGAAAGACTGTCTCAGCCATGTTATCTATAATGGGGATGGCAACAGCCTTGTCATCCTTAATACTGTCTTCTGTGGTTTTGCCCAAAAGGAGGATGTCACTCTTGTCAAAGGCAATGATTTTGACAGGTCTTGGGCTTGTCGTATTTGGAATGGGGCGAAACGTTTTTGCACTGGGGGGAGCGCTATTTGTACTTATGTTGCCTCTGCCTCTTATAAACGTGATTTTTAGGACAACACTCCAAGAGAGAGTGCCATCAGACATCCAAGGGCGAGTCTTTGCCACAGCCTATCAGCTCGCATATGGAACAGCCCCTCTATCATTTTTACTTGCGGGTTTCTTATCGGATAAGGTTTTACAACCATTTCTTTTGGCAAATCAGAAGCACTTGATGGGTCAGATTGTTACAAATTTTTTTGTGAGTTACAAAAGTGCTTCCATAGGGATTCCAATAATAGGAGCAGGGGCTTGTATAATAGGCTCCAGTCTTGTTTTAAGTCGTATGAAAGCCATTAGAAATATTGAAGATGGGCTGAAAACATTCAATAAATAAGAGTTGAAAAAATAACAATTCATATCAGGCATTTACAAAATTGTAGATCCAATCCTCATCGTGTCCTATAGAATTCTTGACTTTTAAATATCTATATATGGTATAAGGAAATATGGAATGACGAGATATGGTATGACGAGGATTATTGAATGAATTATGCAAGTCACTCAATATAAGAAATTTTATGGATGGGCCCCGTATTTTAGTAGAATGCGGGGTCTTTTGCTTTGAATAGCATCAATAAAGACTTTCTTTGTAACATTTCCTTTATGTAAATAATTTCCCTTATGTGCTAGAATAATAAGGGCTGATTTTTCAAGACCCCTTAGTGGTGATATAATATAAACTGAATGATAAATCGAAAATCGGGTTAAAGGGTATTGGTAGGCATAAGGACTTGAAAGGGTTACATATAAATGGCGTATAAACTAAAACGTGGTCAAATTGTTCGATCGCATAAGGGCAAAACATATTTGGTTAAAGAATTCCTAGGCTCAGGGGACAGGGTGAAGTTTATAAGGCGCAATCCGGTGGTTTTGACTATGCTGTAAAATGGTATTTTCCCCATACTGCCACAGAGAACCAGCTAGAGCTTATAAAGAAGCTCATAGCTATTGGTCCACCCAATGACAAATTTCTATGGCCTCTTGAACTGCTGACAGATGATAAACTCAGTGGATTTGGATACACAATGAAACTACGGGATAGACATTATAAAGGCATTGTGGATCTTATGAAACGGAAAATTGAACCGAGCTTTTACACATTAACTGTTTCGGCCATACAAATGGTAGACAGCTTTGAAAAACTTCATAGAAAAGGCCTTTTGCTACCGAGATATTTCTTTTGGAAATGTGTTTATGAATGAAAGGCTTGGAGACATTCTCATTTGTGACAATGACAATGTAACAAGTGAAAAGCATGCAGATAAAAGTATTCTGGGAACCCCTCGATTTATGGCACCGGAAATTGTAAGAGGTGATGGTCTGCCCAATGTTCAGTCGGATCTATTTTCACTAAGTGTCCTACTTTTCTATATGTTCATGGTGCATCATCCCCTTGAAGGCAAGCAGGAAGCCAGCATCAAGTGTTTTGATTTACCTGCAATGAAGAAATTATACGGCACACATCCTGTGTTTATATTTGACCCAATTAACGCTTCAAACAGACCCCTGGCTGGTGTACATGACAATGCCATAGTTTTCTGGGACCTGTATCCAGAGTTTTTTAAAGACGCATTCACCAAATCATTTACAAAGGGTCTTTCAAAATACAAGGGTTCAAGATTGACTGAATCCCAGTGGAAGGAACATTTGATTACGCTAAAAAATTCTATTGTGAAATGTTCATGTGGTGCTGAAAATTTCTATGATATTCACCTGCTTAGAACGGGTAATACGAAAACATGTTGGGCTTGTCAAAAACCAATTGAAATACCAGCACGTATAAAGATTGGCCGTGACATAATTGTCCTAAATGATCACACAAGAATATTTGGGCATCATATGGACAATCATAGAAATATTAATTTTAAAAATGTTGTGGCGCAAGTGGTTCGAAATCCGAAGCAAAGAAGCCAAATTGGCTTGAGAAATTACTCGGATAAGGCGTGGACAGTCAAAATGACAGATGGACGTCGAACGCAGATTTCTAAGGGTTCAACAGTCGGAATCAATCGCATAGAAGAAATTGATTTTGGAAACAATGTCACTGGATTTGTTAGGGCATAAGGAGGAAAGATATGGACATCATTAGACCAGGTGGCGAACTGGCCACCAGACCACTGCATTTTATATGGATAGCAGATTGCTCGACTTCAATGAAAAATAGTGGAAAAATGGATGCTCTCAATTCAGCCATTCGAGGTGCAATACCACATATGGTAAGGGTTGCAGAAGAAAATCCAAATGCAGATGTTATGGTTCGGGCTATTTCATTTGCCTCGGGTGCCAAATGGCATATTGAAGCGCCGGTACATATTGACGATTTCAGATGGACAGATCTTGATGCTCACGGTGTTACAGACATGGGAAAGGCATTCACCTTATTATCAGAAGCCTTAAAAATGCCCCCAATGACCGATCGGGCCTTGCCGCCTGTGCTTGTCTTAATAACAGATGGTCAGCCGACCGATGACTATAAATCAGCCCTAAGAGAGCTTTTAAAGCAGCCCTGGGGAAAAAGGCGGTTCGACTGGGCATTGGTATTGGGAAATCCGCCAACAATAGAGTCTTAAAGAGTTTATAGACAATGATGATATTAAAGTCCTTCAGGCAGATAATTCTGAAGAACTTGTCGAATATATAAAGTGGGTGTCCACCGTTGTTCTTAAAGCGGCATCTTCCCCGGCTTCACAAACAGAAGAGGCTATCAGTCCTGCAAGCAATGTGATTATTCCAGAAATTCCAAGTGACTTCTGGGATGACATGGATGTTAGCGTTGAGGATGTTTGGTAGATGGCGGCTTTAGAGTTGGCATATTCCAGTGTCAGGGGAAACTTACATAGAATTAGAGAACTGCCTAATCAAGATGCCATTGATATAAAAGAACTTGAAGGGGCATATATTATATCCCTGGCAGATGGACACGGATCACAAACCTGTTTTAGAAGTGAGTTAGGGTCTAGAATGGCCGTGGAAGTTGCAGGGGAGATCATTGCAAATAAACTTGTCGAGACGGATTTTGATGTCAAAGGCATTGAATCAGACGCAAAGAATATTTGCATGGAAATAAGTAAGCTTTGGGAAAAGAAAGTTTTGGATCACTTATCTGCAAATGCCTTTATTGATAGCGAAGTGGCCTCGTTAAATGAAGTGAAACAAAAGCAACTTGGAAGAAATGCCTTGCTTGCATATGGGACCACACTCATGAGCGTGCTTGTGAGTGATTATAAAATAATTGTCTTCAATATTGGTGATGCGGAGCTCTTGATCAAGCACAAGGACTCAGATGAGGTTCATGTTTTAAATCCAAGCAAGAGAATAGGAAATGAGACAGAAAGTTTGTCTCTTCTAGACGCCTATAATTATTTTACCACCCATGTCTACGATCCTGCGATGATAAGGGCTATGCTTTTAGCAACGGACGGGTATCCAAATTCTTTTAAAATCGAAGATGGCTATTTAAAGGTTATTGATGATTTAATTGATATTTCAAAGACGCATGGGATGGAAGCGGTACAAAAGAACTTTGAATCATGGTTGGTGGATACATCAGAAAAGGGCAGCGGTGACGATATTACGGCTTGTTTTATTAAGATGAATGATCCTAATTGATCTTTAGTGCAGTCCTATGATGGGCATTAGGAGACTTCCCATGAACCACAGGAAATAATTAAATCCGAGATGTATGAGAAAAGAACCCTAAATCATTTTAGTAAAAGTGATTTAGGGGTTTTGTTTGGTTTCATACCAGAAATTTAAAGTCAAACTTAAGAATTTGCTGGACATTGGTTTTTAGACCCATGTCTTACCGGTTCTGGCTACAAAGCGTCATGTAAGGCATTTTGTAGTTTTTTTACCTCATCCACAACATCTTTTCTAAGCAAATATAAGCCAACTAAGTTTGGAATGACAAGAATGGCTGTTGTTATGTCTGTTAGCGTCCAAATGGTCTCCCAATCCACAAAACTGGCTATGAATACGATGAGAACAAAAATATAATGATAGTATTTTTGTCCAGTAAGGCCCCACATGTAGTAGGCACACTGGAACCGTAGTAACTCCATGCCACTATGGAAGTGAAAGCGAAAAATATTAGGCAGACAGTCATTGTGATTTGCCCAATGAAATACGGATCATGAAATATTGTATCAAGCAGTGCCTGCTCAGGACCACTTGTGGTGTAGGCGCCTGATACGATAACGAGTAAACCAACTATAGTGTTCATAATTAACGTATCAATAACGACTTCAAGCACATGGATCAACCCTTGTTCAGCAGGGTATTGATTAGAGGCAGTCGCCGCTGCAATAGAGGCACTTCCAAGACCAGACTCATTGGAAAAAATACCACGCCTTGTCCCAAATTCTATGGCACGCTTAACAGCATACCCTGCACCACCTCCGGCCACAGCCGTTTAGAAAAGCTGATGTGAAGATCAAATGAAAGGCTGAAGGAATAAGGTGCCACTGTCGTATGAGCAAATACCCGCTGCCAGTGATGAAAAGAAAGAGAATAAAAGGCATTACAATGAGGGCAATCCTAGAAATGTTTTTTAGGCCCCGGTGGTTATGGCACCAACAGAGAAAGTCAATATAGTGGCTGTCAAAAGAGGGGGTGTTGAAGGTGTACGTAAAGATATTTACAATGCTATGAACCTGAGGAAAGGTGCCAATGCCCATGAAAATTCCTAGCATTGCAGAAACTGCAAAAATATTAGCAAGCGTTTTAGAGCCAGCGCCGTCACGCAAATAGTACATGGGACCACCAGAGTAATAACCGTCTTTCATGCGGATTCTGTATTTGACTGACAGGGTGGTTTCGGAAAATTTTAAGGTCATACCAAGAATACCAACAACCCACATCCAAAATAGGGCGCCCGGTCCACCAAATTGAATTGCGGCAAGAACGCCTATAATGTTTCCAATCCCAATAGTTGCTGATAAAGCAAGGGCTAGAGTGGATAAGGGGCTTAAACTGCCGGGCTCAGGCGAACGTTTTGTGCTTGCAACAAGGTATTTGATGCTGTGCTGAATATGCCTTTGCGGAAAGGCCCTTAGTTGAATTGTCAGCATGATCCCAAGACCTAAAAATCCGACAGGAAGAACATATGCCCAAACCAAATTATTTATCTTTTCAACAAGTGCTATAAAATCAGTCATAGAAACCTCCATCACCTAGCTTGATGATAAATGTTGCACCCTTTCTTACTGGGGACAATCAATACTGCCTCCTAATTTTTGAACTTGATTATAAACAATTGAAAGACCAAGACCGGTCTTTTCGCCAAAAGGTTTGGTTGTAAAAAAAGGTTCGAAAATTTGCAGGCGTAGGTCATCGGGTATACCAACCCCCTGATCTCTGTAAACAATATAAATGTGTTCTTTTTTCCTGTAGGCACTAATCTGAACTCTACATGGGTCAGGAACGGCGGTGGTATACCCGTGTTCTCTTGTATTGTTTACAAGGGCGGTGATGATTTGCATTATTGTTTGCGGGTAACTCCTCATAGTTAAGTTGGGTTCGACACTGATATCGAACTCGATGCCGTCGTATCTTTTATCGGATGACATGATATCGATGTATTGTTCTAGATACTCGCTTAAATTAAATGTAATGGATTCCAGTTCATTGTCATAGACGGAAATTTTTTTTAAATGTATCAATGATGCTTCGCATCTGCGACAAACTTTGAAATGTAATATGAATGGCCTCATCTAACTTTTGTTTCCTGTTCCTCATACCAGAGTTCTTGTCATCAAGAATGAATTTCATATAACTGACAGAGGATAGCGCATTGCCAAGGGGCGTGTTCAATCTGTGGGAAACCCCTCTAACCAGAGTGCTGGTTGCCTCTTGTTTTTGATCAAAGGAAGTCAAAATTCTTAACCGCATATTATCAAACTTCTGGCTAGTTTTCCAATTTCGTTAGGTTTATCTAAGAGATCATTGTCAGGAGCTTCGTTTAAAATAGAGTCGGCAGATTTTGAGACGTACTCTGTAAAATGTATTAAAGGCCTCGTGATGAGTTCAGCTAGATTAATCGCTATGTAAAGACTCACAACAAAGGCGATGAGAATTAACATAATTAGGCGTGAAAAAAACAGCAGTCTAAATTGGTCAAAAGATAGAATATCCATGACATTATTTATACGGTCTGAATCTGTAGAGTAAGTGTAAATGGACTCAATATAATTTGTGCTCATGTTGAAAAGAATGAAGCTAATCATTGATGTTACAAGCAATGAGCTAAATATTATGGCTAAAATGACTTGGAATAATAGAGATGTTTTTAACCGCCTAAACATAGTAACCTCCAAAGAACTGTTTTTTACCTTTTACCCATACAAGTATTGATTCATGCATAATCCATTAAGTCAGAATGACTTGAATGAATAGTGAAATCAGTATATAATAAAAACGAACATACGTTCGATTTGTGTGGAGGGGAATATTATGAATCTAAATAAAAAAAATTGAAATACTCGCGGAATCCGCAAAATATGATGTTTCGTGTTCTTCGAGTGGCAGCGATCGTGCCTCTAAAGACGGGATGCTTGGAAACACGGCTTTACCAGGAATTTGTCATAGTTGGTCAGAAGATGGTCGGTGTATATCCCTTCTTAAAATATTATTGTCAAATGACTGTGTATATGATTGTGCTTACTGCGTTAACAGAAGGAGCAATGATTTCGAAAGGGCTTCTTTTACGCCCGATGAACTAGCAGAAATTACAATGAATTTTTACAGACGTAATTATATTGAAGGTTTATTCTTGAGCTCTGCTGTGCTGGAAAGCCCTGATCACACCATGGAGCTAATGTTAAGTTTGGTGAAGAGACTGCGCCTTGTGGATCGGTACAATGGTTATATTCATATGAAGGCCATTCCTGGTGCGGATATGAGACTTATTGAAGAAGCGGGTAAGTATGTTGACCGCATGAGCGTTAATATGGAGCTTCCCACAAAATCAGGACTCAAGCTTCTTGCCCCTCAGAAAAAACAGAATCAAATTGTAGAGCCAATGCAATTTATCAGAGACAGGATTATTGAGAATAAGCACGATGGACCTTATAGTCAAAAAATGAGGAGACTTAGCGGGCGAAAAACACTTGGCAGTCAACAAATTGAGACGTATAGTGGGGGCTTGAACCCTTTGTTCCTGCAGGTCAAACAACCCAAGTCATGATAGGCGCAACAAATGACACAGATTATTCTATTATTCGCCTCTCGGAGGCTATGTATGACAAACTGCTTATGAAACGGGTATATTATTCAGCATATATTCCCATAGTTCAAAACAACAGTTTACTCCCTACAAAGGTTGAGACGCCACTTTTAAGGGAACACAGGCTCTATCAGGCAGACTGGCTGCTACGCTTTTATGGGTTTAATGCCACAGAGCTTCTTACAAAAGAAGAACCTAACTTTGATCCACTTCTTGACCCAAAGTGTAACTGGGCCATTCGAAATCTTCATTTGTTTCCCGTAGAAGTCAATAAAGCAGATATTAGTTTCCTTCTTCGTGTCCCAGGTATTGGACCCACATCCGCACGTAGAATTGTAAAGTCTAGGAAATTTGCATGGCTCAGTTTTGAAGATTTGAAGAAGATGGGGGTTGTATTAAAGCGTGCAAAGTATTTTATTTTGTGCAAAGGCAGGTATTATGGACAGGTTGATATGGAACAGACAAAAATTAGAAACATCCTTGCAGGAAGTGATCCAGATTCTAAGAAACATCACTTGAATCAGGTTCGGCTGGATAAATTATATCCTGACGCTTTTAATGGAGTGGAATTGTCATGAGTATTATATATTTATACGATGGATCCTTTGAAGGCTTGGCAACGGCGGTATATGAAGGGTACTACTCTAAAGTGAAGCCAAACGTGATCATTAGCCAGGACCATTACATTCCCACATTTTTTGATGAAAAAATAAATATTTTCACGGATAGGATAAAGGCGGATAAGGTCTTGATGGCAATCAGACAAAAGCTTGGGGAAGAGGTCTTTCAAAGAGTACTATATGCCTTTTTCTCTGAAGATGCCAATGTGGGCACAATCATATATCGGTTTATTAGAGTGGCGTTTAAACTTGGACCTAAGGTTATAGACTACCGCGCCCATGAAGACGTTGGCCCCATGCTTGATCTCTATAGGAAAGTAGCCAGAGAATCTCATAGTCTCTTGGGATTAATACGCTTTGTTGAGCTAGAAAACGGTATACTATACAGTCAGTTTGAAGGCACTTACAATGTACTGTCAATATTGGGCTCACATTTCTTTAACAGATTGAGTGGAGAGCAGTGGATTCTTCATGATCTCAAGAGAGCGCATGCAGTCTTTTGCAATGGTCAGGAGTGGGTTCTGCGCGAGGCCGACATTCCAACAGATGTTCCTCTTCATAAAAAAGAGTTGCTTTTTCAGAACCTCTGGAAGACCTATTTTAAACACATAGCAATTAAAGAAAGATCAAATCCAGACCTACAAAGAAATTTCATGCCAAAAAAAATACTGGAAATACTTGATTGAGATGAATGATGATACAAATATGAACGCATTCAAGAAACTAAATTAAATTTGGAGTCAAAAGACTAAATATTCTATGACGTATGGAGAAATCGGTTTTAACGACTGGGGCGGTTTCAAATATCAGTAGAAGATTACTTTGCAAGTTGTCAACCCGTTAAGATATACTTGTTATAAAGATTTGCAATTCTAGGAAAGACAAAAGAGGTAGATTATGAGACAGTCTTTGACAGAAGGAAACATAAGCAAAACCCTATTAAATCTTTCAGGCCCAATGGTTCTTGGTATGTTGGGTCTGATTATCTTTAATTTGGTCGATACATATTTTGTCAGCTTGCTGGGGACGACAGAATTGGTGGCCATTTCATTTACATTTCCGGTGGTTCTTGTCGTGAACAGCATCGCACTGGGCATAGGGCAGGGCACAGCCTCCGTTGTGTCAAGAGCAGCAGGTGCCAAAGATAAGACAAAGTTGGTCAGGTATGCAACTGAGAGCTTAACACTTGGGGTCATGGTTGTACTTTGCTTTGTCCTAATAGGTCTTCTAACGATTGAGCCACTTTTTACAGCGCTTGGTGCAGATGCCCAAGTCATGCCCTATATAAAATCTTACATGGAAGTTTGGTATCTTGGCATGGTTTTTGTGGTGATACCTATGGTCGGCAACAATTCCATTCGAGCCCTTGGAGACACGAAATCACCCAGTCTTGTTATGGTGGTGGCGGCTGTAGCCAATTCAATACTTGACCCAATGTTTATATTTGGAATGGGTCCTATTCCTGCAATGGGGGGTAAGAGGGGCGGCCATTGCAACTGTTTTATCAAGGTGTATAACATTTAGTGTTGCACTTTACATACTTGTTGTTAGAGAGAAGATTGTAACCTTTTCTTATGTTCCATTATCAGAACGGTATAGAGCGTGGAAGGATATTTTGTATATTGGCGTTCCAAACGCTTTGACAAAGATTATTCAACCTCTGGGGATAGGTGTGATTACAAGACTACTTGCCACAGAAGGTCTATACGCTGTGGCTGGTTATGGTGTGGCTTCAAAGGTTGAACGATTTGCCCTCATTTTCATAATGTCCCTAGCGGTTGTTATGACACCTTTTGTAGGACAAAACTTCGGTGCTGGAAAACTGGATCGGGTTAAGAAGGGAATAAATGTTTCTATAAAGCTGGCCCTGTGGTCCAGTCTTGTGGTATATATTGTACTTTTTATAGCAGGTGGCCATATTGGAGCCATATACAGCGACGACCCACAGGTCATAGAGGCTCTCGTTTTCTACTTGAGAACAGTGCCATTGTTTTATGGTGCATATGGCATTATACAAATAACAATGTCAGTTTTGAATGCTATTAATAGACCCTTTCAGGCTGCTCTTATAAGTCTGACCCTTATGTTTGTTATATATATTCCACTAGCGAGTGTATCTCGAACGGTATGGGGCTATCAGGGAATTTTTCTTGCACTGGCTCTGTCCTATTTTGTAGTGGCTATAATAAGTCTTTTCTGGTTAAAAAGAACAATTGCTCATGTCTATAAAATATAATATAATGTATATTGGAAAATGCGATATTAGAATTACATAATCATACAAGGAAATGAAAAAGAATTGCTGACATAGAAAATAGAAATATCGCATACTTTAACAATTTCCTAAAAATTTCAAATTTTCTTGAATTAAGGAGGTTGGGATTGTATAATCCAATTGTAGGTATCTACGAGCTAAAACGGTTTATGGGCTTATCAGATCTACCAAAATCGGATGATCGGATTGCTAGGGTGCTTCGGTACAAAAGAGGTGAGAAGTGGATTGTGGTCAATGCGGATGTGACACATTTAAAGTTTTGGGAGAACTTCTGGTGTACATATTCGGATTGTGTCTTTATCGACCTAAACAACCACATGCATAATCACAAGATTGTACTGCCTTTACCCGCGGGGATGAGTGGTTATAATCAAGTGCGCATAGATTTAAACTATGACCTGAAGGTAAGTGATCCGTTAAGAATCGTCGAATCTCAAATCACCAATACAAATACGTATATGACAAAAACATTAGACATCCTTGTTAAGAAGTCAGTGTGGGGTGGGGACCATTTAAACGCTGATAGCTTGGAGGCAAGGTTAAGAAAAGCTATTGCTATGTCTGATGAAATCATTAGCTTGTTTCGTATGAGTGACTTATTCGTTGATATCACATACTATAAACATTCTTATCATAATGAAGAATCATCGGATATGCGCTTTAACAGTGATATGAGAAGACTGTTGGAGATTGCCGAAAACAGCGGTTTGGAAGATAGTGAAAAAAAGAGTATTGAAAAAATATTTTTGGAAGGCCCAAGTGATGCTCAATTGACAAGCGAGGGTTAAATCGAGGTGGTAGATTTGGGGAAAGAAATTAATGCGGTTCGTTATTTAAGAGACAAGTATGATATTATGCAAAAGTCTCTAATTTGCCAAGGTATTTCACGACCATATTTAAGTAATTTAGAAAATGGAAAAGTGGAGATATCTCATGAAATGGCATACAGAATTTCAGAAAAGTTCAATGAGGTTTTTGCATCTAAGGGGATTGATTTAAGACTCGATAAAGAGGATTTAATGAATGCTAAGAGGCTTGTGACCAAACTTGAGCTGAATGATGAACTGGCAGTTTTTGAAAAAATTCGAAATGTTCATCATGAAAAGATGAAATTAATGGAAGAAAGGTACTTGGTTGTTGAATCACCGTATGAATATGCGAGATTAAATGGTTTACTTGGTAATCACTACTATAATAAGGCGGAACGACGAAAAGCACTTCCTTTTCTAATTAAATCGTTTGACGCTCATATGACCAATGGGAGCATTCCGGAAGCAGCACGAATTTTATCAAGGGTGATAAGTGCACATTCTGAACTAAATATTCTTGATCGTGCAAAAACTTATGATGATTATTTTTTCAACGAAATACTTCCTCAATTCCCCAAATATGACTTTGAGTTTGATTTAGAAGAAAAATTTTATTATAACTCTGCATTGTTAAACAAAAAAAATGGAAATTAATGAACTGGCTCATGAACGTATAGACAAGTTTTGTGAAATAAAAGAAAAAAAAGAGATCAGTTAAGTGATTTAATTGATATTTTGAGGGCGAACGTTTACTTAGCTCAACAAGAACATACAAAGGCTGAAGAAACTCTTGAAAGATTGTTAGAACAGGCGATTGATATACGAACAAGGGTGTATGCTGAAGTTACATTACTAGAAGTTCTTGCTGAAATGAAAAAAAGTAAAGCGTTTTCAAAGAAGATAAGAAGTATTATATATTTTCTTACTGATGCAAAAGGATCTATTGACAAAGTATCTTTTTCTGTTTAACTTTGTTAGAACTTGCTGAGAAAGTAGGAGACGTAGATTTTGTACTTGCAAATATGAGTCATATAGCAGAAATTGTTCGTGAAAATGGAAGTGATGGTGAGTGTAAAAAACTCATTCAACTAGTTAGTCGTCATTCTGATGATGTTCCAGAAGCTGAGAAACTGAAGCGTTCACTAATCAATGCATACTTCAAACTGTGATAACTTAAATAGCATTATTGGAGGTTCTATTATGAAAAAAGCATTATCACTGATGGTTGCGTTATTGATCTTAACAATGTCAGCATCATTTTCGTTCGCTGGTGAAAGCTCTGAAGTTCAAAAAGATTTTGACACTGAGTTTGAAACGGAATACCGGCTTTTAGTGGATCCACCTGTATGTATGTAAATTTTCCAAAGCCTAACCCTAAAAGGGTTAGGCTTTTTTTACATTTATGAGACTCTGCAATAGCCATTTGAAATATATCTAGAAGTGGTAGATCTTATGGTACTTTGAAAAGGAATGGGAAGCATTTGGTGTCAGACCTAATACCTAGGATGTTAGGACGCTTGTGTGTATGATTTATCCAAAAAATCTGTTACTATTATTGTAGGCAAAAGAAAAAAAGGAAAATAATACTAGTAATGACCTTGTTTTGCACGTTGTACAGTGCATCTGGGTCTAATCTATTACCATGTGATTATTTACTCATTAATAAATCGGGAAATCATACTGACTTTTATGCTAGGATAAGCAAAAGTCCAATTATAGGGAGTGGTTTATATGCCAGAAAATTCTAAGTTGAATGCGGAACAAAAAATTGATATATTGCTTCACATACTAAACAGTGTTGACGAACAAGGGGTTATGAGTTTTGCTGAAGATAAGTTTGAAGCTTATTTCAATGAGTTCTCAAGACCAATAGTTGAAAACTACTTAAATGCGTTGAATAATAAAAAGTCATTGCAGTTCATGGTTTACGGTGAACCAGGCATGATTAATGAACACTTTATTAAAGTTACGAGTCCGGCTAAAATATCAAAAGAAATAAAGCTTCAAATTGATATGATGAAAGCCAAGCAAAAAGACATGATCTTAGCGATCAATGAAGAAAACAATCATTTAAAAGATCGGCTGGAAGCGGCTGAAAATGGTAAAGAGAGTTCCACGAAAGAGCCACAATCAGAGGAAGATCTTAAGTTTGTTCAAAAAATCGATGACACTTTGGATTATAGCAATAAACTTAAACGGGCTCTTAAGAAAAATAAGAATTTAGAAGTACTTGAAGGTGTTGTATCAGACACTCAAGCTTATTTAAACACAGTTAAAGAAATAAGTGTTAAATATGATGAAATGCACAGTCATTTGATCCAGCCTTTACTAAATGAAAATAGGAAGCAAATGAATAGACTCACTGTTTCCAGTGTGTTTGCAATCTTAATTGTAACTGTAATCTCACTACTCATTCTATTGGTTTTTAGTTGATATTCTTCAATAATGTAACAAAAAGTTTGTTTTTTCACCATAATTTATAGTTTTTCAGCGAATTTCATAAATAATATAGGGTAAATGTTTATTTGGAGAGTGCATTTATAAATTTAAATGCTATAATTGTTTTAAGTTTTAAATAGTATGAGATATGGGGGAACCACATGATTAAGATCTTCGCAGATTCAACTTGTGATTTGTCGCAAGAAATTGTTGAAAAGTATGATATAGGCATTGCACCACTTAGTATAACCATTGATGGAAAAACATATAAGGATAAAATTGATCTGACTCCAGATGACTTTTATGCTATTATTGATAAATTGAGCAAACCAGCAACAACGGCCATGCCTGCGCCAACAGAATTTTTAGCCATTATGGAAGAGGCTTATGAAGAAGGCTGTAGAGAATTTCTATGCATCACCATGTCTAGTGGGACCAGTGGATCATACCAGTCTGCAGAAATTGCCAAGACAATGTTCTTAGAGGAACATACCGAACCTGAAATTAAGGTTCATGTGGTTGATTCAAAGAGTATGAGTCATGGCAGTGGATGGCTTATCATGAAAAGTGCCATGTTGAGAGATCGGGGTATGCAATTTGAAGACTTGGTTGATTTTAACGAAGCCTTTAAAAAAACACGTAAAGCACTTCTTATCTGTAGATGATCTTGACAACCTAATTAGAAGTGGGCGTCTAACGAATGCCAGTGCATTTATAGGAAAACTACTTAAAATTAAACCCATTATGTCTATGCGTGATGGAAAAGGCGCCATTGTGGCCAAGGAACGTGGTCGTAAAAAAGTCATGACCCATTACGTGGAAGCTTTTAAAAATAGAAACCATGCTGTAATGAATGATTTTATAATCATTGGATACACAACGGATAAAAGTGTGGCATTGAATCTTCAAAATAAGATTATTGACGAGGTTGGATATAAGGGTGATATATACATCATGCAAATGGGTGTTGCAGTAGGAACCCATGTTGGTCTTGGTGGCCTGTCATTGTTCTTTATGGAAAAAGACAGAAAACATGACGGTCTTCTTGTCAATGAAATGAACAGTCTTATGAAGAAGAAAAATGAAGTGATGGCAAGAATGTCAGAACTCAATTTGCATTTCAATGAAAACGCTGGTAAAAAGAAGACGAAATAAAGAAGTGAGTTAAATAAAAATCCGCCAACACTGTTTAAATTAAAGTGTTGGCGGATTTATTTTATTAATAAATTTATACGTTGAATCTAAACAGAATCACATCGCCATCTTTAACAATGTAATCCTTGCCTTCAAGGCGTACTGCACCTTTTTCCTTAGCGGCAGCCATAGAACCGTGTTCAGTAAGGGCGTTGAAAGCGATTGTTTCAGCACGGATAAATCCACGTTCAATGTCGGTATGAATTTTTCTACCTGCTTGAGGTGCCTTTGTTCCATTTTTAATGGTCCAAGCACGTACTTCCTGAGGTCCTGCTGTCAGGAAGGAAATAAGGCCTAGAAGATGATAAGAGGCATGTACAAGTTTATCAAGACCGGATTCCGATAAGCCAAGATCTTCTAAAAAGGCCATTTTATCGTCATCATCAAGTTCTGAAATTTCTTGTTCAATCTGAGCACAAATCGTAATAACTTCCGCATCTTCTGTTTGAGCAAAATCGCGAACCTCTTTAACGAAGTGGTTTTCCTCACCTGAAACCAGATCTTCTTCAGAAACATTGGCTACATATATAATAGGCTTGTAACTAAGCATATTCAAAGACTTAGCAAAGATTTCTTCATCAGGGGTTAAATCAAGAGTACGTGCTGATTTACCTTCTTCTAATACAGCAATAATTCTCTTAAGCAGATCAAGTTCTGCTTGTAAGGACTTGTCACCCTTAAGAGCCTTTTGGGTTCTTTGAATACGTCTTTCAAGCATTTCTGTATCTGAAAAAATGAGCTCAAGGTTAATGGTTTCAATATCTTTAGAAGGTCCGATTTCACCATCGACATGAACCACATTTGGGTCTTCGAAACATCTCACAACGTGTACGATAGATTCAACCTCGCGAATATGGCTTAGAAACTTATTTCCAAGACCTTCCCCTTTACTGGCTCCCTTTACAAGGCCTGCAATATCGTAAAACTCAATAGCTGTTGGGACTATTTTTTTGAATTATACATATCTTTAAGGGTGTTCAGTCTCTTATCTGGTACAGAAACAACACCAACATTTGGATCGATTGTACAGAATGGATAATTGGCAGACTCAGCGCCAGCTTTCGTTATTGCATTAAATAGGGTACTTTTGCCGACATTTGGCAGTCCCACGATTCCTAATTTCATTTAGATCTCCCTTTTCATTTATAAGTCTCTTTAAAATAAAGAGGTAAGTTTCTTTAGCAGATATTAACACACCTAAGAATTATATACGAAATAGCTTTAAGAATCAACAAAATACAACATGGACACGAAGTGGTCACATCACATTGTTATAATACTAACGACATAGAAGAGAGGGATGAATGTGAACAAGAAATGGCTATGGGGCAGTGCGATCATTGCTGGTATGATATTAGGCACTATAATTGGGGTGCTTGATTTGGAAATGCGTGCTACCACTATTGGACCACTCGTGTTGAGTATTTTTGCAGTTTATATGCTTGCAATCATCTGGACATCGATAAGAAAACAAAAAAATATAATCAAGATACTCATGGTGCAGGGGCAACCACAGTTGTATTTGCAAAGGATGAATCTTTTGAGGAATCAAATTCGGGGAGACAAGTTCAAGAGACTCATTGAAATAAATATTGCAACAGGCCTTATTTACGAGGGGCGAGTTGATGAAGCCCTTGTCATTTTGGAGACTTTATCATTGAAAGGGTTTAGTCCAATGCATAAAGGTGTCTACTATAACAACCTCGCCTTTGCCTATCTTATGCAAAATAGAGTGCATGACTCACAAGAGATCTTTAAAAAGCATATTGGTGAAATGCTCGCTGCGGATAGAGACCCTATGGTTAAGTCCTGTGCACGTTGCAACCAAGCTATTTTAGATTTTAAGCAAAACAGAATGCATATTGCTCACGATACCTTAGATCGACTTCTTGAGAAGGATTTATTGCCCCTTCAAAAGGCTGTGATTCTTTACTATAAGGGACTTATAATGAAAGAACTTGGAAAAGAGGGAATCAGTCGCATATTTGAAGAAAGTTCTTCCCATGCAGGAAGCACGGTGTTTAAAGAACTTTCTGACACTGCACTCAATTCGATTCAGTAGTCACAATACCTTAAGAAATCCTTAGACCGTCTGGCTTTTGCTGGACGGTCTATTTTACACTGATATAATGGGTAATGGTGACACATTATATCAGTGTCTAGAGTGAATACTGGGAAGGAATGACAAAATGATTGATGAAATCCGCGTCATAGAAATGGCGGATCAGGTAAAACTTCACCTGATCAAATCAGACAAATTCAAAACTGATTTGATTGGTGTATATATTAAGCGCCCATTAAATGAAAAGGAAGCAACCTACAACACGCTTTTAACTAGAATACTGGAACAGGGGACGAGGTCATGGCCAAATTCGAAGGCTCTTAATAATGCCCTTGACAACCTCTATGGTGGTATTCTATCTTGCGATGTGAACAAATACGGCGAACTACATGCCATGCAGTTTAAATTGCAATTACCAAACGAAAAGCATATTAAAGATAAAAATCTACTCACTTCAGGACTGGAAATTTTAAATGAAGTCCTTAAAGATCCAATCAAGGAAAATGGACTCTTTAAAGAAGATGTTTTTAACAATGAGGTCAGAAACTTACGCGAGGAAATTCAAGGACGCGTTAACGATAAAATGATGTATGCCATAGACCGGTGTATGGAACATATGTGTGAGAAAGAACCGTTTAGATTTTATCAGTACGGAACTGTCGAAATGCTTGATACAATTACAAACGGTGACCTGATGGACCATTATAACCATATTCTTAAGAGCTCTCCAATAGACATTGTTCTAGTGGGAGATATTGATTTCGAAAAAACACAGGATTTAATTCTTGAGAACTTCACTTTCGAAAGAGAAAAAATTATAAATATACCTAAATCAGTCACGGATGTTCCGGTGACTAAAATTAAGTCTGTACATGAAAACTTTGACGTGACCCAGGCCAAGCTAACCCTTGGACTTAGAACAAATATTCCGTTTTCACATCCACTCTATAATGCAAGTGTCTTATTTTCTAATATACTTGGAGGCGGTGCAAGTTCAAAAGCTCTTTAAAAAATGTTCGAGAAAAAGCATCTCTTTGCTATTACATTTTTTCCAGGGTGGAAAAATATAAGGGGATTATGCTGATTAGTTCAGGCATTGAAGCTGAAAATAGACAAAAAGCTATGGATCTTATACAAATTGAAATGGATAAAATGGTAACAGGTCTATTTGATGATGACGATGTAAAAATGGCGAAAGATTCATTATCTAGTGCTGTACGATCAATAACTGACTATCCTAATTCTTTTATGAATTTTTTACTACTCACAAAAAATGAGTGGCAAACCATTTGATATGGCTGGTCTACTTAAGAAAATTGAGCTGGTCACAAAAGAAGAAATTATTGAAGCAGGAAAGCGTATGACCCTAGATACAGTATATTTTTTAGCTAAGGAAGGTGAATAGAATGATGGAATATTCAGTAGATCATCGACACGACAGCCTTCTAAATGAAAGTGTATATAAAATTATTCACAGCTCAGGCTTAGAAATTCAATTTATGCCAAAAGCGGGATATACAAAGAAATTTGCATATTTCGCAACACGCTACGGGGCCATGTATAACAACTTTGAACTTAAAGATGGACAAGCGGTTGAAATGCCCCTTGGCATAGCGCACTTCCTAGAACACAAAATATTCGAGGAATCGGATGGAGATATATTCGACAAATTCTCAAGACTTGGCGCCAATGTCAATGCGTACACAAATTTCAACTCAACGGCGTACATGTTTTCAACAGTGGATAATTTTTATGACTGCTTAAAGCTCCTTTTAGGCTTTGTGCAAAGATGTCATTTAACTGATGACAACGTTGAAAAAGAAAAGGGGATAATCGGTCAGGAAATCAAGATGTATGACGATGATCCTGACTGGAAAGTTTATTTCAATACCTTGAAAGAAATGTATCATAATCATCCTGTAAGAGAAGATGTTGCAGGATCAATTGAGTCTGTTTATGCAACAACGCGAGATCAGTTGCAGATGTGTTATGATTCGTTTTATGTGCCAGAAAACATGATCCTTTTTGTAGTTGGGGATTTAGAGTTAGATGAAATAATGAGAAGTGTTGAGGCTGGTATTTCAACAGATTATGCTAAACGGGGACAAACGCCAAAGCTCTTGCTCCCTGAAGAACCTAAAAGTGTTCGAGAAAAAGAAGTTAGACAAGTTATGAATGTTCCAGTGCCTTTATTTATGATAGGGTTTAAAGACCCGGTGCTGATGGGAGACCCTAAACGGGCTCTGCAAAAGACCATTGCCATGAAGCTGGCCCTAGACATGTATTTTGGCAAAAGCTCAACCTTCTATTCTGATAATTATGAAGCGGGAATAATAAACGCATCCTTCTACCATGAATATTCTAGTGGCTTAGAGTATGGGCATGTTATGTTTGGTGGAGAATCTGCAGAATATGAGAAGGTTTTTGAGGCAGTCAAAGAGGAAATTAAAAAAATTCAAGATAAAGGCATAGACCACGAAGCTTTTAACAGGGTTAAGAGAAAGGCAATCGGTCGTTATTTAAGTGCCTTTAACTCTGTCCAGTATGTAGCGGGAGCCTTTGTTTCTTACTTTATGAAGCATATGGATCTGTTTGATTATTTGGGTATCCTTGAAGATATGTCACCTGAATTTGTGGAAAACACAATTAAGACACATCTCAAGTCAGACAATGTTGTCTTGTCAGTTGTAGAATAGGAGGGATTATTATGGATCCGATAGCATTTGAGATTTTTGGTTTTCAAATCAGATGGTACGGTATTTTTATAGCAACAGGGCTTTTACTAGCCACATTATTGATCCTTCAAAGGTCAAAAAAACTAGGATTTGAAGAGGATACAATTATTGACTTGGTGATTGTATGCATGCCATCAGCAATTATTGGTGCAAGACTCTATTATGTTTTATTTAACTGGTCGTATTATCAGGGCGATATTATGAAAATGATAAACATAAGAGGTGGTGGACTGGCCATACATGGTGGCGTCTTGGCCGGCGTTCTTGCAGGTTGGATATACACGAGAATAAAAAAATTAGACTTCACCAAATTAATTGATATTTGCGCTCCAGGCCTTATACTAGGTCAAGCCATTGGGCGGTGGGGAAACTTTTTCAATAATGAAGCACATGGTGGTCCAACCGACCTGCCTTGGGGAATCATGGTTGAGGGGCAAAAGGTCCATCCAACCTTCTTCTACGAGTTTGTGTGGAACTTATTTGTCCTGGGTGTCCTATTAAAGCACCGTGACAATAAGAAATTTGACGGAGAGGTTTTTTACTCTATATGGGCATGTACTCTATTGGACGGTTTTTCATAGAAGGGATGCGTACAGACAGCTTGATGCTCGGACCTCTTCGAATGGCTCAGGTTATTAGTATTGCATTTATTGTACTTGGTTTTGGATCTATCTGGTTTATTCGAAAAAGAATCAAAGGGTCCAAGCCAGATCTATAAAATTACTCATAAATGATTTGCCCGCAAAGGGAAGGTTTTTATCCTATTGATGCACAATATATAGTCAGTCATCAATTAAAAAAACTAGATGTGGTATGGTGTCTTCGCTGAGATGTTTTGCGGGCTTGTAAATAACATAATATGTTAGCTATGAACGTCAGAAAATTTGCTGACGTTCATATTTTGTTACACATTTTTTGTTAAAATGCCTTATACTTAAAAAGATTCGAAAATATGAATCATAACACATGAAATGTAGGTTGGGAGACGATCAGAAATTATGAAGAGACAGTCGTTTATTAAGGGCTCCTTGATCCTTATGATATTGGGCTTTATATCAAGAGCGTTTGGCGTATTTTTTAAGGTGCCGCTGGATTATCTTGTTGGTGAAGAGGGACAAGGGCTCTATTATATACTATATCCGGTCTATGCTGCTTTTATTGCCATGTCTTCAGTGGGTTTGACAATGGCTTTATCAAAGCAGATTGCTGAGTACCGTGCAACAAAAAAAGACAGTCATGCATGGATGAGTTTTAAATTGGCCTTTGGTTTGTTTTTGGGTTTTGGACTCATTATGACAATTGTGCTCTTTGCTGGCGTAAACCACATTATTACACTTCTTAAATGGCCAGAAGAAACATACTGGGGATTGATAGGCCTTGGGGCCGCACCTCTTATAGTTTCAATCATGTCAGCCTTTAGAGGACTGTTTCAAGGTCATGAAAACATGGTACCCACAGGGGTTTCCATGATTATTGAGCAGTTTGCAAGAGTGGTTTTCGGCATAGGCCTGACTTGGTTTTTTATGGACAAATATAACGATATTGGACTGGCTGTTGGTGGTGCAACATTTGGTGCAGCGGCCGGAGGTCTATTTGCTACTATATATTTAGTGACTACCTTTATGGGCTATAAAAAACACATAATTGTTAAAGATATTGAAATCGGCAGGGAAGAGAAAAAAATCATCTTAAAGAAACTGCTTAGTATGGCAGTTCCAATTGCTATGGGCAGTGCTATTATTTCTGTAATGGGCCTGGTGGACTCGGTTATGTTACCGGCAGCTTTAACAGAACTCACTGGCGACTCCCACGACGCCCTCGAGCTTATCGGGGGTTACTCAAGAGCCAACACAATTATGAACATACCCCTGATTATATCATTGTCAATTAGCACCAGCATTGTTCCATTCGTAGCCAAAGCCTGGGAGCTAAAAGAGTTTGATGTGGTTCATAGGCGTATTGGAATGGGCATGAAGATGGGAACGCTCCTTGCATTTCCTGCGGCTGTAGGTATTGCTGTTCTATCCCATGACCTAATTGGTTTGATATTTTCCTCGACCATAGGTGGTCAGGTGCTTATTCCCCTTGCTTTTGCTCTGGTTTTTATTATTTACTCGCAAATACAAACCAATGTACTCAATGCCATAGGGAAACCTGTTGTTCCTGTTCGTAATATGTTGCTTGGTGTGGCGGTTAAAGTCCTGCTTAATCTGATCCTTGTTCCGAACCCGAACTTTGGACTTATGGGCGCGGGCTACGCAGTAATCACTGCCTATATGGTAACGACTTATTTGAACAGCCGTTCCCTAAAAAAATACACAGGCTACAGCTTTGATGTTAAAAACTTATTCGCAAGCCAACCCTTTCCGTATTTGGCATGTGGGTCGGGCTTGTTGTGACGGGCATTGTGTTTGACAGTCTTTTACCTGGTCGTATTGTAACTTTGATTTCAGTGGGTGTAGGGGCTATAATTTATGGCCTATTAATTATTAAACAGCAGTATTTGGATCAGGCAGAGATTTCACAAATACCAGTGCTACAAAAAATCGAAAATTTGCTTGTTAAGAAATAGTATAAAAATAGAAATGAGGTGATGTAATGACAGAACTGCTTAGTTGCGTGCTCTGTGATGAAGTGCAAGAATTGGATGAAGGCATGTTTAATTATATACGGGCGAGAAATGTCTTTTTTTGAGATGGGTCCCACATATTTTGAACTTGTTCTCAATTACAAGTCCCTAGATGAAGAGATAGATGAACATGTCACCATAACAGCGCCTTCGGGAACTGAACTTGCAGACGTGCATGAAAAATTTGAGCAAAACAGTTATTATTTCACATCGATTCATGAAGTTGAAGTGGACCTAGACGAAATTGGTGAGTATAAGGTGACAGTTGTCACCAATAGGAAGAAATACAAGTATTCATTTGACGTTAGTCTCGAACAATAAAATGAGGGTCCAGTGCACTGATATGCACTGGACCCCTTCTTTGTATGTTATGTTCTTTTAAAATCATGTGTTTCGTTTGAAGAAATGTCAATATCGAATTCGTGGGTACGGAGTTCCCATTTGCCATTGTTGTCCCGGCTTCTTTCCACAAATACGGCATGCATATCATTATCAACCAGTATGACGGTTTGAAATCTTGTGCCATAGTTTTTGTGCGGAATATCTATGAAAGTGCTGGACAAGGGACGTTCCATCTCAAGTCCAATACCAGTGTCGGGTAACATTTCATCTGGTGGTATTGTCTTGTCATCTAAGACGTTAAAAAGAGAATTTGGGGAGATAGCCTCATGTCTATCGACAATGGTTTTTAATACCATTTTGCCAGTGGCAACTTTTGGCCAGGGCGTATCAAGTAGGTGATTGCTAAGTCCGTATATTCCAGGAGGTAGTACATGAACTTGTCTATCAATGTTGGAGTAATAAGAAAGCTCGTTCATATCACCAACTATAAGGTTAAACGGATTAAATTTATGTGCTTTTAACGAAATGATTTCGCAGTATTTTTGAGGCAGGGGTTTATATACTAAAAAATCCCGAACCAAGTGTCCCCGAGATATGGTATCAGCCCGAATCATAGAAAAGTCTCTAAAGTTTGTGACGAAAGCAAAGTGACCACTTTTGGTTATGCCTGTCCAGGTGCCATTTTCCTTTGAGTCTACACCTGCTAGAATACTGTCATCACTGTCCCAAAAATGGGCAGGAATTGAGGGTCTGTCATAGAATTCATCTCTGTTTCCCATGAAAATTAGGGGGTATTTATTGTGAACCTTGTATGCGAAAAAGACAGTGCACATAGGGATCTCCTTTCAATATAAGAGCTAGATTATTTAATTTCTACCCATTGGGTGAAGAAAAATAGTTGAAATGGTGAATTGATATTAATAAATTGGAATGACTAGAAAATTAATGAATCCTTCAGAAATAGTTTGTACGATTTGTGTTAAAATAGGGAATGAGAAAATTAAGCGATATTATAAATGGTTTTATACCTTGCCGTCAGGTTTGATGGATGAACTTGGAGGTTTAAATGAGAATAGCCTTATGCCAAATGACTGTCGTTGATAACAAAAATACCAATTTGGAAACGGCCAGTCGAATGATAAAAGAAGCCTCTTCAAAGGGGGCAGATATTGTTGTGTTGCCAGAAATGTTTAATTGTCCTTATTCGAATGAACATTTTCATAAGTATGCCGAAAAGGAAAATGGCTACACATTCAGTCAGTTGTCCGAATGGGCTGCTGAACATGGTCTTATTATTGTTGGTGGAAGCATTCCTGAGAAGTCAGGCGCGCATGTCTACAACACTTCTTTTGTATTTAACTCGAATGGTCAGTGTTTAGGCAAGCATAGGAAGGCCCATCTTTTTGATATTGACGTGCCTGGCGGCATTACATTTAAAGAATCTGAAACATTAACAGCTGGAAACACTTCAACTGTTATTGATACTGAGTTTGGGAAAATGGGACTGGCTATTTGTTATGACATCAGATTTCCTGAGCTTTTTCGAAAAATGGTCTTAGAGGGCGCTCAGTTTATTATTGTGCCTGCTGCCTTCAACATGACCACTGGACCTGCTCACTGGGAGTTGACAGCTAGGGCCCGCGCTCTTGATAATCAAGTTTTTATGGCTTTATGTTCTCCAGCAAGAGATGATGACGGTCTTTATAAGGCTTATGGCCACACACTTGTAACGAGTCCTTGGGGCGATGTCATTGCCGCTTTAAAAGAGAGTGAAGGTCTTCTTATGGTCGACATTGAACTCGAAAAAGAGGATGAAGTTAGGAGAAACCTGCCCCTGCTTAAACATAGAAAGCCTGAAATGTACTAAACAGAGAATGTTTGTTTCAGTCTATTTGTGGTAAATATGAAGCAAAGGTTGAATGAAGGAGGGAATTTTATGTTGAATATGCACAAAAAAAGATATGAAGAATTAGAACGTTACAGAAAAAGAACAAACGGTGTAAAATTCGTTGAGGGTTTACTTATTGGTACTGCAATGGGACTGATGGCGGGTATGATGCTTGCACCAAAGCCAGGTCGTGAAACACTTGAAGATATCAAGGGTGAAACAAAGCGTTTGGTTGAAAAGGGCAAGGACATGATGCATTCATGTGAAGATGAGTTCGATGACATGCTTGATGATGTGCTCCCTGAACCAGATACAATTGAGTTTGATTTAGAGAACGAATAGCCAAAAGAAGGTACGATTCATTCGCTAAAAAAATTAAAGATCCATGCCCTTCGTCATCCCCGATATATTTTTATTCTTAAATATCTATATAAGCTATGACGAGGGTACTTGAATGACATTTTGCAAGTTGCTCAAATAACAAATTAATAAGAGTGAAGAAATCCACTTAAAAACTTTCCAAAGTTTGAGTGGATTTTTTTTGGAGGAAAAAAGAATGAAAAGCAAGAAGTTTACCAAGTCAATGCTCGTAATAGCCGTTCCGATCATGATTCAGTCTCTTATAACGGCTTCGGTAAATCTCATTGACACCGTTATGATTGGAAAGCTTGGGGAAAAATCTATTGCGTCGCTGGGCATTACAAACCAGTATTTTATGCTATACAGTATATTGGTCATTGGCCTCTATACAGGTGTGGGCGTTCTTATATCGCAGTACTGGGGCAAGAATAACCAAGAAAAAATCAAAGATTTTACATCACTGCAGATCAAACTTGGATTTGCACTGTCAGTATTTTTCGCCTTGATTGGCTATTTTTATCCAAGACAAATTGTGGGCCTATTCTCAAGTGATGGTGAAGTGATAAGACTGGGCGCATCCTATCTTAGGATTGTTATAGTAGGCTATATACCTTTTGCCATTGCAGGCGGGTATGGGGTTGCCAGCAGGAGTATAGGAAATACGGTTATACCTATGATGGCAAGTCTTGTCGCTGTCTTTGTCAACGTGATTCTAAATTATGGTTTGATTTATGGTAATCTTGGTATGCCAATGATGGGGGTTAGAGGCGCGGCCCTGGCAACATCAATTGCACGTATTATTGAAATGCTTGTGGTTATTATTGCAGTTTACAGTAGCAAAAATGTTTTAGCTATTAAATTGCCTAAGTTGTTGGTTTTTGATAAGCAAGCCTTCAAGCAAGCCAGTGGACCAATGTCCCAAGTTGTACTGAATGATCTATGTTGGGTGCTTGGCATGATGATATATACAATGTTGTATGGTCGAATCGGTACTGGTGCCATAGCTTCCATTCAAATTATGACCACAGTTCAGCAAATGTTCATGATAGCCATTATTGCTGTGTCCAGTGCGGCATGTGTCATGATTGGGAAGTTGGTAGGTGAAAATGACTATGACACAGCAAAAGAACTGTCTTGGTACTTTTTAAGAGTTGTTCTTTTCATAACAGTGGCCATTGCAGTTGCCGTTTATGCGGGCGTGAATGTCATTCTTATGGTATTCACATTGTCTCCAGAAGTCTACTCAGCAGCAAGGGCCTTATTGATTTTATCAGCTTTTATTATGCCTGTTCGCGGTCTTTCCATTCTATATATTATTGGAATATTAAGAGGTGGTGGAGATGCCAAGGGGGCTCTTAAAATTGAGCTCTTTACAATGTGGCTTATTGGTGTGCCCCTTTGCTATATAGGCTCAATTATTCTTCAGTGGCCAGTGGAGTATGTTTATATAATGGTTGCCACAGAAGAGTTTGCCAAGCTCATACTATCTTTTGTAAGATTCAAAAGGGAGACTGGATTAGAAACTTTACAGAGGTAGATGAAGCTGTTGATCTGAGTCTATAAATAATATCTTGATAAAGCCCCTCCAATGATGAAGACATCATAGGAGGGGGCTTTTAAGTTCTAATATTTGTGGTTTTAAATGAAACTAGTCACGCCAATTAATCAGATTGGCATTTTTGTTTTTAGTGCCTTTGGCTATTATATTTTCTGGACTGTCACCAACAGCTATAACGATGTCATAGTGTTTATAGAGTTCTCCGAGGGATAGGGCATTGGGACCAGACAGTTCTGTATATTCTGCAGATGCCGCACCAGACAAGGCTTTAATGAACTCTATGGCTAAATTTTCTGATTTGTCTTTGGAAGTGCCTGGCTGTGTGATGATGCCAAAACCTATGGTGCCCTCTTGTTGTGAAACACTGGCATCGACAACTTCAATATTTGACGTGACAATATTGACAGCGGTTTGTACCATACTTTCTGTGATGACAAATTCCGAAGGTTCTTCTTCAATAAACATTGATCCCTCAAGTTCTGATTCTCGTTCCATTTCAGACATGTCAATATAAACATCCTCATATCCATTTTGGCTTGGAACCAAGTAATACAGACCAAGGCATACGATGCTACAAAGCCAACAAATTTAACCCAGTCCGACAAGACCCAGTCTTTAGGATTCCACTTTAAAGAAATGATTTCTTGTCCTCTTCTGGCTCAGTGGAAGAGGTCACTTTCATGCGGTCTTCAATTTTAGAAATTCTTTTTTCGAATTGTTCTACGGTGCCGCTTATTTTATCGTCCTTTATAAGTTCGATGGCCTTCTCGCACATTTCGATGGCTTCTTTAAAACGGTGTTTTTTCTCGAGAATAACAGCAGGTCGCTCATATAAATCTGAAGTGTTTGCAAAAAAGTTTTCGTGAATTTCCATATATATATTTAAGGCTTCAGTGTCGTTTCCGAGTCTTTCAAAACGCTTGGCCCTTTCATGCAGTTTGTATAATTCCTGTAATTTTTGTTGATCCATACCTGCCACCCCTTATAAAACATTGATTATGATGTGTTTTGTATTCTGCCTCAGAGCTTCCTATAATATATATCGGCATAAATTATAAGAGACTTTACACCAAGTTTAAGACAATGATTTTATCAAATTTAGCATAGGACTATTAAAAAAATATAATAAGTTAATCCCGAGTATTTTATATCCGACAAACTTATATACATATAAAACGAATACTGATATAATACATATGGTCAATATAAAGTTAATGAGAATTGTTATCAACTGCAATGACTTGCTTTGAGACACCAACCCTTGGTCAAAAAAACTTTGTTTAAGTGTTGACAATCTCAAGAAGCCATATTATACTGTTGATGAATTCCTAGTGAAACAGTCGGGATTAACGGAGGTTAAATATGCGATTATCTACAAAAGGGCGATACGGACTAAAGGCCATGTTTGATTTGGCAATGAACTATGGCGATAAACCTGTGTCACTGACGACAATCGCAGCCAGACAGGGTGTGTCTGTAAACTACTTGGAACAGCTGATCTCACCACTGAGAAAAGCAGGTTTTGTACGTAGTGTCAGAGGCGCTCAAGGTGGGTACTTACTCAACGTAAGTCCAGAAGAAATTACTGTAAAGGACGTTCTAGTTGTACTTGAAGGCCCTTTGGCACCAACTGACTGCGTTAAGGACGAAAAGGACAGTTCATGCGACAATGCTGATTACTGTGTGACTAGGCTGATCTACGAAAAAATGAAAGAAAGCATCGATCAAGTCGTGACTTCAATCACACTCAAAGACATGATTGATGACCATTATAGAATGGCAGAACTAAAAGCACAGACAGATGATAATTTCAAATGTCTATAGCCAAATGGCGACAGAATAGAAAGGGGACATATTCATGAACAAGAGAATTTACATGGATTATTCCGCAACAACACCTATGAAAAAAGAAGTGCTTGACGCAATGATGCCTTACATGACAGAGCATTATGGAAATGCATCAAGTGTTCATAGCTTTGGCCGAGATGCGAAGAACGCGATCAATACAAGTCGCGAAAAAAATTGCAAAGACCCTAGGAGCAAACAGAGAAGAAGTATACTTCACTGCTGGTGGCACTGAGTCTGACAACTGGGCTATCAAGGGAATTGCCAAGTCAATGAAGAAAAAGGGCAACCATATTATCACATCAAAGGTTGAACACCACGCGGTGCTACATACCTGTGAGACTCTTGAAAAAGAGGGCTATGAGGTTACATACCTTGACGTTGATGAATATGGAATGATCAATCTTGATGACTTAAAAGTGGCTATTAAAGATACGACAATCCTAATCTCAATCATGTTTATTAACAATGAAATAGGGACTAAGCAACCTGTTAAAGAAATTGGTGCTATTGCAAAAGAACATGGCGTTTTATTCCATACAGATGCTGTTCAGGCTTATGGAAACACACCAATTGACGTTAATGAGCTTAATATTGACTTACTTTCTATCTCAAGTCATAAGATCTACGGTCCAAAAGGCATCGGTGCCATGTATGTACGCCGAGGTGTTAGAATTGGTCCATTTATCGATGGTGGTGCACAGGAAAGAAAACGTCGTGCAGGCACAGAAAACGTACCTGGTATTGTTGGTTTTGCCAAGGCTGCAGAACTTGCAATCCAAAATATGGATGAGCACATTGAAAAGCTCACTTCATTAAGAGAAAGACTTAGAGATGGCATTATGGGTAAAATTCCTTATGCCAAGTACAATGGACATCCAACCGAAAGACACCCAGGCAATGTAAACATTTGCTTTGAGTTCATTGAAGGAGAATCCCTGCTGTTAAGTCTTGATCTCATTGGTGTTGCGGCGAGCTCTGGCTCAGCTTGTACATCAGGATCTCTAGACCCATCCCACGTTCTTATGTCAATTGGACTCACACACGAAATTGCTCATGGCTCATTGAGACTGACAATAGGCGATTTCACGACAGAAGAAGACGTGGATTATGTAATAGAGCATTTAGTAGGTATTGTTGACAGACTAAGACAAATGTCACCGCTTTATGAAGCAGTGCTTGACAAATAAGGAGGCCATTTCATGTATACTGAAAAGGTTATGGAACATTTTACAAACCCAAGAAATGTAGGCGTTATTGAGAATGCTGACGGCGTTGGCGAAGTGGGCAACGTTAAGTGCGGCGACATCATGAAAATATACCTAAAAATAGAAGACGAAGTGATCACAGATGTTAAGTTCAAAACTTTTGGATGTGGTTCAGCCGTTGCAAGTTCAAGTGTTGCCACTGAGCTTATTAAAGGCAAAACTGTAAAAGAAGCACTAAACCTTTCTAATAAAGAAGTTATTTCTGAATTAGGCGGACTTCCGACAGTTAAGATTCACTGTTCTGTACTGGCAGAACAAGCGATAAAAGCGGCTGTTTATGATTATGCTCAAAAGACAGGCAAAGAATATGAAGAGCTTGAAGGTTTTGATCCAGATGCAGATCATGACCACCACGATGAAGAGCATGAGCACTAAAAAATACTGAGTGAGATTATACCGCCAATGTTGACAACGTGTTGATATTGGCGGTTTTCATTTCCTTGATTTTTATGCTATATTTGATAGCGTAGTTGAATTTTTAACGGAAGACTTTCAATCTTCTTATATCAAACCTGTACAGACCTTTTTACAGGTGAATTGAAAGGAATAAGTTTATGTTAGACAAGAAAAAAGTCGTAGTAGGTATGAGCGGTGGTGTTGATTCTACCGTTGCCGCCTATATGCTTAAAGAACAGGGCTACGAAGTCATTGGCATTCACATGAAAGTTTGGGATGACAGTGACACGGACTTTGTTGAAAAGGAAGGCGGTTGTTGTAGCCTTTCGGCGGTTGAAGATGCAAGAAGAGTGTGCGAAAGCTTGAGATTCCATTTTATGTTGTGAATTTTAAGAGTGTTTTTAAAAACAAGGTTATTGACTACTTCCTTGATGAGTACAAGCATGGGCGCACACCAAATCCTTGTATAGCTTGTAACAAGTATGTAAAGTTTGACGCTCTCATTAAAAAGGCGCATGATCTGGGAGCCTACTATGTGGCCACAGGACATTACAGCCAAGTTGAGTTTGACAAGGACCTTAAACGCTATGTGGTTCGGTTGTCAAAAGAAGACAGAAAAGACCAGACATATACCTTCTGGAGTCTTAATCAAGACCAGTTACAGCATATATTAACACCACTGGGTGGTATGGAGTCAAAATCTGAAGTTCGTGCCATTGCAGAAAAGTTTGATGTCAATGCTGCAGGTAAGAGCGATAGTCAGGAAATTTGCTTTATTCCAGATGACGATTATGCAAGATATGTTCGTGAGAATATGGGAGCACCCATTAGACCAGGTAATTTTGTAGACACAAGTGGGAATGTTCTCGGAAAACACAAGGGCATTATATACTATACAATTGGTCAAAGAAAAGGCTTGGGAATAACTTTTGGAAAGCCTATGTATGTTGTGGAGATCAGGTCTTTAACAAACGAGGTTGTCCTAGGAACAAATAAAGAAGTTTTCTCTGAAGGTTTAATTGCGTCAGAAGCCAACTTCATCCCATTTGAGACTTTAAGTGATAAAATTGATGCATATGCTAAAATCAGGTATAGTGCCAAACCTGCCAAGTGTACAATCGAAAAACTTGGTGATAATCAAATAAAAGTGATGTTTGATGACATGCAAAGGGCTATTACCCCAGGGCAGGCTGTTGTTTTTTATAGCGATGATATGCTCATGGGTGGTGCGACCATAGAAAAAGCCATAGACTCATAGAAATTCTTGTATGAGGGTGTTTATATATAAGCAATTTATGGTATAATTGACCTGATTCAAAAAACAAATTGTAGTAATTTTATATTAAGCGCTGAAGAAGAGTAAGTAAAACGCAGCACAGAGAGACCACGGTCGGTGAAAGAGGGTCACGCGTTTGAAGCAGCTTCTGAGCTTCTTGTCTGAAGGGCAGATCTATTTTGCTTGAGTAGGAAAAGACGGTTAGCGACCGTTAAAACGCCTGGTTAAGAATATAACCTCTAAAGTGATCGGAAACGATAAGTAGGGTGGTACCGCGAATGCACTCGTCCCTACACGTATTGCTTTAGAGGTTTTTTGTATAACTTGGACAAGTATTAGTTTTTATATTGATTTTGAGCGAATTGTAAAATGGAGGGAATAACAATGCAAAAGATGGGATTAAATGAAATCCGTAAAAGATTTCTAGAATTCTTTGAATCAAAAGGTCATTTTGTTGAGTCAAGCTATCCGCTGGTTCCACAAAGTGACAAAAGTCTTTTATTGATCAATGCGGGCATGGCACCCCTTAAAAATTATTTTACTGGGGCAGAGAAGCCACCAAAAGTAAGAATGGCAACTTGTCAGAAATGTATTCGTACTGGTGATATTGAAAATGTTGGCTTTACGTCGCGTCATGGTACATTCTTTGAAATGCTAGGAAACTTTTCATTCGGGGACTATTTTAAAGAAGAATCCATCAAATGGGGATGGGAGTTCATAACTGAACATCTCGAAATGCCAATTGAGAAGCTTTGGCCATCTGTATATTTTGAGGATGATGAAGCCTATGATATTTGGAAAGATATTATCGGTGTTCCAGAAGATAGGATTGTTAGACTGGGCAAGGAAGATAATTTCTGGGAAATTGGTGTGGGTCCATGTGGTCCATGTTCAGAAATCTACTTTGACCGTGGTGAAAAATATGGTTGCGGGCATGAAGACTGTAAGCCAGGCTGCGAATGCGACCGCTTTGTTGAGTTTTGGAACCATGTATTCACTCAGTTTAATAGAACAGAAACTGGAGAATATGAAGAGCTAGAAAAGAAAAACATAGATACTGGTATGGGACTAGAACGTGTGGCTTGTATAATGCAAGATGTGGACTCGATTTTTGAAGTCGATACAATTAAAGCCATCCTCGATAGGGTTGTAAAAATCTCAGGCAAAGCATATGGTGAGGACCGTATGACAGATGTTTCTACGAGAATTATTACAGACCATATTCGTGCATGTTCATTCCTAATTTGTGACGGTGTTATGCCAAATAACGAAGGCCGTGGATACGTTCTTAGAAGACTTCTGAGAAGGGCGGCACGTCATGGTAAACTACTTGGTATTGAAGGGGCGTTTTTAACAGATCTTGTCGATGTTGTTGTTGAACTTTCTGGTGGCGCTTACCCTGATCTGGTTGCACGACATGATTACATCAAGAAAATTCTTCTGATTGAAGAAGAGCGATTCCAGCAAACAATTGACCAAGGCTTGTCTATTCTTAAAGACTATATTGTAGAACTAGAAGGCCAAGGTGAGAAGATGCTTTCTGGCGAACATGCATTCAAGCTTTATGATACCTATGGATTCCCTCTTGATCTTACAAAAGAAATCCTTGAAGAAAAAGAAATGGAAGTTGATGAAGAAGCTTTCACCAAAGAAATGGAAGATCAAAGAGAAAGAGCACGAGCTGCTCGTGGTGAAGGGGATGACCTAGGATGGGAAGATGACGCATTCAGTGCACTTTCTGAAGACGTTACAACCGAATTTGTTGGCTATGATAGTGTGACAGAGTCGGCAGAAGTTCTAGCGATCTCTTGTGACAATCTTCTTGTGGACAAGGCTTCAGAAGGAGATGAAATCAGAATCATCCTAAATAGAACACCGTTCTATGCTGAAGGTGGCGGTCAAGTTGGTGATCGTGGTGAGATGACAGTGGGGTCATGTCAGATATCAATTACTGATACTAAAAAGGATCAAATGGTACGATAGTTCATCATGGACAAGTCCTAGAAGGATCAGTGCGTGTTGGTGATAGTGTGATGGCATCTGTTGACAACAAGAGACGTCTTGATATTGCAAGAAACCATACAGCGACACACCTGCTTCACAAGGCCCTGAAAATGGTTCTAGGTGATCATGTTGAGCAGGCAGGCTCTCTGGTTGGTCCAGAACGAATGCGATTTGACTTCTCCCATTTCCAGGCTATGACACAGGAAGAAGTTGATAGGGTAGAAGCCATCGTAAATGAAAAAATATTCATGCCACATGAAGTGCAAACAGCACTTATGGGCATTAAAGAAGCCAAAGAAATGGGCGCAACAGCTTTATTTGGTGAAAAATATGGAAGTGAAGTACGCGTTGTTCGTGTGGGTGAGTTTTCAATAGAACTTTGTGGCGGTACACACCTGAGAAACACTTCAGAAGTTGGTCTATTTAAGATTGTCTCTGAATCGGGTATTGCTGCAGGCGTTCGTCGTATCGAAGTTATAACAGGTCGTAAGGTTTATGAGTACGTGAATGAGCTTGACAACAAGGTCCAAATGATTGCAGATGAACTCAAGGCAACAGTCCATGACGTTGTTGAAAAGGCAAGTCATATAACAGCTGACAATAAAAAAGCTTCAAAAAGAAATTGAGAGCATGAAGGCCAAAGCGGCAAGTGCAAGCTCTGCAAGTCTTATTGACAAAGCTGTTGAAGTCAACGGCTTCAAGCTGATTACTGAAAAGCTAAAGGGTGTTGATGCCAACACGATGAGAACAATGGGTGACCAGATCAAAGACAAGCTTGATAAGGGTATTGTCGTTCTAGCAAGCGATATGGGAGAAAAAGTTCTTCTGCTTGCAATGGCAACTGAAGACGCAGTAAAGGCAGGGGCACATGCGGGTAAACTCGTAGGTGAAGTTGCAAAAATCACCGGTGGCGGTGGTGGCGGCCGTCCTAATATGGCTCAAGCAGGTGGAAAAGATGCATCTAAATTGATGTGGCACTAGAAAAGGCTGTAGAAGTGGTTAAAGGCTACTAGGAATGATTGCATAACATGCAGTTATCATAATTTTTATGAAATTTGAATTTATTTTAAAAAATCGTTTTACACCTTCTAATAAACGGATATATATGTACAAAGCGGATGGTGCGTATAAATAGATCAGCACCATCCAATTTTAAAAAGTATATTCTCAACTCTAATCTTAAAGGAGGTTATAGTTATGGATAAAAACATGACAATGAAGTTTGATGTAGACCAAGTAAAAGAAGATGAACGCAAAGAAGTACTGAATTATGTCTACAATGCTCTTAAAGAAAAGGGATATCATCCAATCAATCAAATGATTGGATACCTTTTGAGCGGTGACCCAACGTATATTACGACCCATAACGATGCCCGTAAAATTATCCGACGTGTGGAACGAGATGAAATTTTAGAAGAATTACTTAAAACCTATCTTGAAAGTGAGTCTTAAAATTGGAAATTAGAAGTCTTGGAAAAACAGGCCTGGAGGTATCCAGGCTTTGTTTTGGCGGTTTGACAATTGGTCCTCTTCAAGCCAATTTATCGAAGGAAGACGGCGCCAAGGTCATTGTAGAAGCCTATAATAGGGGTGTTAATTTTATTGACACTGCAGAGTTGTATGAAACATATATACATATAAACGAAGCATTAAAAACCATACCAAGAGACAAGTTCATCATATCGACTAAGTCGTATGCCTGGTCAAGGGAAACCGCGGAAAAAAGCTTTCTAAAAGCCTGTGAAGAGCTCGGAACCGATTATATTGATTTGTTTATGCTTCATGAACAGGAAAGCGAACACACGCTCCGTGGACACTCTGAAGCTCTGGCATACTTTTTAGAGCGCAAAGAAAAAGGGGACATAAAGGCTGTGGGGTTATCCACACACCACATTGCGGGTGTTAAAGCAGCTAACATGTCACCGGAAATTGAAGTTGTACACCCGATTCTTAATAAATCAGGACTGGGGATTCAAGATGGCACCCTAGAGGAGATGCTAGCTGAACTCAGCCGATTTAAAGAAAGAGGGGGCGGTATATTTGGCATGAAACCCCTTGGTGGCGGTAATTTACTTGCCACTGTAGATGAATGCTTTGACTTTGTTTTAGGTCTTGATATGGTGGATTCCATAGCTGTGGGTATGCAACGTGTCAGTGAAGTTATTGCCAATACGACCAGGTTTTCAGGTGGCACAGTACCAAGGGAGATTCAGTCTCAGTTAAGAAGTACACCTAGACGACTCCACATCGATGACTGGTGCATTGGATGTAAGGCCTGTGAGGAAAAATGTAAATCAGATGCAATACATGTTATAGACGGCCAAGCTGTTGTGGACCATAAAAAATGTGTACTTTGCGCGTATTGTAGTGCAGTTTGTCCTGAATTTTGTATTAAGGTGGTATAATGATGAAAATGCTTGGACTCGATATTGGAGACAGGACCATTGGGGTAGCTGTAAGTGACCCTACGGGTTTTCTTGCCTCACCTGTTGAAACGATTATGCGAGAATCAAATAAACAAAGCATTGCTAGGATTGTAGAATTGCTCATTGAAAGCAAGTCAGAAAAAATTGTGGTGGGTCTTCCAAAAAACATGAATGGTACAATTGGTCCCCAAGGGGAGAAGACAATAGCTTTTGTGAAGCAGCTCGAGAAGAAACTCAAGTACTCAAAGCGCCTAGAAGAAAAAGAAATTGAAATTATTATGTGGGATGAGCGTTTGACCACCAAGGCTGCTGAAAGAACCCTAATTGAATCTGACATGCGAAGAGAAAAGCGAAAAGAAGTGATCGATCAGCTAGCGGCTGTATATATATTGCAAGGTTACCTGGATCACATTAGATAGAAGAGGTGAAAAAATGGAAGAGAAAAAAATGGTTGAACTTATTGATGAAAATGGAAAAGCTGTTCAATTTGAAGTGATTGTTGACTTTGAGGTTGAGGGTCAGGAGTATGCCGTTCTGGTTCAAGAAGGTAGTGAAGACGAAGCCATTCTATTCAGAGTTATTGACGATGGTCAAGAAGAGCCAACGTTCGAAGTTGTTATTGATGACACTGAATTTGAATCCGTAGCAAAAGTATACGAAGAAATCATGTCTCAAGAAGACTAATTTAGACTAAAATAGTGTACAAAGTAGTGAATCTATTTGAAAATTGTTGTCATTAATGCTATTATTGATATGACAAATCTTTTAGACGTGAGGTGTGAAAATGGACTTTTCAATTGACACTTTGAAAAACAAGCTACGAGATAGAGGGTATAAATTAACACCTCAAAGACGTGCCGTTCTAGATGTCATCGTTTCAAATCCAGGCGAACATCTAAGCACTGAGGAAATCTATGAACTCGTTAAGAAGAACAACCATCCAGAAATTGGACTGGCTACAGTATATAGAACGCTCATTTTACTAGCTGAACTCGATGTTATCTCTAAGCTGAACTTAGAAGATGGCTTGGTCCGCTATGAAATGAATCAACATGATGATAACCATCACCACCATCATTTAATTTGCACAAATTGTGGAAAGGTAATTGAAGTGGTTGAAGATCTACTTGATGAGCTAGAAGCTCGTATTGAAAAAGATCATGAGTTTGAAATCTGTGATCACAAACTGAAATTCTTTGGGATTTGTAAAGAATGTAAGAGTGGCTTGTAATTAACTTACAGGCTACTTTTTTGGACGTAACAAACGTATAATTTCTAAAGCAAATTGACAGGTCTTGTCGTTACGCGAATGTAGCGAGAGGCATTGATTGGAAACCTTGCCTAGGCATGTAGAATTTGTTGTTAGAGAACAAACAGGAGGAATAACAATGAGTCAAAGAAGAACGAACTCGTTAAAGGTTATTCCCTTAGGCGGCTTGTACGAAATTGGTAAGAACATGACTGCATATGAATACGGCGAAGATATTATTCTAGTCGATTGTGGCATGTCATTCCCGGAAGACGAAATGCTTGGTATAGATGTCGTTATTCCGGATATCACTTACTTGAAAAAGAATCATGAGCGCGTGAGAGGCATAGTCCTAACACACGGTCATGAGGACCATATTGGTGCGATACCATATGTTCTGGGTGATTTAAATGTTCCGATCTATGGTACAAAGCTGACTTTGGGATTAGTAGAAAGAAAATGCAGTGAGTATAAAAATCTAAAAAATATACAACTGAACGTCGTCCACCCAGGCGATAAAATTAAATTAGGCCATATTAAAGTTGAACTTATCCACGTGAGTCACTCGATTCCTGGTGCGGTTTCTCTTTGCCTTCATACACCACTTGGACGAATCATCCATTCTGGTGACTTTAAAATTGACTATACGCCAATTGATGGTCAGCGTACAGACTTAAATAAGTTTGCTGAACTTGGATCAAAGGGTGTACAACTCATGCTTTGTGAGAGCACAAACGTACAAAGACCAGGGCATACAATGTCAGAAAGCCGTGTTGGGCAGACAATTGAGAATATATTCTCGAATTGTGATGGACGTGTATTCGTAGCGTCTTTTGCTTCGAATGTGCATAGAATCCAGCAGATTGTCAATGCTTGCTTGCTGTATGATAGAAAAGTGGCATTTAGTGGTCGTTCCATGATCAACGTTTCAACCGTTGCTATGGATACGGGTCATCTAAAAGTGCCTGAAGGCGTTATCATTGATATTAAAGATATTGATAGATACCCAGAAAATGAAATTTGTTTGATCACGACTGGTAGTCAGGGTGAAACCATGTCCGCTCTAACGAGAATGGCAAATGGTGAACACAGACAAGTTAAGATTAGACCTGGGGATACAATTGTATTATCATCATCGCCAATTCCAGGCAATGAAAAGAGCGTTTATAACATCATCAACCTGCTTAATGAGCGTGGCGCTGAGATCATTTATGAATCTCTAGCAGACGTTCATGTCTCTGGTCATGCCAAGCAACAAGAGCTTATGCTTATGCATGCACTGGTTCAGCCAAAGTACTTTGTGCCTGTTCATGGTGAGTTTTCTATGCTGAAAGAGCATAAGGATATGGCCATTCGAATGGGAATGGATGAAGATGATGTATTCATTATGAAAAATGGCGATGTGCTAGAAATCACTAAAAAGGGTGCGAAAATGCAGCAACCAGTGCCACATGGCAATGTGCTCATTGATGGCCTAGGTGTTGGTGATGTCGGCAACATCGTACTAAGAGATAGAAAGCATTTGGCAGAAGATGGCCTTATGGTTGTTGTTGTTGCCTTTAATGATGAAACTGGCGAAGTGATTTCTGGACCTGATCTTATCTCAAGAGGTTTTGTCTATGTCAGAGAGTCAGAAGACTTGATGGTGGGCGCGAAAAAAGAAATTCTTAAGGCTCTTGAAAAGTGCCAAACAAAAAATATTCGCGAATGGTCAACCATTAAAGGTGAAATTCGTGACACATTAAGACGGTACTTGTATCAGAATACTAAGAGAAGTCCTATGATATTACCAATCATAATGGATGTTTAGGAGGAAATATTATGAACGTGTATGATGCAGCGCATAGCTTAGCAAAAGCTATTAAGGAATCTGACGAACTTGAAAAATTCAAATCATTACAGGCTCAAAATGTTTGCAAAAGAGGACATAAAGTCACAGTTTGATACATTCCAGAAGCTTCAAATGGAACTTCAAACGGCTCAAATGACAGGTCAATCAGTTGATGAATCTAAAATGAAAGAAGCTCAAGAACTCTTTGAGATCATTCAAAAAGACCCTGTTGCAAACCAATATTTTCTTGCAGAAATGAAACTCAACCAAATGATGGGAGATGTCACTAAAATAATTAGTGATGCAATGGGTATCGAGTAATCTCCTATTTGGTGATATAATTAATAAGATAGCTAAACAATGATAGTGGCTCAGGATTCATACGAATCCTGAGCCTTTTCAAGGATAATAGCCAGCCGATATTAATTAGTCGCATAAATTAAAGCATATGAGGAGTAGAGTATGATTGTAAAAAAGGTAATGCTTGTTGCCGTACTGTCATCAGCAGTGGCTTTCACTGGTTGTTCAGCGGTGGTAGACTCAATGAATGAACCTGTTGATGCATCAGATAATACAGCCATTCATGTGGTTATACCAAAGGGTGCCAGCACAACGAAAATATCTGAAATTCTTGAAGAAGAGGGCCTTATAAAAAATGCCATGATGTTCAAGATTTTATCAAAAGATATGTCGGCTGATGGACAAATGCAAGCGGGTGAATACATTTTAAGCAAGACGATGTCATCTGAAGAGATGATCGAAAAATTTGTGGATGGTGATGTTTATATTGAAACATTTAAATTCACCATACCGGAAGGCTTTGAGGCCAAAGAAATTGTTAAAAGACTTTCTGCCAAGGGAATAATTGATGCAGAAACCTTTAACAGTCTACTCACTTCAGGAGCATTTGACTATAGATTCCTAGAAAATATTGATACAGAAACTCATCTTGAAGGTTTCCTTTTTCCTGAGACCTATGAAATGAAAGCTGGTTCAGATGAAAAGGCTATTATTGATAAAATGCTTAGACAATTTGATCAGGTATTTAAGGATGAGTACTATGAAAGAGCTGAAGAATTGGGCATGACAATTAATGAAGTTGTCACACTGGCATCTGTTATCGAAAGGGAAGCTATGCTTGATTCAGAACGCGCCCTTGTTTCTGGAGTGTTCCATAACCGGATCAAAAAAGGCTGGAAACTACAATCATGTGCTACCGTACAGTATATACTCGGAGAGCGAAAAGATGTATTGTCCTATGATGATATCGCCATTGAGTCTCCGTACAACACATATTTAAATGCGGGGTTGCCACCATCACCTATTGCATCACCAGGAGAAAAGTCTATCATTGCGGCTCTTTATCCTGAAGAGACTGACTATATGTACTTTGTGGCATCTGGAAAAGGTGACGGGTCACATATTTTCTCAAGAACTTTGAAAGAACACGAAGCCGCAACGAAATCCAGAAAAAAATAAGGATTCTTCCTTTTTAACCTTGAAATGACTATTGACGTGGAAGGAATCTTTTATTAATATCTTTGGTTGGGAGTTCTTTTCCGACATGAAAACGAGGATGATGTTATGAAGTACTTTATTAACTCTGACAGCGTGACTGATTATATACGCAGTCTGTTGCCCAAGCATAGAGATGAAATAGAAGCACTGGAAAATTTTGCAACTGAACATAATGTGCCCATTATACAACCAGAAGTGGGGCGCTTCATTGAACAGTTGATCGTTATGAACAACGTGCATAGCGTGCTTGAAATAGGCACTGCAATAGGCTTTTCAGCCTTGGTCTTTGCCGATGCCATGAAAAGTGGCAAAGTTGACACAATAGAGAGAAGCGAACTTATGATTGGCCGCGCTAAGGAAAATCTAAAGATGGCACCTAAGACGGTTGAGATTAATCTGTATGAGGGCGATGCCCTTGAATTGGTTAAAGAGATGCGCGGGCCTTATGATATGATTTTCATTGATGCAGGCAAGGGACACTATAAGCAGTTTCTTGATGATTGTATTAAGCAACTTAAACCCGGTGGACTTGTTGTATCAGACAATGTCCTTTTTAAAGGATGATTGCACAGCCAAGAGAATCAGTGAGAAGACGAGTGCGTACCATTCATGGACGCATGCGTAACTATTTATCGTTCCTAATGGAACATCCAGACCTAGACACATCTATATTACCGCTTGGTGATGGTCTGGCAATTAGTATTTTAAAATCCGGAGGGGCAGATAATGAATAAAATTGAACTGTTGGCACCCGCCGGCGATCTTCAAAAATTGAAATTCGCCATTATCTATGGTGCTGATGCGGTCTACATAGGTGGGCAAATATTTGGCTACGTGCAGCCGCGCGTAACTTCACATACGATCAAATGAAGGAAGGCGTAGAATTTGCACACGCTAGAGGGAAAAAAGTCTTTCTTGTTATGAATATTATTCCACATAATGAAGACCTAGATGCCCTTGAGACCTATATTGAAGAAGTTAAGTCAATAGGTTTTGACGCCATTATTCTTTCAGATCCAGGCACCTTAATGTTTGTAAAAGAGCACATGCCTGATATGGAAGTGCATCTGAGCACCCAAGCCAATAACACAAATTATATGAGTGCTAAGTTTTGGCAGTCACAGGGTGTTAAACGGGTTATACTAGCTCGTGAGCTCTCCTTGAAAGAAATTAAGGATACAACTGAAAAAGTGCCTGATTTGGAGTTTGAAGCCTTCATGCATGGAGCTATGTGTATATCTTATTCAGGTCGCTGTCTCCTTAGCAATTATATGGTCAATAAAGACGCCAACCGCGGAGAATGCAAACATGCTTGTCGCTGGGAATACGTCTTAATGGAGAAAAAGCGTGATGGTGAGTTCTATCCTGTTGTTGAAGATGAAACAGGGACTTACTTCTTTAACTCAAAAGACCTTTGCATGATCGAGAACATTCCTGATTTGATTGAGTCAGGACTGGCCAGTCTTAAAATTGAAGGTCGTATGAAGAGTCTTTACTATGTGGCCAATATAGTGAGGGTTTATCGCAAGGCCATAGATGAATATTACAAGGATCCTGAAAACTTTAAGTATGATCCTCAGTGGCTTGAGGAAATAGAAAAAGCCAGTCATAGAGAGTTTTCAACAGGCTTTTACTATGACAAACCATCCGATAAAGATCAGCATTACGGGTCAAGTGCTTATACAAGAGAGTATGATTTCTTGGGCATAGTACAGTCTTATGATGCTGAGACTAAGCTGGCAACCATAGAACAGAGAAATAAAATGTCAGTTGGGGATAAAATCGAAATTATGGGACCTGATTATGTTCAGATTGATCAGGCTATAGGGTATATGGAAAATGAACGCGGGTATGAAATTCAAGATGCACCGCATGCGCAGCAAATTATAAAAATGCGTATGGAGGCACCTGTAGAACCATACTATATTCTCAGAAAAAGAAAGGATGGTCGATTTGAGTAAACCGATAATCATCGGAATCTGCGGGGGTACAGGTTCGGGTAAAAGTACAGTGGCTAGAGCTATATTTGAGTCACTACCAGAAACGAATATATCTATTATTGAACAAGATGCATATTATAAGGATCAAACGCACCTGGAGATGGAGGATCGTGTTAAAACAAACTATGACCATCCACTAGCCTTTGACACCGATCTTTTAATTAAACACATTCAGACGCTTTCAACAGGGTGTGGCATTGATAAGCCCATCTATGATTTCTCACAGTATACTCGGTCAACTGATACTGTCAGAGTGGAGTCAAGGGATATCATTATCATTGAAGGTATTATGATTTTTGAAGACAAGAGACTGCGTGATATTATGGATATTAAGATATTTGTGGATACAGATGCAGATATTCGTATTATTCGCCGTATAACTAGAGATATTCGGGAAAGAGGTAGAACGCTTGAGTGCGTGATTGGACAGTATCTATCAACTGTAAAACCTGCTCATGAGCAGTTTATTGAACCGACTAAAAAGTTTGCAGATTTAATCATCCCAGAGGGTGGTTATAACAAAGTTGCCATTGATATCATGGTGGCTAAAGTTAAATCGATCATTACAGAGAAAACTGTATAAGAGAATTCATACCAAATAATTAAAATAAAAGGTCTTGTTACGACAAGCTTATCGGTATAATTAAAGCCCGAAAACGGATTGAATTCGTTTTCGGGCTTTTGTAAATGCTTAAAATACAATACATATACATGTAAATTTACTATTCTGAATGAGCCAGTAATGTGTAAAAGAGTTCCTGTACACCCTTCCACCAATTCTGATCTTCAGCATAACGCGTGTTTAACCACTGGAAGGGGTTTTCCCCCTTTGGTCGCGTGCTCAGGATGACTTGGATGGTTCCTGCAGCGACTTCACAGGAATCGGATAGGCTGGTGTTATAGTTTTTCCAGCTCGTATAAACATTAAAAGGGTTGTTCATGATTCTATTGGCGTGGGGGCTGTCTTTTGGAACGAATCCCTGCTCTTGCCCAATGATGGCAAGCAGTAAGAGTGGGTGGACATCATAATCCATAGCCACATTGTTTATAACGTCTAGATAGCCTTCATCTGTGAAGGAAGAATTTCTAGTGTGCAAATAGTCAGTAACACTTTTAATGTTAACTTCTTGATATTTTAAGAAGTCAGGATAACCAGGCCGATCGCTGTAGTAGATTTCTTCAACAATATCTTCAAGGTATACCTGGGGAGTGGTTTTGTGTAAAAGAATGGTATTAGCATGTACAAAACTAAGTGAACCATTATAAACTTCATTTTTCAGTAAAAATTGAGTGACAAGAAATATAGGCAGTGTTAGAATGAATGATAATAGAATGATTGCAAGTTTGTAATAATTTGAATTGAGTATATTTTTTAGTTTTTTTGTATATTTAGTATAGTGGTGAATGATCTTGTCTTTGATCGAAGGGGGGAGATGTACATTCATGGAAATCAAATCCTCTGCATTTTCAAGGTCTGGATTCATTGAGTACATGACCTCTTTTAGTTCGTCAAAGGCCAGGGTTTCATCTGTATGCTCGTTAAACCAATTAACCAAGTAGTCAAAAGCCTTGTCGCTTCTTGATTCAGTGAGGAGGATTTCTTGCAGCAAATCCTTCTGCGATATATTGAGTCGGCTTGATTCAATGGAAGTTTTAAAAATAGAAATGCGTACTTCTGAACGCATTTTTGAGTCAAGCCCCTTGAGTTGCTCATCCAACTTTTCGTGTAGGGACTGAGCCAAAAGTCTTGCCCGATACTTGGAGTCAGCGGTTGGGTGGTTGTGCCTTATATTTTGCTTTATATCTATAACCATTTGATCGTTCAAAATAATGTTTTGCTCGAGGTTTTTCAGGATGTGTTCCATTCATTCATCCTCCTGTGTTATAAAAGGTTTACTCTATCATATCAAAAAAATTATCATAAAATCTAGAAAATCAATTTATTTGTCTAGTAAACTGTGCTAAAATAGGACTATACTACTAGCTCAAATGAGATAGGAGTGATACAATGGTAGATGCAAAGACGAAAGGTTTAGGTTTAATAGGGCATCCTGTGGGGCATTCATTTTCTCCAAGCATACATAATGCCATAAGCGAATCCCTAGGACTAAACTACTTATATATGGCGCATGATGTATCGCCAGACCAACTTGGTCTTGCAGTTAAGGGGTTAAATGCTCTTGGGTATAAAGGTGTTAATGTAACCGTACCGCATAAGTCAAACGTCACGCAGTATTTAACAGAAATTAGAAAAGAAGCAAAAATTATTGGGGCTGTTAATACAATTTTATTCGACAATAATCGACTTATAGGGTATAATACAGATTGTCAAGGGTTCACTAAAATGTTGGAAGATTCAAGTGTGAGTTTGCAGAAAAAAAGTGTACTTATACTTGGCGCTGGTGGTGCAGCCAGAGCGGTTGTAGCAGCTTGTATGCTCTCTGAGTCAAAAAGAGTGACCATTTGTTCAAGAAGCAAAGAACGCTCAGAAAAATATGTAAAAGAGTTCAATGAAATTTTACCGAATAATATAAAAATGGGAAGCAGTTACATATGAGGACATTCATCGTATCTCACAACAGTTTGACATAGTTGTCAATTGCACACCCCTGGGTATGCACCCTCATGAGAATAAAGTACCACTAGATCCTAGTGTCTTTAGGCAAGACTGCGTTTTAGTGGATTTAATCTATAATCCACATAGGACAGTATTTTTAAAGCTTGGTGAAGAAGCTGGTATGAAGGTCATTAATGGCCTAGGCATGTTAATCCATCAGGCCCTTGAAGCCTACAAGATTTGGACCGGTAAGACTGAATCCGCTGAGTTTGTAAGAAAAGCCCTTCGCCAACAAGGGATAATATAATAATGCATTTTCTAAAATAGAATCATATGAAATACAGCTATCAATTGGACGCCTTATGCTGTATGGATGAAGTGGCGTAACCGGCTATACAATGACCTTGTTTAGTCGGTTTTTTTATATCCATAATAAAAAAACAGTATATAAAATAAAAGTCATACTATGACCCTATAAAAAAGAGATGATTAGGAAAAACAACCCAGAAATAGGTAAAAATTTTATAAGAATCTGAAAAATAACCTATGAATAAGTTAGGTTCTATAAAAAAATTATATAAATGTTAATTCATTGAAAAATATACACCGATATAATGTACAATTCAAAAGAAATGCTGTAAAGTTGTTGTATATGATTGAAACCTTAAAATCTAGAATAAAAAGAACCCAGGAGTGGTTGAATGAAACAGCGAGAAACCTTCCGACTTGGGGATTTGTTAGTAAAAGTCGGGGCAATAACAGATGAACAATTAAAATTTGCACTGGAACTTCAAAGGGAAAAGAAAAAGAAACTGGGGGATGTGCTTCAGGATCTGGAGTTTGTGACTCAAAAGCAAATTATTGAGGCCCTTGAATTTCAGCTAGGCATACCACAAGTTGATCTGGAAAAGTATTATATCGACCCTGAAATCCCACGACTTGTTTCTGAGGAGTTCGCACGTAAACATAAACTCATTCCAATAAAAAGCAAGGAATGACCCTACATGTTGCTATGTCAGATCCTCTTAATATCATTGTGATAAATGACCTAGAGATAGTCACCGGCTACCAAGTGGAAGCAAGAATTGCAACTGAAGCTGACATTGATTCAGCCATCAACACTTACTTTAGCAAACAAACCGCTGAAGAAGCTGTTGAGGAATTTACAAAAGAGTTTGAGGTTGCAGAAGATGAAATAGACCAGAATCTCTTAAGAGAGATCAACAAGGCACCTGTTGTTAGGTTAGTCAATACAATTATTGTACAGGCGGCCCAATCAAGAGCAAGTGACATTCACATAGAGCCACAGGAAGAATCGCTTCGTATTCGCTTTAGAGTGGATGGAGACTTGCAAGAAGTTATGCGTCCTGCCAAACAGACGCATGGCGCCATTATCACAAGAATTAAGATTATGGCTAAAATGAATATTGCTGAAAGACGTGTTCCCCAGGATGGACGTATAGAACTTGATGTTCAGGGCAGAGATTTAGACCTGCGTGTTTCCACAATACCAACCATTTATGGAGAAAAAGTCGTTATTAGAATGTTAGATAGAAGCAATTTCTTAAGAAGTGTTTCCGAACTGGGACTTAATAAGCATGAACAGGACCTCTTCAAAGATATCACAAGAAGCACCAATGGCATGATTTTAGTCACTGGGCCTACGGGGTCTGGTAAATCCACTACGGTTTATACCTTACTCTCGGAACTGAATGATTCTAAGAAAAACGTCATAACTGTTGAAGATCCAGTCGAATACAGGATGAAGGGCGTTATTCAGTCGCAGGTTAACCATAAGGCTGGTTTTGACTTTGCATCAGGCCTGAAGTCCATGCTTCGTCAAGATCCGGATGTCATCATGGTAGGGGAGATACGTGACAGAGAAACAGCAGAGATTGCTGTTCGGGCAGGTATTACAGGCCACTTGGTCCTATCGACACTCCATACGAACAGTGCTTCACAAACAATAAATAGACTCCTTGATATGAAGGTGGAAAAATATCTTTTGGCTTCATCTGTGGTGGCCATTATTGCCCAGACCCTGGTGAAAAAAATGTGTCCAAACTGCAAGCTTCCTTATATGCCAGACTCAAGTGACCTAGCAACACTAGGCTATGACTCGAGTGCTGAACTGGAGCTCTATCAAAGTGCAGGATGCTCTGTATGTAAGAACACAGGATATCTTGGTAGAACAGCTGTATATGAAATTATGAAACTTGACTATACAGCTCGAACGATGATTATGGAAAATGTGAATCCGGAGGATTTGAGAAACTATATGCGTAAAGCGGGTATGAAAACGCTCCAAGAAAACTGCCGCGAAATGGTACTACGCGGTGAGACAACAGTGGAGGAACTTGTGAGAATTTCTTATTCTCTTGAAGGATAATGTTTTGGGAGGTGTTTCATGCTTGATATTAGAAATATAATAAGCGCTGCAACTGAAAGAGAGGCATCGGACATTCACTTAACGGTCGGAATACCGCCATCAATAAGGGTGGATGGACAATTGATCCAGATTCCAGACCATGAAAGATTGATGCCGGAAGATACTAAAAAACTTGCAGATGAGCTTATGGATGACTATGCGAGAGAAAAATTCGAATTGAAGGGGGAAGTTGATTTCTCCTATTCAATCGTTGGGTTTGGGCGCTTTCGTGTAAATGTGTATAAACAGCGTGGCACTGTGAGTATGGCTCTTAGAACAGTACCGCTTTCAGTTCCATCTTTAGATGAGTTAGGACTACCACCTATATTAAAAGAGCTGGCCATGAAAAAAAGAGGTCTGGTTCTTGTAACAGGTCCTACAGGCTCGGGTAAGTCTACAACCCTTGCCGCAATGATTGACCATATGAATAAGCATAGAAATGGTCATATTATCACTTTAGAAGATCCTATTGAATATCTTCATAGACATGGAAAGAGCATTATCAATCAAAGAGAAGTTGGACATGATACTTATTCTTATGCAGATGCTCTTAGGGCAGCCCTAAGACAAGATCCGGATGTTATTCTTATTGGTGAGATGCGTGATCTGGAAACCATTTCAACAGCCGTAACAGCGGCCGAAACCGGTCACCTTGTTTTATCGACACTTCATACGATTGGTGCGGTTCAAACAATTGATAGAATTATTGATGTTTTTCCACCAGACCAGCAGCAGCAGATTAAGGTCCAGTTGGCCAGTGTTCTTGAAGGTGTTATTTCTCAGCAGCTTATTAAAAAAAGCGGACAATAAGGGGCGTATTGCAGCTCTGGAAATCATGCTTGCTAATGCTGCTATTCGAAACCATGTGCGTGAGGGGAAGACCCACCAAATACTTTCAGCCCTTCAAACGGGACGAAAGCACGGTATGGTTACAATGGATGCCTATTTAACAGAGCTTTACAGACAAGGACTTATCTCATACAACGATGCTATTTTACACGCTGTTGATAGAGATATGCTTTCTAGACTTTTATAATAAAAGGCGGTGTCAACCATGCCACAATTTCAGTACACAGGAAAAAACTCAAAAGGTGAAACCGTTAAGGGTTCTATGGAAGCAGATTCGAGAAACGAAGTGGCTGTTACCCTCAGAAGGCAAAATGTCTTTCCGACACAAATTGTCAACGAGGCCCAACTCGGACGTGAAATCAAGCTGACACGGACCAAAAAGAAAATTACAGTTAAAGACTTAAGTATATTCTGTAACCAATTTGCCACAATTATTAGGGCTGGTATATCCCTTATAGAATGCCTAGATATACTTAGAAAACAGTCTGAAAATCAAACTTTAAAAGAAATTTTAGACCAAATGTTTGAAGACGTTTCAAAAAGGTGTGCCCCTGTCAAAGTCAATGGCCAAGCACCCAAAAGCCTTTCCAAAGCTCCTAATTAATATGGTGGAGTCAGGCGAACTTTCCGGTCAGCTAGACTTGATTATGCAGAGGATGGCAGACCATTATGACAAAGAGTTTAAACTCAATATGAAGATACGGCAGGCTATGGTTTATC
>LQAJ01000040.1_pt1 | contig 125326 bp, 147 predicted proteins | sample 1535811 | NCBI WGS metagenome assembly LQAJ01 (sample SAMN04331587, study PRJNA305678) | bioreactor metagenome | isolation source: bioreactor_6 inoculated with Wadden Sea sediment 2nd replicate of a... | place: Germany: Wadden Sea, Janssand Flat | reverse complement strand
ATTCATCGGTATCAGTCCAGGCTGAAGTACTCCTCGAAGGGTTCGACATAGCCCTCGGGGACATATTCGCCTGATTCCTTCACAACGGTGTATCTGCCCCGGTAGTCGCCGGAGGCGGCCTTTTTCAGCATGTGGATCAGCCGGTCAATATCCGATTCAGTGCTGTAGCAGCCCAGGCTCATTCTGACCATGCCCGGCATCTTCGATTTATCCCCTGCAAGGAAATCCTCCCTCCACATCACGGCCTCATCCTCCGACAGGCCAAGGAGGCTAACCACATAGGGGTGTGAACAAAAACAGCCGCTGCGGACCCCTATACCGCCCTCGTAGCCCAGAATTGCCGCCAGAAGGGAGTGGTGGATACCCTGAACATTGAATGGTATAACCCCGACCCTGTCCAGTTTTCCGGATCACTCTCGCCGTAGATGATCATCCCGGGAACTTCCTTCAGCCTTTTCAGGGCGTATTTCGTGAGGATGACCTCGTGTTCCTCCACTTTTTTCATTGATCGTTTCATCAGAGCCCTTGCTGAAGCGGCCATGGCTATTGCCCCGGGAACATTGGGACTGCCTGCCTCTTCCTTGTCCGGAAGCCCCGCCCAGAAAACCTCGTTCTCGGTGACCACATTAACCGTTCCGCCACCGCTGTAGTCCGGTGAGCAGTTCATGAAGACACGCCTGGGGCCGATCAGGCAGCCGGTTCCGTAGGGAGCGTACATCTTGTGGCCGGCGAGGACGATGAAGTCGAGGTGTTCCGGGTGATCGTCGGGCAACATGTCTATCTCGCGGTGGGGGGCAAGCTGCGCCGCGTCGATGAGTATCAAGGAACCCGCTTCGTGAACCTTCCTGGCAAGCCTGTGGATGGGCTGAAGGTAGCCGGTCACATTGGCCGCACCTGTAACCGCCACCAGGGCAAGTTTGTCTTTATGACGGTGGAGCTTGGCGTCGAAATCGGCCTCGTCCAGCCTGCCGTCGGGCAGTGTGTTCACATGGACAACATTGTAGTGATCCCGCCAGGAGGTCATTGGAATGGTGTTCCATCCGGGTGGTCATGACCACGCAGTCCTCCTTATGGGGAAGGCTGTGGGCGAGCTTGTTGATGGCCTCGGAGGCGTTCTTGCCAAAGATTATTGTGTTCTCCGCGAGATCCGCCTTCACGAACTCAGCTATTATCTCCCGGGCCCTGTCGAAGGCCCTGGTGCTGAGCCTGGACTTGAAGCCGGTTCCCCGGTGAACGCTGGAATAGAAGGGCATGAACCGTTCCAGGGCCTCTACGGCGTCGAGGAGTGGGGGGTGCTGGCCCCGTTATCAAGATTAACATAGGTGACGGTAGAACCGTCCAGCAGGGGAGTTTCCCTGTCCAGTCCCAATATTCTGTCTCTCATCTTCCACCTTATGCGTCTGACTTATCTGGAAAGGATTCCACATGTTCTCGGAAATATACAAATACTTTTCATGAAACTCAATGCCCGGGTTTCAGCGAATCAGTGCAACCTTTTCTTCCAATGAGAAGGCCGGCCCTGACGGACCGGCCTTAGTGCACAGGGGTATCTCAGCCCTTGAGGACCTTTCGCATTTCGGTCATGTTCTTCTTCATGTCGCGGTTGGCCACGGCAATGGTGGTGAAGGCCTCGTCTATGAACTGAAGCCTCTTGATCAGTACTTCGGTAAAACGAAGAAGTATCTTTACCGCGATGGCGGGCTTCAGTTCCATGAACTCGCTGAATCTGTCCCAGGAAATGGCATAAACCACGCTGTCCTCGGTGGCTATAACCGTTGCGGAGCGGGGGGAACCCTCGAGGAACGACATTTCTCCAAAGACATCCCACTCGGAGAAGATGGCAAGGGGCACGGAATCGTCGTCCCAGCTGTCGCTTGCGGTGGCGGAGCCCTGCTGAATAAGGAAGAGAACCCTTGAGGTGTCACCTTTCCTTATTATCTCCTGGTCGGCCAGGAACACCTTCTTCTCGCAGAATGCCAGGAACTCGGTCCTCTCCTCGTCGGTGAGATCGTCAAGGAACTTTTTTGACATATTACCCTCCCTTGGTTTTATTGTTTTACAATAACATGAACTGAGGGATAAGAAAAGGAGCTCCCCATGAAGATGCATGCCCTTCTCTTTATTGGATCACTCATAGTGGTCTTCGGCTGCGGAGACCCACAGGAGGCGGCGGATACCCGGGACGGGAGTTCCGCTGAACTCGACACTGTAACAATTACAGCAGCAGACACACTGGGCTGCGAATTCGGCGAAGGACCGGACGTGTTCGCCTTCATCGCCGACGCAGCCTTTACCCCGGATGGGAACGTGGCTGTCCTGGATGCGGGTAAGGCAATGCTCCAGATCTTCACAACGGAAGGCGAAGAGCTTTTCACCGCCGGCAGGAGGGGTTCAGGGCCCGGGGAGTATACGATGCCCCTGGGGCTTGCGGTTATCAGCGGCGGTTTCGTTGTCTCGGACATTGCCGGGGGGAAGCTTCTCATCTTCGACTCCACAGGAGCTTCCACAGGCGAGATCACAGGCTTCTTCCCGGTTCCTCCGGTGAGGATCAGGGGAGCCGGTGACAGGTTCCTGGCAACGGACATCTTCATGGACATCCGGGAGGGAAGCCCCCCGTCGGTATCCATGGACTTCGTGGCCTTCATAGACCGCAGCGAACCAGCTGTGGTCTACGAAAGCCACACTATGCAGACCAGCGGGGGAATGGTGAACTCGGATGAGGCGCCGAGCTTCGCCTTCGCCGCGGGTCCAGGAGGGGAGGCATGCCTGGTGCTGATCAGCGATTCCCTGTTCAGACTCGCCTGTTACCGCCGGGATGGGGAGCCGCTTTTTGAGGTCTCCGAGGAGCGGGAGAGAATACCGCTTTCACAGGAGGAGCTTGCCGAGGACGAGCTGGCGATATCCCTTACGATAGAGAACGGGGAGACCTCCCTGGACAGGTCTAGACAGCCCGTGTCCGCCACCCACAGGGACATAGCGGAGGGGATAGGCGTGGACAGCAGCGGTCTCGTATGGATAAAGATGGGGGATAGGGGATCCCCCTATTTCAGGGTCTACTCTCCTGAGGGTGAGCTTCTGCACATCGCCGTTCCCGACGGGACCATCGACCCGGACGCCCGATATTCCATCTCCCCGGACGGGATGCTTGCCTACGACGCGGACCCCATGGACTGGCCCAAGGTCTACCTTCTTCAGGTGAACTGAAGGTGTTCCATCTGCTGCTGGCGATCATTGCCCTTCCTGTATTCCTCACCGAGGTGTCCGGCGAGGGGGAGATACTTACCATCGGAACCATTCAGAACTCCAAGGGCTATTTCACCGTGAGCAATGTGAGGGATTATCCGGGGGCAGTACCTGAGATCTACCTCGGCTATCTTGACAACCAGGGCGAAGGAACTCTCTGGTATTACCTGGGCGGTGAGAACGAAGCCCTTCAGCTCTGCGGTTTCGCCGGCAAGAAGACCATACTCGCCCACAGACCCCTTCAGAACGCCATGATCGTTCTTCAAACCGGTGGAGCTGAAACCGGCTATCCGGTCTTTCAGGACCAGTTCCTCGGAGGGGCTGCCATCTTCGCCGGCACGGAGCAGCTGGTGCTGGCCGGGAACGACAGTCCCGGTGATCCTGCTGTCAGGGTGGCGGTGATGAATACAGATATGGAGGTGCTCTCCAACCAGCTTTATCCCGATGTTCAGATGGAGGTTGCTTCGGTTTCCTCCCTGGACGGTGAGATCTGCGTTCTCGGTTCCACAGGGCTTTCCGGGTGGGAAAGGGATGTGACCCTGTTCTTCCCGGAGACCATGGAGGTCCGCCACTACATGCCCAAGCCTGGAAGATCCACCCCGGTGGATCTGGTGCCCCTGGTGGAAGGCTGCATCGTGGTGTGCAATACGGAAACCGAGGACAACGGCCAGGTTGGCGGAGTACTAGTCATGAAGCTCGACGGGGATCTGGCCATTCAGTGGACGGCGGCACTGTACGGCGAAAGCTGGATCTCGGCATCCGCTGCGGATGCCACCGGGGAGGGCATAGTAGTCACCGGATGGACCAACGACCTGCCCATGTCCGAGGTGAACCGTTCGGACATAATGCTGGCGGAGTTCTCCCTGGAGGGGGATCTGCTCTGGACAATGATCCACGGCGGGAACACTGTGGATTACGGGCTGGACGTCACCACATGCACCGACGGGGGCTTCGCGGTCTCAGGGTGCTTTGCCGAGGAGCTTTACAACGGGCTGGTGCTCAGGACGGATTCCCTGGGAACCCTTGAGGGCATGGGTCTCGAGGAACAGGGCACAGTCCAGCCTCTGGCATCGGTTTTGCAGAATCCTTCCTGCGGCGGAACGATCAGCGTCCTTCTCCTGGAAACCATGGGAACGGATGCTTCGGTAAGACTGATCGACATGTCCGGGAGGGTCGTGGGAAGGACCTCAGCTGTCATCGGCGGCACAGCTGTTTTCAGGGATATTCCACCGGGTATCTATCTTGTCCAGGCGTTCACTCCCCTTGACTCCCATACAATTAAGGTCACTGTGACGGGAGGCGCACAATGACAGGGCTGCTCTTTGCCGGGCTCTTCTCCGCCACCACTATGCTATTCGTCGGAAACAGCTACACCATGGGAAACGGGGGTCTCTGGTCCCTTGCCGACAGTCTATTCGGATCGGTCACCGGGGACACCCTGATAACCCTGAGCCATACCATGGGCGGAGCCACCTTCCAGGACCACTGGAACCACCAGGAGCTGAGATGGCTCCTTGAGAACGGAGAGATAGACATCGCTATCTTCCAGGAGCAGAGCTGCATGCCGGTGGTGAACCCGCGTCTGACCTGGCAGTACGGCGACAGTCTGGCCCTACTGTGCGCCGCAGGGGGAATACAGCCATCCTTCCTGATGACGTGGCCCAGGAGGAACGACTTCTTGATGCTTCATGGCCTCGAGGCCTGCTATTCCAGGATGGGATACGTTCACCACTGCCCGGTTGCTCCATGCGGAAAGGCCTTCGGGATGCTTCAGGGGTCCTTCCCGATGCTGGATCTCTACGAAGCCGACGGCTCGCACCCTTCCCTGGAAGGGTCCTACCTTGCGGCATCGGTGATAGCAGTTTCCGTACTGGGGGCTGATATTACGGTTCCCGGAGCCTGGAGGCCCCCGGGCATCTCTGACCCGCTGGGGGAACTCATCAGGGAGACCGCCGTGGAAGCCTGTTCACTCTACAGGCAGCCCATGGAAGGAGACCTTTGAGATACGACGCAGTGATCCTGGACCTCGACGGCACCCTTCTGAACACCCTTCCGGACATAACAAGGGTTGTTAACGGCGTGATCGCGGACATAGGGATGGCCCCGGTATCCCGGGAGAGGATAAGGGCCCTGGTGGGCTCAGGCGTGGAAGCGCTGCTGGAGGGACTGGGGGTGCCTGAGCAGTGGAACGCCCCCCTGTCAGGAGAGATAAGCTCCAGGTATGCCGGGATGAAGGATCCCATGTCGGAGGTGTTTCCCGGGGTCACCCGAATGCTGGACGTTCTGTTCCAGCGGGGGGGACCGGTCTGCGTACTCAGCAACAAGACCACCGCCGGTGTGAAGAAAGCCCTGGACCATCATTTTCCCGAATACCCCTTCACCGCATTCCGGGGATCAGCACCCGGCCGACCGGCAAAACCCTCTCCGGATGTTCTTCTGGAGATCCTCAGCGAGGCAGGGGTGAAACCTGAAGAAGCCGTGATGGCAGGGGACGGCGAAGCCGACGTGAAGGTGGCAGCCGCCGCTGGAACGGCCCACATTGCCTGTCTGTGGGGCTACAGAAGCAGAGAAGCCCTTGCCAGGGAGGGCGCTGATGTATTTGCCGAAGGCCCCCTGGACGTGCTCAGGATACTGGGACTGCTGCCCTGAGACTTCCAGGCACCGAAACGAACTCCACCAGGTTCGAATCCCCGATGTCCACCGGTTCGCCGTCCAGCTCCAGCAGCAGCGGTGAACCCCCGGTTCGCCTCACGGCAATCCTTTCTCCCCTTGCGCCCCTGGCCCATCTTGTATCCCCCAGGGTTCCGGAGAAGATCCTTCCGAAGTTACGCAGTATGCTGAACAAACCCATTGGGGATAGGCACAGGCCGTCCAGCATGCCGTCCCAGGGGAGGGCAGACGGGGCAAGCATCATTCCTCCTCCGCTGAATGCCCCCACCCCCGCGGTAAAAGTGAGGTATTCACCTGTATGAAAAGGTGTTCCGTTGCAGGAAAACTCTCCCTTCCAGACCGGTGTAACCAGGGCTGAGAAAAGAAGACTTGCTGCATAGCATGTCCTGTTCAGGGAAATGACCCTCCTCATGGCCACGGCTCTTTTCAGGACCAGGGCGTCTAAACCAATGCCGGATGAGTTGAGGAAGAACCTGGATGATCCTTTCCATTCCGCCAGTCCGGTGTCGGTAACCCTGAAACTCTCCTCCTTCATCGCCTGCGCTGCGGAGAGTGGAGAGGGACTGCCATAGCCAAGGGACCTGGCCCAGTCGTTCCCTGAACCAGCGGGGAGGATAGCCAGTGCCACATCCAGATTCCCTGATATGACCGAAGCGGCGTCGGATACGGTGCCGTCGCCGCCGTAAACCGCTATCCCATCATAACCGGTGGCCACAGCCTCAGCCGCAAGGGTTCTGGTGGTCCCGGGCGAATCCGTGAAACCGGCGGAGAATACTATCCCGGTCTCCTCAAGCATGTTGGAAACACAGTTCCAGGCCTTCCCTGCGGAACCTCCCCCTGCAAGGGGATTGACTATCACGAACCACCTCATGGATACCTCCGGGAGTTTTCTACCATTCAAGGGAGACCAAGTCAACGAGGGGGGGGTTGACCGTTTGAACCAATTCATTAGAATATGATAGTTGTGAAAACAATAACAGCGTTACGAAATGCACGAATACACGATTGGAGTCCTCTGTGATACCAGACAAAACAGTAGAAAGGCTCAGCCTTTACCGCTGGCTGCTGGAGGGCAGGGTGGACGAGAGCACGGTGAACCTGTTCTCCCATCAGCTTGCCTCCATGGCCTGCGTTACGCCGGCTCAGGTTCGCAGGGATCTCATGGCAATTGGATACACCGGCAGTCCCAACAGGGGGTACATGGTGAAGGATCTCGCCGCCAGCATAGGCAGTGTCATCGATGGTGAGGAACCGGCGAAGGTAGGCCTTGTTGGAATGGGAAACCTGGGCAGGGCAATAGTCGCCTTCCTCAGGGGTAGAAGATCCGCACTGAGGGTGGTGGCCACCTTCGACATCGATCCTTCGAAAACCGGACGAATGATAAGCGGAAGCCGGTGCTATCAGCAGCAGAAGATCGAGGAAGTGGTAAAGGAACTCGGCATAACCGTGGCGATACTTACCGTTCCTCCGGAGGCGGCCCAGAGCATTGCCGACAGGCTTGTTTCAGCCGGTATACGGGGAATACTTAACTACGCTCCGGTCCCCTGAGGGTACCGGACTGGGTTTATCTTGAGAACAGGGATGTTACCGCCGCCCTTGAGAAGGTGGCGTATTTCGCGCGGAATTCCGTGGAAGGGAACAACTAGATGAGTACTCTCACAGAAATACTTGACAGGAACGCAGGAGCCGGCAGGGACAGGCTCATTCCAATCCTGCAGGAGGTCCAGGAGGCCGAGGGCTTCCTGTCACGGAGATCGGTGGAGCGGATAGGCAAGCTCCTGGAACTGCCGGCAAGTAAGATCTTCGGTGTTGCAACCTTTTACAACCAGTTCAGATTCGAGCCCATGGGAAGGTTCCACATACAGGTATGCCGTGGAACAGCATGTCATGTAAAGGGTTCCGCCAGGGTTCTCGATTCCCTCACCGGAGAACTGGGCATCAAGCCTGGAAACACCACCCGGGACGGCCTGTTCAGCCTTGAAGTGGTGGCCTGCATAGGCGCATGCGGCCTCGCCCCTGTCATTGCAGTGAACGGAGAGTTCCACGCCAGGGTGGAGGGTGATGACATCCCGGGTATACTCGATTCATACAGAAGGAAGGCAGAGTAAAATGAGTGAAAAATTCCAGATGTGCTGCGACGAGTGCTGGCACACCGGCGAAAAGCCCTGCCCTTCAATGCTGCAATGCTTTACCTCAAGTCCGGTTTGCCACAAGAGTGACGAATGCTCATCAGTCCGGAAGGAATCCATGGGCACCCTTCTGAGGAAGGAACTCACCAGGCCGGCGATTTTCATAGGCACCGGCACCTGCGGACTGGGAGCCGGAGCCGGGAAGACCCTTTCCGTGATCAGAAGCTGGCTTGAGCACGGGTCAGTTGATGCCGATGTGATAGAGGTGGGCTGTGTTGGATTCTGTGCGGTGGAGCCCATAATGGACATACAGATTCCAGGCAGGAACAGGCTTTCCTTCAAAACGGTCACCGAAGACAAGGCCGCCGGTCTTCTGGAGTCGGTACTCCTTCATGGCAATGTTCCCGAGGACCTTGTCATGGCCCAGTTCCGTTCCGATGGGTTCCAGCGCTGGGAGGACGTAGTCTATATGGATGAACACCCCTTCTTCGGTGTGCAGACAAGATGGGTCCTTGAGAACTGCGGAATCATAAACCCTGTCAGCATAAGCGAGTACATCGCAAATGGCGGATACATCGGTTTTTCAGAAGCCCTCCGGGGAAAGACCCCGGATGATGTATGCACAGAAGTCGAAAAGAGCGGTCTTCGGGGCAGGGGCGGCGGCGGTTTCCCCACCGGGAAGAAATGGCGTTTCGCCATGGAAACCCCGGCGGATTCCAAGTATGTGATATGCAACGCCGACGAGGGCGACCCGGGAGCCTTCATGGACAGGGCCGTGATCGAAGGTGACCCCACAGGATAATCGAGGGAATGGCCATTGCGGCCTATGCCATTGGGGCCAGGAAGGCCTATGTCTACCTGAGGGCCGAGTATCCCCTGGCGGTTGAAAGGCTTCGCATCGCCATCGCACAGGCCAGGGAGTGGGGTCTTCTGGGCTGCAACATACTCGACAGCGGATTTGACCTTGACATAGTGATCAAGATGGGCGCAGGCGCCTTCGTCTGCGGCGAGGAGACCGCCCTTATACACAGCATCGAAGGCAAAAGGGGAATGCCCTCGCCGAAACCTCCCTATCCCGCGGTGAGCGGCCTCTTCGGAAAGCCCACTGTGATAAACAACGTGGAAACCTTCGCCAATGTTCCACCGATACTTAGAAGGGGTTCAGGCTGGTTCAGCTCCCTGGGTACTCCGGGCAGCAGGGGGACCAAGGTCTTCGCCCTTTCGGGAAAGATAGAGAATACCGGACTGATAGAGGTGGCCATGGGAACCTGCCTGGGTGACATACTCTTCAAGGCCGGTGGCGGAGTTCCCGATGGAAAGAAGTTCAAGGCGGTTCAGATAGGCGGACCTTCAGGGGGCTGCATTCCCGCGGAACACGTGGACATAACCATCGATTACGAATCCCTCACGGAGTTCGGGGCCATGATGGGCTCAGGGGGCCTTGTGGTAATGGACGAGGACACATGCATGGTGGATGTGGCCAAGTTCTTCATGGACTTCATTCAGAGGGAGAGCTGCGGCAAGTGCATTCCCTGCCGGGAGGGCACAAGACGCATGCTGGAGATACTTCAGGGTATCACCAGGGGACGCCGGGGGGAGAGCGGAAGGCAGTCACTGGAGCGTTTCAGGGGCATAGTTAACCTGGAAAAGCTTGCCGGTGTCATACGGGAAACCAGCCTCTGCGGCCTGGGCCAGACCGCCCCTAACCCGGTGCTGAGCACCCTGAGGTGGTTCAGGGATGAATACGAAGCCCATATATATGACAGGAAGTGTCCCGCCGGGGTTTGCACCGAGCTTCTGGAGTACTCCATAAACCCGAATAAATGCCGGGGTTGCACGCTGTGCGCCCGGAAGTGCCCCGCCGAAGCCATAATGGGAGCCCGGAAAAGCCCCCATTACATCATTCCCGACAAGTGCATAGGGTGTGGAGCCTGCCTCCAGGTGTGCCCCTTCGATGCCGTCGTGGTGGAATAGGGAAAGAGGTAACAGCAATGAGAATAACAATAAATGACAGACCTCTTGAAGCCAGCCCCGGGGAGACGATACTCACAGTGGCCGCACGGGCGGGCATATCCATCCCAACCCTCTGCCACATCGAGGGGCTTCCCCCCTCCGGCGCCTGCAGAATGTGCGTGGTGGAGGACACCGCCACTGGAAGGCTCGTACCCTCCTGCTCACAGCCGGTCACCGAGGGAATGAGCGTGAGGACCCACTCTGCAAAGGCCCTGGACGCCAGACGGACCATCATCGAGCTGCTCCTCGCCAACCATCCCGATGACTGCCTTTACTGCGTGAGGAACGGCTGCTGCACCCTCCAGGACCTTTCCGAGGAGCTGGGTGTAAGGCAGAGGCGTTATGCCGGGGAAAGGTCACGGTACGACCTTGACGTTTCAAGCCCGTCGATAGTCCGTGATCCGGACAAGTGCATCCTCTGCGGGAAGTGCGTAAGGGTGTGTGAAGAGATACAGGGGGTGAGCGCCATCGACTTCATCGGAAGGGGGAGTTCATCCAGAATTGGCTGCGCCTTTGAGGAGGGGCTGAACGTTTCAAGCTGCATCAACTGCGGCCAGTGCATCATGGTATGTCCCACCGGTGCCTTTACGAAAAGGGAAGCACCGCCGAGGTCCTGGCTGCCATAAGGGACCCTGAAGTTACCGTTGTGGCCCAGCACGCCCCGGCCATCAGTGTCTCCATCGCGGAGGAATTCGGGATCAGGGCTGGAACCGACATCGTTGACAGGATGAACGGAGCCATGCGCAGGATGGGTATCGACTACGTTTTCCCCACCTCCTTCAGCGCAGACCTCACGGTTATGGAGGAGGCCGCTGAGCTCGTGGAGAGGATAAAGACCGGTGGACCCCTTCCGCTTTTCACAAGCTGCTCCCCGGGCTGGGTGAAATTCATGGAGGAGTTCTACCCGGAGTTCCTTGAGAATGTCTCCTCCTGCAAGAGTCCCCAGCAGATGATGGGGGCGGTGGTAAAGAGGATATGGGCTCCGGAGAAGGGAATAGACCCGAAGAAGGTCTTCCATGTATCCATCATGCCCTGCACCGCCAAGAAGTTCGAGTGCGCAAGACCTGGAATGGGTAGCGGTTCGGTGCAGGACGTGGATGCCGTACTCACCACCCGGGAGTTCGCCGGGATGCTGAAGATGTTCGGCATGGACCTGGCTTCGGTGAACAGTGAACCGGCGGACAGCCCATTCGGCGAAAGAAGCTCCGCCGGGAAGATCTTCGGAGCCAGCGGTGGCGTTATGGAGGCTGCGGTGAGAACCGCCTACAACATGATAACCGGAGGGGAACTTGAGCAGTTGGAGCTTAAGGAGGTCCGGGGTTTCGAGGGGATCAAGGAAGCATCCATACCCATTGGAGACATAGAGCTCAAGGCGGCTGTGGTAAGCGGTCTGGGCAACGCGAGAAAACTGCTGGACAGCATAAAACGAGGCGAGAAGCACTTCCACTTCGTGGAGATAATGACCTGCCCCGGCGGCTGCATCGCAGGGGGAGGACAGCCCTTCTCCCAGGATCCCGGAGTGATCAGGGCCCGGATGCAGAGCCTTTATTCCATAGACACGGCCTCGGCCCTTCGCACCGCCCACATGAATCAGTCCATATTAAGGCTGTACAGGGAGCACCTCGGAGAGCCGGGCAGCCATAAAGCCCATGAAATGCTTCACACGGGATACGAGGAGAGAAAGGTGCTGAAGTAGCATGTCCGAGACCAGGCTGGTGGAGACCATTCAGGACAAGTGCAGGGTGTGTTACACCTGTGTACGGGAGTGCCCCGCAAAGGCCATCAGGATATCAGGCGGCCAGGCGGAGGTCATAACCGACCGCTGCATTGGCTGCGGGAACTGCGTGAAGGTATGCACCAGGGGGGCCAAGAAAGCCGTTGGCTCCACAACGAAAGTGCTTGAGATACTCAGGGGAAAACAGAAGACCGCGGCGATCATCGCCCCCAGCTTCCCCGCGGAGTTCGCCGGCGTTCCCACGGAAAAGGTGGTGGGCACCATCAGGGCCATGGGATTCGACTATGTATGCGAGGTGGCCTTCGGCGCCGACCTGGTGGCGAGGGAGTACAGACGGCTCCTCAGAAAGAACCCGGACAGGCGGTATATCGCCGTATCCTGCCCGGCCATAGTCAACTATGTTGAGAAATACCTGCCGGAAATGGTTCCGAACCTTGCACCAATAGTGTCCCCGATGGTGGCGGAGGCAATGGTGGTGAAGCACCTCTATGGAGAAGACGTGAAGATCGTTTTCATAGGCCCCTGTCTCGCCAAGAGGGCCGAGGCCGAGGACTTCCAGGGAAGCCATGTTGACGCTTCGGTAACCTTCGCCGAACTCAGGAATATCGTATCCATAATGGGTATTGATCCGGAAAAGGTCCAGGGAAGCGATTTCAATCCCCCCACCCCGGGTCTGGGCTCCCTTTTCCCATTAACAGGGGAATGCTCCAGGCCGCGGACATGAATGAGGACCTGCTCTCCGGGGAGATAGTAACCGCCGACGGCAGGGAGGAGTTCGTTGAGGCCCTGAAGGAGTTCGAGTCCGGGGACATGGAGGCCAGACTGCTTGAGATCCTGTGCTGCGAGGGCTGCATAATGGGTCCTGGAATGACAAGCAAGGCACCCCTTTTCAGACGAAGGGCCAAGGTAAGCAAATACGCCAGGGAGAGCCTGGACAAAATAAACTTCAACAGCTGGAACGTGGTGATGGACCGGTGTTCGGGAATAGACCTGAAGAGGACCTTCGCCCCGTCGGACATGCGGCTGAAGGCCCCCAGTGAAACCGAGATCACCCGCATAATGGAAAGAATGGGCAAGTTCACCCTTGAGGACGAGCTCAACTGCGGGGCCTGCGGCTATGATACCTGCAGGAACCACGCCATAGCCATATACAAGGGCCTGGCCGAGAGCGAGATGTGCCTTCCCTACTCCATAGAGCAGCTGAAGAACACCGTGGAGGAGCTGGCGGAGACCAGCGACGAGCTGGCCGGGGCAAGGGTGGCCCTGAAGCACGCGGAAAAAATGGCCGGGATGGGGCAGCTGGCCGCGGGGATCGCCCACGAGGTGAACAACCCACTTGGAGTGGTCCTGATGTATGCCCATACCCTTCTTGAGGAGAATCCCGGTAACCCGGAGCTGGGTGAGGACCTGAAAACCATCGCCCTCCATGCGGACAGGTGCAAGAAGATAGTGGCCGGTCTGCTGGACTTCGCAAGGCAGAACAAGGTCACAAGGACAGAAGTGGATGTTCCCGACCTGATGCGCAGGACCATCGGACCCATGAAACGCCCGGAGGGATCAGGGTGGAATTCATTTCCGAGGACATAGACCCCACCGCTGAACTCGACGAGGATCAGATAGCCCAGATAATAATCAACCTGGCATCCAACGCCTTCGACGCCATGGGTGAAGAGGGTCGCCTCAGGGTGAAGACCGGCGGCGACGCGGAAAGGGTGGTTATCACCTTTGAGGACAGCGGCCCGGGGATAGACCCCGGGGACATAAAGAAGATCTTCGAACCCTTCTTCACCACAAAGAAGCGGGGGCAGGGAACGGGTTTGGGTCTGGCAGTGACCTACGGTATAGTCAAGATGCACAGAGGACAGATAACGGTGGAATCCAACACGGACCCTGACAGGGGGCCCACTGGAACCACATTCACGGTAACTCTGCCAAGGAGAGCACCGGAGAACTAAGAGGAGACCGCAGATGACCGATATTACCAGAGTGTTGATAGTGGACGACGACCCCGACTTCCTGGAACAGATGGAACTGATGTTCAAGTCCCGGGGATATGAAACACTGACCGCACCGGGAAGGAAGCAGGCCGAGGAGCTCTTCAAGGGGTTTGCCCCGGATGTGGCGGTGATAGACCTCATGATGGAGAACGACGACGACGGCTTCGTCCTGGCATACCGACTGAAGAGGACATTCCCTGATTGCGCCGTAGTAATGGTTACCAATGTCACCGGGGAGACCGGTCTTGAGTTCCCCAGGGTGGACGATTCAGCCGGCTGGATCACAGCCGACGCGGTGCTTTCGAAACCGGTAAGGTTCGAGCAGATAGAAGAGGAACTGAAGAAGATTGGGAAGGGCTGACATGCCCGAAGATAAGAAGCTGGTTCTGCTGGTGGTGGACGACGAGGAGGGGATGAGAATGGGCATCCGGAGATCACTCCGGACCTTTTCCATGGACCCCGACGATGGAGAGCCCGAGGTTGTTCTGGACATAAGGGAGGCATCCTCCGGTGAAGAGGCCATTGCCTTCATGGAGAAGGAGCCTCCGGACATAGTCCTCCTGGACAACAAGATGGGAGGGCTCTCGGGAATTGATGTCCTCAACTGGATAAACAGCCGAGAACTGGACCTGATGGCAATAATGATCACCGCCTACGCTTCGATAGATACAGCGGTAAGCGCCACGAAACAGGGGGCCTACGACTTCCTGCCGAAGCCCTTCACCCCGGCGGAGCTGAAGGTGTCGGTGAAGCAGGCCGCCGCCCACCTGCTTGCCCTCAGGCAGACCCGTGAGCTGGAGGAGGAGAAACGCAGGGTAAGGTTCCAGTTCATAAGCGTCCTCGCCCACGAGCTGAAGGCTCCCCTGGGTGCCATAGAGGGCTACCTTTACCTCCTCCGGGACGGCACCGGAATGGATGATCCGAAGGTCTACGACAGGGTGGTTGACAGAAGCCTCACCAGGCTCGCCGGCATGAGGAAGCTCATATACGATCTATTGGACCTCACCAGGCTTGAGAGCGGCCAGAAGAAGCGGGAGCTGGTGCAGACCGATGTTCTGGAAGCCGCCAGGAACTCCATAGAAACCATGAAGCCCGACGCCGAAGCCAGGGACATAGACATTTCCCTGGAGTCAGATTCAAAAAGCATCACAATGCCGGCTGACATGGGCGAGCTTGAGATCATCTTCAACAATCTGGTTTCCAACGCGGTGAAGTACAACAGGGACGGCGGCAGCGTAACGGTGAGTGTAACAGACTCTGAAGAGAAGGTAACCATCGCCGTATCGGACACCGGAATAGGGATGAGCGAAGGGGAGGTGAACAAGCTCTTCGGCGAGTTCGTAAGGATAAAGAACGAGAAAACCAGGAACATACTGGGCAGCGGACTGGGGCTCTCCATAATGAGGAAGACCGCGTCACTTTACCGGGGGGAGGTTTCGGTACAGAGCGTTCCCGACCGGGGAACCACATTCACGGTCATCCTGGAGAAGTAGAACCCGTGGCAAATTCACTATCGGAACAGTTTGACCACCCTCAGCGATTCCGTTCCGCCGCCGGGGAAAACCGCCCTCAGTACGTAAACACCATCGGGAAGGTCTGAACCGTGCAGTATCCACTGCTCTGTAAGCCCGGACTCCCCGATGAGCCTCCCGGTCTGGTCGAAGAGCTGAACCGTTCCCGGGGTGGACAGGGTTACCACGGAGGAACCCGGGAAGGGATTGGACGAAACCCCCATTGAAGCCCCGGAAACCCCTTCAGCGGTTTCGGCGGTGCCGGAGATGTCGTACTGGGGATAAAAGGGCGGGCTCTGTGTAAGGAGCCTTTCATCGTAGGTGTTCACCATATCGAATCCCCTTGTGTATGTCCCGGTGTACCACTCGTACTCCACCTGAAATCCGCTGTACATGAAATCCACCCGGGGATTGGGGTAGAAATAATTCTCAGCCAGTATGCGGCCCTCAAGGGCCATGAGGGATGCCTGGTAATCTATATCCGTGGCGGTTTCGATCTCGTGGCCCTCCCAGCCCTGCTGGGGCCCGGTGGGTGTATCGGCAATGACGAGGTCTCCGTACACGCTGATTATCCCCGCCATTCCGTTGCCTGAGCATTCCAGGGAACCTGACATGTAGAGATGGCCGAACATTCCCATGGTTACAGGGGTGCTCACCGGGCTCCCCTGGGATCCCCTTATGTATATCCTGTCGTCTTCGCTGTTCTCCACCCACACCACCGGGTTGGTCAGGGATGAAAGGTCGTGTGAATGCTCCGCGCCGTATGCCTCTATCTTCACCAGCAGGGTGTCGCCCCTGATGCTGAGCCTAGAGCCGTTCTGAACATCTACGCCCCCGTATAGCACAAGACCGCCGTCGAAGGCCGCGGAACGCACCGACTGCCAGTCGACCTGGTCGGCGCCGAGGGGAGGGGGTCGGCGCCAAGGCTGAACCAGGGCGGGCCCTGGGCCATGAGCTCATAGGGCTCTATCCAGAGATTTTCCCACTGGGGTTCCGTGACCTGTTCACCCCCGGGGCCGGTGCCGTAGAGATAGTGATCCGATGAGAGGGTCAGGCTGTGGAAATACGGGTCGTTGTCCCTTCCCGGTGTAGAGCTGTAGATGACGATGGGGCCATTAGCGCGAAAGGGCCCGGGGAAGCAGTGGCCGTCGGTGTAATAGCCGGAGGTGGATGGCTCACTCAGAAAACAGCCGTAATATGAATAGCTTCCGGTCTCGCAAAGGGCAATGACCGTGAACACCATGAGGACAGTAATGCATTTCATCCTTGAATTCTCCCTTGATATTTAATGATAAATACATTCTAAAGGAAATTCAATCCAATAGCAACTGTATTCCGGTGATATTCCACCGGCAGTCCATGAAAACCATTGACATTGGCCGATGGGTGGATGATCATTCCGCGATATGGCGAAGGGCAACGAATGAAGTACGATCATACGGGAATTCCCACAAAGGAAAGATTTCAGGGCGAAATAGACCTTCCTCACCTGAAAATGACTGTCAGCGACCACAGGAACAACCCCTTCGGCATTCAGTGGCAAAGGTACTGGAAGGACGCCCCCTACCCGGAGCTCGTAAAGGAAGTGCCCCATGTGGCCTTCCAGGTTGATGATCTGGATGAAGCCCTGAGGGGGCAGAAGGTCATAATAGAGCCCAACAGTCCCTCTGAAGGGGTTATTGTTGCCTTCATCGAGGTGAATGGCGCCCCTGTGGAACTCCTGCAGTACGCCTCTCCTGTGGAGGGATGACGGTTCTTCGGCTATTCCGATGGATGTGGGGTTCTAGGTGAGAGACCGCAGGGCTCCGATGTTGATGGCCTGGGTCTTTCCCGGTTCGGTGCCGTCGGCTATCTCGAACTCAAAGATGAGGTCCCTGTCCGGAAGCTTGAAGTAATCCACGTTCCCCGGAAGGTTCGAGTCGTGGAAGAAGATGTTGCTGTAGGGGGAGCCCGGCTCCCTGTTGTCTATCTTCCAGAGTTCGCCGTTGTGGTTCCTGAGGAACCTGAAGAAGCCGAATCCCTTGTCATGGCTGACGCATACGCCCCGGACGAAGCTGCCCTTCTCCCCCCAGCTGGAGTAGTCCTCCAGACCCTTGAAGGGGAGCAGGTTGGGAACAAGGTAGCCGGAGATGTAGAGGTCCGCCTCGTCCCGGAGTTCCCTTGAGACATTATCGAAGGCAAGGACCTCCACACGGCAGCCCTTGTTCTGTATGGTGCTTACCACCCTGGTGAAGTCGCCGTCGCCGGTTGCAAGAAGGATCTTGTCAAGCTTGTCCGACTGCAGCAGGACATCCACGGCGAGATCCAGGTCCACGTTGGCCTTGCCGAAACGGGCCCCTGTATCGTCGGTGTACCACTTGGTGATCTTTCTGATGACCTTGAAACCCATATCCCTGAGTGCGCTGTGAAACCTTCTCTGACCTTCCCTGTAGTCGTTATCTGTCCTGGCCCTCTGTTCATCGTAGCTCACATAGGCGTTGAGCCTCACCGGCCGGGCTCCGTTCCTGCAGGCGAACTCCCTGAGGACCTCGTATCGCATCCCGTAACCGCCGTTCATGGTAAGGTTGGATACATCCACATAAACCCCGACCCTTGTACCGATATACCTTTCAGGCATGATATTACCCCCATAAATGGAACCGTAACTGAAAAAAACAATATGTCTGAACCCCTGAACGGAATATATGAATTTTCACCAATGGCTGAAGGCGGAGGGCATCGAATGCCCCGCTGAATTAACTCCGAAGATGGCCCTGGCCCTTTCAGAGCCCCTTCCCGATCCAGGCTCCCCTGCCATGAAGAGGATAGGGAGGATAGTTGTGCACCACTCCGCTACGAAAACCGGTTCAGCGGCGTTCTTCAGGGTGCTGCACAGGGGATTGAACCACTGGAACGACATCGGATACCACTTCGTGATAGGGAACGGAACCCTTACAGGGGATGGAGCCGTTGAAAAAGGCAGGGCGCTGCCCTATACCGGTGCCCACGCGAAGGGGGGCAACACCGATTCCGTGGGGATATGCCTGGTGGGGAATTTCAACCGGACGATTCCCACCCCGGGGCAGATGCGGGCCCTGGGAAACCTTCTTCGCAAGCTGATGCACCGGTTCGGTATAGAAAGGGAGGGCATAACCGTTCACAGGGATGTGAAGGGCTCCTCCACCGAGTGTCCGGGAAGCCGTCTCACACTGGCTGAAATACTGAAATTGATTGATGACTAACCACTTGGGCAAAACCCTTGTCAGCCCTTGACCTCTGTTGTATATATCGGCTTCGAATTTAAGGAGAAATCGATGATAACAGTACTTACTTTCCTTCATGTGATAATCTGCGTTCTTCTTGTGGCTGTGGTTCTGCTGCAGAAATCCAAGGGCGACGGCCTGTCCGGTGCCTTCGGCGGCGGCGGTGCCCTTACGGCATCCTTCGGCAGCAGGGGCGCGGCGAGCCTTCTCAGCAAGGCCACCACGGTACTGGCGGTACTGTTCATGGTAACTTCGTTCCTCCTGGCAATATTCTAGGATGAGTGCCGGGGTGGTGGAATTGGCAGACACGCCAGGTTAAGGACCTGGTGGGCAATAGCCTGTGCGGGTTCAAGTCCCGCCCCCGGTACCACCCATAGAGACAAGGGAGCTTCGGCTCCCTTTTTCTTTACATCTCCAGAAGGTTCCTTACAGGGGCTTCAAGCCCTTCGCCGGCTATCTCGTCAGCACCCTGGGAGATGTGGTGAACAATCCCATGGGAATCGATGAGGACCGCCGTTGGAACCGTCTGTACTCCATAGTCCCCGGCGGTGTCCGAACCGTAGATCAGCAGGGGGAACCCGGTGTCCAGCGCGGCAAGCCTGAAAAGGGGGTCGTTGTTCTCCCAGATGGATATTCCATAGACATCTATATGCCGGCCGAGGCTCTGGTTTATTCTTTCAACGGCGCCCATGGCCTCAAGGGAGGCCCTGTCCCAGGAGGAGAAAAAGAACAGAAGAACGGGCTTTTCCCCGGGAAAGTCCACCCTTCTCGTGAAGCCGTCGGTTCCAGCCAGGAATACCGCCCCGGCGGAGTCGCCGGGTGCCGGAACCCCGAAGCCTGTCTCCCGGGTGTAGCCTGAGGGGACGGCGTCCCCGGGGTCCGGGGGAAAGGTAAACTCAATGTCGGTTATCCTCAGCAGCTGGCCCCCCGGGGTGCCCCTGTTGCCGTAGTAGCCCATTCTTTCCACCGCCCTGGGCAGAAGGTCTTCCATGCCGATGTACCAGACCGCCTCGGTGCTTTCCCCCGTGTGGTAATACACATGAAGGACATGGCATGGAACGCCCCCGGAGGAATCCGTTCTGAGGACCGCAATGGAATCAGCGGCAATCTCGTCAGAGAAGGGGTTCTCAAGGACATATTCCATCATTACCGAAGCCGGAGGGAAGTTGAACAGCACCGAAGCCTCCGGTGTAGCCGCTCCGGCGTACACCTTCCGTCTTGAATGATCAACTCGGTATAGGGTGTCATCGGTGGCTATGTAGGTTGAGGGAACGGTGAACTCATCTATGACCCCGGGAGCCTCGATCTCCAGAAAGTCCAGCACCATGAGGGGATGAAGGGATTCTTCCCCGGGGGAAAGGCTTGCTTTCCCGAGGAGCACAGGTATTATGTTTCCCAGGGAACCTGTTCCCCTGAAACTGAAGCTGTAGCTTACCCTTTCAACACCCGAAACCGCCGAATCAGCCCTTTGGAAGAGCGTGTACGGGTCTTCGGGGTATTCCCGGGATGAAACGGACAGAAGAAGAACGATGAGAAGAGACAAAGCATACCTCCGTTGCTCCGTGGTTTCATTGAATATACTCCTTCCGCTGCTGCTTCTGTTCGCCTGCGGCGGCGGTGAAGGGGAAGACCCCGCCAGGGATCTCTTCAGCATGGCGGGGGAGGCCTACCGCCGGGGTGATCCTTCGGCGGCGGCGGAATACCTCACGGAGGTCCTCAGGCTGAATCCCGGTAACGTGAACGCATGGTTCAACATGGGTACCGCCCGGATGGACCTTGGCATGTACGGCGAGGCGGTGGAGGCTTACAGAAGGGTGATCGAGCTGGATTCCACCCGGGTGGACGCCCTTACTGAGCTCACCGGGGCCCTCACCGGCGCCGGCAGGTACGAAGAGGCACTTCACACGGGAGAACTTGCGGTGCATCTCAATCCCACCGATGGCATGGCCTTCAACAACTACGGAATGGTCCTGATGGAAACCGGGCGGTTCCCCGAGGCCGCATCTGCATTCAACACCGCCCTGAGAAGGGCGCCTGACAACCCCTCGGTTCTGTACAACTGCGGACGGATAGCCCTGATGTCCGGCAATGCCCGGGAGGCATTATCATTATTTGACCGGGCCGTGTCGCTGGCTCCGGAACACCTGGGCGCGTCTGGAACGGGCGCGGACACTGGGCATCCTGGGTCTGGACTCCCAGGCTGAAGAGGCGGCCCTGGCAATACTCGCGGCGGATCCCGGCAACAACGACGCCAGGGGAATCCTTGCCCTGGCCTGTTCAGCCCAGGGAAGGCAGGAGGAGGCCATAGAGCTTCTTGGTGAGGTCCTGGAGGACGATCCCGGGGATCTTCACAGTCTACTGGGCATCGCCGAGTGCCACTACAGAAGGGGTGACACATACCAGGCCCTGGAATACTACAGGTCCTTCATGGCTCAACTGGATGACACACTGGGAACGGTAACCGTGAGGGCCAGGATAGCGGAACTGGATGAGCTCCATGAGCAGAATAGCCGTTGAAAGAGTGCAGGTTGGCCCGATACAGACCAACTGCTACAGGGTGATGTGCCCTGTAACGGGGTACACCCTCATTATCGACCCCGGTGACGACCCCGAAGTTACAGGGGAGGGGCTTGCGAGGCTTGACTGCATAGCTTACACCCATGGCCACTTCGATCATGTCTGCGGAGCGGCGCCCCTGATAAGGAGATACTCTCCCCGGACCCTTATACACGAAGGGGACAGGGAAATGCTTGCCCGGGCATCCCGGGCGGCTTCGGAATGGGGGTTCTACGGCGAACAGCCGCCTCCGGCGGAGGACTTCCTTCGGGATGGTGATGAACTCCATGCCGGAGAGCTCTGCTTCACTGTGATCCACACACCGGGACACTCCCCGGGTAGTCTGTGCCTCTACGGCCACGGCGTACTGTTTTCCGGCGACACCCTCTTCGCCGGCTCCATTGGCAGGACCGACCTTCCCGGGAGTTCCATGGCTGATATGAACAGGTCCCTGGTGCGGCTGTTCGCCGCGGTGGACGATGACACAGTGGTTTATCCCGGCCACGGACCCTCAACCACCATCTCCCGGGAAAGGAAGACTAACCCCTTTCTTCAGCGCTGACGCCCTTGCACCCTTCCTGTGTATAATGAATAGTAAGAGTTCATGGGGGGGAACAAAGGGAGGCGTATTTGCCCGAAGAACAGATAAAGAGGCTGCTCAGTTCCGCAGAAAGGCGGGTGGCATTCGTTTCCACCCAGTTGACCGGCGTGATGGCATCGGAACTGACCGAAGCCCTCGGTGAGATCAGAAGATCGGTCAAGCTGCTGTCCCCGGAGGCCGAGGAAACCAGAAACGGAACAACGGTCCTCTTCGTTGACGACGAAGAGATCATTCGCCGGATAGGCACCCAGATCCTCTCCAGGGAAGGCTACAACGTTCTCACCGCGGCGGACGGAATGGAAGCCCTGGGGATCTATCAGCAGAACCGCGACTCCATAAAGTGCGTCATACTGGACCTGGTGATGCCCAAAATGGACGGCATGCAGACATTCAGGCAGCTTCGGTCCTCTGCGCCGGGTCTTGGAGTGATCCTGACCACGGGGTACGGAGAAGAGGAGATCAGAAGGCGGTTCGGAATGCTGAAGCTTCAGGGATTCCTGAGGAAACCATTCAGCGCCGGTTCTCTGCTGGAAATGGTAGGAGAGGCCATCAGGTACACCGAAGAAAAGAGTTGACATGGCTGTCGAAGAAACAAGGGAAGCTATTCAGGAGGGCAGCACCGTACACGACACCCTCATGAAACTCCTCGACGGGGCCGGTGTGTGCGTGCTTGTTGCCGCAGGGGAGAACGGCCGGGTGATCAGCGGTAATTCCCGGGCATACAGTTTTTTGGGCATCACCCGGGAGGATCTGCTGGGATCCCCTGTGGAGGAAGCCCTGGCTCCGTATTACGAGGAGGGTCTCAATGTTCACAGGGACCTCATTGAAGAGAACGGCGTGGTCTTCCAGGTTTTTTCCTTCAGCGCCGGGGAAAACGAGCTAAGGAAGGAACTGGAAAAGAGCAGCGCCTTTTTCAGGCAGGTGGTGGAGAGCGTTCCCGACGCCGTTGTCACCGTTGACAGGAACGGCCTTGTGACCGGCTGGAACCGTGAGGCGGTGAAGCTCTTCGGCTGGAGTGTGGAAGAGGCCCTGGGCAAACCCCTGGACGACCTTGTGACAACCGATACCGGCAGGAACGAGATCAACTCCCTCAGCGTGATACAGGGTCAGGTGATCCGGGGAATGGAGTGCACCCGCAGGGGCAGGGATTCGGTGGAGAAGAAGGTTTTCGTTTCCGTGGCCCCCATCGTTACCAACGGGGAAACCCGGGGGGCAGTTGGTGTCTATACAGACCTTTCCCACAGGGAAACCATCCTCGAGAAGCTCCGGGAGAACGAGATCAAGTTCAGAAGCATAACCGATTCCGCCCAGGACGCTGTGATAATAATGGACGACCAGGGCTATGTTTCCTTTTTCAACGCCTCCGCGGAAAGGATGTTCGGCTACAGCCGGGCGGAAACCATGGGAAAGCAGCTCCACCGGCTGATCGCCCCTGAAACCTACTGGGACATGTTCGAAGGAGGTTTCACCGAGTTCAGGAAAACCGGCGAGGGTATAGTCATCGGCAGGGTCCTGGAAATGGAGGGCAGAAGGAAGAACGGAACCATATTCCCCGTGGAGCTGTCCGTTTCATCCTTTTTCATGCACGGTGGATGGCATGCCACCGGGATCCTTCGGGACATTACCGAACGGAAAAGGATCGAGCTGGAACTTATAGAAGCCCGTGAGGGGCCCTGAACGCAGCCCGGACGAAATCCGAGTTCCTGGCCAACATGAGCCACGAGATAAGGACCCCCTGAACGCCATCCTCGGCACCACCGACCTGTTGTGGGAAACGGATATCGACCAGAGGCAGCGGAGTTATCTCAGGGTGAGCAGGAACGCCGGGGAGAACCTTCTTTCCCTGATAAATGACATTCTGGACATTTCCAAGGTGGACGCCGGAAGGGTTGAGCTGGAGGCGATTCCCTTCGACCTGATAAAGAACATAGAGAAAACATGTGAAACCCTGGCCCTGAGGGCCCATGAAAAGGGGCTTGAGATCAACTGCCGAATCGTTCCCGGCACACCGGAGTGGGTGATCGGCGACCCATCAAGGCTAAGACAGATCCTCATGAACCTCATTGGAAACGCCATCAAGTTCACAGAAAAGGGGACATCACCATAACCGCCGGGCGGGAAAAGGGCGACATAATGCGCATTTCTGTGAGGGATACCGGTATGGGTATACCCCAGGGAAAACTCGAGTCCATCTTCATGAGCTTCACCCAGGCTGATTCCAGCCACACAAGGCGTTTCGGAGGTACCGGCCTCGGTCTCACCATATGCAGGAAACTGGTGGAGCTCATGGACGGCGCCATTACAGTGAGCAGTGAGCTAGGGAAGGGCAGCGAGTTTACCTTTACCTGCAGAATGGCTGAAACCCGTCCGGACAGCTCCGAACCCCGGGATGATCCTTCAGTTGAGGGAATGAGTGTCCTTCTGGTTGATGACAACACCGAGAACCGAACCATTCTCACCGAACTGCTGGAGTACTGGAAGGTGTCCGTAACCGCCGCTGAAGCCGTATCCCAGGCGATTCGCCAGGTGGAGAAGGGCTCATTCCAGGCGGTGCTCCTTGACTGCAGCATGCAGGACTCCGACGGCTTTCAGGCCGCGGAACTGCTTCAGCGGGCCGGGGTGAAACCGGACACAGTGATAATGATGCTTACCTCCAGGAAGACCGGGGCCAACGAAGAGATGTGCTCCGCCGCGGGCATAAAAAGGCACATGGTGAAACCCCTCAGGCGCCATGAGCTGAAGGAACAGCTGTCCGCAGTACTACGGGGGGAAACCCCAGGGGTATATGCCTTCAGGCCCGCGGAGGAGAAACCCAGGTCCATTGAGGACAGGGAACTTCGAATTCTCCTGGCGGAGGATTCCCCGGACAACCGTTTTCTCATATTGAAGTATCTCGAGGGCTATCCATGGGAGATCTCCGTTGCCGAGAACGGAAGAGAGGCCCTTGAACTATACGATTCAGGCAGCTTCGACATTATCCTCATGGATATGCAGATGCCGGTGATGGACGGTTACGAGGCCACCAGGGCAATACGCTCAAGGGAATCCATGCACCGGGGAATCCACACCCCGGTGGTGGCCCTGACAGCCCACGCCATGAAGGAGGAGATAGAGAAGTGCCTGAAAGCAGGCTGCGACATACATCTGTCGAAGCCTGTCAGGAAGGCAAAACTGATAGCAGAACTCGACGGACTCATTTCCGCCACAGGGGCAAGGGAGGGCACACCAGAACTGTCCTCCGCCGACGGGAGCGCCTCAGGGGAGATCGCCCGGGTTCCGGAGGACCTGAGGACCCTCATACCCGGTTACATGGAGAACCGGCGCAGGGACATAGAGACCATAGGCAAGCTTCTGGAAGATAAGAATTTCGACGAGGCCAGAAGGCTTGCCCACAGCATGAAGGGATCCGGCGGGGGTTACGGTTTCGACAGGATAACAGAACTGGGCGCCATGATGGAAAAGGCGGCGAAGGAACTGGATGCCCACGCTGTCCTGGATGGCCTGGAAAAGCTGAAGAACTACATCGAAACGGTCAAGATAGAGTATGTCGAAGAGTAAACTGCTGATAATAGACGACGATCAGGACACACGCAAACTCCTTGCCCACATTCTGAAGGGCAGCGGTTACGAAACCATAACAGCGGAGAACGCCTCGGAAGCCATGACCCTTCTCAAAGGGGGCGGCGTGAACTGCATACTCCTCGACCTGCTCATGCCGGGAATGAACGGCCTGGAGTTCTGCGAAGCCCTTCAGGCAAACAGAACCCTGTCAAGGATCCCGGTGATAATGATAACCAGCAGGTCCGACGAAGACACCAGAAGGGATGCCCTGAACGCCGGAGTGGCTGATTTCGTGTCCAAGGCCATGCTGAACAGGAAGAACCTGAGGGAAAAGATCGCCCGGGTCCTGGAGAACGCCGGAAAATGGGGAAAGCTGGATGTTCCAGTTGCCAGCGCCAGGTTGCAGGAATTCGAGGGATTCGTGAACTTCTTTCTTGAAAGGTCAGGACTGGAACCAGCCGGAGCGGCGATCCTTGCCAGAATGACCCCAAGGGACCCCTACGAAAAGGCATCGGAGGCGGGTGTTTCCGAAAACGATACCGCCCTGGCCATTTCCCGGTTCCTCCAGCTTCCCGACTATCCCTACATCGATCCTGAAACGGTTCAGGCGGACATATTGCCATCGGCCTTCTCCAGGGCCCACAGGGTGCTGGCGGTAAGGGATGGAGAGGAAACAAGGTTCGTCATGTCGAACCCCTTCGAGCCCCAGCTGATCGACATGCTCCATACACTCAGCGGATCATATCCGGCAATCGGTGTCACCTGTCCGGAATGCATCGACGCCCTGCTGAAAAGGGAGACCGAACAGGGAGGGGAAGGGGACTTCTCCGGTGTGGAACCCGATGGCGGGGAAGAGGAGGTCATCGCCGAGGTAACCGATTTCAGCGGTTCCATCGACATAAGTGAAAAACCCGCCGAGGAGGACATCAGGCGCTTCCCGATCCGGTACATTGCCGACAGCATACTTTTTTCCGCCGCCACTGAGGGAGCCAGCGACATACACATAGAACCGAAGCCGGAAAAGGTCCTTGTGCGTTTTCGTATTGACGGCGACATGAAGGACATGTTCACACTGAAAAAACGGACGGGCTCCATACTGATAAGCCGTTTCAAGATACTGGGAGAAATGGACATAGCCGAAAGAAGGAAACCCCAGGACGGCATTGCCGAGGCCAGGATCGCCGGAAGGTCATACAAGATGCGCTTCGCCACCACATCCACCCCCCAGGGGGAGAGCCTGGTGGTGAGGCTTCTGGACCTCTATGCCGACCCGAAGAAGCTCACGGAGCTTGGAATGACCAATGAGCAGGCCGAGGCCATGTATGAGATATCCAGCCAGAACAGCGGGGCCATTATCGTATGCGGCCCCACGGGAAGCGGGAAGACCACAACCCTGTACAGCCTCATATCCCACATCGACATAAAGAACCGCAGTCTCATGACCATAGAGGACCCGGTGGAATACAGGATACCCTACGCCAACCAGCAGCAGGTGAACGAGAAGGCCGGGGTCACCTTCGAGGCCCTGCTCCGGTCGGCGGTTCGCCAGGACCCGGACATAGTCTACCTGGGCGAGGTCCGGGACAGCTTCAGCGCCAGGACGTGTCTCGACCTTGCCAGCACCGGACACATGACCCTTTCCACACTGCACAGTTCCAACACCACCACGGCCCTGTTCCGTCTTGAAAGGCTGGGGATAAGCAGGGACGACGCCGCGGACAACCTGCTGGGCGTACTGGCACAGCGGCTTCTTAAGAGCCTGTGTCAGAACTGCCGAAGGATGAAGCCCCTGACCGAGGACGAGGCGGCAAAACTTCGTCCCTTCATCGATGACATGCCGGAAAAGGTCCCACACCCCGAGGGCTGTCCACGGTGCAGCTTCACAGGCTACTCGGGCAGGCAGGGCGTTTACGAACTGATGCGGTTCAGCCCGGTGGTAACGGAGATAATCAAGACCGCTTCCTCAATTCCGGAAATGAGGATAAACCTTAAGAAGGCCGGTCAGTTCCTTCTGAGCGACCACGCCATACTGAAGATGAAGAACGGTCTGCTCTCCTTCGACGATGTCTACCGGGTGATCCTCCTCGAGGAACTGAGGCTGACGGGAAGGACCGGAAAGGAGTCAAAGAAAGACCAGGGGGCGGAAAAGGACAGTTCCGCCGGGAGGATCCTGCTCGTTGACGACGACGACGATTTCAGGAATCTGGCGGCGGCGATCCTGGGATCCGCAGGATACAGTGTGGAACAGGCTACCGACGGCGTGGAGGCCATCGTAACCCTTAGGACAAGCGGTTTCGACCTCATACTTTCGGACATAGAAATGCCCGGACTCGACGGATTCACCATGCTTCAGGCCCTGCAGAGCAAGAACCTTGACACCCCGCTGGTGTTCCTCACCGCCAACGACAGCATTGACCGGGAGGAGAAGGGTTACGAGCTGGGTGCAATGGACTACATAAGAAAACCCATCAGAAAGGCTTCTTTCCTCACCAGGATCGCAAGGGTCCTGGAACAGGGCAGGTAAGGCCCGGGGAACCGGAATGAAATTTCATATGTTATGTTTTACGATCCCTTATCAAAGCAACACACTGCTGGAGGTTTTTAAATGATGATAATGCTTGTATTGGCAATTCTCGGAGGCTGGGGAACGGATCTCGCCTCCGGCAGCTGGGTTTCCCTTGGTGGGGATTACCAGGGGCCCGCCGAGGCGGTGGTACTCCAGTCCCATGACGATCATGCGGTGATACGCCTCGACCTTTCGGGGTATGCCGTTAAGAATGAAATGGGCTATACACGGTTCGACCTTCCAGGTACCGGCTGGAACGCCGATACCCCCATCGGACATCCGGAGCTTCCCCTGGTTCCGGTGGTGGTGGGACTTCCCGCGGGAATGAACCCTGAAGCGACCCTTCTAGAAGCCGAATGGATCCAGGCGGGCACCGGAAGGGCCTACCCCGTTCAGCCGCCGCTCTTTGACTGCGACTACACATACCCCGCCTTCGCCGGGCTTTCGGAAAACCTCACCGGCATCTATCCCAGGTCAGTCCTGGGGCTTCACGAAGAGGGCAGCTGGGCAGGGGCCAACACCGTGGTGCTTCAGTTCAACCCCTTCAGGTGGAACTCTGAAACAGGAGAGTTCCAGGTGGCCTCTTCGATTACCGCCAGGGTCGATTTCACCGGGAACAGGGAGTTTCAGCACTCCGTAAGGCCGGAGATCGCCTCCATGCACTCTTCCAGGATCATCAACTACGATGATCTCGGCATTCCGGTGGACGGATCCCCGGTTTCCAGCGAGGATGTGGTTTATATCTGCGTGGTTCCCCCGGAGAACCTCGAAGCTGTGACACCCCTTCTGGCCATGGTGAACGCCCTTGGCCACAGGGTTCATGTCATCGAGCTTGAGATCGGTACGAACAGCTATACCATTAAGAACGCCATAAGCGGCGTCTACCAGCCCGGCGTCACCCGTTTCGTACTTATTGCAGCAACCCATCAGCAGCTGGAGTCCAAGGCCTATGGCGGCTTCGTCGGCGACTACTACTACGAATGCATGGACGCCGACAACCTGCCGGACATCGCAGTGGGAAGGTACGCGGCCACGGCTGCCCAGATCCCCAACCAGATAGAGAAGACCATGTCCTATGTGACATACACCGGAGAACCCGGTGAGCCATCGCTTCCCGCTTCGGTCATCCTTGCGGCCCACGAAGAGAACTACCCCGGAAAGTACACCGCCAACAGCAACGAGGTCAAGAACTGGGACTACCAGCTGGCGGACCCGGTCTTTGAAACCTGCTATCCCCCCGAGGGGCACCGCCGAACAGGTAACCGACGCCATCAACTCCGGCGTTGGAATAGTGAACTACAGAGGACACGGCTCCAACACCGTCTGGCAGTGGTCTCCCGGGTGGAACGCCGGTATGATCTATGCCCTGGAAAACACACACTACCCCCCTGTTTTCAATATATGCTGCAGCAACGGCAACCATTCCCAGTCCTACGCCTGCCTCAGTCAGAGCTGGAACAACGGCCCGGGTGTGGGGGCCAGCGGCAACATAGGGGCCAGCGCTCCTTCCTTTACCACCGTTAACAACAGGATGCAGCGGGTTCTCTTCTGGGAGATTTTCGACGAGGGGAACACCTGCGCCGGTGAGGTCTTCTCAGCCTCCCAGACCGACATCATACAGACCCAGGGCGGGGGAGGCCTGAACAACGCCCGCATGTACCACTGGTTCGGCGACCCGTCAATGGATATTCCCAACAGCGATCTTCCCGGGACCCCCCTTCCACTGGAAGTGGATGCCCCCGAGGAACTCAACCCCGGAGAGAACACCCTTCACCTTACCGTAACCTCCGGCGGGACCCCGGTGGAGGGAGCTGTGGTAACCGTTACCGACGGCATAGGGAACCACCCCTCCCAGACCGAAACCTTCTATGCCCAGGAGATAACCAGCTCCACCGGAGAGGTCTGGCTTGATTTCACCGCGGATGAATCGGATCTGTATTACGGGGTCAGGCTTCACAATTACGGTTCGCTTTTCGGGACCATCGAGCTAACCGCACAGGGAATAGAGGGCGGCGGCCCCATGGCTGCATCCCTTTCCCGGGTCACCCCGTCACCGGCGGTAGGAACCGCTTCCGTATCCTTCACCGCTCCCGAGGGCACCAGGGTGGGTCTCAGAGTGCTGGATATCGCCGGCAGGACCGTGGCGATTCTCCATGACCAACCTGTTCCCGGTGGTGAGGCCGCTCTCTCAATCGACACCTCCGCCATGAGCCCCGGGGTGTACTTCTTAGTAATGCAGACCCCGGAAACCACCATCACCAGGAAAATGGCCGTTGTCCGTTAAGGCCCTCTCTGCTGCCCTTTCCCTTCTGCTCCTGTCGGGTTCGTGCCTGATGGGAGCGGAGGAAGGGCTGAATTTCCCCAACTACCTCCAGGCATCCAGGACCCTTCCCGGTGAGATAACCGTGCCTCCGGTGTTCTCAGCCCAGGGGAACTACGGCATAGCCGCCTCGGGCGACACCCTTTACCACATGGAACTGCGCCACGGAAGGGTACACGGAAGGACCCCCGCCGGGGAAACCATAGAAGGGCTGGCCGCCGGATCCGAAGGAATCCTTTTCGTCCTTACCCGGGAAAGGCTTCTCAGGGTGGAGGGCTTCTCCGTATCGGCTGAAACCCCTCTTCCCGGTCCAGGCGCCGAGCTAACCATGAGCGGCACCCATCCGGTCATACTGCTGGAGAACGGCTCGATCCTCATCTACAACGGGGCGGACCTGTCGATAATACAGGAGGCATCCCCCCCCCCTGACGGACATGGAGTTCCTTCAGGGCTTTCCCGGCATGGTCTGTGTTTCGTCCGAAGGGGGAAGGGTTACCACCCTTTCCGTTCCGGACATGACGGTACTCGGGGAGAACTCCTTTGAAAGCCCCCTTCTTTTCATCAGTGCGGCGGGTTCGAACCTTCTTCTGTCCACGGAGAACTGGAATGAGATAGCGGTATGCTCCCCCCAGGACCTTCGAATAACGGCAATGTACACCTTCCCCGAGGCTCCGGTTCACGCCGCGGCGGACCCTTCACTCTCCTATGTCTTCGGGGTCTGTCCCGCTGAAGGGGTTAACGTTTGCCTTGAAAGCGGAGAAATTGCCTGGCGTTCCAGAAATTACGGCATCGAATCCCTTGTTTCCCTGTCCGAAGACGGCGAAGCCGCAATGATATCCTCCGGGAACAGGCTGGACATACTGATCAGATGATCATACTTCGGGAATGACTATCTCCATGTCGGAGGTGCCCTGCGCAGGGAAAGAACGATCTCCACCGAGCTGTTCTGAACAAGCACCTTCAGTGCTTCCGGGTGAAAGACCCTCTGGCCGTTCACTTCGGTGATTATGTCTCCCTCCATCAGACCGCATGCTTCCGCCCGGGAGCCTGGCTGTACATCCAGAATGAGTATGCCCTGAACCGACGAAAGCCCTCCGGTGGCCGGCATGGCGGTTACTCCGAAGGGGGGATGGCCCATGCCCGCGTGGGTTAGAAGGGTCTCAACCCAGAAATACCACAAATTGCAGGGAACCATCGCCATCAGTTCGCCACGGCCGTCACCGGGGTCGAATGAACCGGCCACCACACCGGCGAGCATGTTGCAGGAATCAAAGACCGGAGCCCCCATGAGCTCGGGGGAGGGGCTTGAGGCCAGAAGCAGGGCGCCGTCTTCCAGCTGTTCCATTGGAAAGGTCCTTACCGTTGAGATGCCGGTGGGATGTACGGCGGTTACAAGAAGAGCGGACCCGTTGGCCGGCAGTATGTTCCTGGGCTGCTCGTAGCTTGAGAAAAGGGTGTCTTGGAAAACCAGCAGCGACAGGCCCATATCACGGAAATCGATAACCGAGTCGGGGTATGTACGCGTGCCCTTGTTTATAACGAAAACATCGGCGTCCCTTGTAAAGGCATGGAGGGTAACCGCGTGCATCGGGGATACCGCCACCCCTGAGCATATCTCAACATGGGTTCCACTGGAGGAGTTCCGGCCTACGGAAACCGCCGGGGACCGGGAATACCCCCCTGAAAGCATGGAAGCAAGGATGAGAAGAAGAACCGGAGTGGTCATCAGTTCATCAGAAGGTTGTCACCGATGAGGGCCTTGAGTAAGCCATGACCGGTGCAGGGGCATACTGGTCCGGGGGGGAATGGAGTTCAGTTTGACCAGCCGGCTGATCCGCAAGACGGTGGGAGCCGTTCTCCGAGGAGTGATTGCTGAAGAAGAACAGGGCCGCCGCCGCGAAGGGAAGGACCGCTGCTATCTTCCACCGGCGGCTGAAGCCGTTGGAGGGCCTTGCAAGGGGAGAGCGGTCGTAGCTGCCTGAATCCAGCCGGGACATCACGCTTTCAAGGAGGTTTTCAGGCGGTTCGGGTTCGCCTATGCCCGCCATGGTTTCGGAGATGTCGCGGTTTACAAGCATTGCCTTTCTGCAGGCCGGGCATCCGTTGAGATGGAACCTGAGGACCTGCTCCTGTTCCGGTGTGGCCTCGTTGTCAAGGACTGCGTTCATAAGGGAGAGGGCGTCGGCACATTTCATTTCCACATCTCCCATACATCCGCCAGTGACTCCCGAAGGCAGGCCCGTGCCCGGTTGATCCTGGATTTCACAGTGCCTATCCTGATGCCGAGAACCTCGGCTATCTCTTCGTATGTGAGCCCCTGGCTTTCACGGAGCAGGAAGGGTTCCCTGTAGTGTTCCGGGAGTTCGTTCACCGCCTCCTCGATGCTTGAGGCCAGTTCCCTTCTGCCCTCGCGGTAGTGGGGGGTCATGTTTCCCGGACCCTTGAGGACCACTTTTTCCAGAGGGATCATTGACCACCTTGAGCGGCGGCGCCACTCTTTCTTGGCAAGGTTGCTGGCGATGGTGAATATCCATGTTACCAGGGGGCGCTGGGGGTCGTAGTTGTTCCTGTAGCGGTAAACCCTGCAGAATGTCATCTGAAGCTGTTCCTCGGCATCTTCCTCGTTTCCCAGCATGCGGATGAGGTGGGAAAAGACGGGTCTTTCGAACCTTTTTACTACCTCTGCAAAGGCGTCGTTGTCGCCTTTGCAGAGATCTATCATGAGCTGGGAGTCAGACCTTTTATCGGCCTGGGTACCCTTTTTCAAAGCACTCGTCCTCAGCATGCATACTACCTCCGTGTTGCTCTAATCTACACACCTTACCCCTTCCCGGTAGATTTGTTCCAAGGTTGACCGGAAGGGAATGTTTTCGCAAGATAGGGACTATGAAAAACAATACCTTTCTGAGGATCATCTCCCTTGTAAGACCCTACAAGGGAAGGGTGGCCCTTTCCATTCTGTTCGCCATGCTCTTCGCCGCTTCCAGCGGCGCCACGCTGGCCATGATACTGCCGATCTTTGACGACATACTCGGTGCCAACCCCGGGGAGGCAACCACCCACGATCTCGGTTACGCAATGTCCGCCACCGTTGTTCCGAAGATAGGATCCGCCTGGAACAGCCTTGCCCGGGGGGATTTTTCCAGTGCCGCCGGCCACACAGCTGACATTCCTGGGGCATTCCTTCAGGGGATAGGCCTGGCCTCTCCCCGGCAGGCCCTTCTCGCGGTGATAATCACCATGGTCTCCATGATACTGATCAAGAACCTTTCCTGCTTCCTTCAGTCCTTCTTCGTGGCATCGGTTGAGGAGGGAATGCTCCGGGATCTTCGGCTGAGGGTTTACAGCCACCTGCTTAGGCTGGACCTTGGCTATTTCGCGAAAAGCAGGTCCGGGGAGCTTACCAGCCGGCTGACCGCAGATGTGGTGAGGATCAAGGGAACCGTCACCCAGTCCCTGATCAGCTCCGTAAGGGAGATCCTGCTCCTGGTGGTCTATTTTTCCCTTGCACTTTGGGTTTCATGGAAGCTCACCCTGGTCACACTTGCGGTGCTGCCCCCCAGCATGGCCCTTATCATCATGCTGGGAAAGAGCCTCAGGCGGAAAAGCCACAGGGCCCAGCAGAAAATGGCGGATTTCGCCAGCTTCCTCACGGAAACCATCACCGGGGTCCGTGTGGTAAAGGCATTCGCCATGGAGACCTTTGAGGAAAGACGGTTCTCGCGAAGCGTCGATTCACACAGGAACCACGAGATAAGGTTGAGGAGGATGAAGGCCCTATCCGGGCCGGTAACGGAGTTCCTGGGGGCCATTGCCGCCGGGGTCATCCTCTGGTTCGGGGGGAACGCCGTGATTCAGGGCACCGGCATGTCCCCGGGAAAGTTCATGGTTTTCCTTGCGGCAGCCCTGAGCATGATGGATCCGGGCAAGAAGCTAAGCAAGGCATATTCCTCCATCATGGCCGGTCTCGCCGCCGGCGAGAGGGTCTTCAGCATAATAGACACGGAACCCGCCATAACCGAGGCTGCCAGCCCTGTGGTCCCCGATGGTCTTCACAGAGGGATAGTCTTTGAGAACGTTACCTTCAGCTATGTTCCGGGAAGCCCGGTCCTCAGGAACATCAACCTTGAGATAGAGGCCGGTGAGATAGTTGCCCTTGTGGGCCCAAGCGGCGGCGGAAAGAGCACACTGGCGGACATGATCCCCCGTTTCTATGACCCGGATTCCGGAAGGATACTCCTCGACGGGTTCGACCTCCGGAGTCTATCGATCTCCGGCCTTCGCAGCCTTCTCGGGGTTGTCACACAGGACACTGTCCTGTTCAACGATAGCGTTTTCAACAACATAGCCTACGGAGCGGCGGATATCCCCTTCGAAAGGGTAAGGCAGGCGGCGGAGGTTGCCAACGCCATGGAGTTCATAGATGAACTGCCCCGGGGATTCGACACCGTTATAGGCGAACGGGGGGTTACCCTGTCCGGGGGGCAGAAGCAGAGGCTGGCAATAGCAAGGGCCGTTCTCAAGAACCCTCCCATACTCATTTTCGACGAAGCCACCAGCGCACTTGATACCCTGGGTGAACAGCTGTTCAGAAGGCCATAGACAAACTGGTAGAGGGAAGGACATCCCTTGTGATAGCCCACCGGCTGAGCACCATAATGAAGGCCACAAGGGTTCTGTACATAGAGGAGGGCAGGATACTGGAGGAGGGCACCCATCAGTCCCTGCTGGCCCTGGGCGGCAGGTACAAGACCCTGTGGGAGATGCAGTTCGCCCATGGCTGACAGGCATCTGCTCATAAGACTGCACTCACTGGGGGATGTGGTTCTGGCCTCGGGTCTCGCGGCATCAATGGCCCGTGTCCGGGAAACGGCCTTCCTTACAAGGAAGGAATACCTTCCCGTGATTCAAAGGATCCCGGGAAACATCCGGGCAATCCCTTATCCCGGAACCCCTTCGGGTCTCAGAAGGCTTGCCCGTGGCTACGACGAGATAATCGATCTGCAGAACAATCTCACCACAAGGCTGGCCCTTTTCAGGAGAAAGAAAAAGGTCTTCGCCTTCAGCCGAAGGAAGCGAAGGGATGTCCTGGCCGGGGGTGAATCAGGGCTCCCGTGGCGGGCAGGGCAGTACTACGATCTCTGGGGAGGCCCCGGCGACCCGGCTCCCGTTCTTGAGAGAAGGGCATTCCCACCGCCGAACAGGACCACGGTGGGCATAGTGGCAGGGGGAAGATGGCCCATGAAGACCATACCCCGGGGAGTCATAGCCGAGGTGGCAAGGCTGTTCTGCGACATATCCGGTGGGCAGGTGCTCATTCTGGGGGGGGCCTCTGATGTGGAGACCGCCGGCTGGATAGCCGGGGGAATGCGGCTACAGAAGTGTGGTCTCCGTTGCCGGGGAAGGAGGTCTGGAAGCACTTATCGAAAGAATTGAGACCCTCGATCTCCTGATAAGCCCTGATTCAGGCCCGGCGCACCTTGGAATAGCCCTGGGGGTTCCCACCCAGGTAGTTTTCACCTCCACATCACCGGCTCTGGGTTTCTACAGGGCGAACCTCCCCGGTGCCTTCTCCGCCGCCGGGGTTCCCTGCAGACCCTGCCACAGGCACGGGGCAAGGGAGTGCAGGGCCGGTGACATGGCCTGCAGGAATGAACTGGTACCCAGGGCGATCTATGAGGAGGCACTGTGCCTGATGCCATGAACACTCCCATGATGAGGCAGTATCTCGACCTCAAGAGGGATTACCCGGATTCGATCCTTCTCTTTCGAATGGGTGATTTCTACGAGACATTCCTCGATGACGCGAAAACCGTCTCCTCCATACTTGGAATTACACTTACAGCGAGGCAGAAGAATTCAAAGACCGGCGGGGGAATACCCCTTGCGGGATTTCCCCACCACGCCCTTGACGGCTATCTCACCAGGCTGGTCAGGGCAGGGTGCCGGGTGGCGGTGTGCGAACAGACGGAAGACCCGAAGAAGGCCACCGGTCTGGTTAAGAGGGATGTGGTGGAGATCGTAACCCCTGGCACGCTGGTCTGCGGTTCAGCCCTGGAAGAGAGAGCTGATGCCCTGCTGGCTTCCCTGAGCATCATCCAGGGAAGGGCTGGTATAGCCATCTGCGACCTTTCCACCGGGGATATCAGGGCAACAGGAGTACCCGGGAACATGGCCGCCGGGGAGATAGCGAGGAAGGCCCCAGGGAACTTCTCGTCCCCGATGGCCTTGCCTTCGAACCCCTGAGGGATGCGAGGTTACATTTCTGGATCCCTGGAAGTTCGATCCCTCCTCGGGCAGGGGAGAGATAGTTCATGTTTTCGGCAGGGCCGCCCCGGAGGGTTTCGGGATCGCCGATTCCCCTCCTCTTCTTTCGGCTCTGGGAGCAATGCTTACCTACATAGGCCACACCAAGGGAAGGGCCGTTTCCCATCTGGAGTTCAGGGGGGTCTACAGGCAGTCCGACTCACTTCTTGTTGACCGCGCCAGCTCCCGTTCACTGGGGATTGTCGATTCCGCCCCCGGCGAGGAGGATGCGGTGCTTTCCCTGTGCACCGACCACACGGTAACCCCCGGCGGAGGCAGGCTGTGGAGGCAATGGCTCACTTCGCCGCCCATGGCTGCTGACAGCATATCCTCCAGACATTCCGCCGTGGAAGAGCTGCTGCTTTCCGGTCTTCATCACGGAGTGAGGGAGATACTCGGGGATGTTACCGACCTCGAGCGCCAGGGTGGGCGGCTGGGCACCCTTAGGGCCGGGCCCAGGGACCTGAAGGCGGTGGAGAACACCGCCGGGATACTGCCCCGCTTGACCGGTCTGTTGGAGGGCTGTGGTTCAAGGCTTCTCAGCGGCCTTTCCTCAACGGATACGCTTTCCGACCTTGCGGCGGACATAGGCGGAACCCTTTCCGACGACCCACCGGCCAGGCTCACCGACGGCGGCTGCATAAGGAGCGGTTACTCCGCCGAGCTGGATGAGCTTAGGAAGACAAAGACCGGCGGGCGCAGGTGGATGGAGGAAATGGTGGCAAGGGAGCAGGCCGCCACCGGCATTCCGAAAATGTCCCTTGGATACAACAGGGTGTTCGGGTACTACATTGAGGTATCCAGGGCGAACCTCGGCCTTGTTCCGGAACACTTCATCAGGAAACAGACCCTGGTGGGCGGCGAAAGGTTCATCACACCGGAGCTGAAGGATATGGAAAACCGAATTCTCACCGCCGACGAGGAGATCGCACGGCTGGAACTCGATATCTATTCAAATCTTTTGAAACGGATCGCCGCTTCGGTGGCCAGAGTGAAAGAGGCCGGCAGGATGCTTTCCACAATTGATGTCCTCTCATCACTTGCCATTGCCGCGGAGAAGGGCGGCTGGGTCAGACCGGAACTCTCCGGAGAGCCCTGCCTGATCATCAGGGATGGAAGACATCCGGTCCTGGACAGCATTCTTCCCGCCGGGGAGTGCGTGCCCAACGATACCGAACTGATCCCGGAGAAGAGGATTCTTCTGGTTACCGGACCCAACATGGCGGGTAAATCCACATATCTCAGGCAGGCGGCTCTGCTTGTAATACTGGCCCAGAGCGGTTCCTTCGTTCCGGCTTCCTCCATGAAGTTCAGTCCCGTGGACCGGATCTACACCAGGATAGGTTCCGCGGACAGGCTTTCCCGGGGGCAGTCCACCTTCCTGGTGGAAATGGCCGAGGCGGCCTCCCTGCTCAACGGAAGCACGGAAAACAGCCTGGCCATCCTCGACGAGATAGGAAGGGGCACCAGCACCTACGACGGTCTGTCCATTGCCTGGGCAATGCTGGAGTATCTCCACGACGACAGGGACCACAGGCCAATGGTCCTCTTCGCCACACACTACCATGAACTCACCTCCCTGGCCGGCAGGCTTCCCCTTTGCGAGAACGCCAACGTCAGGGTCAAGGAGACCGGGAAAAGGATATCCTTTCTCTACAGGGTTGACCCGGGCCCGGCGGACAGGTCCTATGGAATCCATGTGGCCTCCATGGCAGGTGTTCCCGGCCAGGTCGTGAAGCGCGCGGGAAGGGTCCTGGCGGACCTTGAGAAGGGAAGACATCTTCTTCCCTCGGGAGGGCATGCCGGGAATGGCCAGATGAGCCTGCCCCTCTCCAATCCTGAGCATCCGGTCCTGGAGGAGATCAGGAACATCGAACCGGACGCCCTGACACCCAGAAAAGCCCTTGAACTGATATACGCTCTGAAGGACCGCCTTGACTCATGAAACGGATCAGGAAATAATACCCTGAACAACCAACCAGTTCAGGGGGTATTTATGAAAGTTCTTCTGATCCTTGCCCTTCTGGCAGCCGCCAGCTACGGGTCAACGGTACTGGAAACCTTTGACGCTCCGGACACGGGGATAACAGGGCTTGCCTGGGGCGACGGGGTGCTCTGGGCTGTGGACGGCACCACCCAGTATGTCTATGGCATCGACCCATCCGACGGCTCCGTAACCTCTTCCTTCTACATCACCGACCAGACTCCCTCCTACGATCCCGTTCCCGGGGGGCTTGCCTGGGGCAACGGCACAATCTATGTGGCCATGCACAGCGGCACGCAGTACGGCAAGATGTACAAGTATGACAACGCCGGAGACTATCAGGGACAGTTCGACGTATACTGTTGAGGCGGCACCGTAAGCTCGTCGGTGACGGGCGCGACATTCAACGGTACCACCATTTACGCATTCGGTAATGTTTACGGCAGTACCACCGAATTCTCAATTCACAAGTACACCATCGCCGGCTCTTCCGCCGGTCAGTACATGAATCAGCTGGATTTTCCCGGTCTTGAACCGTCGGTTTATGACATCGCCTGGTCAGACCAGGGCATGTGGGTGGCCCGGGACGAATCCGACAGCCCGGTCCTCAGATACAACACAAGCGGCGAACTCACCGGTTGTGTCATGGGTTCCGATGTTCCCGCGGCGGCGGGTCTCGCCGTGGACGACGAAGGTTATCTGTGGATAAGCGATCCGGTGAACGACAAGATATACAAGGTGGATACAACCACCTCGGTTCACGGGACCGAAACCGCGCCGGTTTCCCCCCGAAGCCTTCATCCGGTCTCTAATCCCTTCACATCAACGGCGCTGATAAATGCCGGAGGATTCGCCGATGGCGCTTCCGTGGAGGTCTTCGACATCCGTGGAAGACTGGTGAGGACAGGCAGCCTCCAGGGCGGCTCCTACACACTGAACGGCCAGGGGCTCCCCGCCGGCGCCTATATGGTAATGGTTACGGATACAGGAGGATCTTCAACGGTCCGGGTCTGCAGAACAGGCCGCTGATTTCCACGGGGGGGAGAGGCATTACCTTTCCCCCCAGCTCTTTACACGATAAGTAAACAGGTGTTTACATCAGCCTCCGGAAAGTGTATAATGGCATCGGAGGTGATAAGCATGAAAGGAACATGGAATCTTGAATCGGAAATAGGCACCCGGGGAGCCAGGGCGGTATGGGCTTCATTGAAAGAGGAAGCCGGCAGAAAAAGGGTCTCAGTGGTGATAGCCACGGGAACCGAAGCCGCCTCGGAGATCCTTTCCTCGGGCATGTTCTACATCAGCGGGCCCGGCCTGAGGAAAAACACCCTTTTCAGGATAGAGGCCAGCCGAAGGGCCAGGGTAACCGGATGCATGATAGTACGGGCGGTTGAAGCGGCGGATCCCCAGCGGTGCTCCGAGAACGGCATCCTCAGGGAAATGCACAGGATACTCCACATGAACCCGCTTAATGTCCACTCCCCGGAAGTACCCTACGCCGGCTACCACAGCGAAGCTTCCTGATACCCCCGGAAAGGTTGGAAAAAAACGGCTGAGGGCTAATATTCCCCTCTTGCGCAGAGATCCTTGAGCATCCAGGGGGGTGAAAGCCATCAGACAGGGCATAAGTCTGTTCTTTCCGGCCTACAACGAGGAAGAGAACGTTGAATACATGGTTCGCTCAGCTTCGAAGGTCCTCCAGGGCCTCGTCGGGGATAACCATGAAATACTTGTCATCGACGACGGCTCCACCGACAAAACCCCCCTTATCGTAGAGGAACTATCCGCCTGGAACTCCAGGGTCAGGCTTGTTTCCCACCGGGGCAACAAGGGCTTCGGCAGGGCTGTGCGAACCGGCATCGAGAACTCCCGGTTCAGCTGGATATTCTACACCGACTGCGACGGCCAGTTCGACCTGAAGGAACTTGTTCTGCTGTGGGAGGAAAGGCACACCGCTGACATCCTCTCCGGTTACCGCAGGCGCAGGAAAGACCCGGGCATGCGCCTTGTCTATTCCCTTCTGTGGAACACCCTGACAACCCTTCTTTTCATCAGGGCCTTCAAGGATGTCGACGCCTCCTTCAAGCTCTACAGAGCCTCCATCTTTCACAGGATAAAGCCCAGGTCAACCTGCGGGGTGATCGACTTCGAGATACTCACCCTTGCCCGGGACATGGGTTACAGGGTCAGGCAGCTGCCTGTTTCACACTACCCCAGGCGGGCGGGAACGGTGTCATTCGAGTCAGTAAGGACCGGATTCATCGCCTGGGTGCGCATTGGGCCCATTATGGAGATGTTCAGCCAGCTTATGGCCCTGAGGCTGCGCACCTGGAGGGGGAAGGTATTGTGATGGAAGCCCTTCTCGTAACTCCGCTTCCACCACAGCCAACCGGCCTGGCAGACTACGCCAGAAGGATACTTGACCTGACCGGGGGTCATATCCGATGGAGGGTGGCCTATCCCCGGGGAGGGCGGCCCTTCGGGGATACAACTGCGTCCCCATAAGCAGCCTCACCGGGAAGGACCTCATGGGTACGGTGGTATACCAGATAGGTAATTCCCTTCACTGCACAGAAGTGATCGAAACCCTCATGGGAAACCCCGGTATCGCCCTTTTCCATGAAACCAATCTCCACCACGCCCTGAGGCAGATGGCCAACGACACCGGGAACTGGCGGACATACGAAGAACATGTGAAGAACGATTACGGCTCCGCTGCCGGCGAAGTGCTCAAGAGAATGGGAAAACCAGCCAGAAGCCTGTCCGAGTACGACTCCAGGCTCCGGCGGTATCCCCTTGCGGGAACACTGACCTCATCGGCCACGGCAATAGCGGTGCTCAGCGACACCGCCAGGCTCCGCATGGAGAAACTTCTTCCCGGGCGAAGGATACACAGAATGGGCTTTCTTCCGGATTTTCTGGAAAGGGTGTCCCCCCTGAGAAAAAAACCGGTGAAAGGGTTATCGGGATAGCCGGCACATACCACTACGGCCGGAACTGGGAGGCAATGTTCCAGGCGGTATCCATGCTGAGGGTTGAACACCCCTGTCGTCTGCTGGTGGCCGGTGCCGGCTGGCCGGATACCGGCACCGACTGGGTAGAGGTAACAGGAAGGCTTCCCGACATAGCCTTCCGGGAGAAGATCGAACTCTTTGACATTGCCCTGGACCTCCGCAGCAACACCTGCAGCGAGACCAGCGGCTCAATGATGGACATACTCAGAAGCGGTAAACCCGCAGTTCTCTCCTCCGAGGGCAGCTTCAGGGACATACCCGCCGGTGCGGTGCTGAGGATACCGGTGGAAGCTGGGGCCGCCGGTGCCCGGGCCGCAATGAAATACCTTTTGGAGCATCCCGGGATATACAGCTCAATATCGCGAAGGGCTGAGGAGTACTTCCAGAGGATCAGCAACAGGGAAGCCTGCCTCAAGCAGTGGCTGAAACTCCTTCGGTGTAATGATGCGAACTGAGCATCTCCTCTTCGTCCTTCTGCTTCTCCTCGTGCTTCCCTTCATTCTCACCCCCGGGGGCGGCAGCCGCACCACCGGGATGTATGAAGACCCCAGGCACATTCTTTTCACAGGGGACAGCGATGTCTACGACTGCATCTGGCATTTCAGCTGGATAAGAAGCTCCCTTCAGGAAGGAACAGATCCCAGGGTCTACGGAAACAGGACCCTGGCCTGGAACAACATGGGCTGGCCGGACCTCTTCCTTTCGTATCTCTTCCGCTACGGTTATGGAACATCCCTGCTGGTGGCAACATTATTCTCCGCCGTCTCGGGCTATTTTCTGGCCAGGGCCTGGGGCCTGGGCAGGAAGGGGGCAATTGTCGCCGGTTTCATAACCGCCTGGATGCCCATAAGGTCCATAAGGATGTACCAGCACTATCCTGTAGCCTCCGCGGGATACGCCATTATGGCCCTGGCCATGGTGAAGCTCATCCTTGAAGAGGGCCGGTGGAAGTACTCAGCCGGAGCTTTCCTGTTCGCCGGCCTTGCGGTTGCCGAGAGCTTTCAGCACGGCTTCACCATAGGTCTCGGGTGGCTTCTTACCGTTCTTCTTTCAAGGTGGAGGGGGTTCAAAATCACAGCCCTGTCCGCCATTGTTCCCGCCCTGGGATGTGTGGCAGGGGCCCTTTGGCTCCTCACCTCACCGGGGCTCACCGGGAACGACCCGGGGAAGGACTGGAAGGAGGCGGTCTACTGGGGGGCGGAGATCCAGTCGTATTTCCTTCCGTCCTTCCTTGGAAGACACATCGTCACCGATTACATGCCCAACCCTTCGAAGGGGTGGTTACCCCGGGGCTCACCGTTATGCTCCTGGCCATCTGGTACGCCTGGGCAAACAGGCACTGGAAGGCCCTGGCCGCCGCACTGGCGGTGATGGTTCTCTCCGTGGGTCCCCTCTTCAAGCTTGGGGGCGTTCCCACACCGGTGCCCCTTCCGTACATGGCGGTGGCCAAAACCCCATGGCTCTCAGCGGCAAGGGCCCCGGCAAGGCTGGGAATACTGGTGGGACTCATGGCAGCCCTGGGAGCAGGGGCCATGATCGGTGGAAGGGGAAAAAGGACCGCCTGGATACTCACCGGCCTGGTTCTTCTGGAGATAACCCCACCATTCCTCAGAACGATAGACACCACCGTGCCCTCCTTCTACGGCAGTGGCCACGGCGCAGACCTGGTCCTTGAGATACCCGCTTCCTCCGCAATAAGGAGGTACTCCCTCTTCGAGGCTGCCGACGGGGTTCCCCGGCGGGTGAAGTTCTTCGCCAGGGGCGGAGAGGACATGCTTGAAGGAATACCACCGGGACTCACATGGGACCCCGGGGGCCCCCGGCACGGGAACACCTTTCCATGACCGGCGCCGACGCGGTGGTTTACAACAGGTGGATGTTCCCAGCGCAGGAAAGGGCACATTACGATTCCCTGTACTCATCGGTTTTCACACCGGAAGAAATGGAAGACAGCCTCTGGATATGGCTAAGCGATGAAAACGGTTCTTGACGTAACGGTATGCACCCACAGCCGCGGTGGTGTGGGCAGGTGGGTAAGGGGCCTCTCCCGGGGCCTTATGGAGGCCTCCACGGAGCACATTTCCATAGATCTCCACGAAACACATCCCGGCCTGCCCTGCACGATTACCGAGGCGGCGGTGATCCCCTCACCGGACTGGATGGTCATCCCCTTCCTCAGGCGGTTACTCCTGAAGCGCGGGAGGCTTGAGGCCACCAGAGCAAAAAGGATAGCGGCGGAGGTGGGGGTTCCGGACATAATCCACCTTTCCGGTGTGCAGCCCTTTGGAGCCGGCAGAAGGAAGGTTGTCACATTCTTTGACGACACCCCCTGGACCGAGCCTTCATCCCACACAGAAGAAACCCTGTTCTACGCCTCAAGGCTCAGAAAGCTGGTGGATAACGGCTCTTCCGTCCTGGCCATAAGCAGGTGGGCGGCTGACAGAGCGGCGGAGGTGTTCGGAATTTCCACGGACAGGGTGGGATATGCCGGAGGCGCCGCCGAGGACATCTTTACCCCAGGAGAACCGGACAGGCTGGTAATGGAGGAGTATGGTCTCGTTCCCGGGGAATACTACCTCCATGTGGGCAGTTTCGTCCCCAGGAAGAACATTCCCTTCCTGGTAAAGTGTTTCAGGAGTGCCGGAACAGGGGCCGGGAAACTGGTCCTGGCCGGGGCGGAGAAATGGGGGAGAGAACTGCCGGTGCAGGAGGAGGGAATAGTTGCGGTGGAGTCGATATCCGACCGGCTTCTCCTTTCCCTCTACCGGGGAGCCCGGGCTCTCCTGGTCCCCAGCACCTCCGAGGGGCTGGGTCTCCCGGTTCTCGAGGCCCTGGCATGCGGAACACCGGTGTTCGTCTCCGACGGCGGCGCCCTGCCGGAAACCCTTTCCGGCAGGGGTCTCATACTTCCAGTGAATGACGCAGAAGCCTGGACCGACGCCATAACACGGGGAGCCGATGAAAGGCTGAGGAAGCTTGCTGCCGGGGCACCCCGGTCTTCCTGGGCGGAAGTGGGGCGGCGTGCCATGGACTTCTACCGGAGCCAGCTGTGAAAATTCTTCATCTCATTCATCGGAGCTGGCCCTACCACGGAGGAGCGGAAAGATATGTCTGGGAGCACGCCAGGGCTGCCCTGGACCATGGCTACGGTTCCACCGTGGTCACCACCGACGCATGGGACATGTCATGGCTGGTTTCCCCACGGGGAAAGAGCCTTCCCCGGGGACGGATGGTTCACGAAGGGGTGGAGATCATCCGCTTTCCCGTTGTCCACCCTCCCCTTCAGAACATCCTCAGAGGGATATTGAGAAGGTTATGCCCGGGAGGTCCCGACCGGTTTTACTATCCCAACCCCTTCGTCCCTGAAATGGACAGATGGCTGGCGGGAGCCCGGGGATATGATCTCGTGCACGCCAACGCCATGCCATTTCTGATACACGGAGGATACAGATACGCCAGAAAGCACGGTGTACCGCTGGTTACTGTGCCCCATGCCAATCTCGGCGGCCCCGCCGGCAGGATAATGCCCATGGAATACTTCGCCGGGGACCAGAGAAGGATCCTTCGTGAATCTGCCCTTGTCGTGGCCCAGAACGCCTTTGAAGCATCGGTCTACACCGATGAGTGCCACGCGGACCCCTCCAGGGTCATGGTCCACGGAAGCGGCATAGACCCGGCGGATTGGGTGGAAGCCGATGCAGGTGTCGCCCGGGGGTCACTTTCCATTCCCGCCGGAGCCCGAATAGTGCTGAGTGTCACCGCCCAGTGCAGGGACAAGGGCTCCTTCACCCTTCTCGACTCATGCCTTGATCTGTGGAAGAAGGGCCATGACTTCCTTCTGGTGATGGCCGGACCTGTGATGGAGGATTTCAGTAACTATCTGGACAGCGTTTCGCCGGAAATACCCGAGGGAAAGCTGGTGATAACGGGGTATGTTTCCGAGGAGCTCAGGAAGGACCTTTTCGCCGGGGCGTCGGTGTTGGCGGCGCCTTCCCGGCTCGACGCCTTTGGAATAGTCCTCCTCGACGGATGGATATCGGGAACACCGGTTATCGGATGCAACGCCGGGGGAATGCCGGACTTGATACACAGCGGAAGGGACGGCTTCCTGGTGGAGTTCGGCGACAGGGAAGGACTGTCCCTGAGAATAGCCGAACTCCTGGGCAACAGCCGGAAAGCAGATGAGATGGCCCGGAGGGGCAGGGAGAAGACCCTGGCGGAGTATACCTGGGAAAGGGTAACCGGCAGATTCTACCGGGAACTGGAAAAGAGGGGGCTATGCACCGGGTAACCGCAGCGATAGTGCTCTACAATGCTGAAGAACTGATCCCTGTACTGGCCGGGACACTGGAAGGGCTGCCCGGGGTGAGATCAGTATTCTACGACAGCGGCTCCTCGGATGGTTCAGTTAGTGGGGTTAAAAGAAGGATTCCCGGGGCCACGGTGATAGAGGGTCCCAACAGGGGGTTCGGATACGGATGCAATCGTTGCCTGGAGAGGATCGATACCGGGTATACCCTGCTTCTCAACAGCGATGCCTCCATAACCGCGGATTCCCTGGGAAAGCTGGTTTCATTTCTGGAGGGGAACCACGAATATGCCGGGGTTCAGCCTGTTGTAAGGATGTGGGATCATCCACCGGTCACCGCCTCCAGGGGAGTGTTCCTCACCAGGTACGGAGAAGCATGGGACAGCGGGTTCATGCACTTCGAACCCTTCCTTCATCCCTCTCCGATGGATGTTCCCGCCATAACCGCAGCGGTATCCCTCTGGCGGACCGATGTCCTGAGGGAACTCCGGGGTTTTGACGAATCCTTCTTCATGTATTTCGAAGATGCTGATCTCTCCCTGCGGGCCCGGGCCCGGGGCTACAGGACCGCCGTTGCAAGGGGGGCCTCCGCAAGGCACATGGCCGGCTGGTCCAGCACCAGACAGGCAGCGGGAATATGGGAGCTTCAGTCAGCGGTCCTTCTTTTCAAAAGGTATCTCGGCGGAGGCTCCCTGAAGCCGTTCTGGTGGAGAAGGGAGGCCAGGGCCGCGGCGGGAGCCCTTATGAGGGGGCATTCCCCGATCAGAAGGCTCATGGCGGTTGTGGCGGCGGCCAGGATACCGGTAAGGCCTGTGGAGCTTCCAGTTGAACTGAGATCCCTTCTCTTCGGATCCCCACTGGACATGCCAATGAAAAGGGCGGAGCAGAAAGGGGCGAACATCGCCGCCCCCTGGGTTGCCCTGAAGGGGCCGGAAGGTCCCTCGAACCTGGTCCTGGAATCCTTTTCGGGCACCGTTACCGGGGCAATAATTACCGAAAAGGACTCCCCTCCGGTGAGATTCTGCGTACCCGCCGGGGGAAGAAGGAACTACCGATTGGCGCCGGGGCCCGGTGTTGTTTACATTAACTGCGATTCACCCGGGAACGAACTGAAGGCGGAGATCAATGAGATATGAAGGAAAGGGTACTACGGCGGTGATCCTGACGGGATGCTGCGCGGTGGCTGTCACCGTTCTCTTCCGGGGCTTTTCCGGTGTTCTGATCGCCCTTGTGCCCCTGTCCGCAGCCGCGGGATTTTCCGTTGGGACCGTTCTTTTTCCCATCCAGGCGATATTCTTCATACTGGGGCTCATCTCCCCTGAAGCCGCTCCCTGGGCGGTGCTTATGGGGGGCACCCTTTCCTCCTTTGCCGGGGAAGGGCCCAGGGTGAGGACAGCCGGATTCCTTTCCGTGGCCACTGTGCTGTGGTTCATTCCCCTGACCGGGGTGATCCCACTGGCAGTCGCTTCCGCGGCTGGTGCATTCTTTCACAGACACCGGGGGCTTCCCTATGTGATCCTGGCCGGGGGCTATATGGTATCGGTGCTGTTAACCGGAATGCCAGGGGACCATTCAAGGGTTCCCACCATTGCCCCATCATCCATAGAGAACGGTGGGCTGACCTACCATGTGCCCAGCCTTACCGCAGCCGTGACCGAGGTTCAGCTCTGTGTTCCCACCGAGGGCCTCTGGGCCATATGGATAGCCGTGGACGGCGGGGGCATCCGTGACACAATGCCCATGATGGCTCTATCCATGGGGGAAAGCATGCTTTCCTGCCCCGGGGAAAGGACACGCTATGTGTGACAGGCCTTCCCGGGGATACCCTCTCTGTGGAGCTCCTCAGGGGCCACAGGCCCTTCAGCCACCCGGTGGTTCACATAAACGCCGGGGGTGAGCGCATATGACCGCCTTCCTTCGACGGAACTCCCCTGTTCTTATCCCCATTGCCTTCGGACTATGGGTTTTCTTAGCATGGAGGTTCTCAGGAATGCCATCCCCGGGGTTTCTGGGACGGCTGATACCGGCGGCGTGGCTCCTTTCCGCCCTGCTTTCGGCCAGGTCGCCGATGGGTAAGTGGTTCATGCCGATGGCGGCGGCTTTCACTGTTTCAGCATTGCTCTGGACCGTCCATGGAGCCGGCTGGTATTTCGCCGCCGGGGTTCCAGTGGCCGGTCTGGTGGCCAGGGGCTGGAGAACGCCTCGTCACTTAGATACGGAGGGGTAAGGGGGGTAATCCCGGTCCTTTTCCTGGTACTGTTCACCGCCGAGGTCAACTCCGACGAGGTACGATTCGCCGAGATCACCGCCAGCCTTACTGGAACAGACTCCGAGAGGTATGGCGAAGTCCGACTGAGAGCCGGCGATATAAGTACCTCGGTGGGGCACCACACACCCCTTTATCCAATTATCATCTCCCCGGGTCTGATGGCGGGGGACAGGTGGCTCAGGGCGGTTCCCGTACTGCTTACCCTTCTCGCGGTCATGGCCCTGTCCAGGGTTGCAGGGCCTGTTCCCGCCGTGGCCGGGGCTTTGCTGTACCCAGGTTTCAGCACACTGGGCCTGGCCATGACCGGTTGGCTCGCCGCAGGTGTGTTCGCACTTGTCCTTCTACTGGGATCCGAAGGTAAACACCAGCTCCTCCGACTTCTGGCGGTGATATTCCTCCTGGCGCTGAAGATGAGGTACGCCGGCTTCGCCATGGGGATAATCCTCGCCGAGTACGCCTGCGGAAAGCCGCGCCGTGGAAAATGGATGATACCCGTTACGGTGATCCTTGGCGGAATCCTGCTGCTGGCCATCGACAGATATCTTCTCGGGGGACAGCTTTTCTGGCTGAGGTACGGAAACATCGAGTCTCTGAAACTCATATGGATCAATCTGTTTCACCGGCCCCTGGAAACGCTGACCAACGCCGGGTGGAGCCTCTTCGACCCCGAGGCCGGTCTCTTCGTCCGTGCTCCATGGACCATTCCGGCCCTCTTCGGCCTGACCATCCTCAGGAGGGAGGACCCGGCGCTTTTCAAGAGGGCGGTGATCCCCTCGGTGCTTTACTGGACGGTGCTGGTAGTTTGGACCGGAACCACATGGCACGGCCTTCCGGCACCTGCCGGGAGGGTATTTCTGCCCATGGTTCCCATGCTGGCCCTGGGTCTCCGGCGGGTCTGGAGCAGAAGGGAGACCAGGCTCCTCATCGTGGTTTCCATGATCATATCCTCACTGGTCACGGTGTATCCTCCAGCAAGGGCAAACTACGCCGACGGAACCGACACCCTGTTTGCACTGGCCGGGGTGAACCAGGGTCTTTCCATGGTCAGAAGCGGTCCTGCGGCACTACTGCTCCCCCTTCTGGCAACGGTGTCACTGCTTATACTTCTGAAAAGAAGGACCGATTCTTCAGGATTCCTGCTTCTGGTGGTTCTGGTGTGGGTAATGGGCCCGGGGCTTTTGCCCGGGCTCACCGAGGCGGAGGACCTTCCCGGTAAGAACGTTCAGGGAGCCCTTTTATACCCCAGAAGTCCCGACCCGTCGGAAAGGTTTTCTGGTTCGGCAGCCGCCAGCGTCTGCTGGAGATGTCCGAAGCGGGACACATCATAGTGTTGGATGGAGCCGGTGCCGGTGATACTCTTGTCATTGAGGCTTCCTCCGCCGGCGGAGTTCTCCTGGCGGGTACCGACACCATAGCTGTGAGCACACCCCTGATGAGCCTTCCAGCTGAATACCTGGCAATGGGAAGAAGGGCCGGAACCCTGTCCGACCGTCCCGAGAACAGAACTATGGGGCGATACGAGGTGCCCATCGGTACCCCGGAGGGAATGCTGAGGGTGGTCTGGGCCGGGGGAGAGCCGGTATACCTGGACAGGATAGGCCTGAGATGAGATCCCTGTCGGTGGTGGTTCCCTCCAGGAACGGAAGGGAGATCCTTCGCAGATTCCTGCCCGGAATACTCAGGGAAACAGAGAGGTGTTCCGGAGAACTCATAGTGGTGGACGACTGCTCCACCGACGGCACAACCGAGTTCCTCAGGAGAGAGTTCCCCGGTGCGGGTGTATTCAGAAGGACCGGAGCCCCGGGATTCTGCCGGGGGGTCAACCTGGGAATGGAACGGGCCTCGGGAAGCTTCCTGCTTCTGCTGAACAACGATACCTCCCCGGAACCGGGGAGTTTCCAGGGGCTTATCGATGCCCTGGAGGGTGCCCCTGAGGGAACCGCCGCGGCGGTGCCGTCGATACCCCGGCCGGACGGCTCCGACGACAGCCTTTTCAAATGGGCTTTCAGAAGGGGTCTGGCCATTACGGGGCAGTTCAGTGAAGGGGAGCCCTATCCTCCGGGGCATGCGCCCTGTGGCGCAGGGAGGCCTGGGAATCCCTGGGGGGGCTTGACTGCAGATACGCCCCCATCTACTGGGAGGATACGGACATGGGCGTAAGGATGCACAAAAAGGGATATGGCATGATAAGATGCCCGAATATCACAGTAAGACACTTCCACGCCGCCACCATGGGGGGGCCCCGGCGACCCTTGCCCTGCGTGAGAGGAACCGCTTCATTTTCATGGATGCCCACTGCAGACGGGGCAGGATGAGGTTACAGAGAAGCCTGTGGATGCCCTTCCACCTGACGGCGGCCCTTCTCAGCGGCAACATGGCCTTCATCAGGGGGTTCGGCGCTTATCTGGAATGGAGGAAGAGCCGGTGAAAAGGGGTGCCGGACGTTTCATCCTCGGTATCGAGGGGCTCACGGCACTTGTCACCGGAGCTTCGGCCCTGGTTGCCTTCGTGTCCGCACTGGTCCTGTGGCTGGTGGTTTCCGACGCCAGGTCCACCATCGAATCCTCCGCCTATTCAAGGGCCGAGTACATAGCCTCCGCCCTGGGCACCCGACCCACGCAGAACACACTGGAGGCAATGGTTCGGCCAACGGTTCCAGGAGGAGGCGTAAGGGCGGTTGCTGTGTCCTCACCGGAGGGCACCTTCGCCGCTTATCCGCCCATTTCCCCCTCTGAGCTTGATTCCGGCAACACCGTGGCGTACACCTCCCCGGCGGGGGTGCGAGTAACGCTGCTTATGGAGCTTTCCCCGGTACTCGCCCAGGGAGGCAACATTGTTCTTCTGCTGTCCCTTTTCGCGGTCTTCCTCACGGTGGTGGCAATACTTGTTCCCTCATATCTCAGGCGAATGGTCCTGGAACCCCTGAAGAACATTCTCGGCCAGGCGGACCGCATAGAGAAGGGAAGCGGAAGCTCAGCCAGGGCAGCAGACGCTTCTTTCAGGAAGCTTGTGGACCTACTGGCAAAAAGGACGATCAGCTGAAAAGCATGAGGGAAGACGCACTGAAAAGGGCCAGAATAGCGGAGTCGCGCTCCGGAGCGGTCCTCGAGGCAATGGGCTCCGGGGTGGTGGTCCTGGACTCCTCGGGAACACCCACCCTCTGGAACGGCCAGGCGGAAAACATACTTGGTCCCCTTGACAGTGAGGCCGAAGTTCCCCTGCCGGAAGGCCGGGACGAATGGGACCATGAGAAGGATGGCAGGAACTACCGCTTCAAGGTCACCTCCAGTCACACCGGCGAGAGGGTGGTTCTTCTGACCGATGTAACCTCCTCCCTGACCATGGAGAGGAAACTGGCTGAGGAGAGCGCGCTGGCTGATCTCGGCGCCCTTTCCGGAGGGGTGGCCCACGAGATAGGGAACGCCCTTTGTGCCCTGGAGGGTTTCATGCAGCTCCTTGGCAGGGGGGGAGGGGCTTCACGGACCTCCGAGATACTCACCGAGGCCAGTCTCGAACTGAAGTCCGCAAGAAAGATCGTGGAATCCTTCAGAAGCCTTTCCCAGAACAGCAGCATAGAGAGTTCGCTATCCATGGACGAGGCTGCCGACTCCATTGAAGAGATCACCGGGAAGCACTCGGTGGGTTTCCGAAGTACCGGCGATCTTCCAGCCGAGGGGCGAATACCCGGAGGGCATGTCCTTCTGGGCAGGATACTTGACAACCTGCTGAGCAACGCCCTTCGCTACTGCGGCCCCGCCGGGGTGTCGGTGCATCTCGATACCGTGCAATCCCCTCCGGCCATGCGTATCAGGGTGGAGGACAGGGGCCCGGGTCTGCCGGAGGATCCCGAGATAGTGTTCAGACCCATGTACACCACCGAGGACAAAAGCGGGGGAATGGGGCTGGGGCTTACCATTACCAGAAGGCTTGTGAGGGCAATGGGCGGCACGATAAACGCATGCGGAGGAGAACACGGGGGAGCGGTGTTCACCGTTATAATTCCCGCCATCGGGGAGGAAGATTGAAAAGAATACTTCTTGTTGAGGACAAAAGGGGCATGCGAAGCATGCTGACCACAGCCCTGACCGAAGACGGCTGGAAGGTAACCGCCGCGGCGGACGGGGGAAGGGCTATGAAGGAACTGGAGAAGGGAAGGTTTCAGGCCCTGCTCACCGATGTTTGCCTTCCCGGTGAGTTCAACGGCCTCGATGTTCTTCGGGCGGCCCCTCCGGAGCTCCCCGCCCTTGTCATGACCGCCTTCGGCACAGTGGACCTGGCGGTGAAAGCCATGAAGCTGGGAGCCAGGGACTTCATAAGCAAACCCTTCGAACTGAATGAGCTCCTTGAAAAGCTGTCCCTGCTCTGCCGGGACACCGGCCACTGCATGAAGGGTGAGTCGGAGGTGTTCCTCGAATGCCTTTCAAGGGCGGAAAGGGCTTCCGGCAGCGGTATGAACGTTCTTCTTTACGGAGAGAGCGGTACAGGCAAAGAACTCCTGGCAAGGATGATGCACCGAAGAAGCCCCAGGGCCGAGGGCCCCTTCATACCGGTGAACTGCGCGGCCATACCGGAAAACCTCATGGAGAGCGAGCTCTTCGGGGCGGAAAAGGGGGCCTACACCGGCTCCGACGAGGCCAGACCGGGAAGGTTCACCATGGCGATGGACGGCATCATCTTCCTCGACGAGATCGGCGACCTCGACCTGAACCTCCAGGGAAAGCTCCTGAGGGTGCTGGAATCCGGCACCTACCACACGGTGGGGGGCACCGAAGAGATCACCACCAATGCCCTTGTCATATCAGCCAGCAACAGGGACTTAAAGGAGATGACCGCCGGGGGGCTTTTCCGGGAAGACCTTTACTACAGGATAGCCGAGTTTCCCGTGGACCTTCCGCCCCTCCGGGAGAGGCGGGGGGACATAGAGATCCTCGCTGACCATTTCACCGCCATGTACGGGGGCAGATCGATCTCAGGGGAAGCTATGTCCCTGATGAGGGGCCATTCCTGGCCGGGGAACATAAGGGAGTTGCGAAACCTTATCAGAAGGGCCTGCATCAATTCCCCCGATGGAGTGATCACCCGGACCTTATGGAGATATCCCGGGGACAGGCGCCGGTTACGGGAACCCTTCGGGAGGAACCGCCATCGCCGCCAGGCAACGGGAACGGCAGCTTATCACCGATGCTCTGGAAAGGACCGGGGGCAACCGCACAAGGGCCGCTGAGCTCCTCGGAGTAAGCTACAGGACACTGCTGACCAAGCTGAAGGAAATGGAAGCAGGGGAGAAATGAGGAACAGAAGGGCCGTGGTCCTGCTCAGCGGAGGACTGGACTCCGCCACCGTGCTGGCCATATCTGGATCCATGGGAATGGAGATAACCGCCCTGTCATTCCACTACGGGCAGAACCACGCAATAGAACTGCAACTGGCCAGGAGGACCGCTGCTTCAGCCGGTGTTGCGGAACACATCGTAATTGATCTCGATCCTGAACCATTCAGGGGCTCCTCCCTGACCGGAAAGGGTCCGGTGAACAGGGAAGGTCCCCGGGAGGGGATACCGGACACCTATGTTCCCGCAAGGAACACTATCTTCCTGTCGATTGCCCTGGGCATAGCCGAGGGCCGGGGCGCCGGGAACATTTTCATAGGGGTGAACTCCATTGATTACAGCGGCTATCCGGACTGCAGGCCGGAGTTCATCCGTGCCTTTCAGAACCTCGCCTCTCTGGCCACAAGAGAGGCTGTCCGGGGAAATCCCCCGGTGATCCATGCCCCGCTCATGCACATGACCAAGGCGGAGATCATTAAAAGGGGGCTTGAACTGGGGGTTGACTACTCCTCCACCATAAGCTGCTACGACCCCCAACCCGGAGGGTACAGCTGCGGCCTGTGCGACTCGTGCAGGCTGAGGCTGGAAGCCTTCGGTTCCCTGGGCATGAAGGACCCCGCAGCATATGTCCTGTGAGTACAGGATCAATGAGATGTGCCTCACCCTCCAGGGAGAGGGGGTCAATACAGGAGTTGCAATGGTGCTGCTCAGGTTCCAGGGGTGCAACCTCCAATGTTCCTTCTGCGACACCGATCATTCCGGAACCCCGGGGGGAGTGTTCACCGATGCGGCCTCACTGGCGGAAAGCGTTTCCGCCCTTTGGTCCGGTGATGGTCCGGTGAATGTTCTGTGCACCGGGGGAGAACCGCTGCTTCAGCTGGATCCGCCCCTTATCGAGGAATTCACAGGAAGGGGTTTCAGGATTTTCCTGGAGACCAACGGGACCATAAAGGCCCCCGGCGGAATTCACTGGATCACGGTGAGTCCCAAGGAACGGGACATCAGGCAGGAACATGGGGCTGAGCTGAAACTGCTCTGGCCCTTGGAAGACCTGAACCCCGGAATGTTCAGGGAAATGGATTTCAGGTATTTCCTGCTTCAGCCCATATGGAACGATGACTACCACGAGAACCTCAGGACAGCCATCGATTTCTGCAGGAGGAATCCCCAATGGAGGCTCAGCCTTCAGACACACAGATACACCGGAATAAAATAGGAGCGAACATGGAGATATACAAACGATTCACCTTCGACGCCGCCCACTCCCTTCTGGACCTTCCGGAGGGTCACCGGTGCAGCAACCTCCACGGCCACCGATTCTCCGTAACGGTACATCTAGAGGGTGAGGTGGACCCGGGAACAGGCTGGGTCAGGGACTTCGGCGAAATAAAAGCCATCTGTTCACCTGTGATCGACACACTGGATCACTCATTCCTGAATGAAATACCCGATCTGGGTAACCCCACCAGTGAGAACATCGCCCTCTGGCTGTGGAAGCGAATAAACCCCTTCTTCCTGAGCTGAGCATGATCGAAGTGGGGGAGACACCGAACACCGGATGCAGGTATCGGGGATGAGGGATGTTCAGAATTCACGGGACTCCAGAAAAATACCCATAAGGGAGGTGGGGGTGACCGGTCTCAGCTACCCCATAACCATACTGGACAGAGAGAACACCGAGCAGAACACCGTGGCGGAGATCTCCATGTCCGTAAGCCTTCCACACCAATTCAAGGGTACCCACATGAGCCGGTTCATAGAGGTCCTGAGCCAGAGCGGGTGCCGTTTTGCCGGCGGGACCATCCCTGTTATCCTGGAGGAACTCAGGGAAGCTCTAAAGGCCCGGTCAGCCCGAATCAGGATTGCTTTTCCCTATTTTCTCACCAGACGGGCTCCGGTGACAGGAGCACAGGCAAAGATGGCCTATTCCTGTGTTTTCATCGGTGAGACCCATGGAGAGGAGGACCGCTTCACCCTTTCGGTTACCGTTCCGGTGGGGACACTGTGCCCCTGCAGCAGGGAGATAAGCAGCTTCGGGGCCCATAACCAGAGGGGTTTCGTGACCATGGATGTGGAAACCGTACGGGAAGAGAACGGCAGCTTCGCCATGCTCTGGATAGAAGAGCTGGTTCAGATAGCCGAGGAATCCGCATCTTCTCCGCTGTACACCATTCTGAAAAGACCCGACGAAAAGTTCGTCACTGAACAGGCCTACGGGAATCCTGTCTTCGTTGAGGACCTGGTGCGGAACACCGCGGGAAGGCTGAAGGCGGACCCCAGGGTACAGAGATTCACCGTAAGGGCGGAGAACCACGAGAGCATACACAACCACAACGCCTATGCAGTGGTTTCCTGGGAAAGGTCCGAAGGGTAGGGCCTAGGGGAATACTCGGCGTTCACCGTGATGGCGATCCCTCCCCTTACACCGAAATCAGCCGTTACCCTGCAGTAGACAGGGTCCAGGGCCTCCACCAGATCGTCAAGTATCATGTTCGCCGCGTGTTCATGGAAAACCCCCCGATTCCTGTAGGTAAGGAAGTAGAGTTTCAGGGATTTTGACTCGACTATTCTTTCCCTGGGAATGTAGCTTATGGTTATCTCGGCGAAATCCGGCTGACCTGTCTTCGGGCAGACACAGGTGAATTCGGAGGTTTTAAGGACCACCGTATAGTTCCTTCCGGGGTTCCTGTCGGGAAAGGTCTCCAGTCCCCTGAAGTCGTTTCCCCCCCAAGGAGGGAGAGTTCCTCAAGCTCTTTCCGTTCCGTCATCGGTGCCCCTTCCGTTCTCCATGAGTTCTGCAATTTTTGATATCAGGTTCGATATTGAATATGGTTTGTCCACTATCATAAAGGACTCGCTGAGATCCCGAAGCTTGTCCCCGGCATAGCCGGTGGTGAAGATGACCGGCTGGTCACCGCCCATTCGCCGTATTTCCGCCAGGGCCTCGGGACCGCTTAGACCGGGCATTACAACATCGAATACGAAAAGGTCTATTCCCTCTTTGGAAGAGGAGAAAACGTCAATGGCCCCGGGACCGTCAGGGGCTGTGAGAACCCTTATGCCAGCGGTACCCAGCCCCTCCGCCGCCAGATTCCTTACACCGGGGTCGTCCTCGGCGACGAGCACGGTGAGTGATGACAAATCGCCGGCTTTCACAGCTGCCGGGGAAAACCGTGGCGGCGAAATCTCGGATCTGTCTTCGCCTGCCCCGGGGAGATAGAGGCTGACCTCGAGTCCGCCGGAGGGTCTGTTGGAAAGATGAATAACCCCGGAGTGGGCTTCCATTATGCCCATCACCGTGGCAAGACCCAACCCGCTTCCCCTGTTGATCTGCTTGGTGGTATAGAATGGTTCAAATACGCTGTTGTGCCGTTCCCGGGGAATGCCCGGACCGGTGTCCGTTACCCTGATCAGGGCATATCTGCCCGGCTGAAGGGTTCCGGTGAGGAGCCTGACCGGTTCTTCGGCGATGTATTCCCCCAGGTAAATGCTGATCTCCCCGCCCTGAGGCATTGCATCCCTGGAATTGACACAGAGGTTCATCAGCACCTGCTCTATCTGACCGGAGTCTCCGCTTATCAGCGGGGCAGCTTCCATCAGTTCAGAGCTAATAGCGATGTTTTCCTCCATTATACGGCCCAGGAGCCTTATGAAATTTTCAATTACCTCCCTGAGGTTCACCGGTCTCATTTCCGGGGTCTTGTCCCTGCTGAAAAGAAGAAGCTGTCGTACCAGCTCCCTGCCTTCCGGGATGCATCCATGATGGGTGCTGCCAGTTCCCTGGTTACCGGATCACTTTCCGTTACCTTCGCCAGTATTTCCGTGTAGCCCATTATTACATGGAGAAGGTTGTTGAAATCGTGGGCCACGCCGCCGGCAAGCCTTCCCACGGTTTCCATCTTCCTGGACTGGAGCTCCTCTATCTCCTTCTCCATCAGGTCCAGCTCCTTCTTCTTTATTCCGGTGGTCTCGTAGAGTATTCCGGTGATCTCAACTGGAAGCCCGTTCTTGTCCTTTGAAGTGACCCTGGCCCCGGTGTTGAACCACCTTTTCTCGCCGTCGGAGCCCGTTATGCTCAGTTCACCGAAAACGCTCTCCTCCAGCCCTCCCTGAAGGTTCTGAAAGGCCAGTTCCACCTCCGGGGACAGCTGGGAGGCGAAAAGCCAGTGCGAAAACAGGTGCGGGGTTTCATCGGGATGGTAGCCAAGGAGATCAAAGAACTCTTCCTCGGCCAGGAGCAGGTCCTGTCTGAGATCAGCGCTCCAGAGTACCGCCCCGGAGGCGTCCAGGGTCAGCTGAAGCTGTTCAACCCTTTTTTTCAGGGCCCGTTCCGTTTCGACAAGGGTGGTTATGTCCACTGAAACCACCAGGACCGAGGGCATCCCCTTGTATACCAGATTCCTGGCGTGGATGAGGAAAGTAAGGGAACCCCTGCCGGGAACGGAAAGCTCCATGGTCCGGGCGGGGATCCTTTCTCCCCGGCGGACCCTGTCAAGGAAATCCGAAACGAGCTCCGTGTTCTTTGAAGAAAGGATCTCCAGCAGGTCGCTGTTGCCGGGGTCAAAGCTCACATAGCCGAACTTATGCAGAAGAGAATCGTTGATGTAGGCTATCCGCCGGGACTGGAGAACGGTTATGCCTATGTTCTCATCAAGGGATATCTCCTCGAACAGATCATTGATCTCCGAGAGTTTTTCTATCAGTTCGCCATGGGCCGTTTCCCTTTTCCGTATCAGGAATATCACCATTATGCTCAGAACGGAGCCCACGGTGAGGGGCACAAGCGTCTGCCTGAGAACGAAAATGGCGATGTTTCCCGGAAGGGTAAGTATCCAGATATAGTAGATCACCGCCGAACCCAGGCCGGCAAAGACCTGAAAAACATAGCCCCCGGGTTTCCCCCTGCGAGCCTCGAAGGTCCTGAGCAGAAGCCCCAGTAAAAGGGATGAGAGAATGATCCCGAAACCGGCGTACATTCCCGTTCCTCCGAGAATGGCCCTGTAGATCATCAGGGGAATGATCGTTATGAGACCCACAACAGGCCCTCCGGTAAGGGCTGCTATTACTATGATGGGAGCCCGCATGTCTATCATTACACGGGGCAGGACCTCCACGCTGAACATTATGGCGAGCATACCGCACAGGGCGTAGGCAAAGCCCTGTATCATGAGGCTTCGAAGTCTGCTCCTCATCATTTTCCACCTGGAGAACCTCGTGACCAGGAGAAAGGCCACAACAAGTATGCTGGAATTCTGAATCAGCGCCTTGAATACTTCGTTTCTCAATCAACTCTCCGGTTCAGGCTGGTTTGACCGCCTCGAAGGCTGTTTCGACATCGTGGTCCTCGGTCAGGCACATTCTATCAAGGACCGCCCCTGCACCCTTCGCCGTTACACCTTTGTTCGACAGCCAGATGAGCGCCCTCTCCACTCCCTCCGGACCCAGGGTTCCCATCCAGTCCATTCCTTTCCTTCTGGAACCCCGCATACGGTCAGCAAGAAGGCTGGCAAGCGGGGCGGGCTTCATGTCCACCTTCATTATCAGGGAGTCGAACAGGTCGCAGAGTTCAAGGTTCAGAAGCCTGTCCGAGAGGTGTTCGCTGAGGCCGAGTCTTCCGTAGATGGACCGCCTTTCCCAGGGCTTTCTGGGAAGAAGCTTCGACAGGGTATCGAAGGTATCCGGGGGAATGGGCTGGGGGGGAAGGTCGGTGTCGGGGTACATCCTGTCGGCGCCGGGAAGTATCCGTTCGAAATCGGTGGTGCCGTCCAGCTTTGCCTGACGGGTCTCCGGGGAATTCCCTGAAATGCCTCCTGAATCCTTATGCATATCTCCTTAGCGGCGGTTATGAGGTCTTCATCGGGGCCTGTGAAAAGGACCGCGGTGTCCTCCGGGGTGAGACCCATTTCCGCCCTGAGGGCATCGTCTGCCTCGGTTACGCAGGGTTGGTCTTCCAGGCAGGCGATCACCCTTACCCTGCCCCGGAGCTCATCCAGGAAGGTCTTGCCCGGCTGAGTGGGCCAGTGGAGATACTTCTTGAACCCGCCCAGTGTCATCAGGGCGGTCTTTCTCAGGCTGCCGGCATCCATGGTTGGAAGCACGGTGAATACAGGGGTGAACATTTCCGTTCTCAGGGAAGACCGGTTCAGTTCATGACGGAGGTCGAGGAGGGCCTTCTGTCTGTAGGCTTCGATCCTGGAAAGGGGCTCGATATATGAGATCTTCGGAACACCCTTTATCTCGATCCTGGTTCCTCCCCTTATGGATACATTGACGTCCTGCCGCACGGAGCCGATGCCCCTTCTCACCAGGTGGGTGGATCTCATGGTTTCCCCCACCAGCTTGGCTGCCAGGGCCATTTCACGGGGGGTGAGCAGCTCCGGGGCGGTCACCGGCTCCACCAGGGGGATGGAGAGCCTGTCCGTTCTGTACACCACATGGTGGCCCGTGTCGGAGACCTCCCGGCAGGCATCTTCCTCCAGGCTCATCTGAACGAAGTGGAGTTCCCTTCCCAGGAAGGGCACAACGCCGTTGACCCCAACGATGGCCGTTCTCTGGAAGCCCGTGGGAATGGAGCCGTCGAGGTACTGCTTTCTGGTTATGTGGAGCTCGTCCACCAGTGACATGTTGAACATCATGGCAAGCTGCAGGGCGATCCTCACAGCCTCCGGGTTGGTCTGGAATGGAGGGGTGTCATCCATCTCATAGGTGCATACGGAATCGTTGTATAGAAGATAGTGGACCTGTTTTTTGTCTTGAACTCCATCAGGCGGTGCCGTCGTATTCCCCGAACTCGCTCAGTGTGGGCCGCATGTGTCTCAGAAGCTCCTGGTGGTGTCGGTCGTTCCGTATCTTTGCGGGACAGCGGCAGAAGAGCTTTCCGGATGTCCGAAGCTGCTGATGGGTTTCGAGGCCCCCCTGAAGCCAAGGTCACGAAGTTCAGTGTAGTCCTGCAAAATGAATCCTTTCGCATATGGAGGAAGAGGAGAACTGTAGTGTCGATCAGCCTGCAAAATAACGATTGAAAACCTCCGGGTAAACTGATGGCAGTATTGACCCGGGCAAATGTCGATGATATTATCAAAGTGTGAAATCGGAAGCACAATACTTTCACCACCGCTTTCCCGTACAACCGGGGGCGGTTTTTAATTAAGCTTCCGTTAACATGAAAGGAGTTACCATGAATATCGAGATCAGCGCAAGGCACTTCGACCTCACCGATGCCTCAAGAATCATGTGGAGGACAAGCTCTCCGTACTTGCGAAGTTCTACGATGGAATAGATGACGTTCATGTTATCCTGGAACTCTCCTCGGGGATGAACAATGCCCATGTACAGCTGAGGGGGACAGGTTGAGACTTGATTCCAAGTCAAAGGGCCACGATATGTACTTCGCCTTTGACGATTGCGCAAATACCCTTGAGAGGCAGCTCAGGAAGTTCAAGGAAACACACCATAACCACCCCAAGAGACAGACCAACGGAAAGCAACCGGTTTCCGGTGCCTGGTATATTCCCGCGGAACCCTCGGAGCTCCAGGGGCCGGTGCTTCTGGAAGACAACGCCGAACTCAACAGATACAGCACCAACGAGGCCATGACAGAATTCGAGGTGGGCGGTTCCGAGGGCAGCCTGATCTTCATGAACACCGAAACCGACAGGTTCAGTGCCGTTTACAGAACTGCAAGCGGCGTCACCCAGGTGGTGGAACTCGCCCGGAAGGAATAACCTTGCAGGACAGGTATCCAGACCCCTCCGCCCTTACTGTGGGCCTTCTTCAGCAGAGAATGGGAAGCAGGCTCCAGACGGAACCCCTTACTGGCAGCGCGGGCTTTCAGCGCCGGGTTGTCTCCCCGGACATCAGCCGTCCCGGGCTGTGTCTTACAGGGTACACCACGAAGTTCCTCAACGATCGAATACAGATATTCGGTGAAACCGAGATAACCCTGCTTGAGGGGCTTTCATCCTCCGAAAGGGAGGGGGCCATCTCCAACGTCTTCAGTTTCCTGTGGTCTCCAGCATAGTGACCAAGGGCCTGACCCCGCCGAAGGAGCTCCTCGCGGCAGCCACCCGGGCGGGGTCGCCCCTTTTTGTCTCCCCACGGGACACCACACCCCTCATCCACGATCTCACCGATTTCCTGGGTGAGGTCTTTGCCCCGCATGTTTCACTGCACGCCACACTGGTGGACCTTTTCGGCGAGGGGCTGCTGGTCATGGGAAGAAGCGCCATAGGAAAGAGCGAAGCTGTACTGGGCCTGGTTGAGAGGGGGCACAGGCTGGTTGCCGACGACCTCGTCCGGGTTAGAAAGGCCGGGGAAAGGCTCATAGGCACCGGCGACGCGCTGATCGGCTTTCACATGGAGATAAGGGGCATCGGCTTCGTGAACATAGCCGAGCTCTTCGGTGTGGGGGCAACCAAGGAAAGGCAAACCGTGGACCTGGCCGTCAGGCTGATAGATGCCGGTATAGTGGACGAGGCCGACCGCTCCGGCCTCGACGAGAAGGCAATGAACATACTGGGGGTCAGCATTCCTCTGGTGGAGATACCGGTGCTTCCCGGAAGGAACATCACCCTGCTCCTGGAGGTGGCCGCCATGATGAACATACAGGCCAAGAATACCGGATGCACCTCGGCAGAACGGCTGAACAGAAAACTCATTTCCCGAATGGGCAGAACTAGACTGAGGGATGAAGAATGACAGAAAACACCGTAACCGTTCCGAACAGACTTGGCATACACGCCCGTCCCGCTGCCCTTATCGTCAGAGCGGCGGTGGAGTACGATTCAGACATATGGGTTTCAAACGGCGACGAGAGGGTCAACGCGAAAAGCATAATGGGTGTCATGACACTGGCGGCCTCCGGGGGTACCACCGTGGTGGTTTCCGCAGAGGGACCAGACGAGGTGGAGGCCTCAAGGGCTGTTGCCGATGTCATCCGCTCCGGTTTCGGCGAAGAGATGATCTGATGCTTTACAAGGGAATACCCGCTTCCCATGGAATTGCCATAGGTCCGGCGCTTCTGCTGAAGGCCAGCGACATGAATCATCCCCGTATAGTTTTTGAGACCAGAGGGGAAGCCCTGGAAGAGCTTGAAAGGTTCAGGGAGGCAATAAAGGCCGTCCGGTTCGACCTGGAAAACATAGCCGATTCCGTGGCGGACGTGGTCGAGGGCAGGCAGATCATGGAGTTCCTTCTTCTCCTTCTTCAGGATCCCACCATAATCAAAGAGGTCGAGGGGGTGATCGAAGGAGAACGGGTAAACGCCGAATATGCGGTAAGCAGCACCCTCAGCGGTGTGGTGGACAAGTTCAACCTGATGTCCGACCCCTACATAAAGGAACGGGTATCCGATGTGAGGGATGTGGGCAGAAGGGTAATAGAGAAACTCACCGGTAATGAAAAGGAAAAACTGAGCAGGATCGATAAGCCGGTGGTTCTTGTGGCAACCGACCTGGATCCCTCGGAAACCGCCGGGCTCCAGCCGGGGAAGGTGCTTGCCTTCGTTACGGATATGGGGGGACGAACCTCACATACCACAATACTGGCCAGAAGCCTTGGTATTCCCGCTGTTGTGGGACTTCAGAAAATAACAAGGGAGATATCCTCCGGGGTCACCCTGATCGTTGACGGCATACATGGAAGCGTTATCATCGATCCCTCATCCGAGGAACTCGAGTACTACCGCGAGGTAAGCAGAAAGTTCATCGAGGCGGAAGACCTGGTCAAGGCCGAGAACTCCGGCCCAGCCACCACCGCCGATGGCGTCCGGGTGGAACTTGCCGCCAACATCGAGCTGCCCCACGAGGTGGACCTGGTAAAAAAACTCAACGCCGATGGAATCGGGCTCTTCAGGACCGAGTTCGTGAGGCTTCTGCAGAAGAACGGCTCCACCGAAGACGACCACTTCGGCATATACGACAAGATAGCCGAAGCCATGGCTCCACAGACGGTCATAGTGCGCACCTACGACATGGGCGGCGACAAGTTCAGGGCGGGGCTGGATCCCATCCATGAACCAAACCCCTTCCTCGGATACAGGGCGGTAAGGATATGCCTCGACCGCCCGGCGGAGTTCTCACTGCAGCTCAGGGCCATACTCAGGGCTTCGACCAGGGGAAACATCCGGCTGATGTTCCCGATGGTCACCCATGTGGATCAGCTTCGAAGGCTTAGGGACATGCTTCTTACTGTACAGCACGATCTGGCAGGAAGGGGCGTTCCCTTCCACCGGGAGATGCAGGTTGGCATAATGGTGGAAACTCCGGCAACCGTGATAATCCTGGATCTTATGCTTCCCTATGTGGATTTCGTTTCCATAGGCACCAACGACCTCACCCAGTATACACTGGCGGTGGACAGGGGAAATCCCAGGGTGGCGGATCTCTACGACTATTTTCATCCCGCCGTTCTCAGACAGATCGATCACGTGGTGCGGTTGTGCCACAGGGCGGGGAAGTGGGTGGGTATATGCGGCTCCATGGCCGGCGACCCCCTGGCGGTACCCCTTCTGCTGGGCTACGGGGTTGACGAGCTCAGCGTGGCCCCTTCATTGATACCCGATGTGAAGAAGATGATAGGCGTGGTCACCACCCACGGTGCCAGGGAAGTGGCCGAACAGGCCCTTTCAATAGAGACCGGCCTCAGGGTAAGGGCCCTGGTTCACTCCTATGTCGTTGGAAAATATCCGGAAATCCTCCTCAACGAGGATTCCTGGGAAACTGGAGGATGACACAATGCACTGCATAATCCCCGCAGCGGGCAAGGGAACAAGGATGCGCCCCTCACCTGGTCCAACCCCAAACCCCTTCTTCCCGTGGCAGGCAGACCGATACTTGCCCACGTGATCGACACCCTCCTTGTGGCCGGAGTGGATCATATCACCCTCATAGTAGGCTATCTGGGAGACGCCATTGTGGAATGGGCCAGGAAGAGCTACCCCTCGGTAAAGGTTGACTTCGCCCTACAGGAAGAGGCCGACGGCCTTGCCTCCGCTGTGCTTCTGGCCAATCGCTTCGCCACCGGGGGACCAACCATGGTGGTCCTGGGGGACACCCTGTTCTCCGCCGACCTCTCCCTTCTGAAGAACGAGAAGAGGAACCTCATCGTTACTTCGCCGGTGGAAGACCCCTCCAGGTTCGGGGTTGTCGTACTCGAACAGGGAAGGGTGGTCAGGCTTGTTGAGAAACCGGAGGAACCCATAAGCAACCTTGCCATAGTGGGGGTTTACTATTTCGCCAGCGGCCTGAAGCTCATGGAGTACTGCGGGAAACTGAAGGACCAGGACATAACCACCAGGGGGGAGTATCAGCTAACCGACGCCATGCAGCTCATGCTGGAAAGCGGCGAACCCTTCGGCACACTGGATATTGATGGCTGGTACGACTGCGGCAAGCCGGAGACCCTTATAGAGACCAACCGTGAGCTACTGAAGAAAAATGGAGGCCGCGCCGGGGCCTCCATTGAGAACTCCATTGTGATAGAGCCCTGCCATACCGGCGGGGGAACCGTCATTAAGAATTCCGTGGTGGGTCCCTATTTTTCCTGCGGGGAAGGGGTTACCATAGATGACTCCATAATAAGCAACAGCATAGCCGGGGCAGGGTCCGTGTTCAGGGGCGTAAATCTCTCCCATTCCGTGACTGGGGAAAGGGTATCGGTAACGGACAGGCCTGAAAGGGTATTCCTGGGTGACGACTCCGTTGAGCGCCGCTGAACCTTCAGTTGCCCTCTACGCCTCCTCCGCTTCCAATCGTGGCGGAACCGGTGTTTACACTGAAAGGCTGATAGAGGGCTTCAGGGAAGCGGGTATAGCTGGAGTGATCCCCGTGGGCCGGGGGGCGGAGGATCCCCTGGGTAAGCTTATCGGTGAACATCTTTCCCTGCCCCGGCGGGTAAGGAAGGGAGGGTTCGATCTCCTCCACCTTCCGGCCTTCGGAGGAAGACCCGCAGGAAGTATACCCTACGCGGTAACCGTTCACGACATGGCCTTCCTTGCCAGGCCCGGCTGGTTCCCCGCTTTGAGGTCCCTCTACTACAGGCTTCACTTCCCCGGTATCGCCAGAAGGGCTTCCATTATCATCGCCGACAGCGATTTCACCCGCCGGGAGATAAGGAACCGCCTGGGACTGGATTCGGTGAGGGTTTACCTGTCCGCCCCGGCGAACCTCTCATCGGACACACTTTTCAGATCCAGGTACGGTGTGGAGGGGCGCTATGTCCTTTACACCGGAACCATAGAGCCCCGGAAGAACGTTGGAGCCCTGCTCAGGGCATGGCCGGGGATTCATCGGGTTCACGGGAACCTTAGCCTGGTGGTCGCCGGAAGGTGGGGCTGGGGGGATCCGGCTGTTCGGAACCTGCTTTGAAGGGGGATGGGGTGCGGTGGGTCGGCTCTATCCCCAGGGAGGATCTCAACAGCGCCACATCAGGTGCGGAACTCCTTGTGTATCCCTCCCTCTACGAGGGTTTCGGCCTGCCCCCCCTTGAAGCCGCCGCTGCAGGTGTGCCCTTCCTGGCAGGTCCCGCGGAAACCCTGCGTGAGATCTACTCCGGTGTGGCGGCTGGTTTCTGCACCGAGGAACCTGATTCCATATGCCGGGGGGTACTGGAGGCCATAGACACGAAAAGTGACCCGGAGGTCTTCGAAGGTTCGCCCGGGGATTCTCCATGAAAACCATGGCCCGAAACACATGGGATTGCTACAGAAAGGCTTTGAATGAGGGTTCTTGAGGTATACAAGGACGTTTTTCCCGAGGTTAAGGGTGGTATCGAGCGTTACATCCACGACCTCTCGGTTTTTCTGGAATCCCGTGGACACCGAATTGAGATACTCGTTGCCGGAGGGGGCAGGCGGGAGGTCCATGGAATTCCCGTCACCGGTGTGCCCTCCCCGGGAAGGATCCTCTCCAATCCCGTTGCCCCGGGATACAGGGCCATGCTTGCGGGGACCTCAGCCGATGTGGTTCACTTCCACCTTCCCCTTCCCACGGCGGTTGCCGCATGGCTCATGCTGCCCAGGTCAGCAAGGAGGCCCTATGTGATAACCTATCATTCCGATATCGTCCGCCAGGCATTTCTCATGCCGTTTTACGCACCGCTGCTCCGGCGATTCCTCAGGGAAGCCTCTGCTGTGATAGCCACCTCCGGGGCGTATCTCGAAGGCTCGCCCTATCTCAGATCCCTTGGGAACACCGTGGTGATTCCCATAGGGGTGGATCCCGCAAGGTTCTGCGCCGGGCCACAGCGGGAAGGGAACTACTACCTGTTCGTGGGAAGGTTCAGGAAGTACAAGGGAATAATGGTCCTTCTGGAGGCATGGAAAAGGCTGAAGGACCCCCCGGACCTGATCATGGCCGGTGGCGGCATCCTCGAGGAAAGGGTAAAACGCACCGTTCATGAGCACGGTCTTCCGGTGAGCATAGTGAAGGATGTCACCGACGGGGAGCTGCTGGAGCTTTACCGTAACGCCAGGGCACTGATACTGCCCTCAACCCTCAGGAGCGAAGCCTATGGCATGGTACAGCTGGAGGCCATGGCCTGCGGAACCCCGGTGATCAGCAGCGACCTGCGAACCGGTGTATCCTGGGTGAACAGACACGGAGAAACGGGCTACACCTTTGAAACGGGCAACCCGGACAGCCTTGCCAGGGCGGTGGAAAGGATGCAGGCCCTCCCGGACCTTGGAGCTGGTCTAGGACGCGAAGCCAGGAAAAGGGCGGAGGGTCAGTTCCACGGGGGGACCCTCTTCGGGAAGGTCGAGGAATGTCTTCTAAGAGCAGCCGGGAACTGACACTGCTCATGGCCGCCGCGGCGGTCCTGGGGATTATCGACGGAATGATCCCGAAACCCCTGCCATTCATGAAACTCGGGCTTGCCAACGTGGCCTCTGTCCTGGCACTGATAAGGTTCGGCTACCTTAAAACCCTTGAACTGAATGCGGTGAGGGCCATGGCCGTGGGGCTGATCACCGGGATCATAGCCACGCCCACATTCCTGCTTTCCATGAGCGGTGCCCTGGCCAGCGCCACGGTGATGGCGGCGGTGCGCAGGGTTTTCGGGAGCAGGGTGTCCCTCTGCGGCATTTCCGCGGCTGGGGCGGTGTCCTCGCTGTGGGCTCAGCTTCTCGCCGCCGGGCTAATTCTGCATGATATACCGGTCCGGAGCATTCTTCTCCCGGTCACGGTGTGGGGCGTGGTATCCGGAGTGGCCGTTGGCGCGGCGGCGGCGGCCCTGCGGGATAAAGTGTTCGGAAACGAAGTATTGCAAAGAGCCAGGGGTTAAATTAAGATACCTGTATTGGAAGGAACAAATTGCTGCACGGAAGGTCCAGCGGATTCTGGGTATTCATAGCGGTGGCGGGGATGGTTACCGGAACGGTTTTCGGCGAAGCGGTCAGCGCCCTTCTTCCCGACGGGTCCGTGGCCCTCAGGCAGTTCTTCGGCGGTAACGCCGAGTTCTCCGTGGGCCCCATCGGCTTCGATATTTATATTCTCAGGTTCCACCTTGCGGAGATAGCTATAAGGATGAACATAATGACCTTTGCCGGTCTGGTTATAGTGGGTGTCCTTTACAAGTGGTTCTGACGGAAAGGGAGGGGTAAATTGGGTCGCATAGGAACGCCGGAACTGATCATCATACTTCTGGTTCTGCTTCTTCTTTTCGGAGCGAAAAGGATCCCTGAAATAGCCAGATCCATCGGGCGATCCCTCAACCAGTTCAAAAAAGGGCTGAAGGACACTGAAATAGATCCAAGCGATGAAAGCGGCGATGAGGACAAGAACGAAGGGTGATTCATAGATGGCAACCGTTAGCTACAGCGCCAGGGAGATAGACTGCAAGCTTGTTTACGCCGGCCCCGGTCTGTCCGGAAAAACCACCAATGTGAAATACATTCACAGCCAGGTCACCGCGGATTCAAGGGGGAAGCTCATCTCCCTTGCCGCCGGTAATGAAAGAACGCTTTTCTTTGATTTCCTGCCCCTTGATTCGGGAGAGATCAACGGATTCAAGATCCGCCTCCACCTCTACAGCGTGCCTGGCCAGGCAATGTACTCCGACAGCAGAAGGCTGATACTCCAGGGGGTGGACGGAATAGTTTTCGTGGCGGACTCGCAGGAGTTCAGGATGGACGCGAACATAGCCAGCCTGAGGGATCTGAAGGAAAACCTAAGGACCCAGAAGAGGAAGGGCGTAAGCCTTGTTCTGCAGTGTAACAAGCGGGACCTGCCCGACGCGGTTCCCGTTTCCCGTATAGTGAGCGAGCTGGGCCTTTCCAGGGTCCCCTGTCTCGAGTCCGTTGCGTCGGACGGAAGGGGTGTTTTCGAAACCCTCAGAAGGGTTAGTCGTATGGTCATTGCCCGTCTTCACAGGCAGTTCGAACTGCTGGAAGGAAGAGCCTGATGTCTGAATCCCTTGTTGACCTGCTCCTTGTGAGGCTGGGGCGGGAAGAGGAAAAGAGAAAGGTCCTGAAGCTCCTTATCACAAGCCTTGACCTTTCCGTTTCCGATGCCGAGAATGCCGTGAACAATTCACCCTCCGTAATTAGAGAAGCGGTTCCAATGGGGGAGGCCAGGGCAATACAGAAGGACCTCTACCCCTACATCGATCTTCTTCCCAGGCTGGACCCCGAGGAGTCACAGGAGGACTCCCCGGAGGAAACCCCTGAAGAAGAGGACATCGACATATCCGGGGACATGGCCGCTGACCAGATCTCCGATACTGAGGAAGACGATGCTGATGAGTACGATGAGATTGAAGAGGAGCCGGAATCCCCTGAGGAATCGATACTCATCACCTCGGCCAGCGATGAGATAAGGGCCACCAGCCGCTGCCATATCTGCGGGCGTACCCCCACCGACGGCGAAAAGCTGGCTCCCTGCAGAACCTGTTCCGACCTCACATGCCGTGATTGCTTCGACAGAATAGCGCATGTCTGCAGCAAATGCGCCGCCGCGGGCAAATCCATCGAGCACGCAAACGAAGGTGTTGTACCGGAAAGGGAAGAGGGGCTCGTTTTCGATTCAGACAGTGAGGAAGCCGAGGAACAGCCCTCAGGTGCAGGACCCCTTCGCTATGTTCTCATCGGTGTCATTTTCCTGGCGGCACTGGCTGTGGTCTTCTACTTCATGGATCCCATGGGTCTCTTTTCCGACACTCCGGTCACCGTGAATACTCCCTCGGATACACTTGAACCATTAGCGGTAACCGAGGATACCCTCCCAGCGGATACTGCCCTCACGCCGGTTCCTCCGGACACTCTCCAGGCCGAGGAAACAACCGAAGTCCCCGGAGAGGATCCCTATGGCCTGAATGCCCTGACACTGGCCGGTGAATACCCTGAGATCCAGGACCCCCCTCCGGTTATCCTTCGCGGTTCCGCCCCCGGCAGTACCGGTGCAGAGGTTCTTGCAACACCCCCTGAAACCATTCAGGAGCAACTCTCCACCATAGCGGCGGCGGCGGATGTCGAGCTGTCGGATGCCGCCCTCCTCGTCTTTCACGATTCCACCTGTGTCCTGGTGATGGCCATAAATCACCCCGAGGAAATGGAGAACAGGCTGGATCTTATCAGGAAGACCGCCCATTGGCTGGCGCCTACCAATGTGGGTCAGCTCGTTCTCTACTACAGGGAGAACAGGTTCCAGGAAACACTGATAATGAGCCTTACCGCTCCATCCTTCCTGGAGGTCCAGGGGGTTCTCAGCCCGGGCCAGTTCCAGAACTACCTGGGGTATCGGGAAGACTGCTGGGAGTACATCTCCGGGCCTGTGTCACAATGGCTTACTGATATCCAGTAGCTGCACACAACAAATCAACGGGAGTTCGTAACTCAATGGCTTCAAAGAAAGAACGGAAACTTGTCATTATTGAGTCTCCGGCGAAGGCCCGCAGCCTGCGGAACTACCTTGGCAGGGGATGGGACGTGGTGGCCTCCAACGGGCATGTCAGGGACCTTCCCCTGAACCGTATCGGCGTGAACCTCACCACCATGGAACCCACCTACACCGTCCTGCCCCAGAAACGGAGCGCCGTTGCGAAGCTCAGGAAAACCGCCGAGGGTTATACCGAGATCTACCTCGCCGCCGACCCCGACCGCGAGGGAGAGGCAATCTGCTGGCATGTTTCCATGCTGCTCCAGGCGGAGGACCGGATCTTCAAAAGGATACGATTCAATTCCATCACCAGGGACGCGGTAACCGCCGCTTCCAGATCCGCCACCGGCATAGACATGGACCTTGTCGACGCCCAGCAGGCACGAAGGGTAATGGACCGTCTTGTTGGTTACAGGGTGAGTCCCTACCTCTGGAGAACCGTTGGAAAGGGGCTCAGTGCCGGCAGGGTGCAAACAGTTGCACTTCGCATGATCGTGGAGAGGGAGAAGGAGATAACCGGCTTCAAGCCCCATGAGTACTGGCCGGTTACCGCAGAATTCCTTCAGAATGGCAACACATTCTCCGCTAAACTGCACAGGGACAGGGGAAAAAGGGCCGACGGCGACAGATATTCACCCACCGACGGCACATCGGCCCAGGCCATAGTGGAAAGGGCAAAACAGGCCAACTGGAAGATCACCTCCATCCAGGAGAAGAAGAAGAAAAGAAAGCCGGCCCCTCCATTCATTACCAGTTCCCTTCAGGTGACCGCGTCTTCAAGGCTCTCCATGTCTCCCTCGGCAACCATGAGGCTTGCCCAGGACTCTACGAGGGGTTTGAGATAGATGGCGAGAACACCGGCCTCATAACCTACATGAGGACCGATTCGGTGCGAATAGAGCCCTCCGCCATAGAAGCATGCCGTGAATACATCGAAGGGCGCTGGGGAAAGGAACTCCTCGCCGACAAGCCCAGGCGATTCCGTTCCGCCGGAGGCGCCCAGGACGCCCATGAAGCAATAAGACCCACCGACATAAACATTACTCCGGAAAAACTCCGTGGTGTTCTCGAGCCTGGTCATCTGAAGCTCTATACACTGATCTGGAACCGTTTCGCCGCCACCCAGATGACCGATGCGAAAATAGCGGAAACCACCGTTCTCGCAAGTGGCGAGGACCTCGTCTTCATTGCTTCCGGCCAGAAGATCATGGAGGCCGGTTTCTCCCTGGTAGACCCCGGGCAGCTCAAGGTTACCGCGGAGATCCCCCACCTCGAGGAGGGTCAGGTGGATCTCGCGGATGTCAGGACCGAACAGAAGTTCACGAAACCTCCATCCAGGTTCTCCGAGGCCACCCTGGTCTCTGAGATGAAGAAGAAGGGGATCGGCAGACCCTCCACCTACGTCTCGATAATCGGGACCCTTAAGAAGAGGGCCTATGTTGAACTCAAGGAGAAAAAGCTCTTTCCCACGGAAGTTGGCATGATCACCACCGACCTTCTCGTGAAGCTGTTTCCCCACATATTCAAGGTGGATTTCACCGCCAGCATGGAGGATCTCCTCGACGAGATCGCCGCCGGCAGAAAAACATATACCGAAGCGGTCTCACAGCTCTACACCCCCCTGGCGGCTTCCATCGAGGAAGCCATGAGAAGGCTGCCGGAGATTAAGGCGTCCCTGGTGAGGGAAACCGCCGAGGAGTGCCCCGAGTGCGGCAGGAACCTCGTGGAAAAAATGGGCAAGTTCGGCCGTTTTCTGGCCTGCCCGGGGTTTCCCGACTGCAGGTATACAAGACCACTGGAGGAGAACAATGAAACAGCCCCGGAGGGCGCCGTCTGCCCCCAGTGCGGAGGCAGGCTGGCGATCAGAAAGGGCCGTTACGGAAGGTATGTGGCATGCTCCTCGGCAAAGTGCAGCTACACCGGACCGGTACCCGCCGGGGTTCAATGTCCCGTGGAGAACTGCACCGGTGAGCTGGTGGAGAGAACAACGAAAAAAGGCAAACCTTTCTTTTCCTGCAGCCGGTACCCCGACTGCGACTACGCCATGTGGAACCAGCCATTGGACCGCAGATGTCCCCGGTGCGGATTTCCCGTTCTGGAAAGAAGGAAGAAGGGAGTGTACTGCCCGAATTGCAGGAAGAAGATAGACTGATGATAACCGCCTTCCAGGACGAGCTTCTCCATGGCAGGGGGCTCTCTCCCCTCACAGTGCGGGCATACACATCGGAACTCACCGCCTTCTCCCGAAGCGGAAGGTCCCTTTCCAAGGGCTTCGACGGGGAAAGCATGCGTAACTATATGATGGAGAGGGCTTCCGGCGGGCTCTCCAGACGCAGCCTGGCCAGAATGGTCAGCTGTTTCAGAACTTTTTCCGCCTGGCTGTATGAAACCGGCAGGTCCTCCACCGATGCCGCGCTTACATTAAAGCCTCCCAGGGTATCCCCGAGTCTTCCCGGTTTTCTGGGGATCGGAGAGGTCAGAAGCGTTCTTGAAGCATTCGACACAAAAACCACCCTGGGCATTCGGAACCGTGCTGTCCTGGAGGTTTTGTACGGAACAGGTCTCAGGGCCTCGGAAACCGCATCCCTGACACTGGCCGGCACCGACACGGCAGAGGGTCTGGTCAGGGTGATGGGGAAGGGCAGGAGGGAACGCATTGTTCCGATCCCCGAAGGCTCCCGGGCAAGGATAGTAAAATGGATGGAAAAAAGGCATGAGTTCGTAAGGCAGGAGGACCCCGGCGCACTTTTTCTCAGCGTCCGGGGGAGAAAGCTCGATCCCAGGGACATACGGCGAATAGTTTCCTCCGGAGTGATGAAGGCAGCCAGGGCCGCAGGAGCAACGCCCCATACCTTCCGCCACAGCTTCGCTACCCATCTTCTCACGCCGGCGCCGACATAAGAACGGTCCAGGAACTGCTGGGCCACGCCGGGATAGGAACCACACAGGTTTACACCCACCTTACCACCGACAAGCTGAAGGGCATCTATATGAAGACTCATCCCAGGGGGAAAAAGTGAAGTACAGAGAAATTCTCACAACGGACAGGCTGATAGCCGCCGGGGCAGCGGTGGCTGCCTTCCTGGTCTATCTTATCACCCTTGCCCCGACGGTCAGTTTCTGGGACAGCGGCGAATACATCACATGCTCATGGGTGGCGGGCATACCCCATCCCCCCGGAGTGCCCTTTTTCGTTCTCATGGGCAGGGTGAGCACCATTCTCTTCTCCTTCATACCTTCAGTGGCCGCAAGGGTGAACCTCATGTGCGCCCTGGCCGGTTCCGTCACAATAGGCCTCATTGCAAGGCTGATTCAGCGGTGGTGCATCCGGATGGATTTCCAGAGCTGGCTCTACAGGCCGGTATCCGCCGCGGGAGCTCTCCTGGCAGCATTCAGCTACACCGTCTGGCGGAACAACAACGCCACAGAAACCTATGCCATGGCGGGGCTTCTAGCGGTTCTTATACTGTGGACCTTCGACATCTGGCTGGAGAGGCGTCTGGCGGGAAAACCCGCAGGAAGGCAGCTTCTCCTCACCGGCTACCTCATGACCCTTTCAATTGGCAACCATTTAAGCGCCTTATAGTGGTGCTGCCCATCGTGGCCATGTATTTCCTGTACGCACTGAGGAAAAAGGCCTTCGAGTGGAGGTCCCCGGGGTTCATAATAATGTTCCTGGGGCTGATGGTACTCGCCTTCAGCGTTCACCTGTACATGCCCCTCAGGGCCATACAGAACCCTGAGATAAATGAGACCGATCCCTCCCGCTGGACGGAGTTCAGGGAGGCCCTGGAGAGGAAGCAGTACGGCCAGGTATCGATCCTTGAAAGAAAGGGCCCCTTCATGGATCAGCTGGGGCTTTACAGGGAGTACCTTTCCTGGCAGGTGGGCAGACCGGAAGCCTGGACCGGGCCCATGGGTGCCGCCGGCGGAGCGGCATGGGCCTTCCTCTGGCTGGCACTGGCCATGCTTACCATAACCGGGCTCATAGCCATGGGGGGCAGACGAAGGGACCTCCTCGTCCTTGTTGGGCTCACCTTCTTCATGGCCAGCTTTGCCTTCGTGGTGTATCTGAACTTCAAGACAGGCCCCGAGGGAACAATGTCCGGAGAGGTCCGTGAGCGGGACTACTTCTTCGGGGCTTCATTCATTTTCTTTGCCGTCCTGGCAATGATCGGCGCCGGTTCGCTTTTTGCCAGGGCAAGGACCGCGATGGGAAGAAGGGCCGCCTGGGGCCTTCTGGCCTTCCCCCTCGTCTCTCTGTTGGCCAACTGGCACATGTGTGACCGTTCCGGGGATTATGTGGCCCGGGACTACGGCATAAATCTCCTTGAGTCCTGTCCTCCCAACGCCGTGATAATCACCAACGGCGACAACGACACCTTCCCGCTGTGGTTCGCCCAGGGGGTTCTGGGGGTCAGGCGGGACGTCCAGATCTCCAACCTGAGCCTCATGAACACGAAATGGTACATGGAGCAGCTTCTGGAAGCCGACCCGGAACTCCTGAGCTACACCCGGGAGGTAAGGGCATCCATGCAGCCGGTGTTCATCTGGGGGCCGAACTTCTTCCATGTGACCAGCAGCGGTCTTCCGGAAACATCACCCACCGACAGGGCAACACTGGACCAGACCTTCAACAACGCATGGCCCTGGGTCCTTACCAGGGGTTCCCTGGCGATAACCGTACCGAACATGGGCAGAGGAAACCAGGGCTCGGTACCCATGCAGGACCTCCTTCTGATGAACATGCTCAGGAACCAGGAACTTCACGGAAGAGAGATAATGATAGCCGGCACCGTCTCCGGAGAGAACAGGCAGTATGTAGAGGACTATCTGCAGATGCAGGGATCACCTTCAGGGTGATGGACGCCCCGGTCCTTGAGCGGGTGGACACTGATAGGGCTTCGCCCTGTCCGAGGAATACCTGATGACGGGCCTGGATGATCCCGGGGTCTACAAGGACGACCAGGCCGTTCAGATAGCAAGGAATTACGTAAGCAGCTACACCAGGCTCGCCGCCCAGTACCTTGCCCAGGGAGACCCGGAAAGGACCGCCCTGTGCCTTGACCGCGCCGAGCAGGTTTTCTCCGCAATGCCAGCGGAATGGCTGCCCATCATGCCCAGCTTTGTAATGCTGAAGTCCAGGCTTTTCATGGGAACCCAGGGAACCGGGGCCGCCAGGCAGTTCGTTATGGAATCCACCGCCTACATGGAAAGCCTTGCGGTCTCCACCGGAACGAGGGGCCTGGATTCCGCCATCACACAGCTGGCGGCGGTTGCCCGTGAATTCGAGCAGGCAGAAGCCTTCAGCGCCGTGATCGATTCCATCAGCGACGGCTCACCCGGGCAGGAATGGATCAGAATAGAGGCAGCCCTGGCCTTCGGCGACTACATAACCGCCCGGGACATACTCCGGACACTGGGTGAGGAGATCGAGGATCCTGTGCTGCTGGACCTCATGGAAACCACCGTTGACAGGCATACCATCCCACAGCCCCTACAGCTCCGGGCTCAACATAATGGACACCGCCCTGGCGGCGGTGATAGGCAGCATGGACCAGAACAGCCCGGGCCTCCAGTGGAAGACCGACATAGGAACCATCGACATGATCACCGAAATGACCGGCCTGGCGTCACTGGGCGAGGTAATGGCGGCGGTATCCCTGGGAAGCATCATGGCTGAACACGCCGACGGCGGACTGGGAGCTCCTCTGGTGGCAGGCCTCGCCGAGAGATTCGCCAGTGATCCCGACGGGGCAAAAAGGATCGCCCTCTGGTACATACTTTCAATGGAGACATTCTCACCCTCTGCCAGGGCCGTTCTCCTGGCGGATATGGGGCACGGGGAACTGGCCTACGGCGTACTTGTTTCAGAAATGGGTTTGACCCACGCCGAAGCCCTGGAGGCAGCGGGTCTGAATTAGATTCTATCGGCGGCGGCGCCGCCGCAGGAGGACGAATATGGAACTAAGATCCACCACCGTTCTGGGCATCGTAAGGAACGGGAAGGCGGCAATGGCCGCCGACGGCCAGGTTACCCTGGGCGACACCATACTGAAAATGACCGCCAGAAAGATAAGGCGTCTCTGCGACGGCACGGTTCTGGTGGGGTTCTCAGGCGCCGGAGCCGACGCCTTCGCCCTTGTGGAGCGTCTTGAGGAAAAACTCGAATCCTTCAGGGGAAACCTGCCCAGGGCATCGGTAGAACTCGCCAGGGAATGGAGGGCGGACAAGTATCTCAGGGAGCTGAACGCCATGATAGCAGCTGTGGACAGCAGACACGCCCTGATAATCGGAGGCTCCGGAGAAGTGGTGGAATCCCCCGACGGCATAGTTTCCGTTGGCTCCGGTTCACCCTATGCCATGGCCGCGGCCAGGGCCCTTGACCGGCACACGAGAATGGGTCCTTTGAAGCTTGCCAGGGAGTCCATCGAAATTGCCTGTGACATCTGTATCTACACCGGTGGTGACGTCCAGTCGGAGGAAATATGCATTCCGGAGTAAAGACCCCTGCTGAGATCGTGAACTGGCTCGACAAGCATGTAGTAGGCCAGGACGAAGCAAAGAGAACGGTATCCATAGCCCTTCGCAACCGATACAGGCGAAGGCTGGTGGAGGAGCCCATGCGCTCGGAGATATACCCCAGCAACCTCATCATGATGGGGCCCACCGGGGTTGGAAAGACGGAGATAGCCAGAAGGATAGCCGGGCTTTCAGGGGCGCCCTTCGTGAAGGTGGAGGCCACAAAGTACACCGAAACTGGATATGTCGGCCGGGATGTGGAGGGAATCATTCGAGACCTGGTTCGGGCGGCGGTTCAGCTGGCCACTGCGGAGGCTCGCAGGGAAAGGGTTCACGAGGCGGAGAAAAGGGTCAGGGCAAGGCTTCTGGCCTCGATAAGGTCCTCCGGCGGGGATCTCGGTTCCCCCGAGGCGGTGGAGGTTCTTCTCGACCGGGGACATTTCGAGGAAATGGAGATAGAGCTGGCCGTTGCGGAGAAGGCCCTGGGAGTAGAGGTTTTTCCGGTGATACCGGGACAGGGCTTCGACAACCAGATGAACGATCAGATGAAAAAGATGCTGGAAAAGGTCATCGGAAAGCGTAGGAAAAAGATTCGGATCTCCGTGGCCGATGCCAGGAAAAAGCTGTTCGATGAGGAGATGGATAGGATCCTCGAAGGGGGAGAGCACATACAGGAAGGCCTGAGGCTGGCCCAGGAAGAGGGCATCATCTTCATAGACGAGATAGATAAGATCATTGGATCCGAGGGGGGCAGCGGACCGGATGTTTCCAGAATGGGCGTACAGAGGGACCTTCTCCCCTTGTGGAGGGAAGTGTCGTGTCCACCAGGTACGGCCCGGTAAAAACGGACCACATGCTTTTCATTGCCGCCGGCGCATTCCATGGAAGCAGTCCGGCGGACCTCATACCCGAACTTCAGGGCAGGTTTCCCCTCAGGTATCACTGGATCCACTCTCCGAGGAGGACCTGCTCAAGATACTCACCGAACCGGAGAACTGCATACTTGACCAGTATCTGGGTCTCCTGGCTGCCGATGGCCTTTTCCTCTCCGTGGACGACAGGGCCAAACGCAGGATTGCCGAGACCGCCCGTTACCTTAACGATGAGAAGGAGGACATCGGCGCCCGGCGGCTTCGCTCGGTACTGTCCTTCCTCTTTGAAGAGTATCTTTTCGGCGCTCCGGACCTTATAAGCGGCAGGGCAAGGCTCACCGGCAGGAAGGCTTCGGACAAACTGGCCATGCTGGTTGAAAGAGGCGGCGAAGAAGGTTATATATTATGATTACAGTTACCCTGGAGGAAGAGAGGGGGGAAGATGCACAGGTCCGGAAATGAAATAGCCTACAAGATAGTTTACTACGGTCCCGGTCTTTCGGGAAAAACCACCAACCTTAGAGGTATCAGGGATCTGATCGCCCCCGAGAACCGCGGCCGTCTGGTTACCCTGTGCACAAGGTGCGAAAGAACTGTATTCTTTGACTTCCTGCCGGTGAACTTCGCCAGAATGGGCGATACACGGCTTAAGCTTCATCTCTATTCGGTACCCGGCCAGGCATACTACGCCCTCAGCAGAAGGGTAATACTCGATGGCGTCGACGGCATAGTCTTCGTGGCGGACAGCCAGAAGGAAAGGGCCGAGGCCAATCTGAACACCATCGACGACCTCGAGCACAACCTGAAGAGCTATGGCCTGGACATGTCCATGATCCCCATAGTCCTCCAGTTCAACAAGAGGGATCTCCCGGGAATAATGTCCACGGAGGACATGAACACCGACCTGAACCGGTTTGGCTGGCCAACGGTGGATTCCGTGGCGATAGGCGGAAGCGGCCCTGCGGAAACCCTGAAGATAATCGCCACCAAAATAGCCAAGCGCCATGCGCGCATCGGCTGAGCCCCAGAACAAAACCGGAACAGTTCTCATTCTCCTGCTCCTCGTGGCGGGGGATATCTTTTCCGTGGTGTTTTCGCCGAAGGGGTAATGCCTCCTCCAGAGCGAATGCAGGGGGAGACCACCCAGGCCTACAGGTACACCGAAATGATCGCAGAGGGCCGGGACATCCCCTCCCTGGATACTCTGGTAATGAGGCCGGAAGGGTTGCGCACCGGAGAGAATTCCATTTTTGAGGAGTATCTTGCCGGTGGTCTCCACAGGATTATCGGAGGTGACTTCAACGGTTTCCTGAGGGCCTTCTCCATGCTGTTCCCACTGCTGCTCCTTCCTGTGATCTTCTTCTGGATGACCGGGCTGGGTTACTCCCGTAATGAATCCCTTTTCGGCGCCGCTCTCTACGGGGTATTCCTACCGGCCCTCCTCAGGACCCGGGGAGAAAGCCTCTACAGGGAAACCGTAGCTCTTCCCCTCATCCTTCTGGCCCTGATGCTTGCGGACCTTGCCCGGGGCAGAAGGGGGCGTGAAGAGCTTTTCACCGCCACCGCCGGTGCACTGGTGTTCCTGGCGGCCCTGGCGGCCTGGAAGGTAACAGGTTTTCTGTCCTTCCTCCTTTTCCTGTGGCTCACCTTCAGCGGCGCCGGGAAAAGGACCGTACTTCCCTTCGCCCTGGTCCAGATACTGGCGGCCCTCTCTCTGTCCCACATGAGACACGATGGCGCCATGTTTTCCCCGGGCACCGTAATGGCCGCCGGAGCGGCATTGCACGCTTTTTATTCAAGGGCTCCGGTGAGATGGGCGGCACTTGCCGGTTCCCTGACATTTCCCCTCTTCTTCGCTTCCCGTGCCACCGGCCATGTATCCGCCGTGATCGCGGCAAAACTACGTTTCTTCTTCTCCCATCCCCAGGACCCCTCTCTGCTTTCCCCGGACGCCAGGCTTTTCTGGGTAAGCGGCTACACCAGCCCTTCACCGGCACAGATCATCTTCCTTTTCGGCATTGCCCTTATAATGGCGGCAATCGGATGGAAGAGTTTCAGGAAGAAAGTTGACGGGACCCTGCTTTTCTGGCTTTTTCCCGCTTCCCTTGCGGGATACCTTTTCTTTGACAGGCTGCATGTCCTTCTAGCGGTGGGGATCATTCCTGTGGTGGTCTCAGCCCTTCGGGGCAACCGTTTTCTTCTTCCGGCGGCGGTGCTGATCTTCGGTGTCCATTCAATGTATTCCCCCTGGTTCGCCGCCGGGCTGTCAGAAGCTGGCCTGGAAATGGAAGCCAGGGGCTCACTGCTGAATGACCAGGAGCTGGACGGGCTTCTGGAGTGGGCGGAGGGTTCCCGGGGAACGGTGCTCTCATACTGGCACATCTCAGGCCTCCTTTCTGCCTACGCGGGCACCCCGGTGGTCACCCACACCTTCTTTGAGAACCGCGGTAACCGTGAAACCATCCAGGAATTTGCCGTGAACATGTTCCGCCCCCCCGAGGAGATGATAAGCTTCATGGATGAAAAGGGCGCTGAATACCTGGTTTATCAGGCGGACTTCGTTTTCGACCGCTCTCCGGAGGGGCTTCTTTATCTGGCCGGGCTCACTGAAGTCCCGGAGGGCTGTCTTGCGGTAAGGCTTCACTACTATCCGGAATCCCTGGATGGCCTGTGGCCGCTGTGGCAGGGTCCTTCGATCAGGGTCTTCTCCCGTTCACCCTCCACCGGTACACTTCCCAGGCATGCTCTGTGGGAAAGAAGGTACGGAGCCTTCCTCAACACATATGAGATCGCCTCGGCGGTGGTCTCTTCTCCGGTGGAGACAGGGCTTTACCTTGCCAATGCGGGAATACCCGCAGGTGATCACCAGCGGGTTCCGCCGGGCTCCTGCTTCTGTCCACCAGGCCGGAGGAGGTTCCCGGTGACGCCTCAATAGAGCTTCTTCAGCGCCTCCTGATGGCCCACCTCTCCGGAGATTATGATATGGAGTACCTTGAGGAGGATTTCGAGACATACCTCCAGGCCTGGGGACCCGACCCGGAACTCCGCCTGGACCTTGTAAGACTTCTGAGGAACGCGGGTATGGATCAAAGGGCTGAACACCACATCGGCATACTGGAGGACATGGGAAGGGGGAACCGGTGAAGTTCTGGAAAATGAGCGGCGCGGGGAACGATTTCATAATGACCGACAACAGGGATGGATGCCTTACCCCGGCCCTCACCGGAGAATACATTGCATCCCTTTGCAGGAGAGGTCTCTCCGTGGGTGCCGACGGCCTGATAGAAATCAGGGAGGGCGGCGAGTACGCCTTCAGGATGAAGTACTACAACTCCGACGGGGGCCCGGCGGACATGTGCGGCAACGGAGCACGGTGCATCTGCAGGTTCGCACTGGAACTGGGTCTTGTTAAGATTCGGGAGGAGTTCCTTTTTCAGAGCGATGCCGGTGTTCACCGCGGTCTGGTCACAGGTCACTCGGAATCCAGGATATGGCTCACCGAACCAACCCTCCACTTCACCGGCAGGACCATTGAGGTGGGGAATGAAACCCTGAGTGTCGGTTTCGCAGACACCGGAGTTCCCCACGCAGTTGTGATGACCCGAAGCCTTGAAGACGGCTCATTCCAGGCCCTGGCCCCCCTCATCAGGTCACATCCCCTTTTCGGCAGGCAGGGCGTCAACGTGAACTGGGTTATGCCCGGCCCCGACGGCGGACTTTTCATGCGAACCTGGGAGAGGGGGGTTGAGGGCGAGACCCTGGCCTGCGGAACCGGAGCTGTGGCCTCGGCTCTGGTGGCTGGCAGGGAGCTTGATTCCCTGGGATTTCCTGTTAGAATAGGTGTGCGAAGCGGCCTTGTTCTCACCGTTGGCCATGACGACTCCGGATGGTGGCTTCAGGGCGAATCCAGGTTTATATACCGGGGGGAGATCCTCCCCTGATGAACAGAGCGGGCATAACTCAGTTGGCAGAGTGTCAGCTTCCCAAGCTGAATGTCGCGGGTTCGATCCCCGTTGCCCGCTCCATTTCTTCGGGGTCACCATGATTTTTCTTTTATTGATCCATACTCTTTTTTCATCACCTTCCACAGATGCGATCTGGCAGCTCCGGGCTGGTATGCAGGCCCAGCCCCATCCCTCGGTTTCCGGGGGTTCAGCTTACCTCCTTGCGGTTCTTGACATGGCGGGGGATATGAGCTTTGCAGAACTGAGAGCCCGGCTTGCCGCAGGGCACCCGTCACTCGTTGTTCCCCTTGCCGCCGGGCTTGTCGCCGGGGGCGAAACGGGAACCGCCGAGCTTTTCTACCGCAGCACCGATGACCCCCCTGCAACCCCGTAACGATCTTCTGGCCGCCCTGGCATGGTACGGCCGTTTTCAGCTCTATGAGGTGATGGCCACCGGACCCCCGGTGCCGGAGGACATGGAAGGCAGACTGCACAGCGATCACTGCGCAGCCATCTGCGCCATTGGCTGGATGGCCCCCAGGGGGAACGGTCTCTTCCATGGGGAAGACCTGATCTCACCGGGTGATATTCACAGGCTTTCCGGTTTTTTCCCCTCGGTGGGTTCCCGACGCAGGTTCATTACCCTGTCGGAACTCGACCGTCTCTTTCGAGATGAAGGGGGTCACCGGTGAGCGGCGAAAACCCGGGAACACTGGAAGCTGCCCTGGACATGATCCGGCGCTCACAGGAGGACATACCCATGGCTCCGGCAATGGTCTCCTGGGTGAGGATAATACTGCTTCCCCTCTGTGTCTGGTGCGGCTGGGAAAGCAACTTCACCGGAATGTTCTGGCTGTGCCTCATTGCCGCCTCAAGCGACTATTTCGACGGCTGGACCGCCCGAAGACTCAAGCTGTCATCCACCCCGGGAAAAACACTGGATATGCTGGCTGACAAGCTGTTCCTCTCGGTGATGCTGATCCTACTATCCCGTACCGGCATCATCGAACCGGTGCTGCTGCTCATTCCAGCCTGGTATCACATAGGCGTTGTACTGGGCCTTCTTATCGTATCCTGGAGCATACGCATTCCGGTGGTGGCCATCACCACCAGTGAAAGGCTCACAATAATACTCAGCTACATTCTGGTGGTTACCACCGCCGGGGCACTTGCCTTCCAGGGCAAAAGCATTTTCGGCAAGATCAGCTTCATTGCCTCGTTGTGCACCCCGGCTGCGGTACTCCTTGGAACGGTGAGCTACTTCAGGCTTTCCAGAAGACTGATACAGAGGTACATGAAATGACGGCGCTCCTGATTTTCCTGCTTGCCGGCTCCTCAGCCCTTGAGCTTGAGAACCGGGGTCTGCTTCCCCAGGCCGGAGCCGCCTGGCAGGAGAAGGATGACATCAGCGGCCAGACACGAGTAATGGGTCGTCTCCTGGAGGAGGCCATTTATGCCGGCCACGGCCAGAGGGCCTGGATACTTGTTCAGGAGCTGGAAACCGTATGTCCCGATACCGAGCTGGTTAAGTTCTGGAGGGCAAGGATAGCCTGGAGCGCCGGGCTTTCGGTGTATGCCGCCGGTGAGCTGGACATGATCGATTCAGCGGACCCCTGGCTGAATCACAGGGCGGCGGGACTGGCGGCCCTTTTCAGGGAGGACGGCGATACGGCGGTTGAAGAGCTCATTCGCTCCATTGCCTCGGCGTCCACCGCAAGAAGGAAGTTCTACAGCGCCATCGATCTTTGTTCAGCCTATCTGAACGCCGGCAGATATGAAGAAGCCCTGGCCCTGTCCGAGCTTCTGGTTTTCCACTTCCAGGGCGACCCCATCGCGGAGGTGATGCACGGACTGTGCCTGCACAGCAATGGGAGATACAGCCGGGCATACGCAGTACTATCAGAAACAAGGGGAACCGGCGCCGCGGCGGATAGCCTGTCCGGTGCCCTCATGGAGGGATTCGAGCAGTGAGATTATTCAGAAAACTGTTCAAGGGCAGGATAAGGGCCCGGGTTGACGCCAGCTGGAACGAGTTCACCTTTCCCCGGGACATAATGAACCCGGAAGCGGTGGGGGTGTTCGCTCCTCCGGGGGTTTCGGGAATATGGTCTGCGGTATATCTGGCAAGGGCCTTCAGGAATCCTACGGGGAGTCCCGTGTTCATTTCATCGCCCACTGTGATCATGCCGGCATCGCCGGTTTCCTTCCCTGGAAGCCCGAGATACATGTTTACGAAGGGGATCCCGGCTCTCCTGAACCGGAAGTTCCCGGTGGCATCCTGGTGTTCGCCGCTGAACCTGGGGATCATCTTCTGCGGTTCGTGGAGAGAACGGAACCCTCCGCCTGCGTCTCCGCCGTCCACCACCCCTCGGTGAACCTCCAGGTAAAGACCGGGGAGGTCCTCTTTCCCGGCTCCATCTCCTCGATGATGTCCGTCCTCGACCTGAAACAGGTACCGGAGTGGATCCCCGAAACCCCGGCCATCCTTTCAGAGAAGGCTTCTGCTATCCTTTCTCCCGTTTCACACAGGACCCTTCCCTACATCCTGGCCACCGAGGGGGCCGCCGCCATCCTCGAACGGAGAAGGGCCGAAATACCCCTGAAGATAGTTATCACCGACGGCAGGAACCCCGGAATACCCCCTGATACCGATACCGTGATGCAGGCGGCCATAGTAGCCGGGGCATCGGCGGTGGTTACCACGGAAAGGGATCTCTGGATCCATGCTGTGGCCCTCGGGGTTCCGGTTATAGCCCTTGACCGTAAGGGCGACTTTACCGGATGGAAGGGCAACCCGGCCAGGGGAGAAACCCAGTTCCTTGAACAGTGGGCATCGCTGATCCGCCGGGGCTGGTGAAGGTGAGGGATATGAGAAAAGTTATCACATATGGAACATTCGATCTGTTTCACATAGGGCACCTGAACATACTGAAGAGGGCAAGGGAACTGGGTGACCATCTCACAGTGGCGGTCTCCACCGACAGCTTCAACGCCGGCAAGCACAAGCAGTGCGTCTATCCCTATGAGCACCGGGCCAGGATCGTGGAGGCAATAAGGTATGTGGACATGGTCATTCCCGAGGAAAGCTGGCAGCAGAAAATATCAGATGTGAAGAAGCACATGATCGACGTTTTCGTGATAGGGGAGGACTGGGCAGGCGAGTTCGACTTCCTGAATGAGTTCTGCGAGGTTGTGTACCTTCCCCGGACCAGGTGCATATCCACCACTGCAATAAAGGACATCGTCCAGAAGGGGAAGTCGATAGGGGAATGAGGCTTCTCTTCTACCTTTCGAAGCTCTATTCCATTCCCGTGGTCCTTCCCCTTTTCAGGGAGGCAGGGAGGCGGAAGATACCCCATGCCGTCCTGGCCAGTGAAAAGGTCCGACGGGCACTGGCTGAAGGACCTGATCCTCCCGGAGTGGTGGATAGCCTCGGTGAAGCCTCGGCCTTCAAGCCGGATTTCGTGCTGTGCCCGGGCAACTTCGTCGACTGGCGGCTCCCGGGGCTGAAGGTGGAGCTTTTCCACGGAATCGGGGTGGAGAAACCATCACACTACAGGATAAGACATTTCTTTGACATCTATCTCACCTCGGGACCGGCGGTGACGAAGAGGTACGAGGCTCTTCGGCGCAAACACGGCTATTTCGCTGTGTTCGAGACCGGATGGCCGAAGATGGACCACATAGTGAACTATGATGCATCTGGACTTCGGGAAAGGATGGGTGTTTCCCCCGGGGAGAACGTTATCCTGTATGCCCCTACCCACAGCAGGTCCATGGAGTCCGCCGGTGAGATCATACCGGCACTTCCATCCGTGATGAAACCCGGTGAGGTGTGGTTCTGCAAACCCCACGAGTTCATGAAACGAGGACTGCTGGAAAAGCTTGCGGAACACAATGTCCGGCTGGTGGACCACTACGATATCACCCCTCTGCTTCATCTTGCCGATGTCCTGGTTTCCGACACCTCCTCGGTGATATACGAGTTCATGGCGCTGGACAAACCGGTGGTAACCCTGCGCACTCTGGACAATATGGACAAGGGCATTGACCTGGCCTCCCCGAATGAGCTCAGAGGGGCCATAGACAGGTCGCTGAAACAGCCCGAAGAGTTTGCCCGACAGAGAAGGAAGCACATCAGCAGGGTAAACCCCACCATCGACGGCTCCATTTCCCGAACCATACTCGACCTTCTGTCCTCCATCGACCCGGGAGTTCCCCCGGGTAACCGGCGGAAACCCCTCAACCTGTTCAGAAAGATGCAGATACTCTACCACAGCCGGTTCCGGAAGGGCTACATGAGATGAAGATCGTCTTCCTTTTCATCAACGGCCTTCATCAGCTCTTTCACACCGCCATGACCGCAATGGAGCTGGGGCGGATCCAGGACGGGGTGGTCTGCCTTTCCTGCAACGATGAGCACACTGAGGTGCTGGAAGGAATAAGGAACAGCTGCCCTGGAACCGCCACTGAGATAGTCCAGGCGAAACCCCCTCTGAGATACAGATACATGAACATCAAGGGCAAACTCTATCCCTCTGTGAACGCCATCGTCAGGAGGTCTTCCAGGCTTCTTCGCAATGCCGACGGGGTGGTTACCACATCCCACGGAACCCCGGGGGTCTTCAGGAGACACGGTATCACAGGGCCGAAAATAATCTTCCAGTATCACGGCTGCGGAGACAGGAAGTACGGCTTTGAGGCCTCACTTGGGAAGATGGACCTCATGCTGCTTCCCGGGGCCTACCACAGAAAAAGGCTGGCGGAGGAGGGCATAGTGGACCCCGGGAGGACCAGGATCGTAGGCTGGCCCAAGTTCGACATAACATCCGGAGATGCGGAAAGGCCATTCAGCAACACAAGGCCAACGGTTCTCTACTGCCCCCACTGGGATCCCTCACTTGGTTCCTACAGGGATCTTGCCGGGGAGATCATTTCCCATTTTGCCGGGAATACTAGCTTCAACCTCATCTTCGCCCCCCACATGCTGGTGAAGCACTGGCGTGTCCACCATGGATACCGGATCCATTCACCGGCGAAGGACCATGACAACATATTGATAGACTACGGCAGCATAAAAGGAACCGACGGAACCTACCTGAGGCAGGCGGACATCTACATCGGGGATGTGAGCAGCATGGTCTACGAGTTCATAGCCATGAAGCCCAGGCCCTGCATCTTTCTCAACCCCCATGGAGTTTGCTGGAGGAACGACCCCGACTACAGGTTCTGGGAGTACGGTCCAGTGGCCGGCGACATGGCTGAGTTCAGGAAGGCCCTTTCCTTGACCGGTTCCATGGAGGGCTATCTGGAGCTCCAGCGAAGGCGGATCCCCGAATACTTCAACCTGACGGACACACCTTCATCGAAAAGGGCGGCAATGGCCATACACGACTTCATGGGAGGAAGGCGTTGACGGATATAAAGTTCGGGATACTCAAGGGCTTCTGCGGTGAGTACAGGTACTATGCCGATTCATGCGAATACCTTGATTTCGACTATGAGATAATCGACTTCGCCGCACCGGACTGGATGGACAGGATAAGGAACAGCGGCTGCAGCGGTTTCCTGTGCAGACCTCCGTCGAGGGTTCAGGAACGAAAGGCCATGTTCGACGAAAGACTCTTCATATTGGACCGTCATATGGGGAAGCCAGTCTACCCCTCCTACGAGGAACTGCTTATCTACGAGAACAAGAGGCTCGCCCAGTACTGGCTCGAGGCCCATGGCTTTCCCCATCCGGAAACCTACGTTTTCTACAGGAAAAGGGACCTGAGCCGGTTCCTTGGAGACTTCAGGGACTTTCCCCTGATATACAAGACCAACATCGGGGCGAAGTCCACCGGTGTCAGGGTGCTCAAGACCGCATCCCAGGTGAAAAGGGTGGGGAGGAAGATCTTCGGAATTTTCCCTACCCCCTCCCTTACACGGGGCTATACACCGGTCAGGTCAGGAAAGTTACTCCGTGTACCGGCGCCGGGGGTGAGGGAGAGACATGTGATGCTCCTTCAGAAATTCGAGGGGATCAGGTGGGAGTGGCGAATGGTCAGGATCGGCGGCTCCTACTTCGGCCACCGGAAGCTCCCGGGCAGGGAAGGCCTTTCCAGCGGAACCCTTCGCAAGGGGTGGGGAGCACCTCCAGCGGAGCTTCTGCGGCTTACAAAGGATATCTGCGACACCGGCGGATTCAACTCCATGGCAATCGATATATTCGAGACCGAGGACGGCAGATATCTGGTGAACGAGCTGCAGTCCATATTCGGCCAGTCAACGGAGAACCTGATGTATGTGCACGGAGAACCGGGCAGATACATTGAAAAGGACGGGGATTTCATTTTTCAGCCCGGGGAGTTCAACCTCCACAACAGCTTCATGCTCAGGGTGATCCACTTCGCGGACATCCTCAGGGGGATCAGGTGAAAAAAATACTCTTTGACCTGAAGAAGGAATACTACCTCAACTCGCTGCTTCCGCTCTACAAGGCCATGGCGGAGGATCCGTCATACGAACTGAGTGTTCGGGTGGGAAGCGACCAGCACAGGTATCTGGGCATCTTCCTGGTATCCAACAGAAAAAGGATAGAAAAGGACCTCGAGGACGCGGGGTTCTCCGTTACCGGTGAAACCCGGGGTTTCGACGGCGTTGTATGCGGCGACGCACTTAAGAACCCGGAAAGATACGGAGATGTACCGCTCTTTCACCTGGACCACGGCGTGGGAATAAAGACACTGAGGATACGCAACATCGTGAGGCAGCGGAAGACACGCTACCATGTTTTCCTGGAGGGCCGTTACTGGTACGATTACATAAAAAGCCTCGGATACGGGGACAGGGCCGATTTCCACATAACCGGTCTGCCGAAGCTGGATCCATTCTTTCGCCGGGGCAGTTTTGACCGCCGGGGACTGAAGGAGAGGCTGGGTCTTCATCCCGAAAGGAAAACCGTTCTCTTCGCTCCATCCTACAAACCCAGCTGCATCGGCTGCATAGGGGACAGGATAACGGAGCTCATAGAGAACTACAACCTCGTGGTCAAGCTCCATCCCTACTCCTGGGGGGGAAGTACGCCCCCCGTTCCCAGCACCGGCTCTACCAGAAGCTGGCGGCAACCCGTTCCGGTTTCTTCCTGGTCCCGAAGGAGGAGTACGACGTCTATCCCTATCTGGACATAGCCGACACGCTGATAAGCGACACATCCAGCGTGGTCAACGAATTCCTGGCACTGGGAAGGCATGGGATCATATACGAACTGCCTGAACAGAATCTCCTTCATTCAGACGGAATGCCGGTTCTGTCCATAGAACCCGCGGAGTGGCTGAAGGGCGCCTTTCCACACATCCATCACCCTGAACAGCTGCAAAAGGCCGTGGAGAGTGCACTTTATCCCGGCAGGGAGATGAAACTCAAACTGGATGAATACAGGAATTATTTCTTCACCGGGCTGGATGGCGAAGCATCCTACAGGGTAAAGATGGTAATCGACGGCATTCTTCAACCGGAAAAAAAGAGCTGATATGAGAAACCCCTTTCAAATCGCATACTGGCTGAGAACGGATCCCCAGCACTGGGAACACATAAGGTCCCTGTACTCAAGGCTTGGCGGGTTCGTAATTACGAAAACCCGGGAATATACCAGTACCTGACACAGGGAAACTTCTTCCCGAGGAAGATCTGATCCTGGTGAGAAATTCCTCTGAAGCCAGGCTGTTCATGTACAGGAACAGGATAAGGATAGTGGTATATACCGGTTTTCAATACATCTTCTGGGGATACTCGGTACAGGTCTTTCACGGCTCCTCAGACAAGGACTATCTCCTTACTGGAGATCGTGTCCTTCTCTATGACCTTCTTCTGCTTCCGGGGATGAAACACTACAGGAAGATAACCTCCGCCTACGATCTCAAGGACAGGAGCAGACTGAAGCTGGTGGGTACCCGAAGTTCGACAGGCTGGTAAAGGGGGAGCTGACTGAAAAACCCCTCTTTGATAACGGGAAACCGGTGATACTCTATGCTCCCACATGGATCTCACAGAACTCCGGAAGCAAGCTGGTGTTCTCGCCCCATGGAGAAAGCTCCCTGCCACTCTGGGGAGAAAGGCTGGTCCGTGCCGTGGGGACAAGATGGAACCTCATCATCAAGTACCATTCACGGATCAATCCAAATGAAACATCAATCTATGAGAAGATAGACCGGTGCATTGAAGAGGCAGGGGTACAGGACAGCGTAAAGGTGGTATGGGATTCAAGCATCGCGGAATACATGAATCAGGCCGACATCATGATCTCAGATATCTCAGCTGTGTGTTACGAGTGGATGCACACAGGGAGGCCCATCATATTCGCCAACCCCTCCCCTGATAACTACCGTCCATCATCTGATCCGATGTCCAACACCTACGCCTGGCGGGCGGGGGATGTGCTCTACAGCGAGGAAGATATTGTTGCTTCAATTGAAAAGAACCTTGCAGAGGACAGTTACCGGGGTATAAGACAACAGCTTCTTGAGGAGACCTTCCACAAGCCCGACGGCAGAGCCGGGGAGCGCCAGGCTGGCGAGATCGCGGCCCTCCACGAAAGGATCGGACAGCAACCCCTTGCCCTGCTGCTCTGGCACAATGTGATCGTGTTCCTGAAGGATTCCATCAGGTACATCAGGCTGAAGCTTCGGGGTTAACGGTCAGGGACTGCCTTTCCACCTGTCATGGAACCACACCCACTGTTCAGGCGCCTTCATTATCCAATCCGCGATCCTTCGGTTCAGGGTGCTCAGTATCTCTCCGTCGGGATCATCCTCTGTGAAGTAGAGGGGTTCTTCTATCTCAAGAAGGTATCCTGAGTCTTCAAGCCGCTGAATGTGAAGAAGAACAACAGGAACTCCAAGCCTTCTGGCAAGGGTTGCAGGCGCCACGGGGGTCCTGGCGGGCAACCCCATGAAATCCACGGTTCTGCTTTGCACCCTGGAGGTGTTCTGATCCATCAGTATCCCCACAGCGGCGTTCTTTCTGAAGAGCCTTACTATTGGTCCCACGCCGCTGTCCCTGTCCACAACCGTTATGCCCGGGGCAGCCCTGAGTTTCTCAAGCACCGCCGACGCCCCGGGATGCGTAAGGGATCGGCCCACCACCGCCGTTTCATGGCCGAGGAGCTTCACCGCCCTGGGGATGAGCTCCCAGGCACTGAAATGCGCGGTAACGGCTATGACACCCTTCTGATGTTCAAGTGCTCTCCGGAGGTTTTCAGCCCCCTTTACACGGACTATTTTCATGAAGGCTTCATCGCTTCGCCGGGAGAGGTGAAAAAAATCGAAAAAACTCAAAAGAAGGGATGAGTATACCCGGGCTGCGCTGACATTTATGCCCCTGTCGGCCATGATGGTGCCCCGGTGCCTTGCAATGATCCTGTTGGAGGGCAGGGGAAGAATGGGAAGCAAGTGCCCGATTAACCATGCCCAGACCTTCAGAAGCGGTCTTGGCGTCAGGGCGCAAGAGATGATGACGAGCTTAACCGCCGGTTCCGCCAGTGCGTGGCGCAGCCGTCTCATTGGAATTCTTCTTCTGCTCATGGTGGCCTGAGAATACTCCCCGGGGCGCGGAACTGTCAAGAAGGCTTATATTACCCGGGAAGAGCCCGGGGAAAGGACACTCACGGTGGCTGAAAAACTGATTCTCATAGATACCCTCGGAATCCTGTACCGGGGACACTACGCCATGATAAGAAGACCGCTGAGGGGCAGTGACGGCACCGTAACCAGCGGCCTCAGCCATCTCCTTGCGGAACTTGTAAGGGTTGCCGGGGAAAACCCCGGCGCCATTATCGCCGCAGTTGGAGATGCCCCGGCACCAACCTTCCGGAGGGACATCTACACCGAATACAAGGCCAACAGGCCGGAAACCCCCGAGGACCTCAGGGAGCAGACAAGACTGGCAAGGGAGATAATACCCCTCATGGGTATTCCATACATAGAGCAGCCGGGACTCGAGGCCGATGACATCATAGCCGCCCTTGCCCGGAAATCCGATGTTCCCGTTCTGATCGTGTCACCGGACAAAGACCTCCTTCAGCTGGTTTCCGACAATGTATCAGTCCTTCGCCCGGGGAGATACGGCGGCGACTCGACACTGGTTCAAAGGGGGGAAGTGGAGGACATAATGGGTGTCCCCGCTGAAAAGGTGGCGGATCTTCTGGCCTGATGGGGGACTCCTCGGACAACATTCCCGGGGCGAAGGGGGTGGGGGCAAAGGGTGCCGCGAAGCTTCTGCAGGACTTCGATTCCATCGAGGACATCTATTCCAGGATATCCCTGGTCGCTTCGGGATCCCTGAGACGGAAGCTGGAGGAATCCGAGGATATGGTACGGCTGAGTCTCAGCCTCACCCGGCTGGACAGACCGCTGCCTGTGGAACTGAACACTGACCTTTCCAGCGGAGAACCGGACAGGGAAGCCCTTCTCCCAATACTTGAAAGGCTTTCCCTGGCAAGGTAGCCGAGGCCGTAGGCGTGAACCTGGGAGCCGCGGTGGACGGATCTTCAATGAAACCCTGGGAATGCGCCGTTCACATTGTTGAGGACCCCTCGGGTTTCAGCCTTCCCGGGGACGGCCCTGTTTCCATTGACACTGAAACCACTTCCAGGAACCCCTCCAGGGCGGAGCTTATAGGGTTTTCCATTGCCTCTGAGACCGGGGAGGCCTGGTATTTCAACTACAGGAAAAGCGAACACCGGAGTGAAATGCTCAGTTTCCTGGGCAACACTGTCCGAGGAAGGGGCTTCATCGCCCAGAACGCCAAATACGATGCCGGGGTACTTGCAAGGTATGGAGTTATCCTTCCGCCCCCCGCCGGTGATCCCTATCTGGCAGACTACCTGCTGAGGCCCGAAGCCGGTGAACACTCCCTTAAGAAGCTCGTTCCCCTATGGCTGAACAGGACCCTCACCACCTTCGACGAGGTGTCCCGGGGAAGCGGTTCCCTGGAGAACGTCCCGGACACCGAGACCGCCGGTTACTGCTGCGCCGATTCCACCAGTACCCTGGCCCTTTCCAGGAAGCTCCACGGGGAGCTGTCCACTGACCGGGAGCTCCTGGAGGTCTACACCGGAGTGGAGCTTCCCCTGAGCGCCGTCCTTACCCGGATGGAGCACACCGGCATAGGGCTGGACAGGAACGCCCTCCGCCAGGAGGCGACCAGATAAGCAAAGAGATATTCAGCCTGATGGAAACCGCCGCAGAGCAGACGGGAAGGTCCATTAACCTTGCCAGCCCCAAACAGGTAGCCTCGGTGCTTTTCGATACACTCGGGCTGGATCCGGTCAGGAAGACATCAAAAGGGGCCAGGTCCACGGGCATTACCGTTCTGGAGGCCCTCCGGGGGCAGCATCCCTTCGTTGAAACACTTATAGAGTTCAGGGAGCTTTCAAAGCTCCAGAACACATATGTCCAGAAGCTTCCCGACTATGTCCACCGGGAAACCGGCCTTATCCACACCAGCTTCAACCAGGCGGTCACCGCCACCGGGAGGTTAAGCTCCAGCAACCCGAACATGCAGAACATTCCAATACGAACGAAGAGGGGAAGGGAGATAAGAAGGTGTTTCATTCCGCCTGTGGACGGCCATGTGTTCATAAGCGCCGATTACTCCCAGATAGAGCTCAGGCTCCTTGCCCACTTCGCCGGCCCGGGTGTTCTTCAGGATGCCTACCGGGAAAGGGCTGACATTCACTCCCGCACGGCGATTGCGGTCTTCGGGGACAGTTCACCGGAGCACCGACGAAAGGCCAAGGAGGTGAACTTCTCAATAGTCTATGGAATAAGCGCCTACGGCCTTTCCCAGAGGCTCTCCATTTCAAGGGGGGAGGCCGCGGGAATAATCAGCCGCTACTACGAGACATATCCCGAGGTAAGGGAGTTCTACAAAAGAACAGTTGAAGCGGCGGTGGAAGGCGGAGAGGTAAGGACCATACTGGGAAGGAAGCGCCCCTTCGGCGAGATCGCCGGAGCGAAGGGTAACACAAGGAAACAGATGGAACGGGCGGCGGTGAACTCAAAGGTTCAGGGCTCAGCGGCGGACATAATCAAACTGGCCATGATAAGGGTATCCCAAAGGCTTCAGCGGGATCTTCCCGAAGCTTCCCTGGTGCTCCAGGTACACGATGAACTGGTTCTCACTTGTCCCGGTGAACAGAGTGATGCCGGGGAAGGAATTCTCAAAAACGAAATGGAGGCGGCCATGGAGCTCAGCGTTCCCCTCACGGTTGAGACCGGAATGGGGAAGAACTGGCTGGCGGCCGGTCACTGAGATGGATATGAAAACAACGCTGAAAAGGTCTTTTATCATCCTGCTCCTCGCCCTCCTGCCCTCCTGCGGAGGGAAAAAGGCGGATGGCATCAATGTTCTGCTCATTCTCATGGACACGGTGAGGGCCGACCACTTCAGCTCCTACGGCTACCACCGGCAGACCACACCCTTCATCGACAGCCTGGCGGCGGGGGGAACCCTTGCCCTCAGGTGCCAGGGGCAGGCTTCCTGGACCCTTCCCGCCATGACCACCATCCTTTCCGGGGTGACTCCGGTGGAGCACGGCGCCGGCAGGACCGGGGGCATTTTCCACGGGATTTCCCCTGAAGTACCCTGGCTTCCCCTGGCCTTCCACCGGAGCGGTTACAGGACCGGTGCTTTCTTCAACGTTCTCTTCATGAACGAGGATTTCGGCTTTCACCGGGGTTTCCAGCACTTCGATTGCCAGGGCTTCAAGAGCAACAGCAGCCTCAGGAACGCCGGTGAGACCGTGGACGACCTCCTCGGCTGGCTGGATGAGACCCGGGGCGACGGACCATTTTTCGCCGCGGTCCACTTCTACGATCCACACATCCCCTACGATCCCCCCGAGCCATACCACTCCATGTACCGGGATACATCCTATACCGGGGATTACGGCGACACCTGGGGAGCCGACGCTGCACAGATGATGCGGGTCAACTCAGGCGAAACGGTTCCTTCCAGTGAAGATATAGCCAACCTCATCGCCCTGTATGACGGCGAAATAGCTTATACCGACAGGGAGATCGGAAGGCTCATGGAAGAACTTCGTAACAGGGGCCTGGGGGAAAACACACTGATCATTATCGTTGGTGACCATGGCGAGGAGTTCCTGGAACACGGGGGTATCGAGCATGGCAGGACACTCTACCAGGAGATTACCCATCTTCCCCTGATCATCTCCGGGCCGGGCTTCACCGGCGGAAGGGTCATCAGCCAGCCGGTTGCCCAGCTGGATATCGCCCCCACCATCGCCACCGCCGCCGGGATCGATTTCCCGGTTTCAGACCCTTCCCGCTGTCTTTCATCGGAAATGGACACCCCGAGGAACATACCCGCCAGCGGTGTGCTCTGGGGAGAGACCGATCTGGTTTCAGTGGTGTCCGGCGGCAGTAAGGTAATATGGACGCTGAACACCGATTCCCTTGAGGCCTTCGATCTGGAGAACGACCCCGGGGAGATACACCCGGTTCAGCCTTCGAACAGCCTTGTTGAAGCGGCGGAATACTACCGGGCCACTCCGCCACTGGCCCCGGCGCCGGTGGTGGACATAGGCGAGGCAGCAAGCAGGGAACTGAGGAACCTGGGTTACATCAGGTAGGGTCGGCAAGCCTTCGCCGCTGTATCTCCCAGGCGATCACCGCTGCGGTGCTGGACACGTTTATGCTTGTTCTCTCACCGCTCTGGGGTACCACCACCTTCATATCGCTCATTTTAAGTACCCCTTCTGAAACCCCCTCCGCCTCGTTCCCCAGTATGAATGCGGAGTTCCGGGGAAACCCGGCCAGGTGCAGGGGAACCGCATCGGGATGGTTCTCCACGGAGACTATCATGCGGTTTTCCGAGGCCAGCTTCACAGCGGAAAGGCTGTCTTCGAACCACCTCCACGGAACCATGGAATGGGTGCCCCGTGAGGTTCTGCCCACCTTTCTTCCACCTGGCCTGGCGGTTATGCCGCACAGGATCACCCCGCATGGTGATATGGCTTCGGCGGTACGGAAGATGGACCCCACGTTGAAGGCGCTTCTAAGGGAATCCAGTATGAACAGAGGGAATTTTTCGGTGAACATTGGGTAATTCTATTGCCGGCGTACTCCGGGGTCAATCCATTGACACCGGGTGTACCAGTCGCTAGATAAAACCCTGGAAGCCAGCTGCGGGGGGTTGATATGAACAAGGTCGTGGCTCATACTGTAAAGGGAGAGGTCATCAAGGGCTACACCGCGGATTTTTCAAAGGACAAGCCCTCATCCTTCTTTCAACGGAACAGGACGACCTGAGGATCAATCAGCAGATCGAGCTGAAGGATCTCAAAGCGGTTTTCTTCGTAAAGTCATTCGAGGGGAATTTCCTTCACAAGACCCTCCACACATTCCACGACATCAGCGGCTATGGAAAAAAGGTCATGGTGAAGTTCCAGGACGGCGAGAGGTTCTACGGCAGGGTAGAGGTCCTGAGCCCCGACGACCTCGGGTTCTTCATATACCCCCTGGATGAGATGTCCAACACCATCAGGGCCTTCGTCCTTAAGGATTTCATTTCGGACATAAGGGTTCTCGACCGGGACTGAAGGGCAGTTCTCCGGTGTAATCCACCCTCCTGCCGTCAAAGGACAGCTGAAGGCATTTTACCGACACCCCAGCCGCGGCGGCCTTTTCAAGGGAACGGGCAAACAGGGGATCGGTATCCCTGTTCCCTGTAAAACACTCAACCCCCCTTACGAACACCAGGAAGACCACGGCGGTTTCCAGGCCTGAAAGTGCCATTCCGGCCAGTTCCTCAACGTGTTTCCTTCCCCTTGTGGTGGGGGCATCGGGGAACATGGCCAGCTTGCCCCTTTTCAGTGTGCACCCCTTCACCTCCACCCACAGACTTCCGTTAATGAGGAAATCGAACCGGCTTCCTCCGGAGGGGGACACCACCTCTGCCCGGATGGCGGCGGTCCTGCCGAAGGGAGAGAGGGGGCCGGTGAACAGCTTTTCCGATATCCTTCGGTGGAAACCGGTGTTCACAAGTATCCACCCCGTTGGATCAAGGGCTCCCAGCAGTGACCACCTGGTCCTCCTGACAGCCGACGCCGGCGCTGGAAGGATCAGTATGCGGTTCCCGGGGTAGAGGAGTTCCCGAAGCCTGCCCGGGTCCGGAACGTGCACATCCGCCCGGGTCCCGTCGGCCAGCTCCGCGGTGAGCAGGAACCTGTTCCTTCGAAGGATGAACACAGCGGGAACCCCCCCGGGTATGTCAAGTATTGCCCTTTTCACTATCCCCCTTTAAAAAACGCCCGTTCCGGCGGTAAATATAAGAATGGAACTCAAACCAGGTATTCTGCTCCTTCTTTTTGCCGGCCTTGCCGGGGCATTCTGCCTGTTTCGGGAGCCCGTGCCCGACGGTTCCTTCAGCCACGGCCTTTGGAGGGGGCAGGTGGAAACGGTCACCGCCGGTGGGGCTGTGGTCTCCACGGCGGACGGCTCCCTCTGGGTTTCATCCGAAGACATTTCCAGCGGGGCCCTCAGGGGGGATTCACTCCTTGTGCTGGGAAACCGAAGGGGTCGGTTCATAACCCCCTTCGCCATCCGCATCAAGCCCTCAAGAACACCTGTGGCAACCCTCAGGCGCCGGTTCAGGGACCTCCTTGTGTCCAATATTCCCCACGAAGGGGCCAGGGGGCTCACCGGCGGGCTGCTTATGGGGCTTCGGGGCTGATACCCCATGAAACCTCCGCGGCGTTCAAAGGCTCCGGCACTTCCCATCTGCTGGCCCTTTCAGGCCTGCACACAGCCCTTGTTGCAGCTGTACTGATGTGGCTTTCAGGCAGGTTCCTGGGCAAACGCCCCCTGTCCGCCGGCCTGGCGGTTGCGGGAATAGCCGCCTTCGTTCTTCTCTCAGGCTGCAGGCCCTCCACGGTCAGGGCCGGAATAATGTCCTCCGCTGTTATCTTCCACCTGAGGGCACGGGGGGGAGGGGTCCATCTCCTCACCGTGTGGTGGGCGGCACTGGGGCTGTCCCTTCTGCTTCTTCCTGAAACCCTTCACGACAGGGGTGCCCAGATGTCCTACGGCGCTGTGCTTTCCCTCATTCTCCTGGGCAAGAATTTTCGGGGCCCCCTGGGGTTCATGCTGTCACCCCTTCACGCCGGGGTCACCGTAACAGTTGCCATGGCTCCCCTTATAGGCTCAATCTACGGCGGGGTGGCCTGGCTGGGTCCCACGGCCACTGTGATCTCCCTGCCCTTCATGATATCCATAATGATAATCGGCGCGGCGGCAGCCTCGGGACTTGTCTTCATCCTGCCGGTTCTGGTGGCACTGGCCTCCGCCTGGCAGGGAATCCTTGAGTTCATGGCCCACCGGCCCCTTGATCTTCCCGGGGGAACCTATGGCCCATCTGGGCCGCCGGGGTGATCCTTCTAAGGGTAACGGCGCAGTGGAACGGTTTTCACAGAAGGTTCAGATAACTTCCGTGGTGTCCGGCAAGGGAGGGGAAAGGGTGTCTTCCAGAAGGGAATCCTCCGGGATCCCGTACACATCGGGGATCACGGGGATCGAATCGGGCTCAACCACCGGAACCGAGGTAGTGTCTGCCCGGGGTGCGGTCTCACCGGCGGGGGAGCCGTCGTCCTCCTGCAGGAACCTTATGAATATGGAACCGGAGTTGTCCAGGGCATTGTTCAGGTTGTCGAGGGCCACGGCTTCGAACTCGGCCCCCAGGGGAAGGTCAATGGACATGGAATCCCCGGGGAAAAGTATCCAGGCGTCCCTTACACCGCCGGGGAAGTGGCCTATGAGCACAGTGAGGCCGTCATATCCCGTAAGGGCGTCGTCTTCCACGGTTATGGAATAAACCCCGGCGGGAAGCGAGAGCGATCTCGAGCGCTCGAGAATGGCCAGATGGTAGGCGCTTGAAACTGTAATGGTGGGGGTCACCTCCAGTATCACCGGAAGGAAACGAACGGAATCGGTTGCGGTGGGTGTGGTTACAACAACGGTAACGCTGTCGATGTATCCCGGTGTTGCCCGCCAGGTTACACTTCTTCCCCATGCAACTGTGCTGTCGGAGTCGGTGAACCTGCCCGAGGAGCATGTCCATATTGCCTGGGCGCCATCGGGGAGAATGGTGGAGAGGTAGGCGGTGCCGTCCCCGGATGGATCGATGGATGCCAGTATCTGCACCGGATCATTGAGCTGACCGAGACTTTCCCTGACCAGGTAGGCCATTAGAAGGGCCACCGGAAGGAGTATCGGAAGCATTACCGGGAGAAGCTGCCTGAACTTTCCTTTTCTTGCCATAGCGGTGGTGAATATAATCGGAGAAACAGGGGAAAGGATAACAATGCAGAACACGATGGAATTCTTCATGCAGCTTCTCAGGACCAGAAGCGTCTCCGGCAACACCTTCCTTGCGGTGGAGATCGTCAGGTCCAGGCTGGAGGCACTGGGGCTGGAAGTAAAACAGACCAACAAGGGTTCCATTCTGGCCACCCTCGAGGGTACCACAACCGATTCAGCGGTGATAAGCGCCCACATCGACACACTTGGCGCCGTGGTCTCGAAGGTGGATCCCGGAGGAACCCTCAGGTACAGGTGCGTAGGCGGTTTCACACCGGGCAGCATCGAGGGGGAGTACTGCCTTGTGGAAACCTTCCAGGGCAACATGATACCCGGAACCATCCTCTTCTCGAAAACCTCGGTTCATGCCTTCGGAAGGGATAAGTGCGAGGCAAAGAGGACCCACGGCGAAATGTATGTAAGGCTGGACCAGGATGTCCGCTCCCTGGAAGACGTGAAGGACCTGGGCATAAGTGTCGGGAACTACATCCACTTCAGCCCCAGGGCTCAGTATCTGGATACGGGATACGTAAAAAGCCGGCACATCGACGACAAGGCCGGTGTAACGGTCCTGGTGGGTGTTGCTGAGAATCTCATACGCCAGAAGGTGAAGCCCCAGAGGAACATACATTTCCTCTTCACCGTTCATGAAGAGGTGGGTCATGGAGCAGCCGGCTGGCTCCCGGATAATGTTTCGGACTTCCTAGCGGTGGACATGGGCGTATGCGGCCCCGACCAGACCTCCGATGAACACAGGGTGACAATATGCGCGGCGGACAGTTCCGGACCCTACAACTACGAGCTGACGAAACACCTCATCAACCTTGCGGAGATAAATGAGATACCCTTCGCGGTGGACACATTCCCCTTCTACGGTTCCGATGCAGGCGCAGCGCTGAGAATGGGTCTGGATGCCAGACACGCCCTGGTGGGACCCGGGGTGGATGCCTCCCACGCAATAGAAAGGACACACCAGGACGGCATAAAGGCCACCATGGACCTCGTCACCATCTTCGCTATGGAGTGAGGATCATTTCCGCGGCGGAAACCAGTGAAGGCAAGACATGATCGGGCCCTTCCATTCCCCGGTCCCTTATGAGTTCCAGCTGTGAGACCCCCCGGCCGGTGAGGACAAGAACGGTTCTGAGTCCGCACCTGCGCCCAAGCTCGATATCGCTCAGGGCATCGCCCACCATCCATCCCCCCGGGGGAAGGGAGAGTTCCGACCGGGCCCTCTTTATCATTCCAGTTTCCGGTTTTCTGCACCGGCATTTCTCATCGGGCCGATGGGGACAGTGGTAGCAGCCGGCCACCGCGGCGCCGGCGGCCAGGAAGGCTTCTTCCATCACCGAGTGTATCTCCTGCACATCGGTTTCCCTGTAATAACCCCTTCCAATCCCCGACTGATTGGTGATAACAATAAGGGGGTGACCGGCTTCATGGAGTTTTGCCGCCGCCTGAAGGGAACCGGGAATGGGTATCCACTGGGAAGGATCCCGTACATAGTCCCCGCGGTTCTCGTTTATCACGCCGTCGCGGTCGAGGAATACCGGGAGTTTCACTTTTCCATCTTCCTCCGATGGTATTCCACCAGATCGGAAAGGCCCTTTTCAAAGGGTATCTCGGCCTTCCAGCCCAGAACGGCTTCCCCAAGGGATGGGTCCAGGGCCACCTTGAGGATCTCCTCAGGAAGGGGGGGACCGTAAACCGGTTCCAGGGTGGTTCCCACGAGACCCCTTATGATCCTGTCGAGTTCCTCCACCGAACGCCCTTCGCCCCAGCCTATATTGAATATTCCACCGGAAGCCCCTTTATTGGACAGGTCCATGGCGGCGATGTTCGCCCGGGCGATATCCCCGACGTGGACATAGTCCCGAAGCTGCTGTCCGTCGCCGTTGATCACCGGTACTTCACCCCTCAGGTACTTCACTGTGAAGATGGCGGTAACACCGGCTTCCCCGTAGGGATTCTGCCTGGGTCCGTAAACATTGGGATAGCGAAGAACCGTGTAGTCCAGGCCGTAGAGGTAGCGATACAGAAAGAGGTAGTGCTCCACTGTATGCTTGCTGATGCCGTAGTGACAGATGGGGTTTATGGGGTGGTCCTCCCTTACCGGGATGTACCGGGGCTCGCCGTAAACGGCGCCTCCGGTGGAAGCGTATACCACCCGCTTGACCTTCCCCTTAACCGCGGCTTCCAGGAGGTTCAGTGTTCCCTTTATGTTAACATCGGCATCGAACTCCGGCTCACGGACGGATCGTCTGACATCCATCTGGGCCGCATGGTGACAAAGTATGTCGTACCCGCCTTCCGCCACCAGCTTCCCGGCTTCTTCGGACCTGATGTCCAGCTTGTGAAGGGTGATCCCCGGGGAAATGTTCTCAGGGAATCCCGTGGACAGATCGTCGAGAACATGAACCTGGTGGCCCCGGGCGAACAGGGCGTCGGCAATGTTGGAACCGATGAAACCGGCGCCGCCGGTGATAAGGATCTTCAAGGTGAACCTCCGTGAGAATATTGGCTATGCATGACTCCCTGAAATATACAAAGATAGACCTTCCATGCCCCGGTGGCTTATAATTTGCCCTGTACCACCTGCAGGGAGGTTGCAAATGAGGGTCCTTGTACTTGCCGGCGGCAGGTCCGCCGAGTGGGAGATAAGCATTATTTCTTCCCGTTGGGTTTCATCCAGGCTCCGTGAGGCCGGCCATACGGTTACCGAAATGATCATAGAAAGGAACGGCAGCTGGCAGCTGAAGGATGATCCCCGGGACATAACCGTCAAGACCGGCGGTGTTCCATGGGGGCTTTTCGCAGAGGGAGAAGCCATACCCTTCGACGCTGTTTTTCCCGTGCTTCACGGCACCTTCGGGGAGGACGGCACCATACAGGGTTTCTGCTCCACCGCGGGGTGGCCCTGCGCCGGGGTTCCTGTAATGGGCTCGGCGGTTGCCATGGAAAAGCACACCATGAAGTCACTGGCGGCGGGGGCGTCCATTCCCGTTGTAAGCTGGGTCTTCATAGACGAAGACCCCGCAACATGTTACGATTGCCTTAAAAAGGAGATTACCGAACTGGGTTTTCCCCTCTTCGTTAAGCCCTCCAGACTGGGCTCCAGCGTTGGCATCACCAGGGCCGATTCCCCCGGTGACCTCCCTGAAGCACTGGCAAGGGCCGCAGCCTTCGACACGAAGATACTCATAGAAAAGGCGGTGAAGAACGCCCGGGAGATCGAGGTGAGCGTGATCGGGAACGGTGCTTCCGTTCTAAGCTCTCTTCCGGGAGAGGTCCTTCCCGGAAGGGAATGGTACGACTTCGACGCCAAGTATCACTGCGCTGAATCGCAACTCGCCATTCCAGCGGACCTTCCGGCCTCCCACTCGGAAAACATACGAATGATGGCCGAAAAGGCCTTCAGGCTAATCGGGGGCAGGGGGTTTGCAAGGGTGGATTTCCTCATGAATGAAGGGGGGTATGGCTCAACGAGGTGAACACCATTCCCGGTTTCACCGACATAAGCATGTTCCCCAAACTATGGCTGGCAACGGGAAAGAACTCCGCCCAGGTCCTTGACTTCATCCTCGAGGAGGCGGTCAACCGGGGCGAACAGGGCCTTTACAGGGAGTCAGAATGACACATCTCCTCGACCTTAGAAGCGACACCTTCTCCGTTCCCTGCCCCGGCATGCGCAGGGCAATAGCCGAGGCCGAGGTGGGGGACGACGTTTTCGGTGAGGATCCCTCCGTCAACTCATTGGAGGCCAGAACAGCAGAACTCCTTGGGAAGGAGGCCGGTCTCTTCGTGCCCTCGGGCACCATGGGGAACGGAATAGGCATCAGGGTCCTCACAAGCCCGGGGGATCAGGTGATATGCGGTTCAAAGAGCCATGTATACAACTACGAGGGGGGACAGTTCGCCCTGAACTGCGCCCTGCAGATGCACCGTATCGACGAGGACGCCACCGGTATGCCCGGCCTGGACCGGATCAACAGCGCCCTGTCCGAGAAGGAAGACATACACAGGGCGCCAAAGACCCTCCTCGCCCTGGAGAACACACACAACCTCCTGGGGGGTATTGCAGTTCCCCTGGAGAGGATCGAGGAGGCCTGTACAGCCGCCGGCAGGCGGGGGCTTCACACCTACCTCGACGGCGCCAGGCTCTGGCATGTACAAGCCTCCGGCGGGGGAAGTCTGGAAAGCCTCGCCGCCCCCTTCGACATGGTCTCCGTGTGCTTCTCAAAAGCACTGGGGGCCCCGGTGGGTTCACTGCTTGCCGGAACCAGGGAAATGGTTAACAGGGCAAGGTGGTACAGAAAGCGAATGGGGGGGGGCATGAGGCAGGCGGGAATACTCGCAGCCGCATGCCATTATGCCCTGGACCACAACCTGCCCCGTCTTTCCAGGACCCACGAGTACGCCAGGGAGCTGGCGTCGGCCCTGATGGCCACGGGAAGGTTCTCCCCTGGAACCGATCCGATAGAAACCAACATCGTTTTCCTGAAAACCGAAGAGGGTGGGGCTGACCGGGCCGTGTCCATGCTGGAGAGGATCGGGCTTCGGGTCCTGGCCCTCGACGGCGGTTCAGTGAGAATGGTCACCCATCTTTCCCTGGATCCCCGGAATGTGGATCTGGCCCTGGAAAGCATCGAAAAGGAGTTATGAATGAAGGCTGGAATTGCCGGAGTCGGCCATCTTGGCTACCACCATGCAAGGATAATGAAGGGTCTTGCCACCGAGACCATGATACACGATACGGATAGCGAAAGGCTGAAGAAGGTATCCGAGGAACTGGGAATAAAGCAGGCGGGTTCCCTGGAGGAGCTGGTTGACTGGGCCGACGCCCTTGATGTTTCCTGCACAACATCCGCCCATTACGAAGTTGCCATGATGGCACTTGAAAAGGGTGTTCCCGTCCTTGTGGAGAAACCCCTGGCGGCAACGGTGGAACAGGGTACGGAAATGGTCAGGATCTCCCGGGAAAAGGGCGTTTCCCTGTCCGTCGGCCACATAGAGAGATTCAATCCCGCCATGGCGGCGGTGAAGGATATAATCAGGGAACCGATCTTCATGGAGGGGCACCGGATGGCTGGTTTCAGCCCCAGGTGCACCGACGTATCCGTTGTGATGGATCTTATGATCCATGACATCGACCTTGTACTCTGGAAGGCGAGGTCCCGGGTCTCCAGCATACATGCCTCCGGTGTGCCTGTGCTCACCGACACGGTGGACATCTGCAACGCCAGGATCCAGTTCGAAAGCGGTGCTGTGGCCAACCTCACAGCCAGCAGGATATCCTCGGAACCAAAGAGAAAACTGCGCTTCTTTCAGAAACACGGTTACATATCCGTGGACTTTGGCCAGGGCAGGGTAAATGCCCTCACCCTGAATGACGGTGCAATACTTCCGGTTCCGGTTGAGGTGAAGGGATACGATGCCCTCACCGCGGAACTGAGCAGCTTTTTGTCCCTGGTCAGCACCGGAAAGTCCCTTCGGTTACCGGGGAGGAGGGGCTTGAGGCCCTCAGGGCCGCCGAGTCCATACAGGCAAAATCCGAACAGAGCATCAGACATCTCCGATGAGGATCATGGTCTCAGCGGGGGAGCCCTCAGGCGACCAGAGGGGAGCGAGGTTCTCTCAAGACTGGAAGGGATGGCCGGGGAGGAGGTAGAGGCCTTCGGCATGGGAGGCACAATGCTGAAAAAAGCAGGAATGGAGCTTTACCGCAGCATGTCCGACTACGCCGTTATGGGCTTTGGTGAGATAGCTCGTTCCATTGGAAAGTTCCTCCGCCTGGAGGCGGATCTGCTGGATCTCTGCAGAAAAAGAAAACCGGACATAGCCCTGCTGGTGGATTTCCCAGGTTTCAACATGCGCCTTGGCAAAAGGCTCAGAAAGGCCGGTATTCCAGTGGTTCATTATGTCGCCCCACAGATGTGGGCCTGGGGCGGCTGGCGGGTGGGAAGGCTCAGGCGCAGCACCGACCTGCTGCTGACCCTGTTCAGTTTTGAGGAGGAGTTCTTCTCCAGCCGGGGTGTGAACATTGTCTTTACCGGCCATCCCCTGAAGGACAGGATAAGTGAGAACACTGAAAAGGGAGATGCCCTGGGACTACTGCCCGGGAGCAGGGCCCAGGAGGTAAAGAAGCTTCTTCCACCGATGATACAGGCCTTTCAAGTCCTCAGGGACCGGGGAGTTGCGAAAAGGGCAATGCTGGCGGTGTCCGACCACCTGTCCCGGGAGGCCTACCAAGGCGCCTGGGACATACCGGGGCTGGAACTTGTCCGGGGCACCGGGGACGTCCTTGAGAAGTCCCGGGCGGCCCTGGTCTGCTCCGGAACGGCCACCCTGGAGAGTTCCCTTCATGGAGTGCCCTTCGTTGTGTGCTACAGGACCGGCAAGCTCAACTACCTCCTTGCCAGGATCCTCGTGAGCGGAGTTGACAGGATAGGAATGGCAAACATCGTTGCCGGTCAAGATGTGGCCCCGGAGCTGATACAGCACCGGGCTACATCGGAAAACATGGTTAGGGAACTGACCCCCCTCTTTGAGGACCACGCCGTCTGGAACAATGCCAGGAGATCCCTTGAAAGGGTGCGGACAGCCCTGGGCACCGGTGACCCCGCCGGCAATGCCGCAAAGGAGATAATACGCTTCGCAGGGGGAAGCCTTGGATCCTGAAACCGCAGGCACCCTTGGAAGGGTGGTACTGAGCCTTCTGGGCCGCTCCTGGCGTATAACAAGGCAGCGCTCATGGGGAATACGGGGCAATCGGGTGCTTTACGCATTCTGGCACGGCGTTCAGCTTCCCCTGATATACACCCACAGGAACATGGGAATAAGGATAATGATCAGCAGGAGCCGAGACGGCTCGCTGGTTTCGTCCCTATGCGAGAACATGGGATATCTCACAGCAAGGGGTTCCTCGTCACGGGGCGGAGAAACCGCCTTCAGGCAGCTTCTTTCCTCCCTTAAGGGAGGTGTTCCCGGGGCAATTACACCCGACGGGCCCAAGGGGCCCCCGGGTGTGGCCAAGAAGGGTGTTTCCATGCTGCCGGACCGTTCCGGTGTTCCCGTTGTTCCCTACGGCGTCTCTGCCTTCCCCGGGATCAGGCTGAAGAGCTGGGACAGCTTTCTGGTTCCACTTCCCTTCGCGAAGGTTGTCATTTCCGAGGGAAGACCGGTTCATCCCTCCTTCACCGGAAGCGAAACACTGTCTGCCGCCATAGATCAGCAGCAGGGCAGGGCGGAACTTGCCGCAAGTCCCGGAGCGGCATCCATGGTCGCCATCCTGAAGGCCACGGGAAGAATGCTCACCCCCCTGGCAGGTGTCATACTCCTCAGGAGACCGGTGGCGGAGCGACGGGAGCGAATGGGCTTTGTACCGATCCATACAGGAAGACCGGTCTGGCTCCACGGCGCAAGCCTTGGAGAACTGAAGGGGCTCTCACCGGTGATGGACCGCCTCAGGAAAGCCCGCCGGGATTTCCATGTTACATGCTCCACGCCGGCTGGCAGGAGTTATCTGGAGGGGAAAGGGATTGATTGCTCCTTCGCCCCCCTGGACCTTCCCGGTGCGGTGAGAAGGTTCCTGGACAGGCTGAGCCCTTCCGCCCTCATCCTTGCCGAGACCGAGTTCTGGCCGGTACTCCTGGAGGAAACCGTCTCAAGGGGAATACCAGGATCAATGATAAACGCCAGGCTATCTGAAAGAAGCGTCCGGCGATACAGGCTTTTGAAACCCCTTTTCAGCGGTATACTGAACTCCTTCAGATGCGTTCTGACCCGTTCGAAAGAAGACACCCTCCGTTTTCGCCGGCTGGGCGTGAACGCCGTTACCGCCGGTGACGGCAAGGCGGCGGTGCCGCCGCCGCTGCCTGATCCCTCCTGGAGGGGTATGATAAGCCGTGGTCCCAGGGGAATACTGGTGGCCGGTTCAACGAGGAAAGGCGAAGAGGAAACCATCCTTCGGGTGGCTTCACTCACCGGTCTGACCCCGGTCCTGGTCCCCAGACATGAGGGCAGGATCCCGGAGATAGTCGCAGCCTGTGAGGAACTGGGCTACGGTCCGGACCTCTGGAGCGAGTCCCCGGAAGGCTCCCGCTGTCTCATCGTGGATGTGAAGGGGGTGCTCTCAGCCCTCTATGGCATTGCTGACATCGCCTTCGTTGGGGGAACCCTGGCCCCCATCGGAGGACACAATGTTATGGAGCCACTCAGCCATGGTGTTCCCCTTATGGTGGGGCCTGAGCATGGCCATTTCCGTGATGCTGTTCAGAGTGCGGTAAAGGCCGGGGTATGCAGGGTGTTCCGTACACCGGAAGAGGGAGCCATAGCGGTGAAGGAACTGCTTGAGAGCCGGGAGAGGGCCATTGAGCCGCCGGGGAAAGCGCTCTTCGAGGAAAGAATGATGAAACTGCTTGAGCTGATGGAAGTATGCCATGCGATTGATTGAGATGCACCAGAAGATAAGCCGTCGGGAAGGGCGCTGGCTCTGGGCAGCCTGGCTTCTGCAGCCGGCATCCCTGCTGTATATGTTCCTCGCCGCGGTGAACCGGTTTCGTTACGACAGGGGCCTGTGCCACAGAAGGTCCTTCGAAACGGTGGTTGTAAGCATCGGGAACATCGAGGTGGGAGGTGTGGGCAAAACACCCGTTACTATCAGGATAGCGTCATCCCTGGCCTCCATGGGGCTGAAGACCGCCGTGGTGGCAAAGAACCTCACCGGGGGAAAGAACCCGCCGGTGGCGGTAAGACCGGGTCATTCCTCCGGGGCGGTGCCCCTCAGCGATGAACCGGTCCTTCTTGGGAGGGCCCTTGGCAATCTCTGTCCCGTTTACGCCGGACCGGACAAGACCGACGCTGTGGAAAGGGCCGTAAGGGAGATGAAACCGGATGTGGTTATAGTGGACGACGGCTTCCAGCACCACAAGCTTAAAAGGGACATAGATGTGGTGGTGCTCAATGCGGACCATCCCTTCGGCCTTGGAGGTGTACTCCCCGGGGGAACCCTGAGGGAATCTTCCAGGGTTCTTGCCAGGGCGGACTACCTCTGGATCAACGGCGTGACCTCCAGCGCCCAGCTTTCCCTGGCGAAAAGGCTGATCGCCTCCAGGAACTGGAAGGCTCCCTTCATAAGCAGCAGTATCGTACCTGAAAAACCGGTAAGGCACGACGGCACCAGGGACAGGATCGCCAGGGTGGTGGCCTTCTGCGGCATCGGGAAGCCCGGGGGGTTCAGGCACACCCTTGAGAAGACCGGTTTCATCATTCAGCGCTTCCATATCTATCCCGATCACTGGAACTACAGGCCCGATGACCTGAAGTACCTCATGGAAACAGTCCACAAGAGCTCCGCTGATTATCTTATAACCACCGAGAAGGACGCAGCCAGGCTGGGACCTGCCCTGGTCAGGGAAATGGACCTCAGGGTTCTTCCCATAAGGCTGTCGGTCACCGATTCTTTGGCGGAGGAAGAGCTTCTGGGGCAGATTCTCGAACTGGCAGGAGGAACCCGATGACCCGCTCATCTGATGTTCTCATAATTGGCGGAGGAATGGCCGGGCTTGTCTGCGCCCTTGAGCTTCCCTCGAGATACAGCGTAACGGTGCTCAGCAAGACAGCCCTTCCAACCGGAAGCACATACCTGGCGCAGGGGGGGATGGCCGCGGTTACCTCACCGCAGGACAGTTTTGAGAAGCACCTTGAGGATACAATGAAAGCCGGCGCCGGCCTTGTTGACCGGAAGGTGGCGGAGAGGATCATTTCCATGGGGCCGGAGCTGGTGTCCGCACTTGCCCGCCGGGGGATCGAGCTTGCCGGTTCCAACGGCGACGGGGGAGGGATGGAGGGGGGACACTCCTTCAGGCGTGTACTCCACTACTACGACCAGACCGGCCGGTTCATATCTGAGAAGCTGGCGGACAGATGCAGGAAGACCGGGAACATCACCCTTATAGAGAACGCCTTCGCAATAAACCTCATAACTGCCTCCAGGGAGGCCCTGGAGCTGGTTCAGCACAGTAGGGACAGATGCCTCGGGGCCTATGTTCTAATCAACGGGGATGTTATCACCTTCCTCGCCAGGGAAACTGTGATAGCCACCGGCGGAGCCGGCAAAGTGTACCGCTATACTTCCAACCAGGACTCCGCAACCGGCGACGGCATTGCCATGGCATGCAGGGCGGGACTCACCGCAAGGAACATGGAGTTCTATCAGTTTCACCCCACATGCCTGTATCACCCTGAAAAGCGCAATTTCCTGATAACCGAAGCCCTCAGGGGCGAGGGCGCCAGGCTCCTGAACGAATCAGGGAAGCGTTTCATGAAGTACTATGATGAGAAACGGATGGAGCTTGCTCCCAGGGATGTGGTGGCCCGGGCCATAGACAGCGAGATGAAAAGACATGGGACCGACCACATGCTCCTCGACGCATCCGGTCTCGGCAGGGAGTTCCTCGAGGAGCACTTCCCGGAGGTCACCTCAGGAGTGGTGTCCGTGGGCATAGAACCCTGGAATGACCCCATTCCGGTGGTCCCCGCGGCCCATTACTGCGTAGGCGGCATTGTTGCATCCACCGGCGGAGAGACGGAAATGGCAGGCCTGAGGGTCATCGGGGAAGCGGCCTCCACCGGTTTTCATGGCGCCAACCGTCTGGGCAGCAACAGTCTACTTGAGGCCGGGGTGATGGGGCTTCTCAGCGCCAGTGAAATGGGATCCCGGATCGGGGAACCGGTAAAGGACCTTAAAGTAAGGGACTGGTCCTTCGGCAGGGCTGAACCCCTGGAGGAAAGCGTTCTTGTGGACCACTCCTGGGCAAGCCTGAGAAGCGTAATGTGGGACTATGTGGGGATAGTGAGGACCGACAAACGGCTGAGAAGGGCCCTGAAGCTGCTTGACGTTCTCTCCGAAGAGGTGGAAGAAGACTACTGGACCATGCTTCCAACGGTGGAACAGCTGGAGCTGAGGAACCTTACCACAGTTGCCCGGCTTATAGTAAGGAGCGCACTCAAGCGCCGGGAGAGCGTGGGGCTCCATTACCTGGCAGACTGCCCCGACCCCTCACCGGTAAGAACGGACACATTGATAAAGATGGACAGATAGCAAGAAGGGAAGGCTGGCATCAAGGCATTAGTTCCTCTCCTGTTAATGATCCTCCTGGCGGGCTGCTCGTCGGCACCGGTATACAGGGGAAGGGGAGTGAGCTGCAGGGGCCCTATGCCTTCCACTTCACCGGTTTCCGGTGGAACATCCGGTAACGAAAACGGACCCACCGGCCCACCGGCCCCATCCACTTCCATACAGCACAGGATGCAGGCAGAGATCGACAGCTGGATGGGAACTCCCTATGTCTACGGAGGCAACACCAGGAACGGAGTGGACTGCTCCGCCTTCACCCAGGCGGTTTTCAGGTCCGTGGGAATAGATATACCCCGAAGGGCTTCCAGGCAGGCCGCCGCTGCACAGAATGTAAGCAGGAGCAGCCTCAAGTATGGCGACCTGGTGTTCTTCAACACCTCCGGTTCGGGTATTTCCCACTGCGGCATATATCTGGGCAACGGAGAGTTCGTCCACGCCTCCAGCAGCCGGGGTGTGGTGAGGGACCTCCTCAGCCACCCCTACTACTCCACACGTTTCGTATCAGCGGGAAGGTTTCTCAATTGAAGGTACTTGACATCAACAACCTGTACTCTCCCACAGGGGGAGGGATCAGAACCTATCACCATGAAAAGCTCCAATGGTGCACCGACAACGGGATAGAGAACTTCCTCATCTATCCCGCCTCCGGGGATACACGGAGCAAGCTCAACGGGGGAACCGTCATCGGAGTCAGATCCCCCAGGCTTGCCAACAGCGGCTACAACTTTTTCACCAGGGGCCAACCCATCAGAGATCTGATAGAGGAGATCCGTCCGGATGTGATAGAACTGGGCAGCGGTATAGTGGTGCCGAAAATGATCAGGGAGTACCTTGAAGAGATACCCTCCTTTGCCTTCTATCACTCCAACTGGCCGGAAGCCCTGCCCCTGAGCGTTCTCAGAATAAGAAGGGGGCCCTTCCACGGGGTATTCAAAAGGATCGCCACCCCCCGGATGGAGAGGGGGTACGAGCCCCTCAGAGCGGTCATGGGCGCCAGCGAGTACTCACTCAGAAGACTCAGGGAAGCCGGAATAAGCAATCCGATAAAGGTCCAGCTGGGGGCCCATCCTGAAACATTCCGCCCGGACAGAAGGTCAGAAGCCCTGAGAAGGGAACTTGCCGGAGCAGAGGGGGGAAAGATAGCCATCTACATAGGCCGACTTGCACCGGAAAAGGGGATACATGTACTTCTTAAGGCCTTCGAAAAGCTGTTCAATCAGGGCAATATAGTTACCGTGGTGGCCGGGGGGGGCCACTACACAAGGCGTCTGGAAAGGGCCTCCGCCGGAAGCCCTGACAAGCTGAAGCTAGTGGGAAGGGTAACCAGCCGTGAAAAGGCCGCGGAACTCATGGCCAGTGCCGACGCCTTCATTTCAGCCGGTCCATGTGACACCTTTTCCCTGGTGACCCTGGAAGCCCTCAACTGCGGAACTCCTGTGGTTGCCTGCCGGGAGGCGGCTTCGTCGGAACTGGTGGAACAGGCGGGGGGAGACACCATTTACACACCATGGTACTCCGGAGACGCCTGGCAGGGACCATCACCAGGGCCGTTAACACCCCTCTGGAAAACGGATGAAGTTCAGGGAGTACGCCGAGAAACTCACCTGGGACCGCTGCTTCTCCCAGATAATGGATATATACGACCGGTACTCCTGACCGGCTCACAGGGAGGGAAATATGAGATACTTCATCTTTGCGATCACCATACTGCCGGGTTTCGCCCCGGCCATGGAGGGTGAAGGGTCGGCCTTTCACTCCTTCCTGAACGACCACCTCAGCGAAACAGGCTCCGAGCCCCTATCGGAGGACGGCTATGAACTGGCATTCTTCGATCTGAACAACGACGGATTTCAGGACGCCCTTGCCCTTATGGGCCGGGGAACGGAGTGGGTGGGCTCCGGGGGAGCGGCCCTGTTCATTTTTCAGGGACTGCCCGGTGAATTTCGCTTCCTTAGCATGACAACCCTTGTCGGAAGCCCGGTACTGGTCAGAAAACGCTCCACCGAGGGTTGGCGGGTGATCGTGGTTCACAACTCCGGTGGCGGATATCCCGCTTCATACAGGGAACTGGCATTCTCACAGGGAGGCTATCCACTGAACCCCACCCTTCAGAGGGAGACAGAGCCCATGGGATCCGATACGGTGGTTATTCCCTGACCGGATATACATAGCCAGATGGGAGGAATGGCAGCATGACAGAGTTCTTTCAGGGATATCATCCCGCTGTCCAGGCCCTCTTCGCAACGCTTTTCACCTGGGGAGTCACCGCGGCGGGAGCGGCTGTGGTCTTTCTCAGGGGATCACTGAACGAGAAATTCCTCGATTCTATGCTGGGCTTCGCCGCCGGGGTAATGATCGCCGCCAGTTTCTGGTCCCTCCTGGCTCCGGGAATTGCAATGGCTGAACAGCTGGGTCAGGTACCCTGGCTCACCGCGGTGATAGGCTTCATGGCGGGGGGACTGTTCATGCGCCTTACCGACAGGCTGCTTCCCCATCTTCATCCCGGTCTTTCCATGGATAAAAAGGAGGGTATCGAAACCTCATGGAGGAAGAGTACCCTTCTTGTGATGGCCATCACACTGCACAACATACCCGAGGGGCTGGCGGTGGGTGTCGCCTTCGGCGCAGCGGCACTGGGACTGCCCTCGGCAACCCTTGGTGGAGCGGCTGCCCTGGCCCTGGGAATAGGTCTGCAGAACTTTCCCGAGGGTACCGCCGTTTCCATGCCCCTCAGGCGTGAGGGGATGAGCCGAAGAAAGAGCTTCCTTTACGGCCAGGCCTCAGGTATGGTTGAACCGGTTGCCGGGGTGCTGGGAGCACTCTTCGTGATCAACATGAGGAACATCCTGCCCTACGCCCTCTGCTTCGCCGCCGGGGCCATGATCTTCGTTGTGGTGGAGGAACTGATACCGGAATCCCAGAGAAGGTACGAGAACATTGATACGGTGACAGTAGCCACCCTTCTGGGCTTCTCCCTGATGATGATGCTTGATGTGGCCCTTGGTTAACCCGGTATTAACAACCCCTGACCATATTCTCAACGGTATTTTCACTTCAAAGGAGAAAGGCACGCGATGAAGGATAAACCCCGAATTCTCTTCCTCTGCACCGGTAATTCATGCAGAAGCCAGATGGCGGAAGGATTCTGCAGGGAACTCCACGGTGAAGTCTTCCACTGTTCCTCAGCAGGACTGGAGATCCATGGCCTCAACCCCAGGGCAGTTAAGGTCATGGCCGAGGTCGGTGTGGACATTTCTGAACACAGCAGCAAGACCGTCGATGATCTGAAGGGTGCGCCCTTCGACTACGTGATAACCGTATGCGGACACGCCAGCGAAACCTGTCCCTGGTTTCCCGGAGGGACAGCGGTGCTGCACAGGGGGTTCGAGGATCCTCCCAGACTTACACGGGAAATGGAGTCCGAAGAGGACATCCTCAATGTCTACAGGAGGGTGAGGGACGAAATAGGGAACTGGGTACGGGACCTGCCGAAAACACTTCCACCCCGCCGGCCTTAGCTGCTCATTCTTGTCCCGCCCCCGTCACTTCACTATTTTAGCGGTTCAAAAAGGGGACACTTTGAGAATAACGGATCATCTCTTCTTCAGGAGTATTTCACTCAGGCGGGTAGTTGTAATTCCCATAATACTCCTTGTTGCCCTGGCAACTCTTGTTGCGGGAATGCTGGCGGTTAGCAGCGGTGAGAAAGCAGTGGGAGATGTTTCCAGGGCACTCAGGCTTGAGATAGCCTCCGCCATAACCACTGAACTGGAAAAATTCCTGGGCACCCCCGACATGATATGCAACCTTACCTCGGACATGATACGGGAAGGACACCTCGACCATACCGTGCAGGATATAATGCAGGGATGGTTCCTTTCAATGGTCAGGAATTTTCCCAGGGTCAGCAGCGTGTACTTCGGCAATAACCTGGGGGGACTAGCCAATGCAGGGCGGGAAGTGAACGGCGAAGGGTTCTATGTGATACGAACGGATGCCTTCTCCGCTGGAACCTTCAGGAAGTTCGCCATGGATAGCACCGGCAGGGGATCCGCCGGCTCGGTCACCGAGATCCCTGGCTTCGACGCCCGGACAAGAACCTGGTACAAAGAGGCGGTGGAAGCCCACGGAGCAATTATCCGTACGGAACCCTATACAGTTTTCACCGGAGATGACATAAGCATATCCACCGCCCGTGCGGTGTTTTCATCCGAAGGGGAATTCCTGGGTGTGGTGGCATGCGACATGTTCTTTTCCCATCTGGACCTGTTCCTTGAAGAACTAGATATAGGGGAAACCGGCTTTGCCTTCGTTACCGACGCTTCCGGCAGCATCTTTGCCGGTTCCCGGAGAGACGATCCCCGTATCGGGGAGATCATCCGTGAAGCGGCCACCGCCAGCGGAGGACTCAGCGAGATCAGCGCCACCGGCGAGTTCTTCACCAATACCGGGGGCACAGCCTTCCATTCCCTTGTCTCTCCCTTTAACGACACCACCGGACAAACCTATTTCGTATTCGTGATAATTCCCGCTTCGGATTACATGGGATTCCTTCAGGAACACGAAGACAGGGCCCTGGTCCTTCTGGGGATCTCCCTTACCATGGCCATACTTTTCGGTATTGCCGTGGCGGGCATCATTACGAAACCGGTCCTGGAGCTTCATTCCACGGCCACTTCCCTCTCCATGGGAAAGGAGGCCGGGTTCAGGAGCTTCAGGATAAGGGAACTCAATGAGCTTTCCGCAGCATTCCGCAGGCTTACGAACAAACTCACCGCTTCCATGGAGGATCTGAGGAGTGAAGTCGCCGAAAGGAAAGCCGCGGAAAAAGCCCTTCAGGAGAGCGAGGAAAGGATGGACCTCGCGCTAAGGGGCACCGGCGCCGCCACCTGGGACTGGAACCTCGAGACGGGCATCATCGAGGTGAACTCCAGATGGGCTGAAATGCTGGGTCATCCGCCGGAAGAGCTGAACCCCGTGACTGTGGATGTATGGAGAGAGCTGACCCATCCGAGGGATTTCGAAGTGGCGTATTCCGCGCTGGAAAAGCACCTTTCAGGACAAACGGAGTCCTACGAGGCGGAATTCAGGATGAAACACCGGAAGGGCGACTGGATCTGGGTCCTGGACAGGGGCATGGTAACCCACCAGGATGATCAGGGCAGACCGGTGAGGCTGGCCGGCACCCATGTGGACATAACTGACCGAAAAAGGGCGGAGATGAACCAGAAAACACTTCAGGAACAGCTGGACAGGTCCAGGAGACTCGATTCCATAGGGCAGCTGGCCGGTGGTGTGGCCCATGACCTGAACAACCTTCTGACCCCTGTTATAGGATACTCCGAGCTGCTTCTCGAGGGGATGGATACCGATCCGTCCAGTGAGTCCCTCACACGAATACTGGATGCCGCGGTGAATGCCAGGGGTCTTGTGAGGCAGCTGCTGGCCTTCGGCAGACGGCAGTACATGGAAATAAAGACCATTGACCTTAACCTTGTGGTACTCAGCAGCAGGTTCCTCCTGAAGAGTGCCGTGCGGGAGAACATCGCCCTGGAGCTGCGGACATCCGAGAAGCCCGTGCCCGTTCCGGGGGACAGGGGAAAGCTTGAAGAGGTTCTCATGAACCTTGTATCCAATGCAACCGATGCCATGCCTTCAGGCGGGAAACTGGTGATAGAGGTAGGACTCGCTGAGTCTGGGGAGTGCGCCCTCCTCCGTGTGTCCGACACCGGAAGTGGAATGGATCCCCAGGAACTTTCCCGGATCTTTGAGCCCTTCTACTCCACCAAGGGTGAGCAGGGAACGGGTCTCGGTCTTTCCACCGTTTACGGGATAGTAAAGCAGCACAACGGCGTGGTGAATGTGTCCAGCGAAAAGGGCAGGGGAACCTGCTTCAGCATACTGCTGCCCCTTTCAGGCGAAGAGCCTGAGTCAGCTGAGACGGCAGTTGCCTTGGCTGAAATGAGCTCAGGGTCAACGGTTCTGATAGTGGAGGACAGCGAAGAGGTAAGGGAACTCACTGAAACCGCCCTTCGCCGTATGGGTTACACACCCATTACCGCATCCTCCGGTGACCATGCTATGGAGCTTCTCAGGGAAGGAACGGTGATCCCCGAACTCCTTCTCACCGACGTTATAATGCCTGGAATGCCGGTGGACGAACTGCGCAGGCAGGCCTGCGCCATGATCCCCGGGCTGAGGGTGATCTACATGTCCGGCTATTCCGGTGATACCGTTACAGGAAGGGGAGAAGGGGGAGAGGCGATTCCCTTCCTGGCCAAACCCTTCACAATGGATGAGCTTGCCCGGGTGGTGGCCTCGGCACTCAGTCGGGGCTGACCCCTTCGGCGGGATCCTCTTCCAGCATAAGGGCGTAGTGCAGGGCCTCCACCCTTGTTTCAGGTGATGCGGCTGGATTCCCAAGGAGTTCCCTGAAAACGTTCCCCGCCCGTCTTCTGTCCCCTGTGACCGCCCATGCCATGCCGGCGGCGGCCAGTACCTCGGGGGAGGGATCATCGGCGGCCAGTGCCTCGCGGAGGTGGGCCAGGGCTCCCTCGGTGTCGCCCCTGCGCCAGGCGATCCCCGCAAGCACCATCGCCGGTGTGTTCTTGCATGAATGCGGGGCCAGGAGTTCCAGCGCCTCTTCCGTTCTGTTCTCTTCCAGCAGAAGCACGGTGATGTCCGTTGCCGGCACCGACCAGGCGGGATCCCTATCCATGGCTCTGTACAGAAGTGTAATGCAGGAGTCCCTGCTGGTCTCCCTGAGTTCCGTGGCTTGGGCTACAAGTCTTGCGGCCTCCATTCGAAGCCTGGCGGCTTCTGCGTATTCCGCCGGGAGGGGTATGGTGATAACGGTCCCCGGGGGGGGAGTTCCTCAGGAGGATAACCGGCGGTCAGGGCAAGGACAGGGGCGGATGTGGGGTCGTCAAGAATGGCCCAGGCCAGGAACTCCCAGTAGTCGCCGGGTCTCCATTCGTATGGGCAGTCGGCGGTTTCCCCGCTGGTGCTGATCACATACCTGGAACTCACCGTGGTGGTCCTGGTGCAGGATGAGAAGATCACCGCAACGGTGAACAGCGCCGGAATTCCCTTTATCAACTTTCCTCCCTGGGGCTGTGCATGGCAATATCAGCCTCACGGGCGATAATGTCCACTTCCTGGAAGGATTCCGAAGCAACGGCTCTTCTTCTGAGATCCGCAGCCCCTTCGAATCCCCTGAAATACTGCACCAGATGTCCCCTGAAAATGTGGAAGACCTGGGGCTCGGGTATCTGCTCCATCATCATGGAGAGCTGTTCCATAACCACTGCGTGGAGCTCGCCCCTGGCAGGGGAGGGCTTTCCCCCGGCGATCCCCCTGAATATCCAGGGATTTCCCCAGGCTCCCCTTCCGATGAGGAGGCCGGAGGCTCCGCTTTCGTCCCTCATGCGCAGGGCGGCTTCCACGGATGTGGAGTCGCCGTTGGCTATTACAGGAATGGGGCTGTGTTCCACTATTCGCCCTATACCCCCGATGTCCACCGTTCCGGAAAAAAAGTCGGTCCGGTACCTTCCGTGTACCGCAAGTGCGCAGGCGCCGGCTTCCGCTGCCATTTCACCTATGCTGTTCGGGACCGGCTGGTCCGGAGAAAGGCCCAGACGGATCTTCAGTGTCACCGGGAGGTCGGTGTTTTCCGCTGTAACCCTTATTATCTCCATCAGCCTCGGGATGTCCCCCAGGAGCGCGCTTCCGCTCCCGCTCTTGAGCACACGCTTTACCGGGCAGCCTGCGTTGATGTCTATGAAGCTGAAACCCAGACCGGAAACGAGGCAGGATGACCTGGCGAAGTCCCCGGGTTTAGCACCGAAAAGCTGAACGCCCAGAGGCCTCTCTTCGGGATGAAAGCGGAGCATGCTCTTGGACTTCACGCTTTTTCGTGAGAGACCGGCAGCTGTAACCATTTCGGTCACCAGGCATGTTGCCCCCAGCCTTCTGCAGATCCTTCTGAAGGGTGAGTCGGTAACACCGGCCATGGGAGCCATGGTTACACCGGAGGTATAGAAAGGGATCGAACTCATGTGGTCTCCTGCAGAAGATCAGCGTGGTAGGAGCTTCGCACAAGGGCTCCGCTTGCCACACCGCTGAAGCCCATTTCCAGGGCCCTGTGTTCCCACTCTTCGAACTCCCATGGCTCAAGGAACCTCTTCACAGGGATGTGTTTGGAGGTGGGCTGCAGGTACTGACCTATGGTGAGAAGGCTCACACCGCTCTCCCGGAGATCCTCCAGCGAACTGAGGAGGTCTTTCTCGGTTTCCCCGAGACCCACCATGAGGCCGCTTTTTACAGGGATGTCCGGTGCAATGCCTCGAAAGCGGGAAAGTACGCCGAGGGACTGGCGGTAGGATGCCACGGGTCTGAGCTCCGGGAACAGCCTCTCAACTGTTTCAATGTTGTGGTTGAACACCGCCGGGCGGGAATCAGCCAGTATCTCCAGTGAGCCGGCACTCCCGCTGAAATCCGGCGTGAGGACCTCGACCCTCACACCGGGGATCGCTGCTTTAAGCGCCTTTACCGTCCTGGCGAAATGGGCGGCACCGCCGTCCTCAAGATCATCCCTGGTCACCGAAGTGAGTACCACGTAGCGGAGCTTCATCAGTGAAGCCGCAACGGCCACCCTTTCCGGTTCGCCGGGATCCGGGGGAGGGGGGGAGGCCACATTCTTCTCGATGGCGCAGTAAAGGCAGCTCCTGGTACAGATGTTGCCCAGTATGAGGAAGGTGGCGGTTCCCCTCTGATAGCAGTGACCCCTGTTGGGGCATCCCGCCTGATCGCAGACCGTGTTCAGCCGGTGTTCCCTTATGATCTTCCTTACTTCACCGGCGGATTCCCCGCCGAGGGTGGGCATTTTGAGCCAGTGGGGCTTTCTGTCAGCCTTCAACGATACTCCGCCTTTCAATGATCGCCTCCTCCAGCCCGGGCAGTTCTTCCGAGGGGAATCCCTCCGGAGGATCGGGACCGAGTCGGCAAAACTACTGTGCAGGGCATTGGAGAGATGATCCGCCGTGATCGCCGGCTGGTATTCCCGGATGGTGCCCACGGATCTTTTCAGGATCGACCTCATTTCACCGGCGGCCAGGGGATCCGTCCCCGCCGGCATATAGTCCACCGCCATGGTCTGCTGGTTGGTTAAAAGGATTGAGCCGTGCTCCATGAAAACTCCACGGATCCTGGCCTGGGCGCTTCCCACCATTTCCTTCCGTCGGGGGTCATGATCTCGAACCGGCCATGGGATGTAAAACAGGGGTTGAAACCCCTGCCTGCCCTTGAAAGTTCCCTCTCCCTGGAGTTCATTTCTCCTGGAACGCCAACTGCCCTCAGAGCGGAGACCAGTATGGAGGCAACCCTACCCAGGCTTTCCGAAATGCCGCCTCTGACAAGGGGGTGGTCAACTGAGGCGGTGAGGCAGTAGGTGAGCTCATCGCCGTGCCAGACCGCCCTGCCTCCGGTGGGGCGCCTCACGATGTGGTAGCCGTCGGCAAGGATCCTGGCCATGTCCGCTTCTTTCTCCGGTTTCTGGAACCTTCCGATGGAGAGGCAGTGTGGTTGCCATGTATAGGTCCTGAAGATGGCCGAGGCCTTTCCGGTCTCGATCATCTTTGCCGAACAGATGTCCGCTGCCATATTGTAGAAGCCGTCATTGGACGAATCACGGATGGCCAGGGTTTTCATTATCTTTTCCTTTCACAGCTCCGGGGTAATATAATTGCTCCTTCGGAACCTTGAGGCCGTTTTCAGTGTATAGGGGTTGTTATGAAAACTTATTGATCCTTCCAATGCTCCTGGCGGTGGCGGCGTCCGCAGGTGTTTACAGAGATGCCGGCCTTGGACTCTATCCATTCCTTAAAATGGATGCCGGTGCCCGTTCGGCTGCCCTGGGCGGAACCGGAGCGGTTAACGGCGGACCCCTTTCCATCTTCTCCAACCCGGCCCTCGTGGCAGGGGAGGGCACATCCCTTTCCGCCGGCCACGATCAGTGGTATGGCTCCACCACACAGAATTTCCTGGCGGCGGTGGGGCATCTTGGCGGTGTTTTCACCGGTTCTCTGGGTTTCAGGTCCCTGACCACCACCGGCCTCGAGTACAGGGATTCCCCTCATCAGAGCCCACCGACACATTCAACGCCTACGATTTCTCATTCAACGGAGCCCTGGCGGCGGAAACCGGCAGCTTCCGCACCGGCATCGGTTTCAAGGTTATCCACGAAAGATCTGGCTGGAAACATCCAACGGCTGGGCGGTGGACCTGGGCTTCGCCTATAACCCTTCGCCCGGTCTTCTTTTCACCGGAGCTTATCTCCATTCAGGTCCAGGTGTAAAAATGGACGAAGAGGAGTTCCGCTTCCCCCGGACATGGGTCTTCGCCTCCCGCTGGGACTTTCCCCTTCCCCAGGGCTCGGCCTCGCTTTCCGGACAGGTCATGAGACCCCTGGACAACCGCACCAGGGCGGGCTTCGGTCTTGAGTACCGTGTGGTGGAGTGGGCCGCCCTCAGGGGTGGATGGAAGGTCAATCACGACGCCTCGGATCTCACCGCCGGGGCAGGTCTTTCAGCATCATGCTGGACGCTGGACTACGCCTTCGTACCCACAGGCTATGCCCTTGGAAATGCACACAGGTTCACTCTTTCCAGATCATTCTGATACATGAGGATACTTCTGGTCAACGACGACGGCTTCGATGAACCCGGCCTTACGGCCCTGGAACGGGTCCTCAGCCATCATGACCTGGTAACCGTGGCTCCGAAACACCATCACAGCGGTTCTGGAATGTCACTGAACCTCTATTCCCCCCTTTCCGTGAAGGATCACGGCAACAACCGCTTTTCCGTGGATGGCACACCGGTGGACTGCGTGAAACTGGCCCTGGGCGAGCTGATGGGGGGGCATCCTCCGGACCTTGTGGTCTCAGGGATCAATCCCGGGGCGAACGTGGCCAATAACACATGGTACTCAGGAACAGTCGCCGCTGCCACCGAAGCGGCATTCTGGCTTATTCCCGCCATGGCAGTAAGTCAGGAATACACCCACACCCCGGATTTCTCCCAGGCCTGTGAAGCAACCCTGAGGATGGTAGACCATGGCCCCTGTTCAATGATAGAACCGGGAACCCTTCTGAACGTTAATGTTCCGGCGGCTCTCACCGGGGGCTACAGGATGACCCGGACCGGCACCTTCGCCTCGGAGATCCCTTTCAAAAGGGACCACAGCGGTTTAGTGTTCCATTATGGACCCTATGAGATGCAGCGAGTAAGGGAGGGCCGCGGAACCGATGTTCACGCACTGCTGGAGGGTCACATCAGCATAACGCCCATGTCCACCGCAAGACATGCCCCGGGCGGGTTCCCGGAGATAAGCCAGTGGTGCTCCAGGCAGTCCTGATATTACTGGGGCTCGCCGCCTATCCTGATGCGGTGCACCTCGATTACAGGGCCTCGGTTTCCTTCAATGATGACGGCTCGATAACCGAAAGCACCAGCACCAGGGTGATCCCCCTTAATGGAAGGGGGGTTCGCCGGTACTCCTCCATGACACTCTCACACAGGAGCGGTATCGAGGAGATCGAGATACTCCAGGCATCGGTAGGACACTGGAGGGGAGGCCGGGGCAGTTCCCGGGGAACCTTTTCCACAGGCCCCCACAGCATTCTCACCGCCACCGGAAGAATGGAGTCATCACTGAGGGAAACGGTGATAACCATGCCCGGGGTAGAGGTGGGAGACACCGTAATGCTCCACATCGAGAGAACAATAAGCGACCTTCCCCTTTCAAGGGTTTACAGTTATTCCTTTTCCCCGGTCATGGATGACAGCGTGGCACATTCATCATTCAGAATAGAGAACCCCGCAGGTGTAAGGCTCTACTCCAGCCAGCCCGGGGAGCATTTTGTCTTCACCGGGGTATCCCCGCTTCCCTCGCATCCCCTGGCAGCGGTGAAGACAAGCTGGATATCCATAGCCACCGGCTCCCCCGAAACCCTGTCCAGCGAAGCTTCGGTTCACATTGATATTCCCTGGCACGGAGAGTGTGAAGAGCTTGAACGGGTGATCCAGTCTGTGGGCACCGACCCCGGCGAGCTGCGCTCCTGGATGGCGGAGAACATAAGCTACATTGGCACCGATTCCGGCGTCTGGCCCGGCTGGTCTCCCCGTTCCCCGGAGGAAACCATGGAAGACCACGCCGGTGTCTGCAGGGACAGGGCCATACTGCTCACCTGGCTTCTCAGGAAGGCGGGTTATCAGGCATATCCGGCACTCGTTTCCACCAGGGGAGAAACACCCTCCCTGGTGGATGCCAGGACATTCGATCACATGATAACCGTTTACAGGGAGGGACCCGACTCACTGTGGAGGCTGCTGGATCCCACGCCCAGGGGGATTCCGGAAAAGGCAGGGTTCAGCTTCGGCCTGAGGGGCTGCACCTATCTGCCCCTGGTGCCATGGGGCAGCACTCTGCTTCAGGTTCCATGGGAGGGATGGAACGATACGCTCCGGATGGACATTAACGGAACCCTCTCCCTTGAAACCGGAATGATCGAGGGATCCCTTACCGCGGAAAGCAGCGGTGTTCCACTGGAACTCATTACCACCCTTTACACAGGCTCTTCCTCCTCGACGGTGAAGGAAATGGCCAGGAGGTTCTTTGGCGCAGTTTCATGTTCCTCCGTGTCATTTGAGGACGATGTTCTGACCATGGAGGGAAGCTGGCGGGCAAGGATTCTGGAGAATCGCCTTCTTCTTCCGGGGCTCAGGGAGGTCTCCCTTGCCGGAACAAGGGCCGCGTCCATGCTGCTCCCCGCCCCGCCGGACTCCGTGTTCATCGACGCCACCACAGTGGAGATCCTTACCATGGAGATAACCCTTCCCATGGAAAACGTCTTTCTGCCGGAACCGGTTGAAGTGCCGGGATACTCCTGTTCACTGGGCATTGACCGGGGCATTGTCACACTCAGGGAAACCGCATCGGTGACCAACGGCTCCGGTGACCTCACAGAAAGGCTCCTCCTCAGGGCCGGTTCAGGCCAGAGAACGGTGCTGCTCCCGTGAACGCGGTGACACTTCTTATGGCGGTGATCCTCTCGGGAACACCATCCGCTACACCTCCGTCAGCGTGGACATAAGCTGGGACGGCACAGCCAAGGAAACCGAGGTTTCATACCGGGCGGTTTCCGGCGACGACGGAAGGTTCCTCAGGGTTACCAGGGATTTCGATCCGGAGTACATGGAGGTGGAGCTCATCGGTGCGGAATACGGCTTCCACGGTGCCTCCGGGATGTTCCCGAATGGGCGGTGGATACACTGACCGGCGCCGAGGGCTGGCCCAGGGCCCTTGTGGTGGCCTTTCCCGGCCTTAGGCCCGGTATGGACCTCCGGTGGACCTTCCTTGTCCGGGAACAGGGGGAGATGTCGTCTCAGGGGCTTTTCTACACCTATTTAGCGGGGGAGGAACCGGACACCATAATCGTCACCACCGACGATCCACGGGGACTCAACGCATACGCCAGGGGCTTCACCGAAGTGGCCCGCCGGGGAAGGAGGGTTTTCCGTTCCGAGAATGAACCCTTCAAGGAGCTATGGCTCTCCACAGCCGCCGACTGGGGTGAGGTGGAAACTATCCTGCTGGGCTCATCCCGCCGTTCCGGCATGGAGACACCCCCGGACCTGAGGGAGGCATCCATCGAGGCCGGCGCCGCCGGTGCCCTTCCAAACATGAGGATATCCCGGGGACGAGTCCTCATAACCGAGTCCCTGCAGCTTCTTGCCTTTCCCGGGGGTGACGCGGGTTTCAGGGTGAGGTCACTTCAGGAGATACTTGACACCAGAAGGGCGACCCCGGTGGAGGCGGCAACATTGCTCTCCGCCATGTGCAGGGTGATGGGGATAGACGCTCCGGTGGTCCCCGCAACGGACATATTCCCGCCAATACCCTCTCCTCTTGGCTTTTTCAGGGCTTTCATACTGGCGGAAGGATCCCTCGAGGAACCCTCGGAATACCTTTCACCCGTGGGATGGGTGGACGCACCGGACACCCTGTGGCTGCTGCTTCCCGGGGGCACCCTGGCGGAAATGCCTCCGGAACCCCGGGCGGACAGCTGCACGGAGGTATGGGCGATCTCACCTGGGGAGGGAACCTTCACCCTATCCCTGACAACAGGGGGAGGCTTTGACAGGGAGCTTAGAAGGAAACTTGCCGGGCTGAGCCCTGAAGAAAGCCTTCTCAGGGTATCGGAATGGTTCAGGTCCTCGGAGATCCACATGTACCCCTGTTCACTTCTTACATCGGATTTCTTTGACCTTGTGAAACCTGCGGAGCTCACCGTGCTGGGGATCATGCCGGAACAGCACCCCCCCTGGATGGATAAGGCACCGGCCCTGAACTGGAACAGGGAAGGAGCGGTGAACAGGAGCTATCCCGGACTGGAGTTCCAGGGGGGGACTGTCTGGCGTTGAGAAAACACACACTTGTTTTCATCCTCTTCCTTCTGGGGGGAGTATCCCTTAGAGCTGTGGCGCTCAGGCAGCTTGACTGGTTCTTCGGGGATACCCTTCATGTTGATGAGATAACTTATTCCCGGGGGGATTCACCCCCATTCGAAAGGCCTCCGGGAATCTATTTCCTGGCATCCCTTTCCCGGGAACCGGACAGTCTGAGAATGGTTTTCAGCCTCATATCACTCATTCCGGCCATCGCCTTCTTCCTGCTCAGGGAGCGTGGAATGAAGAACTCCATTGTGGCAGGTGTCCTGGCAATTGAGCCCACACTTGCCTTCTCCGGTCTCCAGGTCCTGCCATCGGCTCCTGCGGCTGCCCTTATCTCCATTGCCATTTGCCGCCCATTCCGAAAGGACGCTCTGGCAGGATGGATCATCGGAACCGCGGCCCTCTTCCGTGGGGAACTCCTGCTGTTCCTTCCCCTTTCACTGCCCCTTCTCAGATCCTTCAGGAAGTGGGTCCCTGTTGCAGCCGGATTCACAGGTGCGGTCCTTCCCCTCATGGTTCTCAACCTCTGTTCCGGGGGGACCTTCTCCACCGGGGAGAACGGCCCCCTCAATCTCTGGCTGGGGACTTCCTGGGAGCTTCTCGGGACACCACCCGGGCTGGAGTACGAGGAACTCGTCCGGGGAGATGACTTCACCGGAAGGGCCCTGGGGGCAATAGGTGATTCGCCGGTTGAATGGCTTGGGATGGGGCTGCTGAAATCCGCCGCTTTCCTGTCGGTCCGGCCGGAGACT
>LQAJ01000039.1_pt1 | contig 126114 bp, 156 predicted proteins | sample 1535811 | NCBI WGS metagenome assembly LQAJ01 (sample SAMN04331587, study PRJNA305678) | bioreactor metagenome | isolation source: bioreactor_6 inoculated with Wadden Sea sediment 2nd replicate of a... | place: Germany: Wadden Sea, Janssand Flat | reverse complement strand
CCGCATGGTGGGGGCCACCAGATGGGCCATATCTATATCGGAGCCATCGGCCTGATCACCACCTATTTTTTTCACGGCCTGGAAAATGCGAAAATTTGGTGAAAAACTGCACCAACTGCGGGGCGTGCAAGGCGGTGTGCGCCGGCGGTATTGACTTGCCCCACCTGATCAAACAGATCCATGCCCGGATCCAGGATGAAACCGGGCATCCCTTGCAAAGCCAGATGTTGGCGAAAATGCTTAAAAACCGCACCCTGTTTCACCGGCTCCTGCGGACCGCCTACCTGGCCCAGCAGCCGGTCCTGGACCGGTCGGATCCGGCAAAAACCGCCACCGGCAGCGGGTCCGGCCGGCCGTCAGAGACCGGTTTTCTGCGTCACCTGCCCATGATCTTTTCGTCGGACCACAATTTCCGACGTCTGCCCGCCATTGCCAGAGTCCCGTTCCGGGACCGGTTTGCGGCTCTGAACCAGCCGGTCAAAACCCCCCGGTTCACCATTGCCCTGTTTTCCGGATGTGTCCAGGATTTTGTGTATCCGCAACACCTGGAAGCCGCCATGAAAGGATTTGCCCGCAGCCGGATCAACGTGGTGTTTCCCATGAATCAGTCCTGCTGCGGTCTGCCGGCCGTGAGCATGGGGGAAACATCAGCCGCCAGGGAAGTGGCCCTCCAGAACCTGGATGCCATGGCCGTGAACGGCGGGGATTACGACGGGGTGGATCATATCGTCACCCTGTGCGCATCCTGCGCCTCCCACCTGGCCCACGGGGTGCCGAAACTGGTCAAAGACTATGCCCCTGAAAAAGCGGCGGCCTTTGCAAAAAAGTGGTGCCGTTTTCCGTGTTCATGAACGATATAGTGGGCATCGACCAGATCCCCGGCCCTGGCCGAAAAACCGCATTTCATTCCCCCTGTCATCTGTGCAGGGGTATGGATATACACCAGGCACCCCGGGAGCTCATTGACAAATCCGGGAACCGGTATATCCCGACGGAAGAGGAAGAAACCTGCTGCGGGTTTGGCGGCAGTTTTTCCACCGCCTTCCCGGCGGTGTCCCGGGAAATCCTGATCCGGAAACTGGATGACGTGACCGCATCGGGCGCCGATCTGCTGGTGACCGAATGCCCGGGATGCGTGCTCCAGCTCAAAGGCGGGGCCGCTCAACAGGGCCGGGACATCTCCGTATGCCACATCGCTGAACTGCTGCTTCCCTGACCAGGAAATGCAAAAGTCATGTCTGTCGGCTGTACGTCAGAAGATCGGGAACGACATCGGTCCAGCCCAAAGGCATGATATGCGCACCCTGGACCATGGATTGAACCTGTGCAAGAAAGCGGCCGGCCATTTCAGCGGCTTTTTTCTTCCGGTCCTCTTTGGCCACGGAACCGATCTCTTCGATCCAGGCTTCCGGAACATGGATGCCGGATACGTTTTTGTTCATGAACTGTCCCATTTGGGGTGATTTCAGGATGACGATGCCCACCTGTACGGGGATGTTGAATGTCTGTGCTTTTTCCATGAACCGTTCGAACAGTTTCACGTCATAAACTGCCTGGGTCTGGAAAAACTGGGCACCGGCATCGATTTTTTTTTCATTTTCATCAGTTGAAGCTCAATGGGGTCAAAATTGGGATTCACCACGGCGCCCAGGGCCATGTCAATCCCGTGCTCCAGCTTGTTGCCGGAGATGTCGAATCCTTTAGACAGCCCCCTTGCCATGCGGATCAGCTGTACTGAATCCAGATCAAAAACCGGCTTGGCTTCCTTGTGGTCCCCGAGCTGGATGTGGTCGCCGGTGAGCAGCAGAACGTTGTCGATTCCCAGGGAGTATGCAGTGAGAAGATCCGACTGAAGCGCCAGCCGGTTTCGGTCCCGGCAGGTGAGTTGATAAACCGGTTCGATACCGGCGGTTTTGAGCCGGACACTGGCAGCCAGGGATCCCAGCCGCATGACCGCGGACTGGTTGTCGGTGACGTTGACGGCATGGACGTGCTGCTGGAGATGGAGGGCTTCGATGGCACAGCCCGGTTCAATACTTTTATCCCGATTAATCGCTCCCTTGATGGGACCGACTTCGCCGGTAATGACAAATTCCCCTTTGTCAAACAGGGTGGTCAGTTTCATGGTTGTTGTTTCCTTTTTATCGTCTGTTCCTGGTCCTGATGGGTTAAGATGAAAAAACCGGTCAGTTTGTTATACTTTTTCATGTGTCGTTGCTGTCCCCCGGGATAACTGTCTCTGGACAGCCCCGTGGCCGTCAATCCTGGTTACTGACGGTGACCGATTCGCCGGATGAACAGAAGGTCGCTTCAGTGGGACTGACTTTGAGGGTCCTCGGCCGGCTCCATTTGGAATTGTTCTTGGGCGGTTGATAGGGTTCCAAAAGTGCCATACGGTCCATTTTTTTCAGCCGTTCATAAATGAGTATCCAGCCGCAGGGACGGTTCGGATCCACTTCACAGCGCCCGTTTTCAGCTCCGCCGCAGGGCCCGTTGAGCAGCTGCTTGGCACACAACGTCATGGGACAGAGACCGCCGGTGAATTCAATGACGCATTCCCCGCAAAGAGAACAGAATTCTTCAATGTCTGTATCGGATACGGTTTCACCGCCAAAAATGGTATCACAGCCCGGATGGACCATGGCACCGTTTGTGGCGTCGACCACGGTATGAACCCCCTGGCCGCATCCCAGGACCAAAAACGAATCCGCCTGCCTGACCTGTCCGGCGTAATCCTCTTGCAGCACTTTTCTGGTATGGGACAGTTTGCACAGGGACATGCCCTGGGGGCCGGGGACGGTATATCCCACCACATTGATGCCCCGTCCGGCCAGGCGTTCCGCCATGCGCCGGGTTTCATCTTCACCGCCGGAATGGCATTTCCAGGCGCAGTTGTTGCATCCGACCACAAATACGCTTTCATCAGGGCGGATATGGCTGATTATCTCTTTAATCGGTTTCTGAATCGTGGCATGCAAGGCACTTCTCCTTAAATGATTGAAAAAACGCTGTCGTTAAGGACTTATGGATCCCTTTTTACGGGGCGCCATGGAAACCCATGGCACCGTCAACTATTGCACTTCCAAACGAACAGAATCATGGCAAAAACAATGCCAACCAAGTCAATCCGCCCGTCCTTTTATGATATTTTTATGAAATTTCTTTAAAATCAAAATATTTAGAAAAAATAACCCAACGGATACGATAAAATCGTCTGTGGAGATGCAAAATAAGACGTGTTCGGTAACGTTATTTATAACGTTACCGAACAGTCTTATTTAATAGTGCAAAAGTCTTTCTGTAAAATATATCTCCACACAACAATCCTGTGGTACACATTTTTCAATAACGTTATTCCTGCATTCGTTATCTCATTGACGGGAGGATATCCGTCCTGAAGTTTGGCCGAGGCTGTATCGGCACGGCAACGGATCGGATCAATCTGTCACCGCGGTCTGTCTGATGATGCGGGTTTTTGATTGCTATCGGAAACGGCCCAGCTGGCCGCATCCGGCGGACACGGACCGGCCTTTGCTCCAGCGGCGGATCACAAACACCTCTTTTTCTACCAGATGCTGGGAAAACCGGTTCATCGCTTCGTCGGAAGGGCTTTCAAAGCCAATACCCGGGACCGGATTGCAGGGGATCAGATTGAGGCGGACCGGCAGGGGATGAATGAATGCCGCCAGTTGATCAGCATGAACCGGCGAGTCATTCACTCCTTTAATGAGAATGTATTCAAACAGAAACGTGCCTTTGTAAGGTAGGGGAAACTGTGTCAGCGCGGCTTTGAGGGTATCCAGGGGCCAGGCACGGTTCACCGGCATCAGCCGGAACCGGGTCCCGTTGTCCGGGGCGTGATGGAGACGGCCAGACGGATCCCCGGCAGGTTCTGTTCAGCCAGCTGTTCAATGCCCGGTACCAGGCCAGCCGTGGAGATGGTAATGTGCCTCAGGGCAATGTCAAATCCCTGCTGTACATTCATGATCCGGACAGCGGCCATGACGGCATCAAAATTGTCAAATGGCTCTCCCATGCCCATGAACACAATGTTTTTCACCGGTTTTTTCAGTGTATGCCGGGCATTGAACAACTGGCCTGTGATTTCGTGCACATCCAGGTGCCGCTTCAATCCCATGCGCCCGGTTTCACAGAACGTACAACCCATGCGGCATCCCACCTGGGTGGACATGCACAGGGTGTTGTAACGGTTCATGGGGACGATGACCGATTCGATCTTTTGACCGTCGGAAAGCCGGGTGATGAACTTGGTCAGATCTCCTTCCTGAAATGTGTCCACCACCTGCCCGGGTTTCACTGAAACCGTTTTCTCAAGGGAGCGTGCCAGGGCCGGGGATGCCGCAAATTCAGGGGCCGATCCAAAGCCCGAGTTTCCTTTTTCAAAAATTTCCCGATACAGGGCCCGGGCATGAAACCACCCTTTGCCGTATCCGGTTTCAAGTTTGCGGGTAAGTTCTTCAAGGGTGATTGAAAGCAGGTTCATAGTGCCGGGTATCGGGTTTCTGGTTTCTGGGTACCGGAAAATTTATCGCAGCGGGGACTGACTGTCAAGTCGAACCTCTTTTCGTCCGGTACATAGGGGTCCTTTACACCCCATAAAAGCCCCAGTTCGAACCGTTTGACGAATTGACGAATTTAATTATATATGAATGTGACTTTTGGGATTTCTATCCTTTTCACTTCAATCACAAGGAGAATATCATGAAACGGCCGGCAACCTGATCGTTCATCCGTTCATGACCGGCAATTATTTTGATGCCAGAGACAAGGACGGACGTCATTTTGTCCGGGACATGTGTGCAAATTGGTGGGGAAAATCAGCAAAAAGGATATCCGGTCCCAGTACCAATGATCCCGGCAGATTGACGTTTGAATCTGTTGATTTTCAGGTGCGGCCGGAGACCTTTGGCCGCACCTGAAAATCCGTTGCCCGGCTCCGATGGCTGGTTCAGCCACCCGTTTCAATCGCCAAGTCAATCAGGCACAAACAGGTTGATAGGCTCGATATACACCGGGTCCTGTTCATCCAGGACCTGAATCAGGCCTTGGTGAATCCGCTGTTTCAACTCCCTGAAAATACCCCGTTTTTTGTCAAATGCCGCTGCAAAGGCCAGGGCTTCGGTCATGAGATGATCCTGGTCATCACAGGCCTTGACGATCACCCCTTCTGCTTCAAGCGCTTCGGCCGTCATCCGCTGTCCTGACAGAATCATCCGGTTGAACATCGGTTCCGGCACCGCCTTGCGCACAAACGCCACCATGCCGGGCAGAAATGGAATCCCCACATCCACTTCAGGAAAGCAGAAAAAACCCTTGTCCTTTTTCATGAATCTGAAATCACAGGCACAGGAAATAATCGCGCCGTTGCCGAACGCATGGCCGTTGACAGCCGCGATCACCGGCACAGGAAACAGCAGCAGGCGCTTAAAGATCCGGTTCATGTCATACATGAACGCCTTGATCGTGTCCCGGTCCTTTTCCTGGATCTTTCTGCCGATCCACTCCACATCAATGCCCTGGGAAAAATTTTTTTCATCGGTCGAGGTCAGAACCACGGCCCGGACATCGGTATCATCCTCGATCTGATCCAAACAGGCGTTCATCTCTTCAGAAAATACCCGGTTCATCCGGTTGGGTCCGTTACACATTGTCAACACAGAGACTCGGTTGTCTTTTTTCCATGTCACCACCGGCATAGGGTCTCGCTCCTTGTGTGGTTAAAATTACATTCACCGGGCGCACCATGCGACCGATGATTCTATTTATACGGTGTGCGCCCTGACATCAAGATCTTTTCATGAATCCGTTTTCCACTTCCCTGAAAAACGCCCCGTTCCCGCATTCTCCCGGTTGACCTCCTCCCAGTTCCGGAAAGATGCATACGCGTTCGGATCGACGGAGTAATCCCAGGAACCGTCCCTATTAACGACCCGTCCCCCGAACCCGGTCCTTGAACCGGTACAGCCCGAAAAAAAAGATGATCAGGGAAACAGGCTGGAGAGACGGCCCATAGTTTTCCCGGCGGAGACCGAATTCAAGACCCTGGGAGATATTTATGCGGCACAGAGAGTAACAATTAGAACTTGACAATTAAATACCACAAGGTGATATTTAATTTTTTACTCTTTGATGGGGGAACCATGAACCAACCGCTTCATTTTGATACCCGTGCCATTCATGAAGGGATCAAAAACCATGACTGGGAAGGGGCCACCCTGCCGCCCATTTTCCAGACCGCGGCCCATTTTCATAGCACTGCCGCCGATCTGGGCCGAACCTTTTCCGGAGAGCGGCCCGACCATATTTACATGCGCCTGACCAATCCCACCAACCGGTTCCTGGAAGAACGGCTGGCCTCCCTGGAATCGGGCAGGGCCGCCGTGGTCACGGCGTCCGGCATGGCGGCCATCAGCAACGCCTGCATGACGCTTTTGCGGGCCGGCGATGAATTTTTGGCATCCTCCTCTTTGTTCATGTCCACCTATGCCCTGTTCACAAATATCTTCAAAAAATACGGCATCACTGTGCGCCTTGCTGATCCGCTGAATCTGAATAACATTGCCGCACAGATAACGGACAAGACCCGGTTCATCTATATGGAAACCATCACCAACCCGGGAATGGAAATCCCGGATCTCAAACAGATCGCGAATCTGGCCCATGAAAACCATATTCCCCTGATGGTGGACAACACCCTGGCCTCTCCCTGGCTGTGCCGTCCCATCGAGCTGGGGGCCGATATCGTGGTGCACTCCACCACCAAGTACTTTTCAGGCCATGGGGCAGCGTTGGGGGGCGTGGTGGTGGATGCCGGGCACTTTGACTGGGACACGGACCGATTTTCCGATTTTGCCCCGTTTGTGAAACAGAAGGGCCGCTTGGCGTTCATCCACCGCCTGTTCAAAGAACATCATGTCAATTTCGGCACCACGGCGGCCCCGTTTCATTCGTTTCTGACGGTGCTGGGTTTGTCCACCATGGGGGTGCGCATGGAACGGCACATGACCAACGCCGTTCAAGCGGCAACGTTTTTAAGGGAACACCCCAAAGTGACCTGGGTCAACTTTGTAGGATTTTCCGACCATCCCTGCCATGAGATGGCCAAAAAACAGTTTGCCGGCAAAGGATTCGGCACCATGCTAACCTTTGGCCTGGCAGACCAGGATGCCTGTTTCCGGCTGGTGGACCACCTGTCCCTGATCCTGAACCTGGCCAACCTGGGCGACTGCAAGACGTTGATCATCCACCCTTATTCCTCCCAGTATGTGTCGTTTCCCCAGGAACTGAAAGACCGGCTGGCCGATCCCTGCCTGCTGCGGTTTTCCGTGGGCATCGAGCATATCGATGACATCTGCGGGGACCTGTCAGCAGCCCTTGAAACGGTGTGACCGTGAGTGAGTATATCGATCACGATCTAAACGGAACCACGGTGGGACCGGTGGAAAAACAGTTTTTCACCTTTGCCGGCAAACTGACCCTTTCCTTTTGGAAAGCGGAGCTGAAATCCATCCGGTCACCCTGGCCTATGAAACCTGCGGCACCTTGAACCAGGACCGGACCAACGCCGTGCTGATCCTCCATGCCCTGTCCGGGGATTCCCATGTGGCCGGCTACTACACCCCGGAGGACCCCAAACCCGGATGGTGGGACATCATGGTGGGACCGGGCAAAGGCATTGACACGGACAGATATTTTGTGATCTGTTCCAATATCTTAGGGTCCTGCATGGGCTCCACCGGACCGGCTTCCGTCAATCCGGAAACCGGCATCCCCTATGGCACGGATTTCCCCCTGATCACCATCGGGGATATGGTCCGGGCCCAGAAAGCCCTGGTGGAGCATCTGGGCATCAAAAAGCTGCTGTCCGTGGTGGGCGGATCAGTGGGCGGCATGCAGGTGCTGGAATGGTGCGTGCGGTATCCGGACAGTGTGGCATCGGCCGTTGCCCTGGCCACCACCTGCCGCCATTCCGCTCTGGCCATCGCGTTCAATGAAGTGGCCAGACAGTCCATCATGGCTGATCCCAACTGGTGCAACGGACATTATTACGAGGGACCCAAACCCGGCATGGGACTGGCCATCGCCCGAATGATCGGGCATATCACCTATCTGTCCGATGAATCCATGCGACTGAAGTTCGGACGAAGGCTCCAGAACAAAAGTGCACTGAGTTTCGAATTCGGGGCTGAATTCCAGGTGGAATCCTATCTCCAGTATCAGGGCAGAAAATTCATTGAGCGGTTTGATGCCAATTCGTTTCTCTACATCACCAAAGCGGCAGATTATTTCGACCTGGCCCGGGAACACGGCAAAGGCTCCCTGGTCGAGGCGTTTTCAAAATGCCTGGCCCGGTTTCTGGTGGTTTCCTACACCTCGGACTGGCTGTATCCCACCTATCAGTCCAAAGAAATGGTCACGGCCATGAAGAAAAACAACCTGGACGTCAGCTTTTGTGAAATTGAGGCCCAGTGGGGCCATGACGCTTTTTTACTACCCAATGAAAAACTGGACCACCTGATGACGGGGTTTCTAAGGAGGGTTTCCCATGAATCCGCTCCGGTATGATTTACGGATCATCGCCTCCTGGATCACGCCGGGCGCTAAAGTCTTAGAACTCGGCTGCGGAGAGGGGGATCTGCTGCTGTGGCTCAGGCAGAACCGTCAGGTGACGGAACGGGGCATTGAAATCAAGGAATCCAAGGTGGTCAAATGCATTGAAAAAGGCATTTCCGTGCTCCAGGGGGATATCAACAGGGAGATCATGGATTATCCGGACCAGGCATTTGACTTTGCCATCTGCTCCCAGACACTGCAGCAGGTGTATGACCCGGTATTCCTGATCCAGTCCATGCTGAGGGTCGCGGGCCGCTGCGTGGTGAGTTTTCCCAATTTCGGGCATTATAAAACCCGGGTCCAGCTGATGTTCACCGGGTGCGCCCCGGTCACAAAAGAACTGCCCTATGAATGGTATGACACCCCCAACATCCGGGTCTTAAGCCTCAGGGATTTTAGGAATTTTACCCGTCAGGCCGGGTTCCGGATTCTGAAAAAAGCGGCCATCAACACGAAAAATCATCAGATGGAAGGAAAAATCATCACATTTTTACCCAATCTGCTGGCTACTTATGGTATCTTTTTGATCGGGCATCAATGATGCTGCCGGACATATTCGAATAAACAAGTTTCATATTCTTTTGAAAAGGAGACCGCCATGGCATTTCAAGACATTCTGATGACACCCCCGGCCGATCACGTGGGAACCATCACGCTGAACCGCCCCGAACAGATGAACACTTTCAGCACCAACATGGCAACCGAATTGAATCAGGCACTTTTGGATCTGGATGCGGACTCCGGGGTGCGGGTGATCCTTCTAAAGGGGGCCGGCAAGGCGTTCTGCGCCGGTATTGATGTCAATGAACTGGCCGGAAAAACCCCCATGGAATACCAGGCGTGGATCGAGACCATGGAGCACCCCCTGGTCACAATCTCAACGCTTAACAAACCGGTGATCGCCCAGGTACACGGGGTGGCGGTCGCCAACGGCATGGGCCTGGCCGCCGCCGCTGACCTGGTCATGGCTGCGGACAACGTGCGCATGGGCCTGACCGCCATCAATGTGGGACTCAACTGTGTGGGTCCTGTCATCCCGGTGTCCCGGTGCGTGGGCCGGAAAAGAGCCCTGGAACTTCTGCTCTACGGCAACCTGATCAAGGCCCCGGAAGCCCTGTCTTTGGGACTGGTGAACAAACTGGCTCCCAGGGAGGAACTAGACGAACAGGCCTTGGGCTGGGCGGTCGAGCTGGCCAAGAAAAGCCCGGTGGCAGTCCGTATCGCCAAACTGCGTTCTACCGATCCGAAGACCTCCACTACGAGGCCCGGTTCGCCTATATGAACGAGGCGTTCGCCCGGCTGTGCTCCACAGAGGATGCCAAGGAAGGGGTGAGCGCATTTTTTGAAAAGCGCCCCCCCCAGTGGCAGGAAAAATGAGGAGGGAACATGACTCAGACCAAAGAGTGGCATCCCGGAACTCTGCTGGAGCTGTCCGGGTATTACTGGAAACCTGCACCCTTCACGCAGCCGTGAAACTGGATATCTTTACGCTCATCGGAAAAGACATCCTGACCGCCCCGGAGATGGTCCGGAAAACCGGGTGGGATTCCCGGGGCCTTTCCATGCTTCTGGATGCCTTGGCCGCCATGGCGCTTTTGAACAAAACACCGGCCGGCTATGCCAACACGCAGGCAGCAGCCGACTTTCTGTCAAAAGATTCCGACCGGTACATCGGGTACATGATCCAGCATCACCACCACCTGGCCGACTCATGGATCCGCATGGACGAGGCGGTCACCCGGAGCGGGCCCATCCGGGATCGGTCGTCGGTTTCTTCGGAAGAATGGCGGGAAGCGTTTTTAATGGGTATGTTCAACAATGCCATGGCCATGGCGTCGGATGTGGCGCGGTCCGTGGATCTGTCCGGGTGTACCCGGCTGCTGGATATGGGCGGCGGGCCCGGCACCTATGCCATCCATTTCTGCAAAGCCAACCCGCACCTGACCGCTGTGGTGTTCGACCTTTCCACCACCCGGCCGTTTGCAGAAAAAACCATCGAACGGTTCGGCCTGTCAGACCGAATCCGGTTTGTCGCCGGCGACTACACCACCGATGACATCCCATTGAAACAGGACTTCGATGCCGCCTGGCTATCCCATATCCTCCACGGCGAAGGACCGAACCTGGCCGAAGGCATCGTGGCCCATGCTGCTGAAAAACTGGTTCCCGGCGGGCAGCTGCTCATCCATGATTTTATCCTGGGAGACACCCGGGACCGGCCCGAGTTTGCGGCCTTGTTTTCTTTGAACATGCTTCTGGGCACTGAATCCGGGCAGTCCTACAGTGAATCGGAAATCCGGAAGATGATGACGGATGCCGGGCTGACAGATATCACGCTTCAGGATTTCACCGGTCCCACCCAATCCAGGATTCTTAAGGGAATAAGGCCGCAAGATCCTGGAAACGAATCGTAAACTCACAGCCCTGAATACACCACCACCCGGTTGCGGCCGGCCTGTTTGGCCTGATACATGGCATCATCCGCCGTTTTGACGATCCGGTCTGCCATGGCAGCCGTGGGTTTGTCGGCCATATCCAGAGTGGAAACCCCGAAGCTGGCGGTCACATGAAACGCGGATTGATCCGGTAGCAAGAACGGATGGACTTCGATGGCGACCCGCAATTTTCCGCCGTCACCCGGGCGGTTTCCTTTTGTGTTTCCGGTAGAAGCGCCACAAACTCTTCGCCGCCGTATCGGGCCACAATATCGACACTTCGGGTGATGGACTTCAAGATGCCGCCAATGGCTCTGAGTACCTCATCTCCGGCCTGGTGGCCGTGCCTATCGTTGACGGATTTGAAATGATCGATATCCATGAGAAAAAGGCTCACCGGATGGTCGTACCGCTTGGCCCGCTCAATCTCCTCTTCCAGCCTGGCATGAAATACCGACGATTATACAGCTGTGTCAGTTCATCGGTGTTGGATATTTTTCGATGATACTGTATGCGTCTGAAAGGCGGACGGCCAGACGGGAGATCAAAACAAAATAATGCCCAGCAACAGTAGAGAAGCGGCAACGCCCAGACCGATGAAGCCAAAATGGTTTCTGGCCATTTTCTTTTCCGTGTCGCTTACATCATAGGTCACGCTGATACCGCCCCGGACATCCCCGATCCGGTACCCTTGTTTTCCATGACAGCCCATGCAGCTGTCTTCCACGTAAAGCGGCGCCATATAACGGAAAACGGCCTGTTCATTATCCCTGATCAGCGAATGGTTTTCTTTTTCACCGGATTCAAACCCAGTCAGGCAGATTTTTCAAAATCATCCGGGGTATTGTTCGGATTCAGCGGGTTGATGCTGGTGATATGATAAATGAAATCACCGGATTCCCGGGCGTATTCAGAAATTTCCCGGGTCATCAGAGCGGGATTTTTCATGGTATAGACGGTCCCGTCCTCCGCTGTTATGTCCGGATTTTCCAGATAGGGGTTGGAAAGATTCTCAGGCTTTTTTTCACAAACACTCCGCCATGTTCCGCATTCCACCTGCGGGTCAAAACGATGTTTTTAAAATGGGCCCGGGCCGTGGTCAGGTATTGTCCAGAGATGAGCCGATCTGTCTGCACGGCAAATCCGATGAATATGCCCATGAGAAAAAGAACGACTATCAGGCTGATATGAATGATGAACCGTTTCCACAGATTATTTCTTTTCCATTGCAGGTGCCGGACTGTCTGCCATTATTCCGCCTTTATCATACAAATTGTCTTTGACAATAAAGTAGAGTCTAACACAGCCGGCATAAACTCAAAAACAAAAAATCAGGCCTCTTATGGAGAAATTCAAACGGCGCACGGCCGCCAAAATTCAGCCGGCTCACGAAAAGTCTTTGGGAGCATTTGCGGCACAGGTTCCAATACTTGCCCCCATGAAACTGACCGCGCTCATCTTTTTGGTAACCTCATGGCTGTCGCACTTAGGACATGCAATGTCCGGCTCATCTCCGACAAACACCAGTTTTTCAAATTCATGGGAACAGGTGTTGCACTGGTATTCAAAAATTGGCATCCGTTACCTCCCGGGTGTTCAACCTAATTTTTTAAAATGCCGTCATTTTCGGTATATTGGATATCATAGCCATTTTTTCTCTCTGCGCAAGCCGTGGTCCAATATCGAAAGCCCCCTTTCTCTTGCTTTTCCAGCAGGAAGCGAATATATACAAAGTCAAAACATGAGGAGCCAAAGATGGATATAGCCCCCCTGACAGCCGGACACAGGAAATCATCCGACAACCTTCTGATGGAAACCCGGGGCCATGTCCTGTGCATGGGACTGAACCGGCCTGAAAAACGCAACGCCTTTGATCTGGACCTGTACCGGGAACTTTGTCTGGCCTATGGAGAGCTGCACCGGAACCCGGATCTGCGCTGCGGGGTGCTGTATGCCGAAGGCGATCATTTCACCGCCGGCTTGGACCTGCCGGCATGGGCGGACTGCTTTTCCAGAGGACAATTTCCCGAACTGCCAAAGCTGGGGTTGGATCCTCTGGGCCTGGACCCAAGGCTGCAGGTGGGCAAACCCGTGGTTATGGCGGTCCAGGGCATCTGCCTGACCATCGGGCTAGAGCTGCTGCTGGCCTGCGATATCCGGGTGGCAGCGGACACAGTCCGGTTCGGCCAGATTGAAATCAAGCGGGGAATCTACCCGGTGGGGGGTGCCACGGTTCGCCTGTTCCAGGAAATCGGCTGGGGAAATGCCATGCGGTATCTGCTGACCGGTGACGAGATCAATGCAAAGGAAGCCTGGCGCTTGGGGCTGGTCCAGGAGGTGACATCCCCGGAAGCCTGCCTGGAAAAAGCCCTTGCCATCGCGGACACCATTTCAAAACAGGCGCCTTTAGGAGTTGCCGCCACCCTCCGTTCCAGCCGTCTGGCGAGAGCCCGTGGCGATCAGGCCGCCATCGACCGCCTGTTGCCGGACCTGATGCCGTTAATGACCTCCCGGGATGTCCAGGAAGGCCTGGCCTCGTTTCTGGAACGGCGGGAGGCCAAGTTCAACGGGCTTTGACACGACCAGAAAAAATGATCAAACCACCGCTTCAAACTTTGGAATAATGCCGCCTACCACCGGTTCATAGTAACGGTAAACGGTTTCTTCGCCGATCAGTGTATCGATCTGTTTCTGGATGGATTGTCTTTGTTCACTGTTTTTCCAGCGATTCCAGGCATCCATGGCATCCCAGATACTGACAACCAGGTATTCGCCTTCTGAATCCAGCGAAGCAAAGCTCTGATCCATGATATAACCGGGCTGAATACTTGCCTGGGACCTCAAGCGGACAATCAGAGGGGCCAACTGAGATGCGATTTTCTTATCATCGACTTTTCTCTGGATAATAACACAGATTGACATAACGACCTCCTTTTTTGAATACGCTACAGGCGTTTTGTCCAATATCCAAACAGTACCAGATCCTAAATATTCAAGCAACCGGTTTTAACACTCTGACCTGGTTTTATGTGATGGCATCCGACGACTCTTTCCGCAGGGCAACGGGCTTGCCGATAATCTCGGCCCAGACCACGGCCTGCCGCAGGCTGGGCCGGCGGCCATAGGGGTGAAGGGGGGGCAGCGGCACCTTCTTGGGAGAAGTCGGGGTCTTGATTTCCCGGTCTTGAACTTCAATTTCCGGTGCCGTTTTCTGAACCGGCGCGTCTACCGGTTCTCCTTCTCCGGATTGATCCCGGGTGTCGGTGCGAGCCCTCACCGTTTCCCGTGCCGGAGGCACCTCCCGTGCTTGCGGGATATCCCCGTCTTCGGACAGCTCATCCCAGAAGGTGCTGTCTGATGGTTCCGGTTCTGTTTCCTTTTGCTGTCTTTGCAGCCGGGCCTGCCTTTCCAGTTCCTGCAAAGACTCCTGTATCTGATCTCTGATTTTCTGAAAAAATGAAAATGGCGATGGTTTGGCCGGCTGTTTCCGTTTTTTCACCTTTTTCTTCCGCTGCCTGGCCTTCAGCCCTCGGACAAGCGTGGTGATGAGCAGAAAGAAAAAAAGCAGAATGATATTGATCAGGGTTTCAAAATCCATGACAACTCCTTGTGAAGCGGCAGACTTTCCGGAAAACCGGGTTCCGTCCAAAGCCTGCCGCTTCCTGCCTCAGCATTTATGAAGATTGATCTTCCCGGCCGGTACCGGCTTCTTGCTTGGAGATCTGATCCCGCATCCGGGTGTCGGCGGCCACGTTTTTCATCTTGTAGTAATCCATGATGCCCAGATTACCGCTTCTAAACGCTTCCGCCATGGCCAGAGGCACCTGGGCTTCGGCTTCCACCACCTTGGCCTGCATCTCCTGGACCCGGGCCTTCATCTCCTGTTCCTGGGCAAAGGCCATGGCTCGTTTTTCCTCGGCCTTGGCCTGGGCGATCTTCTTGTCCGCTTCGGCCCGGTCGGTTTCCAGCTCGGCCCCGATGTTCTTGCCCACATCCACATCCGCGATATCGATGGACAGAATCTCGTATGCCGTGCCCGCATCCAGGCCCTTGGTCAAAACCGTCTTGGAAATCATGTCCGGGTTTTCCAGCACTTTCTTGTGGGTTTCCGCCGATCCGATGGTGGTGACGATCCCTTCCCCCACCCTGGCCAGAATGGTCTCGGCCCCGGCCCCGCCCACCAGGCGGTCGATGTTGGCCCGCACCGTTACCCGGGAAATGGCCTTGAGCTGAATCCCGTCCTTGGCCATGGCCGCCACCATGGGCGTTTCAATCACCTTGGGGTTCACCGACATCTGTACCGCTTCCAGCACATCCCGGCCGGCCAGATCGATGGCTGCGGCCCGGTTGAAAGACAGGTCGATGTTGGCCTTGTCCGCGGCGATCAGGGCCTGAATCACCCGGGACACGTTCCCCCCGGCCAGATAATGGGACTCCAGGCTATCCGTGGGGATCTCCATACCGGCTTTCACCGCCATGATCTTGGATTCCACGATCAGTTTGGGCGGTACCTTTCTGAACCGCATGAAAATGATATTGATCAACCCCACCTTTGCCCCGGACACCAGAGCCTGGATCCATAGAGCAATATAGGAAAAGATAAAATAAAACAGGGCCAGAGCGATAATACCGGCAACAATCACCAGGATGTACATAATTTCCATGGAACTCTCTCCTTAATAGTTATTCAATTTTTTCTACCACCATTCTGTTTCCCGACACAAGGATCACCTTCACCGGCGTGCCGGAACTCACATAATCTCCATCGGTCACCGCATCCAGCCGGATATCCCCGATCATCACCGTACCTGACGGCCTCAGATTGGTCATGGCCACCCCGTTTTTCCCGACCCAGGCAGCCAGATCCGGTGACTGGGATGCCACGCCTTCCTCTCTGGACAATGTTTTGTGAAGGGACCAGGAAGAGGCACCCAGGGCCTTGAATGCCAGAGCCAGGATCACGGGAATGACAAACATATCCACCCCCACGAACACCAATCCCATGTTTGCGGAAATGGTGGTGAACACCAAATACAGGGAATACAGCAGCAATCCAGCCGCCAGAGCGGTCAGAAGACCGAACGACGGCACGAAAATCTCCACCACGATGACCACCAGCCCCAACAGCTGAAGCACCACAGGCAGCACATAGGCACTCATGGCCGCTCCTTTCCCGAACCTGTCGGTTCCACCGCCATAACGGTCACATGGTTCTGCGCCAGAGACACCACCCGAACCAGAGTCCCTGAATCCAAAAATTCTCCCTGGGTGATGGCATCGATTTTCCGGGATCCGATTCTGACTTTTCCGGAGGGCCGCAATGCCGAGACTGCGGTACCGGTCTGTCCCAAAGAAACAGAGCTGGCCTCATCCGATCCCACCAGGGCTTCCCCTAGGGTGGTATTCAGATACGGCCCCTTGATCACTTTGGACACCCCGGGCAAAACATACCGGACCATGGCCAGTGACATGACCAGGGCTCCGGCAAAGGACCCTACCACCAGGGCCAGGTTCCGGATCATCAGCCGCCCCTCCCACGGCAGTTTCGGGTCCGGCACCACAAACCCCTGAAAAGAGAGCACCAGCCCGGCGGACAGCACTAGGATACCGGCAATACCCGCCACACCGAATCCGGGCAGCACCAGCACCTCCACGGCAATGAGCAGGGTGCCGATCAGCAGCAGCAGCAGTTCCGTGTAATGGGCCAGCCCCACCAGGTATTGATTCAGAAACACCAGGGCCAGGCACACAATCCCCACCACCCCGAAAACACCAAATCCCGGGGCCTTGATCTCCGTGTAAAGGGCTCCTATCCCCACCAGCATCAAAATTGGCAGCAGCGGCTGGAGAAACCGGACAAATTTTTCCGACCAGGTCTCGGTCATTAAATTCAGAGTATAGTTTTCATGCCCCAAAAGGGCCAGTGCCTGTTCCAGATCCGTGACACTGGCCCGGGAAAAGTCCAGGTCATGGGCCTCCACATCATCCATGGTCAGCAGTTCACCTTCCGCCACCACAGTTTTTTCTGTGTGATCCGGGATTTTTCCTCTTCCGTGAGATCATTGAATTGCACCTGGTCCATGTACACGGTTTCACCGTCCATCGTCAATTGATACACCTCCATGCTTTTGGTGACCATGGATTCCGCCAGCACTTCAGGATAATTATTTTTTTGGCCAGGGCCCTGAACTGGGCTCTCAAAACCGTCTGGGTTTTTTCTCCCACCTCCTTTTGTCCCTCACTAGTCTGGATAATGGGGGCACAATCTCCGATCAGGGTGTTGTGCTTCATGACCAGCACATTGCCGGCCAGAGCGATCAAGGCCCCGGCAGAGATCGCCCGTTTTTCCACAAAAGAGACGGACTGCCCCTGGGGAATATCCAATATGGTCTCCACAATATCCAGTGCCGCATCCACCCGGCCGCCAAATGAATCCAGCTGGAACACAATCAAAGCTTCCGGCTCGGCAGCCAGAATCTCATCAACGCTTCTTTTGATGAAAGCCGCCATGCCCGGTTCCACCGTACCGGTAACAGGGATGACATGAATGGTTTTATCCGCTTCAGGCAGTGCCCCTGTCCTGAAAAAAACAAACAGGATTACTGCAGCCAGAAACAGGATCAGCCGGATTCGGCCGTTTGTGAAACAAAGGTTCCCATCTTTTTCATAGATTTTTGTCCTCTACGGTGAGATGTCTGCGCTGATCTTTCAGTATACATAAAACAACTGGTTTTAACAAAAAAAACGGACAGGGTTTCATAACATCAAGACCGCTGCCAGGTTGTGCCAAAATTACAGAGGTGTCTCTCCAAATCAGTGATTGCCAAATCCATAATTTTTTTCTATAAATCAAGCTTGCCTGACGGGCCAGTCCTTTGGTTAATTGTAACTGCAAAATTTTTTATCACATTCTTGCTCATAAAAATACAAGGAAACCCACACATGGCTTCAACGGATAATAAAAAACTTGATTCCATTCTTTCTGAAGTTCACAAAACCCGGAAGGCGAGGGAAAATACCTACCGGGAGAAAGCACTTAAACTGTTTCCCTGGATCTGTGGCCACTGCGGTCGTGAATTTGAAGGCAAACGCCTGCGGGAATTAACGGTCCACCACAAGGACCATAACCATGACAACAATCCGCCGGACGGCAGCAATTGGGAGTTGCTGTGCATTTACTGCCATGATAATGTACATTCCCGGGATCAGGTGGCAGACGCCTATTCAGAAGGGCCGGATGACCGTTCTTCGGAAAAAGGGGGCGCCACCAATCCTTTTGCCGGTCTGGGGGATTTATTGAAAGGCAAACTGGATTGAAACATCTAAATTTACAATAGTGTCGAAAAATCGAATACAAACTTGCATTGAATCAGGAGGAAACATGAATCTACAACGGCCCAATGCCAATGACGCCCTACAGACCAAAAACCGGTCCCGGAACATTGCCCCGCAATCAGGGATTTGCAGCCGGTGCATCGATGGATGCAAAGGCAACTGCGATCTGTTCCATGCCACGTTCCGGGGCAGAGAGCTGCTGTATCCCGAACCCTTCGGCAGCATTACCGCCGGTGCGGACAAGGACTATCCCGTGGATTATTCCCACCTGAACATCATGGGATATGCCTTGGGTGCCAAAGGCATGGATCCGGACCCGGACAAGGCGACCTTTCCGGCCGTGAACACGGAAACCGAATACGGGGTGACCGACAAGGTAAAAATGAAGGTGCCCATTTTCACCGGAGCTCTGGGCAGCACGGAAATTGCCCAGAAAAACTGGGAACATTTCGCCATTGGCGCGGCCATCAGTGGCATCACCCTGGTGTGCGGCGAAAATGTCTGCGGCATCGACCCCCAGCTGGAACTGAACAAACACGGCAAAGTCACCCGATCGCCTGAGATGGACCGACGGATCACCGAATACCGGCGGTTTCATAACGGCTACGGCGATATCCTGGTTCAGATGAATGTAGAGGACACCCGCAACGGGGTGGCCGAATACGTTATTGACAAACTGGGCGTGGAAACCATCGAACTCAAATGGGGGCAGGGGGCCAAATGCATTGGTGGTGAAATCAAGGTCAACTCCCTGAAACGGGCCATCGAGCTGAAAAAAAGGGGATACATCGTCACCCCGGATCCGGAAATACCGGCCTATCAGGCAGCGTTCAAGGCCGGGCCCCTTAAACAGTTTGAACGTCACTCCCGGCTGGGATTCATTGACCAGGACAGCTTCATGAAAGAGGTGGCGCGGTTGAGAAGCCTGGGTGCCAGACGGATCACCCTTAAGACCGGGGCTTACCCCATGCGGGAACTGGCCATGGCCATAAGGTGGTCATCGGATGCCAAAATCGATCTGCTCACCATTGACGGAGCTCCGGGGGGCACCGGCATGAGCCCTTGGCGCATGATGACCGAATGGGGGATTCCTTCCATTTACCTGCATGCCATGGCATATGAACTGTGTCAGCGCCTGGAAAAACGGGGCCTGCCCGTGCCGGACATCGCCTTTGCCGGCGGATTTTCGTCCGAAGACCATGTATTCAAGGCCCTGGCCCTGGGCGCCCCTTACTGCAAAGCGGTCTGCATGGGCCGGGCATTGATGATCCCCGGCATGGTGGGCAAAAACACGGAACGCTGGCTCAGAAACGAAGATGGAGGCCTGCCTTCCACCGTGTCCAGATACGGCACCACCAAGGATGAAATCTTCATGAACTATGAAGTGCTCAGGGATACTTACGGCAATGAGATCGACACCATGCCTTTAGGGGCCATCGGTATCTACAGTGCCGTGGACAAGATCAAAGTGGGGCTCCAGCAGATCATGGCCGGCTCCCGGAACTGGGCCGTGCCCCATATCAGCCGGAAAGATCTTTTCGCTCTAACCGAAGAATGTGCCAGAATTACCAAAATCCCTTACGTCATGAATGCCTACCGGGAAGAAGCCCTGGAGATCATTGACGCGTAACCATACAGGAGAGAGATATGTCTGATATTCTGTCTTTCATCAAGACAAAAAATCCGGGGGAACATGAGTTCCTCCAGGCGGTGGACAAGGTGGTGGCCTCGGTGAAGCCGCTGATCGACCGGCATCCGGAGTACCGTCAGGAAGCGGTGCTCAAACGGATCACCGAACCGGAAAAAGTCTTCATGTTCAGCGTTCCCTGGGTGGATGACCAGGGACAGGTGCAGATCAACCGGGGCTTCCGGGTGGGCATGAACAGTGCCATCGGCCCCTATGTGGGGGGACTTCGATTCCACCCGTCCGTCACGCTGAGTATCATGAAATTTTTGGCCTTTGAACAGGTGTTCAAGAACGCGCTTACCACCATGAACATGGGCGGGGCCTGCGGCGGATCGGATTTCGACCCCAAGGGCAAGTCGGACCGGGAAGTGATGCGGTTCTGCCAGAGCTTCATGACGGAACTGCATCAACACATCGGTCCCAACAAAGACATTCTTACCGCCGACATCGGGGTGGGAACCCGAGAAATCGGGTTTTTGTTCGGGATGTACAAAAAAATTCACAGTGAATTTTCCGGGATTCTCACCGGGAAGAGCCTGACATTGGGGGGCAGCCTGATCCGGCCCGAATCCACCGGATACGGTATGGTGTATTTTGCAGCCCAGATGCTCGATACCCGAAACCAGACCCTGGAAGGCAAGACCTGTCTGATCTCCGGATCCGGAAACGTGGCCCAGCATGCGGCGGAAAAACTCATTGAATCAGGGGCAAAAATCCTGACCATGTCGGATTCATCCGGCTATATTTTTGATGAAGAGGGGATTGATGCCGGCCGGCTGGATTATATCATGCGGCTGAAAAATTTCAGGCGGGGACGGATCAAGGAGTATGTCAATAAATATTCAGAAGCAGTGTATGTGGAACACAATGCCACCCTGGATCATCAGCCATGTGGGACATTCCGGCTGACTGCGCGTTTCCCTGTGCCACCCAGAACGAAATCAATGCCAGGGACGCCCGGCATCTTGTGAAAAACAAGGTGACCTTGGTGTGTGAAGGCGCGGACATGCCCTGTGAACCGGAGGCTGTGGATCTGTTCCTGGATGAAAAAATCCTGTTTGCCCCTGGCAAGGCAGCCAATGCCGGCGGCGTGGCAGTGTCCGCCCTTGAAATGGCCCAGAACAGCATGCGGCTGAGCTGGCCCCGGCAGGAGGTGGATGACCGCCTGAAAACCATCATGAAAAACATTCACCAGACCTGTCTGGAAGCGGCCGAAGAATACGGGTTTCCCGGGAACTACGTGGCCGGAGCCAACATCGCCGGGTTTGTCAAAGTGGTGGACGCCATGCTGGATCAAGGGGTCATTTAATGAACAGGCCCGCAGCCCTTGTCAAGCCACGCAAGACCGTGAAAAGAAAGGCTGGGCTGCGGGCGGCTTTCCTGCGTTAACCAGAAACCCTGTCCAACCCTGTTTAAACGGGCCCGATCCGGAGGAATGCTTCCGGTTCAGGCCCCAAAATCAATCCCAGGGGATTTTCTGGATTCAGCCGGTTGATTTTATGTGTCTCCTTTTCATTCAACCGGCTTTTCAATCCCTGTATCAACCCGGAATCCCGGTGCGGCCCAATGGCCGTATAAAAAAACCGGACCAGGGCGGCCGTGATGTCAAAACGATCCAAAATGTCTGCTCCAAACGGGTGCTCGTTTGCATCAAAAAATTTTTCCGCGTATAGTCACATGAAAAAAAAATACCACAGCAATGAGTTGAATTCCCGTCATAGCGGGTTTTATGGAACAAATGTCATGGACATTCTGAAAACAGTGTTCGGATATGATAATTTCCGGCCCCTGCAAAGAGAGATCATCGAACACATTCTGGCAAAAAAGGACACCCTGGTGGTGCTGCCCACCGGCGGCGGCAAATCGTTGTGTTTCCAGCTGCCGGCCCTGGTGTTTGACGGGCTCACCATTGTGGTGTCTCCCCTGATCTCCCTGATGAAGGACCAGGTAGACCAACTGCAGGAGATGGGAATTTCAGCGGTGTGCCTAAACTCCAGCCTGACCGCCGACCAGTACCGGCACCATGTGTCCCTGATCCGTCAGAACCGGGTCAAACTGCTGTATATCGCGCCGGAATCCCTGGTCCGGCCCCAGATTCTGAACATGCTCGAAACCGTGTCCGTGGAATGTCTGGCCATTGACGAAGCCCACTGCATTTCCGCCTGGGGCCATGATTTCCGCCCCGAATACCGGCACCTGGCCCAGATCCGGCCCCGGTTTCCCGATGCGGTCTGCGCCGCATTCACGGCCACGGCAACGCCTGCGGTGCAAAAGGATATCCAGGCCAGTCTGGTTTTTTCAACCGATGCCGGGTTCAAGGCATTCATCGGCAGCTTTGACCGGAAGAACCTGCTGATCCGGGTGATGTTCAAAGAGGCGGCTTTGCGGCAGACCCTGGATTTTTTAAACACCCATCAACAGGATTCCGGCATCATCTACTGTCTGTCCAGAAAACAGGTGGAAACCCTGTCCGCCCAACTGGCGGATCGAGGCTTTTCCGTGCGGCCATATCATGCGGGCCTCGAGGATGCTGACCGGCACCGGTTCCAGACCGAATTCATCCGAGACGATGTCCGGATCATGGTGGCCACCATCGCCTTTGGCATGGGTATTGACAAGCCCAATGTCCGGTTCGTGCTCCATTATGACCTGCCCAAAAGTGTGGAAAACTATTACCAGGAGATCGGCCGGGCCGGACGGGACGGACTGGAAGCGGAATGCCTGTTCCTGTTTTCCCATGCCGACATTCCCCGGTTGAAATCTCTTGTCACAGGCATGGATGCGCAGCAGAACCGGGCCGCCTGGTCTCATCTGGAGGATATGGTGCGGTTTGCGGAAGCCGAAGACTGCCGCAAAAATCTGCTGCTGGCCTATTTCGGTGAGACCGTCAGACACGATGACTGCGGCATGTGCGACAACTGCCTGGCTCCTGCTGACCTGGCCCGGGATCTCACCATCGAAGCCCAAAAATTTCTATCCTGTGTGAAACGCACGGGTGAACGGTTCGGGGCCAGCCATATCGTCGATGTGCTCCGGGGGTCCGAAACCAAAAAGGTCTTCCAGTTCCGGCACCACCTGGTGTCCACTTACGGCATCGGCACCGATCTGTCCAGAAAACAGTGGTTCTACCTGTCCCGGCAGCTCCAGAGCAAGGGGTTTGTCCAGCGGGAAGAGACCTATGGCGGCCTAACCCTTACCCCGGCAGCCTGGGGGGTGCTGAAGGGGGAAACGGCCGTGGCCGGATGGCTGGATCCCCGGCACCGGCTTCCCCAGGTCGAAAATGCGGCAGCCGGTGTCGACACTGCTGAATCAGCCCCCCATCCCCATCACCCGGACCTGTTTGACTTGCTGCGGCAAAAACGCAAAGAACTGGCGGACCAGGCCGGTGTGCCGCCCTATGCTGTGTTCCCCGATAAAACCCTAACAGAGCTGGCCACGTTTTTCCACAAACGGAGGAGGATTTTCTGAACACCTTTGGGGTAGGTAAAACCAAGCTGGAAAAATACGGCCCGGCTTTCCTGTCGCTCATCACAGCTTTCTGCACCGCCCATGCCATTTCCGATGCGCCGGCAAAAAAGCCCCCGGGTCCGGTTGTCCCGGAAACCGTTACAGGGGAAAAACGGCATGTTCAGGTGGCCAGGCTGTATCATAACGGCATGTCTGTCATGGATATCGCCGAACAGTTTCATGTGAAACAACTCACGGTCACCAACCATCTGTACCGGTATTTCCAGGACGGAAACCGGATCGAATCCGGACATGTCACCGATGGGTGCGCGGCGCCACCCGATGTCCAGGAAAAAGTGCGCCAGGCCTTTGACACCCATGGACATCAGTTCCTGAAACCGGTGTTCGAGGCCTTGGACCGGGAAATCCCCTATGAGGACCTGCATCTGCTGCGGATTCATTACCTGTATATGAACCATGTCGGGCCGACTCCGAAAACGGACGAAAACACGAATCCTGATCCCGGCCAGCACACAAAAAAAGCGGCAGAATGAAATCCATCTATACCATCAGCCATACCACGCCGGATATGACCATCGTTCACCTGCAATGACCCGTGCCGGATTGGAAAGTGCCCGCAGCGCCACATATCCATTGACAATCCCCCGCAGATATGGTTGAGAAGGGCAATGTCATAATTGGGGGGAATATCCGGATCACCCATATTTTGATCTTTACAGATCTGTTCAGCCGGTCCGGACCCAAATCCGGTGATGAGCCCCGGATTTTCAAAAAAATGAGAAAACAGGTGATATCATGGATGTACAGTACAACCGGACGATCCAGACCCTGGAACGGTTAAGAGCCGAATCCACCGCTGCCGGGGGACCTGACAAAATCAGCCGCCAGCACGCCCAGGGCAAGCTCACGGCCAGAGAACGGATCCTGCTGCTTCTGGACAAGGGCAGTTTCGAGGAATTCGATGTCCTCAAAACAGGCCGGGGCAGCGCCCTGGGGGAGGACCGGCACCTATCTGGGAGACGGGGTGATCACTGGCCACGGTAACATCGACGGCCGGGAAGTGTTCGTGTTCAGCCAGGATTTCACCGTGATCGGCGGGTCTCTGGGAGAAGCCCATTCCCAGAAAATCTGCAAGGTCATGGACATGGCCGTGAAGGTAGGCGCCCCCATCATCGGGCTCAACGATTCCGGCGGGGCCCGGATTCAGGAAGGGGTGGATTCCCTGGCTGCCTACGGCGAAATTTTCCACCGCAATGTCCGGGCCAGCGGCGTGGTGCCCCAGATTTCCTGCATCATGGGGCCCTGTGCCGGCGGGGCTGTCTACAGCCCGTCCATCACCGATTTCGTGTTCATGGTCCAGGATTCTTCCTACATGTTTGTCACCGGCCCCAACGTGGTGAAAACCGTGACCCACCAGGACATCTCCTCCGAAGACCTGGGCGGTGCCGGAATCCATGCGAAAAAGAGCGGGGTGGCCCATTTCACGGCCCCCAACGATATCCTTTGCTTACGGGAGATCCGCCGCCTGATCAGCTATCTGCCCTCCAACAGCCGGCACACCCCCCCCATTCTGAACCTGCGGGATCCGACCGACCGCACCGACCCGGCCCTGGATTTTCTGGTGCCGGAAAATCCCAGCCAGGCCTATGACATGAACGTGCTGATCCACAGCATCCTGGACGGGGCCGAGTTCATGGAGGTTCAGCCGGATTTCGCCCGGAACATCATTTGCGGATTCGGCCGGATGGGGGCCAAACCGTGGGCCTGGTGGCCAACCAGCCCGCCGTTCTGGCCGGGGTTCTGGACACGGATGCCTCGTTCAAGGCCGGGCGGTTCGTCCGTTTCTGCGATGCCTTCAACATCCCGTTGATCGCCCTGGTGGATGTGCCGGGGTTCATGCCCGGCCCGCACCAGGAGCATGGGGGCATCATCCGCCACGGCGCCAAACTGCTCTACGCATTCACAGAAGCCACGGTGCCGCGCATTTCGGTGATTGTGCGCAAGGCTTACGGCGGTGCCTATCTGGTGATGAACTCCAAGCATATCCACTGTGATGTGAACTATGCCTGGCCCACAGCCGAAATTGCGGTGATGGGCCCCAAAGGGGCGGTGGAACTGATTCACCGTAAAGAGATCCAGACATCCGCTGATCCGGAAGCCGTGCTCCACGACAAAATGGACCAGTACCGCCGCACATTTGCCAATCCGTTTCTGGCGGCCCAGAGAGGCTATATCGATGACGTAATTTTTCCCAGAGACACCCGCCACCGGCTGATAAGAACCCTTCAGGTCCTTGAGGGAAAAACCGCCAAAGGACCTGACCGGAAACACGGAAATATCCCTTTGTGAGGTGCGCCATGTTCGATACCATTTTAATCGCCAACCGGGGAGAGATTGCCGTGCGGATCATCCGCACCTGCAAACGCTTGGGCATCCGGACCGTTGCCGTCTATTCCGATGCAGACACCCGAAGCCTACACCGGCACCTGGCAGATGAGGCTGTGCATATCGGCAGGGCCCCGGCTTCGGAATCTTACCTGAACCAGGAAAAAATCCTGTCCGCGGCCCGGGATACCGGTTGCCGGGCGGTTCATCCCGGATACGGCTTTTTGTCTGAAAACACCGGGTTCGCCGAATCAGTCCGGGCGACAGGGCTGACATTCATCGGCCCGTCCTCCGAAGCCATCGCTTTGATGGGTGACAAGATCGCCTCCAAGGACCTGGCCGCCAGGGCCGGGGTCCCGGTCATCCCGGGGTACGGCCGGGACCTCAAAGACACAGACGAAGCACTGGCCAAAGCCCAACACATCGGATACCCGGTCCTGCTGAAACCGGCGGCCGGCGGCGGCGGAAAGGGCATGCGCATCGTGGCCTCCCCGGACCAGATGGCAGACGCCCTGGCTGCCAGCCGCCAGGAAACCCGCAAGGCATTCGGCGACACCCGGATCTTCATGGAGCGGTATATCGAACAGCCCCGGCACGTAGAGATCCAGGTGCTGGCGGATGCCTTCGGCAATGTCGTGTTTCTGGGGGAACGGGAGTGCTCCATCCAGCGGCGGTACCAGAAAATCATTGAGGAATCACCGTCTCCCGGAGTGGACCCGGACCTGCGGCAGCGAATGGGACAGGCGGCCTGCGGCCTGGCCCGCCAGGCCGGGTATGTCAATGCCGGCACGGTGGAGTTTGTGCTGGGGCCTGACGGTGATTTCTTTTTTCTGGAGATGAACACCCGGCTCCAGGTGGAGCATCCGGTCACGGAACTGGTCACCGGCCTGGACCTGGTGGAACTTCAGCTGCGTATCGCCGCCGGAGAGCCGCTGCCGTTCGGCCAAACCGGGATAACGTTTACCGGCTGGGCCATGGAAGCCAGGATCTGTGCCGAAGATCCGGCCCGGCGATTCACCCCGGCCGCCGGCATGATCACCCGGTATGCCGAACCCCGGGGCGACTGCGTGCGGGTGGACAGCGGAGTGGATACCGGCAGCAAGATCGGGGTCCACTACGATTCCATGCTGGCCAAGGTGATCTGCCACGGAAAAGACCGGGAAACTGCCCGCATCGCCCTGATCGAGGCGCTTAACGGATATCACATCGAAGGAGTGGTCACCAACATCGATTTTGCCAACAGCGTACTGTGCCAGCCGGCTTTTGCCGAAGGCCGGCTGGACACCGGGTTCATCGACCGGTATTTTGACGGTCATCTTCCATTGTCCTCCCCGGACGACCGGCATCTGAAGCTGTCCGCTTTAACCGCGGCCCTGGTGTACCATGTCCGCGATATCCTGGTCCGGGAATCGGTCAAACCCATGGTGACCCTCATCGGTGGGGAACAGGGCATTACCGGTGTCCATCACTATGTGGTCAGATCTGAATCTGAAATCTTTGAGGTACAGATGGAAAAAGGGGAGGATGGAAAGCAGTGGACGGTTTGGGTCAACCAGGAACAGATGACCGTGGTGCCCCCGGACTTTGAATTCTACCGCCGCCGCCTCAAGCTGACCATCGACGACCGGGTTCACCGGTTCCGGCTGCGCTACGACCGTTCCTTTTTCTGGATCGCCTTCTGCGGCCTCAACCGGCTTTACGAGGTCTACCGCCCCGAAGAATGGGACCTGATCGTGCACATGCCCGCCGCAAAAGAAGTGCTGCCGTCTGATGAACTGCCGTGCCCCATGCCCGGCCTGGTGGTGGATGTGCCGGTGAAAACAGGAGACTGCGTCACCCGGGGCCAAAACCTGGTCACTCTGGAATCCATGAAAATGGAAAGCGGTGTGGCCTCTCCTGTGGACGGCATGATCGCCGAGGTTCGGGTGAAAACAGGAGATACCGTGGATGCCGGAGACGTGCTGGTTCGGTTCATGAAAGAGGATGCCTGCCGCATCAGTCCAAAGCGCCGGGAAAGCCCAGTCGACGGCCATAAATCCCCCTGACCGCTTCGGTCAGTTCCTTGAACCGGCCGTCCGGCACCAGGGGTTCTTTTTCCTGAAGCGTCAGCCGGTGGACCACCTGCCGCAGGGAGATGTATGCTTTCTGAATGGTGCCGCTTTCCTCACCGGAGATCAGCCCTTCACAGCTCAACCCTTCCAAGAGCCGGACATTGTCGGTCCAAACGGTGACATCCGGATGGTCGGCCCCATGCTTCAAGATCAGATACTGTACCAGAAATTCGATATCCACGATGCCGCCATACCCCTGCTTGAGATCGAACATCCCGGTTTCGGATTTGAGTTTCTGGCTGCGCATGCGCTCCCGCATCTCTCTGACCGCCAGTTTCAGTTCTTCGGCCGGCCGGGGCCGGCACAAGACTTTCAGCCGGATATCTTCGAACCGGTCCATTAGGGTTCTGTCTCCGATGATGGGCCGGGCCCGGATCAGGGCCTGATGTTCCCAGGTCCAGGCCTGATTGTCCATATATCTTCAAACGCTTCGATATGGGAAACGATCATGCCGGCATCCCCCCCCGGCCGTAGGCGCATGTCTGCCCCGTAAAGGGTACCGGCCGGCGTGTGCATGGTCAGGGCGTGGATGATCCGCTGTCCCAGATTGCCATAAAACCGGACCGTTTCAATGGACCGTTCCCCGCCTGTGGTTTCGCCATTTTCCCCTTGGTATAAAAACACCAGGTCCAGATCGGACTTGTACCCCATCTCCAGCCCCCCCACCTTGCCGTAGGCACGATAGCAAACCCGCAATGATCGATATCGTCGCCCGTCAGATCAGGCGGGACCCCGTATCTGGTGGAGACAATGTACCAGGCGATACGCATAACCCGGGCCAGAACGGTTTCCGCGATATAGGTAAGATGATCGCTGACCTTCATCAGGGGATAGTTTCCGCTCACATCCGCAGCTGCCACCCGCAGGGTATTAACCTGGCGGAAAATATTGAGCTCCTCCAGCAGGTATTCCAGGTCATGGGGATCGATCTTGGTCATCCGGACCGCCATCTCCTTTTCCAGGGCCGGTTTTTTGGGCAGGGCATACAGAGTGGCCGGATGCAGCAGTTCATCCAGCAGCACAGGATGACTGGCCAGAAAAGAGATGATCCAGGGACTTTTTTCCGCCAGGGTGATCAGGGTGTCCAGGGCCCGGGTATTCTCGATAAGCAGAGACAGATAGGTGGTTCGGCGCTCAATGGTGATGATCAGATCCACCAGCCGGACCAGCAAGTCGTCACTATCTTTGGCCCGGCCCGCTTTTCTGAGCAGGACCGGTACCAGCCGGGCCAGTTTCTTACGGCCGGCCGGGGTCAGGCGCTGCGTGTTGGGGTGGCCGGCCAGGGAACGGAGCACCGACAGGACCCGGCCGGGATCTTCAAACCCGGCCACCTGGATGGCTTCCTGGGAAAATTGGGGATCATTGATGTTGAGCCACATCTCCTTGAGTTCCCTGGCGCCGGATCCCTAGCATCATCGGCATCTGTCACCAGAAGCTGGGAAAAATGGCCGTGCACACAGGTCATGACCTGGTCCAGTTTTTCCTTGAACCCGCCAAAGAAGCCAAACCCCGTGGAAAGGGCCAGGATTGCCCGCTGATCCGGATTTTCCGGAATATCATGGGTTTGCAGATCCTGATATTCCTGAAGCCGATTCTCCACCATCCGCAGGAACCGGTAGGACAGGATCAGGTCATCCCGGGTGTTCATATCGATACAGTCGTGATCGGCCAGCAGGTGCAGAACCTGTAAAATCCCCGGGGCCTGCAGGGCGGGTTCCACCCCGCCCCGTATGAGCTGGAACAGCTGGCCGAAAAACTCGATCTCCCGGATACCCCCGGCCCCCAGCTTGATATTGTCTTTCAAACGGGCATTTTTCACCTGCAACGCAATGCGCTGCTTCATGTCCCTAAACGAATCAAACGAGCCGTAATCAAAATACCGGCGGAAAATGAATCCGTTGAGATGGTGAAGCAATAGACGTCCTGCAGCCAGATCCCCGGCCACGGGCGCGGCCTTGATCATGGCATACCGCTCCCATTCCCGGCCCTGGGTCTGGAAATACTCCACAAACGCATCCGCACTCATCACCAGAGGCCCGCTGGCCCCGAAGGGCCGCAGCCGGGTGTCCACCCGATAAAAATGCTGTCCGCAGTCCGATGCAAAAATTTGAGAAACTGCTTGCACAACCGGGTGAAAAATCCAGGTTCGACGTCTTGGTTTGGCCGTCCAGATAGGTGTTGCCTTCTTTGGGGTACACAAAGATCAGATCAATGTCCGAGGAAAAGTTCAGCTCTTTGGCCCCAAGCTTTCCCATGCCCAAAATCACCATCTTCTGTGGGTGACCATACGGGTCCATGGGCGTGCCATGGGTTGCGCATACTTTTTCATGAAGCACATCCAATGCCTGACTGACACAGGCAACGGCCAGTTCCGACAGATCGGACAGAGTTTCGGTCAGACCGGCTTTCCCGGTTAGATCGCGCCAGGCAATGCGGACAGTTTCCCGGCATTTGAACGCCTTAAGCACGGCCTTGGCCTGGTCTGCACCCGCTTCTGCCGTCTTTTGTATGGCCTGATTCTGATACCATCCCGGGTTCCGCAATTGTTCCAGGTCCCCGGACTCCGCCAAGTCCTGCAGCAAGTCTGGTTGTTTTGCCAGGTTGTCCGCCACAAAGTCGCTGAACAGAAATATCCGGAAGAGTTCTTCTTGATTGACAAGGCTCAGGACCTGTTTCTGACCGGATTTTTCAAGGTGGTCATAAAGCCGGTCCAGCCGGGTCATCAAAAGGGATTTCAAGGAAGGGGAAATGCCGGGAAATACGGTGTCGATCGTCAGGGCATCAGGTTTGTCATCCATGGCACCGCCAAAAAGTTATGGGTTGTCCTGTCTTGAATCGTGATTTGTCTCCGCCATACATAATATCCGGCAAAAAATTTATCAAGCCTTAGGAAAGATTAGGTCAGGCGCAACTGAAAATGCATTGTCTATTGAATTATCATTTTTTTTCTTGTGTGATCACGATATGATACCGTACATTTGTTTACCAACATCAAGGAACAGAACAAACCGATGAAACCCTGGCTGACTCCGTCACTGCCGCTTTGGAGAATCCATTTCCAGGGCATATTTGCCATCAGACCATCTGACAGTATCTTCCGGATGACCGGTATCTTTATTTTTCTGATAATATTTTTGCCGATGACCGGTCAGGCCGATATTGAAACCATTGATGTGCCCCTGACTCTGGACTATGAGCTGATGAATGCACTGGCAGCCGACGCCGTGTTTACAGGACCGGAAAAACAGGTCATCCTGCTGGGAAAAAAAGACGGATGCCAGGTCGTCATGGTGTCGGACCCTTGTTTCCGTGAAGCAGACGGAGCCCTTTTCATCGATCTGCTCGTTCATGTCCGGTACGGATTTTCCCCAGGCCACCGCTGCCTGTTTCCCGTTTCCTTTGACGGCTATCTCACGGCCCGGCAGCAGCCGCTTCTGGACCCGGAAACTTGGCAGTTACAGTTTATCACAGTATCTTCCCATCTGGAAACCCGGTCCCGCCGGCCGGCCAGACTAGCGGATTTCATATGGCAGCAGGTCCAGAAACTTCTGCCGGAACTTTTAGCGCCCATTGTCATTGATCTGAGCGTTCCTCAAAAAGATCTTGGCATGTTCCTGAATGCTATCTTGCCAAAAGACAAACCCGAAGAAGTACTCGAAGTGATACAAAGCCTGCGCCCGGGCCCCATTGAAATCCGAAAAACCCACCTTTCGTTTTTACAGCAGATGGATATTCCTGAAACCATTTATAAAAAAGCGGCCCCAACCCCTCCGCCGGTTTTTCCCAGAAACAAAAACAGGCCTTTGTTGACCACTGGGAAACCTGGGACGCATTTATGGTCCAAATGATCTCCTCCCTGGCACTCCGCCCCCTCGACGATGATGATCGGAAAATTCTGCTGGATTTACTCCTGCGTCTTCGGCATGCTTTTTCCCGAGAACTGGACAACCCGAATCCCGATAGAGAAGATTTTGTCAGAACCCAGTTCATTCTGAGCTGGGAGAGATTGTCCCCTGTGTTTCGTAAACACCTCAAAGAAGCAAAAACTGCCTCCATTCTCGGGTATCTGGCTTTTTTTCAGCCGCTGACACCCTGGTGGCCCTGGACAGGCTCGGCCCGCTTCTGGGCCTGGATATCAGCCGGCAGGGTCTGCAACAGCTGGCAACTCTCCTGTCAGAAGGCTCCATTCCCCTTTGACTTATGATCCGGACATTTCGCCGGCACTGATAAAAACTCTGGGAATTGGAAAACATCCGGCCGGGAAACAGGTGTAAGGCTTCATCTGAAACAGGGCTGGTCTCAGTTGCGACGGATGGGCACGGTTTCAAAGGCCTGGGCTGACACCCAGGATGACCCGCCGGGCAGCCCCTGGGAATGGATCCTGCAAGGCGGGCCTGCGGCCCGGTTTCTTGAAAAAACCACATCCCTTTTGACATTGCAGGCAGAAAAACGGCTGCGGGAAACCCGGATTCCCAAAGCCCGCCATACTATGTATCGTCGGATGGTCCTGACAACGGCCTGGCAGGAAAGCTGCTTTCGTCAGTTTGTTTTAGGAAATGATGATATCACATACCTGCGGTCCTACAACCAGACCTCAGTAGGTATCATGCAGATCAATGAACGGGTTTGGCGCGGCATTTACGACCTGCAAAAACTCCGATGGGATATAGCCTATAACGCCATGACCGGATGCGAGATTCTTGAGCTGTATTTCAACCGGTATGCCATGCCGTGGATGAACCGGCAGCCGGACCGGGATTGGGATGATGGCTTTCTGGCCGGAATGCTCTATGCCATGTACAGTGGCGGCCCGGGTCATCTTGAAAAATATGTTCACCGCCGCACCCAGACCGGCAGCAGTTACCTGAGCGACCGGCTGTTTCAAGAAAAATGGGAATGGGTCAGGAAAGGCGCGCTGGGACAGGCGGGCCGATGTTTGACAGGCCGCCCCATATCACTTCAACGCGAGTGAGGCATCTTTTACAAAGAATGCCACTGTCACATGGATTTAACTTCAACGACCAAAGGTCTTGGGATTGCATTATGAAACAAAAGACCAAAGGCCGGATGGAATCAGAAATAAGCGAAGCCGTGATCAAATTTGAAAAAGAATATATGGGCCGGGAATCCTCTTGAGATCAAGACCTATATTGTTGAGACATGGTGCTGACGCAAAAATGTACTCACCCAGGCGGAATTAAAGCTGGCGGAGATGCATGAACACAAGGATGCTATAGAACGGGTAAAACGGATCCGGATTACGCTGCCGGAACAGGGCCGGCGTGCTGACAAAAGCGGATGTGTATTCGCTCAAACCGGTCAATTCGGAACTGTCCCAGTTTGCCGAAAAGGTTCGAAAAACCAACGTGTTTCTGGCCGAAGTGGTTTAATAATCAATGACACAGGTATGGCATTCAGATATGTCGTGCCTTTCCAGACATCAATGCAATAAAAAAAGGTCATAACATCGCATGAAAAACTGGGGTTACCCGGGCATATTACGATTCATGACACCACTGTCAGGGAAAGGTTTCAAAGAGAGGAACGGCTGATTCCCTCCGATGCCAAACTGGATGTCGAATTTCCAGCCGTTACCATCAACCAAAAACTGTAGACCGGACTCTGGCTGTGCACAGGCAAGAGGCCGGTGCCTCCGATCTGAATCCCTTCATTCCTGCAGAGTTGCAAAATAAGAAAAGACATCCTCTAAAAGCCCGCCTTTGAAAACCCGGGATCTTTTTCCGCCCCCCCGGTGTCAGATTCGTCAATACTGCCTTGCTAAATCGCTGTGTTTTATGATATTTATGGGAGCTTCAACAGGGGGCAATTGACCAATAACAACGATCCGAACCGGCTTTCGGATCTTTTAGATGATAACACCAGGCAATCAACAGGTATACAAAAAAATGAAAGCTATATTAGCCCTGGAAGACGGCAGAACCTTTGCCTGCAAAAGTTTCACAGGACCCGGAGAGGCAGGCGGTGAAGCAGTGTTCAACACCAGCATGACCGGGTACCAAGAAATCCTCACTGATCCGTCCTATTACGGCCAGATGGTGACCATGACCTACCCCCTCATCGGCAATTACGGGATCAGCCCGGAAGATGTGGAATCCGCCCGGATTCAGGTGGCGGCGCTCATCGTCAAGGAATACCAGGATTTTCCATCCAATTTCAGATCCCGGGGGACGCTTGCGGATTACCTGATCAAAAATCATGTCCTGGGCGTGGAAGACCTGGACACCCGGGCTCTGACCCGGCATATCCGAAAATCTGGCGCCATGCGGGCCGTGATCTCCACCTCAGACCTGAATCCGGAATCTCTGGTGGCAAAAGCACGGCTGATCCCGTCCATGGCAGGCAGCGACCTGGTGCAGTATGTGACCACGAAAAAGCCCTATTTCTGGAAATACAACCAACCCGATTACGTGCCCACGGAGACGCTTTCCAATTCGTTTATCTGGCGGCACCGGGGGAAAAAACACTCGGTGGTAGCCTGGATTTCGGCATCAAGTACAATATCATCCGGTGTCTGGAAAATGCTGGCTGCGAGGTGCTCACCGTGCCGGCAAAAACATCTGCCGATGTCATAAAGGCCCTCCAGCCTAACGGGATCTTTCTGTCCAACGGTCCGGGAGATCCGGAGCCTTTGACCTATGCCGTGAACACCATCCGGCAGTTCCTGGGATTGGTGCCGGTTTTCGGGATCTGCTTGGGCATGCAGCTCTTAGGGCTGGCCATGGGTGGAAAGACCCATAAAATCAAATTCGGACACCGGGGAGCCAACCAGCCGGTGAAAAACATGGCCACGGGCAAGGTGGAAATCACCTCCCAGAACCATGGATTCGCCGTGGATCTGGACAGCCTGAAAGACAACTCCTCAGCCCTGTCCCACATCAACCTGAACGAAGCTTCCCTGGAAGGAATTCAGGATGACACGCTCAAGGCTTTTGCCGTGCAGTACCATCCGGAAGCCTCTCCAGGTCCCCATGACGCTGCCTATCTTTTCAACCAGTTTGCCAAAGTGATGACCCATGCCAAAGCGTAATGATATCAAAAAAATCCTGATCATCGGTGCCGGTCCTATTATCATCAGCCAGGCCTGCGAATTTGACTATTCCGGAACCCAGGCCTGCAAGGCCTTGAAAGAGGAGGGGTTCGAGGTAGTGCTCATCAACTCGAATCCCGCCACCATCATGACCGATCCGGAAACCGCTGACCGTGTGTATATCGAACCCGTGACTTCGGACACCCTGTGCAAGGTGATCCGGGCGGAACGGCCCGATGCGGTGCTGCCCACCCTGGGTGGTCAGACCGCGCTGAACACCGCCATCGAAGCCGCCAAAACCGGCATATTCGAGGAATGCAACGTGGAACTGATCGGTGCTTCCATCGAGGCGATCCACAAGGCGGAAGACAGGGAACTGTTCAGAAACGCCATGAACAAAATCGGGCTGCGCATTCCCAAAAGCGGGTTTGCCCACAATTTCGCGGAAGTCGAGGATATCGCCCAGCGCATCGGGTTTCCATTGATTGTCCGCCCCAGCTTCACCCTGGGCGGCACCGGCGGCGGTGTGGCTTACAACATGGAAGAGCTGAACCGGGTGGCCATGGCAGGCCTGGACGCCTCCCTTATCAACCAGATCCAGCTGGAAGAATCCGTGTTGGGCTGGAAAGAGTATGAACTGGAGGTGATGCGGGACCATGCCGACAACGTGGTGATTATCTGCTCCATCGAAAACGTGGATGCCATGGGGGTCCATACTGGGGATTCCATTACCGTGGCCCCGGCCCAGACCCTGTCGGACAAGGAGTACCAGGTCCTGAGGGATGCATCCATCGCCATCATCCGGGAGATCGGGGTGGACACGGGTGGGTCTAACGTCCAGTTTGCGGTCAACCCGGAAAACGGGGATGTGATTGTGGTGGAGATGAACCCAAGAGTTTCCAGAAGCTCGGCCCTGGCCTCCAAAGCCACAGGATTCCCCATTGCCAAGATCGCAGCCAAGCTGGCCGTTGGATACACCCTGGATGAAATTCCCAATGACATCACCGGTGAGACCATGGCCTGTTTTGAGCCGTCCATCGACTACTGCGTGGTCAAAATTCCCCGATGGACCTTTGAAAAATTTCCCGAGGCCCAGGATATACTCACCACTGCCATGAAATCCGTGGGGGAGACCATGGCCATCGGCCGGACATTTAAAGAAGCGTTTCAAAAAGGCCTCAGATCTCTGGAAATCGGCCGGGCCGGGTTCGGAGCCGACGGCAAGGATATGCTGCCCGATTCCGTGGCCGGTACGGACCTGGAATATCACCTGTCCACCCCCAATTCCCAGCGCCTGTTCCACATCAAGTACGCTTTGAAACACAACATGCCCATCACCATGCTCCATGAACTGACCCATATCGATCCCTGGTTTCTGCACCAGATGAAACAGATCGTGGAACTGGAAAACCAGATCAAACTGGCCGGCAAGAACCTGCCAAAAGACCTGCTGGAAAAAGCCAAAAAAATACGGATTTTCCGATCGGCAGCTGGCCCATCTCACCCGCTTCACCGAAAAACAGATGGAACAGGAAAGAAAAATGCTGGGATTGGTGCCGGTGTACAAGCTGGTGGACACCTGTGCTGCGGAATTCCGGGCCGCTACACCCTATTATTACTCTACCTATGAAACCGAGTGCGAGGCCCGGGTGAGTGACAAGAAAAAAGTGATCATTCTGGGAGGCGGCCCCAACCGTATCGGCCAAGGCATCGAGTTTGACTACTGCTGTGTGCATGCCTCGTTCGCCCTCAGAAAGGAAGGGGTGGAATCCATCATGGTCAACTCCAACCCGGAAACCGTTTCCACGGATTATGACACCTCAGACAAGCTGTATTTTGAACCGCTGACCCACGAGGATGTGCTGCACATCGTGGAAAAGGAAAAACCGTTCGGCGTGATCGTCCAGTTCGGCGGACAGACTCCGCTGAACCTGGCCACCGGCCTTCAGAAAGCCGGGGTCCCCATTATCGGCACCTCACCCGAAAGCATTGACCGGGCTGAAGACCGGGACCTGTTCCAGGCCATGATGAATAAGCTGGGTCTGCGCCAGCCGGAAAACGGCATTGCCCACTCCTATGAAGAGGCCCTGGCCGTGGCCAGGGACATCGGGTATCCCGTCATGGTGAGGCCCTCTTTTGTGTTGGGCGGCCGGGCCATGAAAATCGTCTATGATGAAGCCGACTTGGAAGCGTTTTTCGAGCTGGCCATCCAGGCGTCACCGGACAAACCCGTGCTCATCGACAAATTTCTGGAAGAAGCGTTCGAGCTGGATGTGGATGCCATCTCCGACGGCGAAACCACGGTCATCGGAGGCATGATGGAACATATCGAGGAAGCCGGAATCCACTCGGGGGATTCTGCCTGTGTGCTGCCCCCATACTCGATTGCGCCACACCACATCAAAGAGATGGCGGAAGCGGCCAGGGCCATTGCCAGGGAACTCCAGGTCAAAGGGCTGATGAACATCCAGTTCGGCATCATGAATGACACGGTCTATGTCATTGAGGTCAATCCCCGGGCCTCCCGGACCATCCCGTTTGTGTCCAAGGCCATCGGCGTGCCCCTGGCCAAACTGGCCACCCAGGTGATGCTGGGCAAAACCCTCAAAGAACTGGGATTCACCGACCAGGTCATCCCGCCCTACTATTGTGTCAAGGAAGCGGTGATGCCCTTTGACCGGTTTGAAAATGTGGACCCGGTTTTAGGGCCGGAAATGAAATCCACAGGCGAGGTCATGGGGATTGACATGGACCTTGGCGCGGCGGTGGCCAAAGCCCAGATCGCTGCCGGACAAAAACTGCCGGAGCAGGGCACCGTGTTCATCTCGGTCCAGGACCGGGACAAGGACTCGGCCCTGCCTGTGGCAAAAGCGTTTCATGACATGGGATTCACCATCATGGCCACACGGGGCACGGCCGTATTTCTCGAAGAGCACCAGGTACCGGCCACCCCGATAAAAAAAGTGTCTGCCGGCCGGCCCCATGTGGTGGATGCGGTGAAAAACAAGGAGATTCAACTGATCCTCAACACCGGTGCCACCAGCCAGACCCAGCGGGACGGATATGAAATCCGCCGGGCTGCCATCAAATACAAAATCCCTTACGCCACCACCACTGACGGGGCCAGAGCCATTGCCAGTGCCATCAAGGCTTTGAAAAAGGAGCGCCTGTCCGTCAACCCTATCCAGGAGTATCATAAGCAAAATGTCTGACCATCTGACGCTTCCCCCATGTGAACGCCCGAAAGATGAATGCGGGGTGTTCGGGCTGTACCAGCACCCGGAAGCTGCCAAAATCACCTATTTCGGACTGTATGCCCTTCAGCACCGGGGCCAGGAAAGTGCGGGCATATCCGTGAACCGGGGCATCAACGATAAAATTTTTTCCCACAAAGGCATGGGCCTGGTGCCTGAAATTTTCGATATGCATGATCTGGAACGGATCGAAGGGGGATCGGCCATCGGCCATGTGCGCTATTCCACTACCGGAGATTCCGTGCTGCTCAATGCTCAGCCCTTTGTGGTGAACCACCGACACCGCTCCTATGCCTTAGCCCACAACGGCAACCTGGTGAACGCTCATATTCTGAGGCGAGAGCTGGAGGAAAAAGGCTCAATTTTCCAGACCACCATGGACTCGGAAGTGTTTTTGCACCTGTTCATCAAAAATCTGGTGAAAGGCGACTATGAAACCGCCATTCTCAAGGCAGTTTCCAGAATTGAAGGGGCCTATTCCATGATTCTGCTCACCTGCAAGGGAGAGATTATCGGCATGAAAGACCCCAACGGGTTCCGGCCCCTGGCCTTAGGCAAACTCAACGGCCATTATGTGCTGGCATCGGAAACCTGTGCGTTCGACCTGATCCAGGCGGAGTTCATCCGGGAGCTGGACCCCGGAGAGATCGTGATCATCAACGAAGACGGGATCAAAAGCATCCGCCATCCCAGGGCTGCGGCCCACAAAAGCCTTTGCATTTTCGAGTATATCTATTTTGCCCGCCCTGACTCCACCATTGACGGCAAAAACGTGTATGAAATGCGCAAAAAACATGGTCAGCGCTTGGCCCAGGAAAGCCATGTGGACGCCGATCTGGTGATGCCGTTTCCCGATTCCGGCAATTACGCGGCCATCGGGTATGCCAGGGAATCAGGCATACCCTTTGAAATGGGCATGATCCGCAACCATTATGTGGGCCGAAGCTTTATCCAACCCACCCAGTCCATGCGGGACTTTTCAGTTCGCATCAAACTCAACCCGGTCAGGGAGCTGATCAAAGGCAAGGACATCATCATCATCGAAGATTCCATCATCCGTGGCACCACCGCCAAAACCAGGGTCAAAGCCCTTCGAGAACTGGGGGTCAAAAAGGTGCACATGCGCATCTCCTGCCCGCCCCATAAATTTCCCTGTTACTATGGCATCGATTTTTCCTCCAAAGGCGAGCTGATTGCGGCGGAAAAATCAGTAGAAGAACTGCGGGATTATCTGGGGCTGGATTCGCTGCACTATCTGTCCATCGAAGGGATGCTGGAAGCCTCGGGCGTGAAAGATCCGTCACATAATTTCTGCAAGGCCTGCTTTGACGGCCACTACCCCGTTCCTTTTGATCCGGAATTCACCAAACAGTGCATGGGATAATCATCAGGATAACGCATGCAGAAAAAAACCGTTGCCTTCTCCAAGGAATCATCCAATCTTTTTTTTTCATATCCTCACCCGGTGCAACCTGTCCTGCGCCCACTGCTACATCAACCCGGACCAGCATGGGCACCAGACCCTTTCCATCGGCACCATCTGCCGATGGCTGGACCTGTTTTCTCAAAATGCCTTGCAGACCAACCTGATTTTTTTAGGAGGCGAACCCACATTACACAAGGATCTGCCCCCGGCTGTCAAACATGCCAGAAAGTTGAATTATCTGTCCATCACCATCGACACGAACGGGTTTCTGTTCCACAACATCCTGGACCGCATCACCCCTGACGATGTGGATTTCATCTCCTTTTCCCTGGACGGGGCCACATCGTCCACCAACGATGCCATCCGGGGAAAGGGCAGCTATGACGCCGTGCTTTCAGGCATTCACCAGGCCCGGCAAAAAGGATTTGCCTGCTCCATGATCTTTACCGTGTCGGACAAAAACCTGCATGAACTCTTAAACATGCCCGATTTGGTGGCATCCCTGGATATCCAGCGGTTTTTCATCCAGGTCATCGGCATGCGGGGCAACTCCGCAGCCGACAGTACAGACACTCATCAGGTGTCCAGGGAACTGTGGCTGTCGGTGATTCCAAAAGTTGCTGAAACCATTGCCCAAACCGGCATCACTGTCACCTATCCCAAAGTATTTCTGGAACCCGGGGAAGTGTTCACCTGTGCCGGCATTGTGGCGGACAATTATTTCGTGTTCCCCAACGGCCGGGTGTACCGGTGTCCTTTGTGCGAGGATTATCCGCTTCATGCCTATACGATTGAAGACAACACCCTGGTACCGTCACCGCCTGTCAATGAAACCCACCTGTTCGACCTGACGATTCCTGAAGGATGTGTCATGAATAAAATCATCCAGCCGGGCAACCTGGATTATCTGCCTGACGGCACCCCGGCCCACAGAATCGCCTGTTGCATGCTCAAGCAGGAAATCAGCCGGACCGTTTAGATTTTTTCGTTTTTTTCCGGGCTTTTTTCAGCGCTTCGTTTTCATGGATGAGAATCATCTGCCTGAGCCCCCCCGTATCCTTGGGGTCGAGCAGAATCTGGGCATATTCATCCGGCGATACCGGCTGAATGGAAATTTCTTCATTGATCAACGCCTGGATCTGATGAAGAAGCGTCTTTTCCCCGGGACTGCAAAAGGAAAACGCCTGGCCTTTGCGGGTGCCCCGGCCGGTCCGTCCCACCCGGTGCACATAATTTTCCGGATTGTCCGGCAGATCATAATTGATCACATAGTCCAGATCCGGCACATCAATACCCCGGGCCGACACATCCGTGGCAATGAGAATGCGCTCCTCCCCCGTCTTGAACCGGGCCATGATCCGGTCGCGCTCGGCCTGCTCCCGGGCACCGTGGATGAATACCGCTGAAATCCCCCTCTTTCCAGTGCCTTGGCTACCCGTTCGGCCCGGACCCGGGTTCTGACGAATACCATGATGCGCTCGGTTTCATGATCCCGGACAAATCGCCGCAAAAAAAACCGCTTATCATCCATCTCCATTTCCACTACCCAGTGGGTGACATTTTTGGATACAGGGTTGTCCGGCGCGATCTGGATCCGGATAGCAGATGTCTTCACCTGGGAATAGGCCAGTTTTTTGATGTTCTTTATCGATGGTGGCGGAAAAAACAGGGTCTGGTGCTTCGTTGGCAGTTTCTTTTTGATGGCCTGAATATCTTCCAGAAACCCTTTCTCCAGCATCCGGTCCGCTTCATCCAGCACCAGGGTGTTCACCCGGGACAGGGTGACGGCCCCCTGGCTGATGAGATCGAACATTCTTCCCGGGGTGGCCACCAGCACATCTATGCCGTCCTTTAACCGGGCGATCTGCCGATCCTGGTCCACACCGCCGTAGACCGCGAACGGGGTGACCCGGGTATGCCGGGACAACATATTGAACACCGTTCCGATCTGCCCGGCCAGTTCCCGGGTCGGGACCATCACAATACACTGGATACCGGCGGGGGATTTTCCCCGCTTGGATTTATGGATCCGGTCGATGACCGGAATCGCATAAGCCGCCGTCTTTCCGGTGCCGGTCTGGGCCACGGCCAGTACATCTTCTCCCTTGAGAATGGAAGGGATGGTCTTGAATTGAATGTCTGTGGGCCGCCTGAATCCGGCGGCAGCCAGGTTTCCTTGATGGCCGCGGCTATGGGATATTTTTCAAATTTCATACAGCTCTCTTTTATGTCTAATCAAGCCGGCGTTGCTGAAAGTGACCCCACCGGGGCCGTGTCCAGATCAAATCCAAACCGGGCCATCATTTTTGCAAATTTCTTGATTTTTTCAAAAATACAGGAAACCGTGCTGAATCACAATACATCGTTTCCATTAGATGTCAATAGATACAGGCAGTTCCGTTGACCCTAAAGCAGATTTGTTCTTGACACGAAAGGGTCAAAGAGGTAATGTGGGATATTGTTCAGGTACTGCTTGCGCAGTCAAAAGGGAATCCTGTGAAAGTCAGGGACGGTCCCGCCGCTGTAACCGGGGATGAACGCCACACACAACCACTGATGAAACATTCAACGGGAAGGGGTGGCCAGTAAAAAGATCCGGAAGTCAGAAGACCTGCCTGAACAGTTGATCGTATGCTGGCGAGGACCTGGGGTGATCAACGCAATGCGGATAAAAACGGTTCCCATATCAGTGCAACTGGTATGGGATTTTTTAATGCCTTGACAACAGGATGTCTCATGTTCTCCGGTATATCGGTCGCCATGCTCCAGGGGAAAACAGGATATCTGGTGGTCCTGTTTTCCCTATTACTTCTGGGATCCATTTTGCTGTCCCTTTCCATGGGATACATGGAAATTCCGGTTCTTGATATTGTCAACATCGTTTTGGGCATGCCTTCCTCCCACCCAGAGAATTCCCCTGTGACAGAAACTTTTAAAGCGGTTCTACTAGATATCCGCCTGCCCCGGATTCTCACCTGCGCCTCAGTGGGCGGAGCCCTCACGGTTTCAGGGGTTTTGTTTCAGGGGATTCTTCTCAATCCCCTGGCCGACCCTTATACCCTGGGCGTGTCTGCGGGCGCGGCTTTTGGCGCCAGCATCGCCATTCTTCTGAGCCTTTCCGCAGCCCTAGTGTCGGTACCGGGATTTGCCTTTGCCGGGGCCTGCATTGCCCTGTTTTTTGTTTTATTTTTGTCCTATTCCCCAGGCAGTCCAGCCGGAGGATTATCCTCGAGCAACCTGATTCTGTCCGGTATTATTGTGGCAGCCATTTTATCAGCCGGCATCAGTTTTCTGAAATTCATTGCCAATGAACAAGTATCGGTCATCATTTTCTGGCTTATGGGCAGTTTCGCCTCCAAGACCTGGGCCCAATTTGCCCTGGTTTCCCTGTTTCTGATCCTAGGATTTCTGGTAGCGGTTTTCTTTGCCAGGGACCTGAACCTGATTTCCATGGGGGACCGGTCCGCCATCAGCCTCGGCGTTGACCTGAAAAAGGTGACCCTGATCCTTTTGATCACCGGATCCCTTCTGGCGGCCGTCAGCGTGGCTGTTTCAGGTATCATCGGGTTTGTGGGCCTGCTGGTTCCCCACATGGCAAGGTTTGTCACCGGCCCGGACAACCGGAAACTGCTGCCTGTCGCGACACTAGCCGGGGCCACGCTGCTGCTGTGGGCTGACACCATTACCCGGGCCGTGCTGCCCCATGAAGTTCCCATCGGAGTCCTGACCGCACTCATCGGCGGCCCGGTTTTCTGCTGGATATTCAAGAAAAGCCGGTAATCCTTTGAAAAAATGAACATCTGCCTTGAGCATATCGACTTTTTTCACGGAAATACCCGGGTGTTGACCGATGTCAGCTGCCGATTTTCCCAGGGCCGGCTTTATGCGGTGTTAGGTCCCAACGGCAGTGGCAAAACCACGCTTCTGGATCTGATCAGCGGATTCAGAACTCCGAAAAACGGCCGGGTTCTGCTGGACGATACCCCGGTGAACCAGCTTTCCAGGCGGCAGGCCGCCCAGAGCATCTCCCTGGTCTCCCAGAGTTATGAGGTGAATTTTCCGTTTCAGGTCAAAGAGGTGGTGATGATGGGGCGGCATCCTCATATTGACCGATTTGCCAGACCTGACAGTCACGACAGAGACCGGGTGGCACAGGTCATGGAGATGACCGGCATCACCCATCTGGCGGACCGGCCGGTCACTCAACTGTCCGGCGGAGAAAACAGCGGTGTGCCTTTGCCCGTGCCCTGTGCCAGGACACCCCGGTACTTCTGCTGGATGAAGCGTTTTCCAGTATGGATATTCACCACACGTTTCATTTGATGAACCTGGTAAAGCAAGCGGTTCTGGAAAAGGGAAAAACCGTGATCGCCGTCCTGCACGACGTCAACCTGGCGGCCGGATTTTCCCATGACCTGGTGTTTCTCAAACAGGGCCGGATTCTGGCCATGGGAGACACCCAAACCGTGTTGACCCAACATCATATTGAATCAGTATTCAATGTCACATCCAAGGTGGAATACAATGCATATGTCCAGGCCATGCAGGTCTATTTCAGGCCGTCCTGATCCTGTAAAACTGATCTGGCTGCTGGCGGTCACGCTTTGTTTTGGCCTTTTTTTCCACGCAGGGAACGGCGTTGCCGACGTCCCTGTCATCATGGACGACAGGGGAAGAAAAATTTCTGTAAAACAGCCGTTTCAACGGATTATTTCCCTGTATGGGGCACACACGGAAACCTGTTTCACCTGGGCTTAGGACCGGAGATTATCGGGGTTTCGGTCAATGACAGTTTTCCGCCCCAGGTGCAGGGCAAACAACGGTTTTCCTTTCATGATGATGCAGAAAAATTTTTGGAGGCCAGGCCGGATTTGGTGCTGATCCGGCCCATGATCGAAAACGGATACCCGGCCCTGGTGCGCCAGCTGGTACGGTATCACATCGCGGTGGTATCCCTTCAACCGGCGGATGTCACCGGCATGTTCGAATACTGGCGGTCCCTGGGTATTCTCACCGGCCGGGTTGACGTCGCAGAACAGATGGTGGCGGATTTCCAGAAAAAAGTCACTAAAATCCGGGACTGCCTGCCCCCGGAAAAAAAAACGCAAAAAAGTATATTTTGAAGCTATTCATTCCCGCATGAAAACCTTTACCCCTGGTTCCATGGCCATCTTCGCCCTGGAAAGTGCCGGAGGCATCAACATCGCAGCAGATGCCATGTCTTCCAGAAATACCAATATCGCCAACTACAGCAAGGAAAAAATCCTTGCCAACGCCCATGAAATTGACGTATTTCTGGCCCAGAAAGGAGTCATGAACCCGGTATCCATTGAACAGATTCTCAATGAACCCGGGTTTCACGTTTTAAAGGCGATCAAAAACGACCAGGTATTTCTGATCGATGAAAATATCGTTTCCCGACCTGTACCCAGGCTTTTTGAGGGAATCATGGCCATCGGAAAACGGCTGTATCCCGACATATTTATTAGAATAGAAAAGGAATTATAATGGAAAAACCGGCAAACTTTATGGTGTGGGCGTGGGACCGGGAGATCCCGAGCTGATCACTGTTAAGGCGGTGCGCGTGATCAAATCGGCGGACATGGTGTTTACAGCGGCTTCCACCAAAACAATTACAGCCTCGCTGTTGACATTGCTGCCCCTTATATTGCCCCCTCCGCAACGATCGAACCCCTCCGGTTTCCCATGACCAAAGATGAGGTCCAGGCCGAAGCCGCCTGGACCGGCAATGCCAGAAAAATTGCTCAAGCACTGAAAAAAGGATTGACCGCGGTGTTTCTCACCCTGGGTGATCCGGTCACCTATTCGACGTTCGGCTATATCCTTAAGACCATGAAGCAGGTCATGCCGGATGCCGACATTGAAACCATTCCGGGCATCACCTCTTTTCATGCGGCTTCGGCCCGGCTCAACCGGATCCTGGTGGAAGGAGAAGAATCGCTGCTGGTCACCTCTGGAGCGTTTGGCGGCAGCAGGATCCGCCACCTTCACCAGGTGGAGAATATTGCTATTGTCAAGGCCTATAAAAACATCAAAGACATCAATGCGGCTCTCAAAGAAGCCGGCATGCATGGAAAAGGCGTGGCCGTTTCACACTGCGGCAGAGAAAAGAGGAAATTATTGGTAACCTGGATGAACTGGAAACCCGGACCCCCGATTACTGGACCCTGATCCTGGCTGCCAAATGAAGAAAAAACGCTTCAACTTACGGGCACTTGGCTGTTCCATTGCCGCATCTGCGTTACTGCCAGTCATCAGCACCCTATTTTTTTCTCCGGTTTCCCTGGAAGTGGTCATTTCCCGGCTGATCATTCCTTTGTGCCGCATCTCCTTGTTCATTGTGGTGGGGCTTGTGGCAGGTCAGCTCATCGAAGGAATGGGATGGACCCGTCAGGTGGCGGTGGTGGCCCGCCCGTTTTTCCGATTTTCCCGGTTGGGCGATCATTGCAGCGCTGCATTCACCACCGCTTTTTTTCCGGCACCGCATCCAATGCCATGCTGGCGGAATATCACGACCAAGGAAAAATTACCCGGAGCCAGCTTTTTTTATCCAATTACATCAATCAGTTCCCGGCTTTTTTCTCCATCTTCCCACGACCATGTTCATTGTGCTTCCACTGACTGGGATCGCCGGGGCATATTATTTTTTGCTCACTTTTCTGGCAGTGCTGTTGAGAACCTGCCTTTTTCTGATGTTCGGACATCTTTATTTGACACAACAGCGGGGACCGGCTTCTGCGGACACGGATATAGCAAACACCGCCCGGCCTGAAAAGAGATCGATTCAGGCAATTTTTCAGGGTGTTTGGAATCGCCTGCCAAACAGAATGTCCACCATTTTTGTCTGGATCTTGCCCATCTTCACTCTTGTTTTCATCTTGCACTGGAATGGGGTGTTTGACGTTCTGAACATGGCACTTTCCCAGGCCGCAGTTCTCAACCTGATGCCGGTGGAATCGCTGTCTGTCGTTATTTTGAGCTTTGCCGCCGAATTCACTTCCGGATTTGCCGCAGCCGGCGCTCTGCTGAATGCGGGGGTTCTTACGGTCAAGCAAACCGTGCTGGCCCTGCTGACGGGGAACATTCTGGCCTTTCCTATCAGGGCGTTTCGCCATCAGCTGCCCCGGTACCTGGGCATTTTTTCTCCTAAAATCGGACTGCCGCTGCTGTTGTCCGGACAGGCGTTCCGGGTCCTCAGCATTATCCTGGTGGGCATCCTTTATTACATGGCGGCATTATGAACATCATACACGTGATCGGTATCGGTCAGGGCTGGCAGGATCTGACATTCCGGCATCTGCAAATCATTGAAAAGGCAGATGTGCTAGCCGGCGGCCGCCAACAGGTGGCCCTGTTTCCTGAATTTAAGGGAGAAGTGCTTCTGATAGACCGCCATATCGATACATTCATTCAGCAATTAAAACTGCGGGTACCCGACAACCGGGTAGTGGTGCTGGGATCTGGGGACCCGCTGTTTCATGGCATCGGTACCACGTTGCTTGCGCATTTTGACAACTCTCTTTTGAGGTTTCATCCCAACGTCAGTTCGGTGTCAGCGGCATTTGCTGCCATTAAAGAACCTTGGCATGACGTACAAATCATCAGCCTTCACAACCCGAAACAGCCCCCCTTTTCCTTTGCACGTCTTGCCCGGGTCAGCAAAGCGGTGTTTCTGACCCGCCCGTCTGCAGACCCGGTGTACATCGCCCGCCGTCTCATGGATCACCATTTGTATCATTTTAGGCTATGCGTGCTGGAACACCTGGGAGATCCTGAAAAAAAAAAGCATTTCCTGGTTTGATCATCCAGCCGACTTGCTGAACCAGTCCTTTTCCCATCCCAATGTGGTGGTGCTGCTGAAACAGACGGCACCTTCCCTGCCCGATGTTTCACATGAAACACACCTGGCATGGCGGATGACCGGTTTTCCCATGCCAACGGGTTGATCACCAAATCTGAAATCCGAAGCATCACCATTTCCAGACTGAAACTGATCCGCCCGTCCCATGTACTCTGGGACATCGGTGCCGGCTCCGGCTCCGTCAGCATCGAAGCCGCACTATCCCTCCCGGAAGGGCGTGTGATCGCCATTGAAAAAACCGGTCCCGGATATCGGATATTACTTTCAACTGTCGGCAGTTTCGCTGCGATAATGTTGAGGTGATGCATTTGGCATTTCCTGATAAAATCGAGACACTGCCCCGGCCGGACCGTATTTTTGTCGGTGGCGGAGGACGCGACCTTTGTGCCGTCTTAGAAACTGCATGTGGACATCTCATGCCATCCGGTATCATCGTGATCAATGCCGTGCTGATTCAAAATGTCACAACCGCGTTCACTTGTCTGGAAAAAAACGGATTCAACCCGGAAATGATCCAGTTGCAGATATCCCGTTCCCAGCCCATGCCGTTTGGGACCCGAATGGAATCATTGAACCCGGTATGGGTCATTACCGGCACCAAACCCAATTAATAAGGATACCTCGTTATGCCCAAAACACGCCATCCTGTCGTCTTTGCCGGTGCCGGTCCGGGTGATCCGGACCTGATCACGGTCAAAGCCATGAAAGCCCTTAACCGGGCAGATGTTATCATTTACGCCGGATCTCTGGTGCCGGAATCGGTTCTCACCTGGAAAGGCCCTCATGCCCGGACCTTATCCAGTGCGGATCTGAATCTGGTACAGATCGTTGACATGATGACCGCCCACTATCTGGACGGGAAAGCGGTGGTCCGGCTGCACACTGGCGACCCATCCCTTTACGGCGCCATTTTTGAACAGATGCAGGCCCTGAAAAAGCGTGACATTCCCTATCAGGTCATTCCGGGTGTGACGGCTGCCTTTGCAGCGGCTGCCGCCATGACCATGGAATTCACCTTGCCTGAAACCACTCAGACACTGATTTTAACCCGGATTTCCGGGCGGACCCCGGTGCCGGATTCTGAAAACCTGGAAAGCCTGGCAGCGCATCAGGCATCCATGGCTATTTATCTGAGCATGGGCCATGTATCAAAAGTGTCACGGACCCTGGTCGATCATTATGGGCAGGATGCCTGGTGCGCAGTGACATACAAAGTCAGCCACCCGGAAGAAAAAATCATTTACTGCCGCATCAGTGATCTGGACACCATGTGCCGGGAACACGGGATTGACCGCCATGCATTGATCATTGTGGGAAAAGCGGTGACAGCCTGTCTGGAAAACCAGGAGGTATTGAAATCCAAACTGTATGATGCGGGGTTTTCCCATGGATACCGTTCCGCAAAAAATAATCTCATCCCCGGGCGGATCGCTGTCTGGGCGCTCACCTCAAACGGCAGGCACCTGGGAGGCACTTTGTGCCGGCAGGTGCCCCAGACCCGTCTGTTTATCAGTTCCCGGTTGGACCGGCTTGAGAAAAACACGTCGATCGCCTCACTCCAGGATTCCAGCCCCATAGCGAGACCGGCCGCCGTGGCGCGAAATGGACAACCGGATCGTCAGCCCCCCCCCCCCGGGGGTATTTGACCGGTTGCCGGATGCTGTGGCCACCCAGTTCCACCAGTATGACTGTCATGTATTTATTTTTTCCACCGGCATTGCAGTGCGGATAATCGCCCCGCTGCTGTCATCCAACTGACCGATCCCGCCGTGGTGGTGCTCGATGACCGGGGACGTCATGCCGTCAGTCTGGTTTCCGGGCATCTCGGACACGCCAACGAATACACCCGTTTAATCGGGCTTTTGCTAGGGGCTACCCCGGTCATCACCACAGCCACGGATGTAAACGCCCTGCCATCCATCGATCTGTTGGCAGACAGACAAGACCTGTACATCGAAACCCCGGATGTTATCAAAACTATTAATATGGCGTTTCTTGAAAACCAAAAAATAGGGCTTCATGACCCGTTGAACCGGGTGGCTCCCCTGATCCCGGATCATTTCGCAACGGATGGCCGAAACGGGCCCCGGGTGTTCTGTGACTGGCGGATCGCCCCAGTTTCACGTGAAACTCTGGTGCTGCGCCCCCGGGTCCTGGCCGTAGGTATCGGGTGCAACCGACATACCCCGGCAGAAGCCATTTTGGAATTTTTCATTGCCGTGCTCACAGATGCCGGCATCAGCCAGGCCAGTGTGTTCACGCTAGCCACTATCGACATAAAAAAAAACGAACCCGGTATTCTCACACTGGCAGAATCCCTGGATCTTCCGATCCAGTTTTATGACAACACCCGGCTTTCATCGGTGAAAACCATCCAGACCCCTTCTGAGATGGTAGAAAAACATTTAGGAGTAAAAAGCGTATGCGAAGCAGCAGCCATTCTGGCCTCTCACAACGGCACCCTGATCCTTCCCAAACAGAAGAATGCGGATGTCACCCTGGCTATCGCCCTTCAGGAAACCGTCTCTATATAGTAGGCACCGGGCCGGGAAATTCAGCACACATGTCTTTCCGGGCCAGGGAGGTCATTGAGGCGGCTGACTGCATTGCTGGATATACCACCTATATTGAGTTGATCAATGACCTGGTGTCCCATAAAAAAATTATTTCCACCGGCATGATGAAGGAAGTGAACCGGGTGGAAATGGCCATTCAGGAGTCCCTTTCCGGGCAATCCTGTGCCTTGATCTCAGGCGGCGATCCCGGGATTTATGCCATGGCCGGACTGGTGTTCGAAATCTGTCAAAAAAAAGGCATTCCGTTGTTCCGGCCGGTTTCTTCGAAAAATCTGACAACAGTCCCCACCGGTCAGCGCCCGGCCCGAAGCCTTGACACAGAAAACGGGCTGACCCTGGAAATCGTTCCCGGCATCCCGCTCTGGCAGCTGGTGCGGCCCTCGCCGGGGCGCCATTGACCCATGATTTTGCCGCCATTTCATTGAGTGATTTACTCACAAAATGGGAAACCATTGAAAAAAGGATCACCTGTGCCGCCATGGCGGATTTTGTCATTGTGATCTACAACCCCAGGAGCAGAAAGCGGACCTGGCAGCTGGAACGCGCCCGGGAGCTGATCCTGGCCCACCGGGACAAGGCCCACCCCCGTGGCCGTGGTGACCGGCGCCATGCGGGAAAACCAGGAGATTGTCTTTACCCGCCTGGATCAGCTGCACACCGCAGCCATCGGTATGCAGACCGTATTGTTTATCGGATCCAGTGCAACGGCCATATATATGGATTTTATTTTCACTCCCAGGGGATATACGGACAAATACACGGTCATGACCGGTATGGCATCACTTCAGGCCGGCAACCCAGATCAGGAGGCAACATGAAAGGATACATTCAAGTTTATACAGGGAACGGAAAAGGCAAAACCACCGCCGCACTGGGACTGGCTCTCCGTGGGGCAGGCGCCGGACTTCGCGTGTTTGTGGGGCAATTTCTCAAACAGGGGGATTATTCCGAAATCAAGGCCTTGTCCCGGTTTGATACCGTGACAGTGGAACAGTTCGGTATGGGAAAATTTGTCAGAGGCATGCCGTCAGACGAAGAGAAAGCCGCGGCCCGGAGAGGATATGAGCGATTGTGCAACATTCTGACGGCAAATGCCCATGACATGGTGATCGTGGATGAAGGCAACGTGGCGGTGACCTGCCAGCTGATATCGGAAAGCGAGCTTCTGGCACTGATGGACAAAAAACCGGACACCATGGAACTGGTGATCACGGGCAGGGGAGCGCAACCATCCGTGGTGAACCGTGCGGACCTGGTCACCGAGATGAAAGAGATCAAACATTATTATCATCAGGGTGTCACGGCCCGAAAAGGCATTGAAAAATGAACAAACCGCATATTGCCGTTTTCGGTACCGGTTCGGATGTGGGCAAAAGCATCATCGCTGCCGGCATCTGCCGGTATCTGAAGGACCATGGCCAGCATGTGGCCCCATTCAAGGCTCAGAACATGTCCAACAATTCTGGCATCACGCCCGAAGGCCTGGAGATCGGCCGGGCCCAGATCGTTCAGGCGGAAGCGGCCCGCATCGTTCCCCATGTCAATATGAATCCCATTCTGCTGAAACCGTTCGGCGACAAACAGTCCCAGGTCGTCCTGAACGGTCAGGTTCATGGCAATCATACTGCCATGGATTATCATGCCCGCAAACGGTTTTATTTCGAAAAAGCGTGCCAGGCCTTTAATGCCCTGGCCGCTGAATACGACCGCATTGTTCTGGAAGGGGCCGGCTCCTGCGCGGAAGTCAATCTGATGGACACGGAGATTGTCAATTTTCCCATGGCCGAATATGCCGACGCCTCTGTGATTTTGACGGCGGACATTCACAGGGGAGGGGTATTCGCCCAGGTGGTTGGCACCCTGGACTGTTTGCCATCCCGTTTTCAGGACCGGATCAAAGGCATTATCATCAACCGGTTCCGGGGAGACATCGATCTGTTCAAAGAAGGAGTGGCCTGGATTGAACAAAAAACAGGAAAACGGGTATTGGGGGTTTTGCCCTGGTATTCGCATTTCAGAATCGATGCGGAAGATTCCGTAGAGATCGAAAAACCGGTTCATTTCAAATCCCTGAACCCGGATCTCCCGGCTATTGCGGTTCTGAGGCTGCCCCATATCGCCAATTTCACCGATTTCCACGCATTGGCCCGGATAAAAGGACTGCAGACGGTGTTCGTTGATTCACCAAAACATCTGGACCGGTTTTCCGCCATTGTCATTCCCGGATCCAAAAACACCCGGAAAGACCTGGCCTGGGTCATGGAGCGATTTGAGCGACCCTTATCCGTCTATCTTCAAAATGGCGGCCATATCCTGGGCATCTGCGGCGGATACCAGATGCTGGGACAATGGGTGGACGATCCTTCCGGACTGGAAGGAAAGCCCGGACAGACCCGTGGACTGGGACTGCTGCCCATCCAGACGGTTTTGCAGGCCCCCAAAACCACCACGTTAAGCCAATTTCAGTGGGACCATGCCGAGGGCAGAGGGTATGAAATTCACATGGGCACCACACGGCTCAACGGCGGAACCCCGTTTGTCCGCATCAGTTCAAGAAATGGAAAGGCTGTAAATGAGACCGACGGGTGCATGGCGGACAACGGTCAGGTGGCCGGAACCTATGTTCACGGGTTTTTCGATTTCAATGCAATCATCAAAAAATGGTTGGACTTGATCGGACTGGACCGTTCTCTGGCGTTCGGTGTGGACGCTGCCATTAAAAAAGACAGGGATTACGACCTGCTGAAAACGCATATGGACACCTATCTGGACCTGACATCATTCATTTGAAAACCCATCGGATTCTGGGGCCAGCTGTTGGATCGACGAGTCAGATCAACCTCAAACAAAGGCGTATGAACGGCGCCTCCCGCAGCAAGCTGACTTTTATAAAAAACAAGGCGGTTGGCTTTAACCGTCGGGGAAACTTCCTTCTCAAATCGTTCGAGCAGCGGATTCAGAACACTTTGCCGGACCGGTTTTTTGATGCGCGCCAAAGTGACGTGGGGGAAAAAGGGGCGGGATTGTACGGGAATTCCGATGGACTGAAGGTGTTTATCCAGCTGCGTCGCCAGATCCATCAACCGGCGGGTCTGACCCTGTATTCCGCTCCAAACGACCCGGGCTTTTCTGACATTCGGAAAAGCCCCCAGGCCTGTGGCGGTCAGAGTCAGATCCGGATATGCGCCGGCAAGGTTTTCCATGGCGGATTGAATGGGTATCCACATATCCTGGCGGGTGATGCCAAGAAACTTCACTGTCAGATGAAACCGGTCCGGATCTGGCCAGGAAGCAGCCAGTCGAGCAGATTTGAGTTCCGACTGAACATGGGATAAAAACCGTTTGACAGGGACCGGTAGCACAATTGCGACAAAGGCCCGAATCACATGAGGATTGTCAGTCATGCGTTTTATTTTTGAATCCCAAAAGCACCCGATATGGCCCTGGGGTTCCATGGGGAACAAAGGCCACACGGTCCTGATCATGGAGAACCGTTGACAAGGGCTGGACCCGGCCGTTCACAAACACCACCTCCACATCGTCTCGCGTCAGGCGCATCTGGTCCATCAGCATTTCCGCTGTTGTGTCTTCGGAAATGGATAAAGAAACATTGGTATGCGGTAGATTTTTCTGGGCAAGATTTTTTGCAAAAAGAAAATGCATTGAATGTAATGGTCGCCATCGTCAGTCTCCTTTCATGCCATCGTATCCAATATCGGCCATATTCGCAATTGAAAATTATGACGCTTCTGTTTATATGTAATGGATGCGACTGCGTTTAATCATATTGATTCTGGCAATTTTTGCTTTTTTTATCCGTATCCACGGGCGGGTGGCTGTATTACTATTCGTTTCAAAAGGCGGCGTTTCAAACCGGTGAAACCCAGGCCATCGCTGAATTGAAACTGTTGACAGACCAGCTGGCGACCTATCTGTCGGAACACGATAAATCCGTTCGTGTCCTGTCCCGGATCAAAGAACTGGAACAGGTTCTTGTGAACACCAACCTGGAAACCATTTACAAGGCAAACCAGATTCTGGACATGGTTACCCGGTCTCTGGAGCTGGATGTCAGTTATTTAATGGATATGGACGGCAACACGATCTGCTCCAGCAACCGAAATCAATTTGACAGTTTTGTGGGCCATGTCTTTTCCTTCAGACCCTATTTTAAATCCGCCATCCAGGGAGATCCGGCCAGTTATCTCGCCCTGGGCGTCACTTCACTGAAACGGGGGGTTTATTACAGTTTTCCGGTTTATCACTCTGAAACAAGGGAAATTATCGGGGTGGCCGTGATCAAATCTTCCATTGAATTTCTGGAAACCTCCCTGTTTTCCAATCCGGAACACCTGCTGTTCTTTGTCAGCCCGAACGGGATCATTTTCATCAGCAATCAACCCAGTTACCGATTCCAGCTGTTGTGGCCCGTGGACAATAAAACAATGGATCGGATTGTCAATTCCCGGCAATTTGGCAACGGTCCCTGGGACTGGTCCGGATTCAGCAAAACGAAAAATCAGGACCGGGTTGTGGACAGAAATCAGCAAGAATTTCTGTATACCTCCCTGCCGGTACCGGCGTATCCTCTTTGGCAGGTGGTGTCTTTGAAAAACAAAAAACAGCTTGAAAAAAAATTGTCCGCTCCGTTTATCAAAGGAATCGGGCCCGGGGTGATTTTTATTTCATGCCTGGCAGGGATTCTGGTTTTTTTCCTTTATCAGCAGGCAGCCAAAGAAATCAGCCAGCGAAAAGCTGCGGAAGAAAAGCTGCGGATCAGTGAGGAACGGTATCGGCACATCTATCATAAAACGCCAATTATGCTCCATTCCATTGACACCAATGGAAAAATTATCCGGGTTTCCGATCACTGGGTGGACGTCATGGGATATGACCGGTCTGAGGTGATCGGGCGGCATTTGACCGATTTTTTTTCCCCGGAATCCAGAAAACTGGCCTTGTCAGAAATTTTTCCCCGGTTTTTCATCACCGGATTCTGCAAGGATGTGCCGTATACCTATATAAAAAAACAAAGAATCCCGGGACATTCTGCTTTCCTGCTACGGGGTAAGGAACGAAGCAGGGCAGGTGGTCCGATCCCTGGCAGTGAGTGTGGATGTCACGGAAAAAAACCGCACCCAGAAAGCGCTGGAAGCCGCGAAGGAAAAACTGGCCAGATATTCCCATGACCTGGAAATGCAGGTCCGTCGGAGAACCGCGCAACTGGAAAGTGCCCAGGCCAAATTGAAAAATTTATCCAAAAACATCATTGCGTCCCAGGAACGGGAAAAGGAACAGGTGGCAAGGGAACTGCATGATCACTTGGGTCAGGTGCTAACCGCCCTGCGTATCGATGTTCTGTGGCTGAAAAAACATTTTGCGCTTTCGCCGGATCAGGCCGTGGGCCGGGCGGAAAAAATGAGTTTTCTCATTGATAAAACCATTCAGGATGTCCGGGATATGGCCTACCGGCTGCGTCCCCGGGTGCTGGACGACCTGGGTCTGTCCGATGCCCTGGAGTCCTTGGTTTCTGATTTTGAAAAGCGGTCCAATGTTTCCTGCGTGTTTCGGCGGGATGCCATACCGAAAATCGATAAAACCCTGGCCACGGCCCTGTATCGAATCGGTCAGGAAGCCGTGACCAATGCCATTCGCCATGCTGGAGCCACCACCATTATCGTGGAGCTGAGAACCGATACCCGGGGCTTGATCCTGACGATTGAGGACAACGGCGTGGGATTCGATCCGGCTCCGGGAACACAACAGGACGGATTCGGACTCGAAGGCATGATGGAGCGGGCCAACCTCGCGGGGGGATCGCTGGATATCAGATCTGAAAAAGGGCATGGCACCCGCATCACCTGTAAAATAACTGTGGGGGCTGGTCATGATCACAGTTCTGCTGGCAGACGATCACAGCATCGTCAGAGACGGGCTAAGACGAGTGCTGGAAGACAGCTCCGGCATCAAGGTCATTGCCGAAGCCTCTGATGGAGAAAACGCTTTTGACCAAGCCATGGAAAAACAACCGGACGTGGCAGTCATTGATATTTCCATGCCCGGCATGGACGGACTGGAAGTGGTGGCCCGAATGAACACGTACTGCCCCAAAATACCGGTACTCATCCTGACCATGCATGAAGAGGAACAATATGTGATCCGGGCCATGGAAGCCGGAGCCATGGGGTATGTCACCAAACAGTCGGCACCGGAACAGCTGGTGGCGGCGGTGAAAAAAATACATTCAGGAGGAAGATATCTGACGGAAAAAGCCAGTGAAGCCCTGGCGCTTCGTTATATCCGAGGCAACAAAAGCAAGGACTCCATTGAATCCCTTTCCATGCGCGAACTCCAGGTACTGCGCAAACTGGCCTGCGGGAGCACCAACCGGGAAATTGCCATCACCTACAATATCAGTGTGAAAACCGTGGATACCTATCGGGCCAGACTGCTAAAAAAACTGAACCTGAGAAATAACGCGGAATTATCCAGATATGCCATCCAGAACCGGCTGGTGGAATTTTAGTCCGGCACATTGAGCCGGGAAAAATTGGCAAAAATCTTGTTCAAGGTTGATTTGCACTGGGCCATTTCATCGCAGGAAATTCCTAGTTCCGCCTCCAACAGCATCTCCATCACCATAGCCATCAGATCATCTCGGAAGGATTTGGCCTTATGAGTCAGATAAACCAACTTGCTGCGTTTGTCGGACCGGTCCGGGACACGCAGCACCATATTTTTTTTTCCAGTACATTGAGCAGGCGGGTGATGGCAGCCTTGTCCTTGACCGAAACCATTGACAGTTCCTGCTGGGTTTGTCCGTCTTTTCGGTATAAATGAACCAGGATGCTCCACTGCTCATAACTGACATCAAATCCGGCATCTGCGAATTTTTTTGGTCAGCCGCTTGATGATCGCCCGGGAGGTTCGACCCACCAGGTAGGCGATGGATGTGTCGATAACGCGTTCAAATATTTCCAGTTCAAGAGGTTCCGATGGTGCAACAGCTAATTCTGGCGCCAATTGAGTATCTTTCATGTCTATTTTTTTCCATTGCCACGGGTATTGTCTTCTATTCTAAGACGTTTCATGACAATATGACGGAAAATGGTTGATTATGCAACCAAATATTTCCTCTATAACTATTTTACCGTTTTCAAAAACACAAGAGCCGTTTTCCGCCAAACCGTCCGGAAGAAAACGGCGTTTGAACCGAATTTTAACTGACATGAACCAGCCGCATCAAGCCGCTGTCTTTCGGGAAAACAGATCTCTTAATGAAGATATCCAAATTCCGCTGAGAAACCAGGCATACAGATACGTACCGATAATAATCGCAATGAACGCCTTGACAATGTCCATGGGGCTGCCATCCAGAGAAAAACCGGGCACATATCCGAAAAGAAGTGGGCCCAGATACAGGAATTTAGCGAATTTGAATGAGGTAAACGCGGTTCTCCACATATTGGCCTTGGCAATGGTGGCACCGGCAAACGCGGCAATGCAGACAGGGGGGGTAATGTTGGAATCCTGGGACAGCCAGTACACGATCATATGGGCAGCCAGCTCGTTCACCCCCAGATGGGTCAAAGCCGGCACCGCCACCACGGCAGTTACCAGATACGCGGCTGTCACCGGAACCCCCATGCCCAGCACCAGAGAGGCCAGGGCAATCAAAAGGATGGTGAGGAGCAGAGACCCGCCTGCCAGATCGATCATGATGTCGGCAAAGGTCAGAATCAGGCCGGAAAAAGTCAGGACTCCGATGATGATACCGATGACACCGACCGTGGCTCCGATCTTCAGGCTGTTTTCGGTGCCCTCCCGGGCTGCCTCGATAAACCGTTTGGGTCCGATGCGGGTGTCCTTTCTCACCCAGGAGATGGCGATACAGGTGATCAGTCCCAGAATTGCGGAATAGGCCGGAGAAAACCCATACAGCATGAACACCGTGATTACGACCAGCGGCATGATGTAAAACCACTGCTTCTTGAAAATTTCCATGGCACTGGATTTGGAACGTTCCCCCACGACATTTTCTTTTTTGGCTTCATAATGCACCATGACAAACACCGAAAAGAAATACATCAATGCCGGGAATAGGGCCACCAACATGATATGGGAATAGGGAAGCCCGGTCAGTTCCGCCATGATGAATCCGCCGGCTCCCATGATGGGGGCATGAACATCCCGCCGATGGAAGCGGCCGGTTCGATGCCGCCCGCCACATGGGGCTTGAACCCGGCTTTTTCATCATGGGAATGGTGAACATGCCCGTGGAAACCGTATTAGCGATGGCGCTGCCGGAAATCGATCCGAACAGGCCGGAGGCAATGACGGATACCTTGCCAGGCCCACCGATGCGATGCCCCACCGCAGCCAGGGGCCAATCAATGAAAAATTTCTGGGCGCCGGATTTTCCAGAAACGCCCCAAACAGCACAAACAGGATCACATAAGTGGCCAGCACACTGGCCATGATACCGAACACGCCGTCACTTTTGTAAAAAATACTGACGCACAGCTCCGTAAACGGGGCTCCGGCATGGGAAATCAGATCCGGCGCCATATATCCGTAAACCCCGTAGCCCAGAAACACGATTCCCATGATAACAAACACATTCCCCACCACCCGCCGGGCCAGCTCGATACCGATGAGAACACCGACAATGGCAAACGCTGCATCCATAGGAGTTTCAGCACCGGTACGATAGTTGATCACTTCAAACATGACAACCCAGTATCCCACGCTGGCGATGGAAAGAAGAATCAACACATAATCAATGATTCGGCCGACAAGGGTTTTGGACTGATAGAGAAGGAAGACCAGTGCATAAGTGATAATGACATACACCCCCCGGTGATATTGGGTGGCCATGGGCTGTACCACGGCGGCCCATGCATAGAAAAGCACCAGGGTCGCCGAGCAGATATCAAAAACAATTTGCTCGAAACGATTCAATTTACTATACACAATCTGCCTTCCTGTCGTTTAAATGAGTGGTCAAAACACCGACTTCATGGAGAGGTGCGGGGCACGGAATGTTTTTTCCCGTGCCCCTGAAGTCAAACACCCGATCACACGGGTACGATCCTACAACACCCCTTTTTCTTTCCAGAATTTTTCAGCACCCGGGTGAAACGGGGTGACAATTCCAGTGGGACCGGATTGAACGGACATGCTTTTGAAGGTCTTTTTCTGGGATACCATATGAGCCAGACCTTCGTCGGTGTAGATCAAAGACAGCATCTGATACACGGCATCAGCAGACACGTCCTTGTTGGCCACCCACAAAGCCGCATCCTGAAACGATTTCACCTCGTAATCCACCCCTTTGTAAGTGTTGGCCGGAATAGTGACCTTGGCAAAATAGGGGTATTCTTTGTAAAAACCGGATGTTTCTGCATCCTTGTCTAGATCGACCATGGCAATGTCATTGGTCTGAGCCGCCATCATCACGGCACCGGTGGGATATCCCACAAACAGCCAGAACGCGTCCAGCTGATTGTTGCCAAAAGCCTGAGCGGCGTCATTGTACCCCATGGCATTTCTTTCGATTTTGTCCCAGATGCCCATATGGGTAAAAAACAATTCGCAGTTGGCAAATGCACCGGAGCCGGCATTTCCCACGCCCACTTTTTTGCCTTCCAGATCTTTGACGCTCTTGATGTCTGAACCGGCTTTGATCACGAGCTGGGCCGGGGCTCCATACAGAAACGCAACCGCCATCACGTTTTCATACTTATTGGGATCATTTTTCATCTTGCCGTTCCGGCCCTGATACACATGCCCGGAATAGACCACGCTCATCTGCTGACGGCCGGCATCGGTTTTTCTCAAATTTTCAACGGATCCGGCGGATGACTGGGCCTGAACACGGATGCCGGGCAGCTCTTTGACGGGATCATACACTTGAATGGCATTGGCCACCACCTGAAAGGTTCCGCCGGCAGGTCCCCCGCCGAACACGATTCTTTCTTTGGCCAGAGCGGCCTGGGAACATACCATGGAAGCGACAGCGATCAATACGATGATCAATAAATGTTTTGCTTTCATACAATCCTCCTTAAAGTGATATAGGGTTAAAAACGGACCGGCTTCATTTCCACGCAATACCACCCTATCAGCCTAAAAATAATAGATCAATTGGAAGATTTCTGATTCTGCTGTAGTAATTTTTCTTACAGGACGACAAATAGATGCCCAGTCCTCAATCAGACACGCGGTGTTAAAATTTGGTGCAGGTTTCCGGGAATCACCTGATCGATGCGGTTAAAAAGGTGGGAAAACCGTTTCCCGTTCCGGGAATGGGTTTTATAATATTTCAGACAGATTTCAACAATCACCAGCATCTGTTTGCAAGAATAAAGACCAGGCATTTCCAAGGCCAGACGGGGATGCCGACCCAGACGTCCCCCCAGCAGGATACGAAACCCGGATGGACCCGGTAAAAGCGTCCGACTTGGACACACATGGACACATTTGCCACACCGCTGGCATCGATTCATGGCAATCACTGGTTTTTGGCGCCATCCGAGGTGTCCTTCAACCGGATGGCCTGATCCGGGCATGACTGAACACAGACGTTGCAGCCGGTACAAAGATTATTCCCCACCCCCGGACACACCGCACCAATGATGCCGATATCCGCGATCTGGGGACGGGAACAGGCATTGGGACAGTCACTCAAGGTGATCCGGAATTCATGGTGGGGTTTGATCTTTTCTCCCAGAAATTTTCTGAGAAATCCTGGAATGTCCGCCTGATCCAGCAGAGGAGTCAGTTCCCTGGCAAGCGCGGCCGTAGCGCAGGCGACATGGGGACACCCCTTACCGCCGGAACAGACGGACAAGACATATCCGGTCACCGGCACGGTTCTGCCAGTGTCCGTCATGTAAGGATCTCTCCCCGGGCGCTGATGGTCACCTGTGAAAACGGAATGTCCATGCCGCTGTTTTCCAGGGCTTTCTTGATGATGTGAGGAAGTCCGGAGCAGCAGGGAACTTCCATGATCACGGCCGTGATACTTTTGATGCCCGATTTTTTGAACACGTCCGTCAATTTGTCCACATACCCCTGGGTGTCGTCAAATTTGGGACACCCGATCATAACGGCCCGGCCCGCCAGAAAGTCTTTGTGAAACGAGGGATATGCCACCGGCACACAATCGGCGGCAATGACCAGGTCCGCATTTTTCAAGAACGGGGCCCCGGCCGGTACCAACCGAATCTGAACCGGCCAGTGTCCCAGAGAGGACCGCCCGCCGGAACCGGTCTCCCGGGGCTGGTTGACACAGTCACAGCCGGTATTGGAAAAAGTTTTCAACGCCGTTGACGGACAACCGCCGGAGATAACCGGCTGCCGAATACCAGCCGCGGTTTTTCCATCCTGCACCTGTTGCTTGAGCAGCTCATGAACCGCTTCTTCATCAAATTCATCCGCTTCCCTTTCAACAATCTTCAGAGCACCCTGGGGACATTCCCCCAGACAGGCGCCCAGACCGTCACAATACTTGTCCGAAATCACCTTTGCCTTACCATTGACAATCTGAATGGCCCCTTCTGCACAGGACGGCACGCAGTTCCCGCATCCGTCACATTTTTCATCATCAATCTCTATTATTTTTCTGAGTACTTTCATGATTCTGTTCCTTTATTTAAGTCTCGTTGGATCTGCAGTGGCTTGTCTTCACTTTTGGGTCAAGGTTTGCCTCGCCAGATCTTTTCCAGCATCTGTCAGATAGATCCGATTGATTTTCCGGGTCAACGTGTCCGTATCGATCTGTTCTTTTCCCCGACACGCTTCCATATTGGCCAGCATATCCGCATCATAGACCACTTTGAAATTAATGGTTTCCGATTCGTTTGGGTGATGGTGGTGTGAAATGATGTCACACACCTCATTGATGAGCACATCCCTGGCGCCCAGATCCTCCAGGATCTGCCGGGCCACCGGCGGTCCTTCTATGTGCTGGTACTTTGCCTCAGCCGATCCATATTTTTCTTCTGCTTGTTTGACGCCGATATCATGGAGATACGCAGTGCAGAGAACCACCGCCATGTCTGCTTTTTCTTTTATGCCGATCTTTTCCGCATACCGGGCCACCCGTCCGGCATGACCGATCCGTTTGAAATCCGTCCCAAAATACTGTTTCATCTTCACCGCCACCCGATCCTTTAACAGATCTTCCTGTTGGGCCACAAACTCTTCAGGCAGAGTGCCCAGACACTGCTCGGCAAACTTGCAGTAGGCGGCACACCCGAAATCCATTTTCGGATTCACGATCTTTTTTTTACAGTGCCCGCATCGACGGGTGGCATCATCTTTGAAAAATTCCATCATATGCCCGCATTCCGGACATTCGGTCTCAAAAATTGCATTTTCGTCCCAATACTGGGTGTCTTGTCCCGGACACTTCATAAGTCCACCTTCCTTCAAAGATTTGAATCATTGATCCGAACATTCACTGGGTAATCTGCTTTACATCCTGGCGTAAACCTACTATAAATCAACAGGCAAAACCTTGACCTGAATCAAGGGAAGTGTTTTTTTTGTATTTCTAAAATTTAAGTGTTTGGATGCCCATTGCCGGCCCCATGACAGGAGCAGTATACCGTATCAATCTTTTAAAGACCATTTCCCTTTTTTCCGGGCTGTCCAGAAATCAGTTGGAGATCCTTTCCGGTATCGCCGTCCGCCGATCATTCAACCGCGGTGAGATCATTTTCCAGGATGGTGACAAAGGCGATGGCATCTATATTGTCGAAACCGGAAAAATCAAAGTCTATAAACTCTCGCTGGACGGCAAGGAGCAGATTCTTCATATTTTCGGACCCGGTCATACATTTGGCGAAGTGCCCGTGTTCCAGGGCAAAAGCTTTCCCGCATCAGCCATGGCGCTGGAGCCGTCAAATATTGTTTTCTGCCCAGAGAGCGGTTTGTGGAACTGATCACCACCACCCCGGCCCTGAGCATGAATATGCTGGCCGATCTTTCCAGACGGCTCCGGGCCTTTACCGTTCAGATTGAAGCGTTGAGCCTTAAAGAAGTGCCGGCCCGGCTGGCTGCCTACATCCTGACACTGTCAAAGGAGCAGCAGAATTCCGCCCGGATCCAGCTTCCCATCTCCAAGGCCCAGCTCTCCAACCTCATTGGCACCACCCCAGAAACCATCTCCCGAATGTTCAAAAAAATGGGAGATTCCGGCTTTATTCGAGTACAGACAAAAACCATCGACATCCTGGACAAAGACGGCCTGATCGAACTATCGGAATCCGGCCGATTGCAATAACCCGTTTGACAGGTTTAAAGGCTGTTTTTTGCTGGACTATACTCCTTTGTCATGGCATAATTCAGGCATATGTTTTTTGAATCCGAAACACGGGTCGCTTTGGGTTGAAATTTCATTCAACAATCACAACTATTTTGTGACAACAACCATTCTTAAAAAGCCATTGTCACATGTCCAACCATCTTGCCAAGGAGGAAAAACATGGGAAAATTATTGAGAATCAACACCAAACAAAAAACCTTCACGTTTGAAGAAACCCCTGAACCCTATGCCGGTCTGGGCGGAAGAGCCCTGACATCCAAAATGATTCTGGATGAAGTTCCGGCCACCTGCCATCCCCTGGGAAAAAACAACAAACTCATCTTTGCTCCCGGGGTGCTGTCCGGCTCTCCGGCCGCAAACTCCGGAAGGCTGTCCGCTGGTGCCAAATCTCCTTTGACCGGTGGAATCAAGGAAAGCAATGCCGGGGGCCTGGTGTCCCAGAAACTGGCAAAACTGGGAATCACTGCCCTGGTGCTGGAAGACAAGCCGGACGGGGATGATTACAGCCTGATCAAAATCGATAAAGACGGCGTATCGATTCTGCCGGCGGACGATCTGATCAAAAAAGGCAATTATGCGGTCATGGAAACCCTATGGGACAAGTACGGCCAAAATGTCGGCGTGTTGAGTATCGGCCAGGCCGGTGAACAATGCCTGAAAGGCGCATCCATCAACCAGGCGGACATGAACGGCCGTCCGGGTCGGGCCCATGGCAGGGGGGGCCTGGGTGCGGTCATGGGCTCTAAAAAAATCAAGGCCATCGTGGTGGATGACTCCGGTGCCTCCCGGGTGGAAATCAAGGATCCCGAAGCGTTCAAAGCGGCCAACAAACGGTGGGTGGAAATGCTTCGAAAGCACCCGGTCACCGGTGAAGGCCTGCCGGCATTGGGCACGGCCGTTCTGGTGAATGTCATCAACGAGGCCGGGACCCTGCCCACCAAGAACTTCCGTTCCGGCCGGTTCGAGCATGCCCAGGCCATCTCCGGTGAAGCCATGGCGGAAACTATCCAGAAACGCAACGGCATTACCACCGAAGGCTGCCATCCCGGATGTGTGATCAAATGCTCCAATGTCTACCACGGCAAAGACGGCAATTATCTCACCTGCGGCTTCGAATACGAGACCATCTGGGCGTTCGGTGCCCATACCACCATCAGCGACCTGGACCATATCGCCGCCCTGGACCGGCTGTGTGACGACTTTGGACTGGATACCATTGAAACCGGGGTGACCCTCGGGATTGCCATGGAAGGCGGGATGATCCCCTGGGGGGATGGCCAGGCCGCCATCAATCTGCTGTCTAAAGTGGGGGAATACGCCCCCGAAGGAAAAATCATCGGAAACGGGGCCCTGTTCACCGGGGATGCTTTGGGTGTGGACCGGGTTCCGGTAGTGAAAAAACAGGCGTTGCCGGCCTATGATCCCAGAACCTGCAAAGGGGTTGGCGTCACCTATGCCACCACGCCCATGGGCGCAGACCATACGGCCGGATACGGGGTGACCGCCAACATCCTGAGTGTCGGCGGCACTATCGATCCTCACAAGAATGAGGGCAACATTGAGCTGTCCCAGGGACTTCAGATCGCCACCGCTGCCGTGGATGCGGCCGGACTCTGCCTGTTTGTGGCCTTTGCTGTTCTGGACAATGAAGACGGGCTCCCCACCGTGGCCCAGATGCTCAATGCCCGGTACGGACTGAACCTGACCCCGGACGACATTCTGGAACTGGGAAAATCCATTCTCAGGAACGAAAAGGAATTCAACCGGAAAGCCGGATTCACAGAAGTCGATGATCAGCTGCCGGAAATGTTCACCGAGCCGGTGCCCCCGCATAACGTCCCCTGGGACTTCAGCACCAAGGACCTTCAAAAAACACTGAACTTTTAACTCTGATCGCTGACTTCTGAATTCAACCCCGGCAGCCTGGCGAAAAACTTTTTTTGCCAGGCTGCTGATTTTCTGGCTTTATCCCGCCTGTTCTGATATATCTTCAAAAATGACTATGATGACAGCGTCATTCCCATTGACAATTTACAGCAACCCATAATTACTAAATATCATGAAACAATTTGAATATCCTTCCACTGAAGCCCGGGCCCGTGTCCAAGAAATCATTGATCGGGGTCTGGGGTTTTCCAAAGCCGATTACGACAATGTCCTGGGGTTTATCGATGATGTAAAAGCCCGGGGTGACGAAGCCCTGGTAGACTATACCCACCGGTTTGATTCCAGGGCCGTCACCCTGGATACCCTGAAAGTAACAGATGCCGAGTTCAAACAGGCGCTGGCATCCGTGGACCCCCCTTTTCTGGAAACCCTGGACCGGGCCATTGACCAGCTCACCCGGTTCCATTCAAAACAGAAACAAAATGCCTGGATCGACACCCCGAGAAACGGGGTTATGGTGGGGCAGCTGGTGCAGCCGGTGAACGCTGCCGGCATCTATGCCCCAGGGGCCAAAGGCGGAAAAACCCCCTTGGTCTCCTCCGTGCTAATGGGAGGCATTCCCGCCATTGTGGCAGAAGTGCCGACCATCGCCCTGATGACGCCGCCCATGGAAAATGGGGCGGTCAATCCCTATATTCTGGCAGCTGCTGAAAGAGTGGGCATCTCGTCCGTGTTCAAGGCGGGCAGTGCCTGGGCCATCGCCGCCCTGGCCCATGGAACCAAACGGGTTCCCAAAGTGGATGTCATTGTAGGCCCCGGCAACATCTATGTCACCCTGGCCAAGAAAATCGTGGCCGGCACCGTGGGAATCGACATGATCGCCGGCCCCAGCGAAATCCTCATCATTGCGGACCAGACGGCCAACCCGGAATTCGTAGCCGCCGACCTGCTGTCCCAGGCGGAACATGATGTGATGGCATCCGCCATTCTGGTGACTGATTCCAGAACCCTTGCCCGGCAGACCGCCGACGTTCTGGAACGGCAGCTCAAAGCCCTGACCAGGCAGGATACCGCCCGGCAGTCCATTGACCAATTCGGGGCCATCATGGTGGTGCCGGACATCGAAACCGGGATCGATCTCTCCAATCAGCTGGCTCCCGAGCATCTGGAACTGATGGTCTCCAGTCCTTTTGACTACCTCGACCGGATTCAGAACGCCGGGGCCCTGTTTCTGGGTCATTATACCCCGGAACCCATGGGTGATTATATAGCCGGACCCAACCATGTGCTGCCCACTGCCGGCACGGCCCGGTTCTCCTCTGCCCTGAGCGTGGACCATTTCATCAAGAAAACCAGCCTGATTCATTATTCCAGATCCGCGTTTGAAAACGAAGCAGACGATGTGATCCGGCTGGCTGAGATCGAAGGCTTGACCGCACACGCCAATTCCGTAAAAATTAGAAAATAATTGACTGATCAGCGGTTTTTAAACTATACTGGTCGGTTGTATGAAATTTTGACAAAAACCACATACTTGAAGACGTAAACCATGCAGACCATTCGAGGGTTCAGAGATATACTGCCGGAGCAGATACGTCTGTGGCAGAAAGTGGAACACCTGGCAACCCAGCTGTTCACCGCATTTGGATATGAAGAGATCCGTATCCCGGTCCTGGAAAAAACCGACTTGTTCGCCCGGAGTATCGGAGAAACCACCGATATTGTCGAAAAAGAGATGTACACTTTTGACGACCGGAACGGTGACAAGCTCACCCTACGGCCCGAAGCCACTGCCTCCATCTGCCGGGCCTATATCCAACACAAAATGTATGCAACCGAACCGGTAAGAAAATTCTACATGACCGGCCCCATGTTCCGGCGGGAAAGACCCCAAAAAGGGCGATACCGGCAATTTTATCAGATCGATGCAGAAGTGTTTGGTGTCGATTCCGCTTATGTGGACAGCGAACTCATTTTTCTGCTGAACGAATTGTTCAAACAGCTGGGACTCACCGGGCTCTCCGCCCACATCAACAGTCTGGGATGCCAGGAGTGCCGGCCGCGGTTCACCCGGTCACTTTTGGATTTTCTGGGGGAACGGAAACAGGATCTGTGCGATATCTGTAAACGGCGGATGACCCGCAATCCGTTGCGGGTGCTGGACTGCAAGATGCCGACCTGCCAGGCGGCCCTGACAGGTGCCCCGGCCACGGTGGATCATCTGTGCCCGGGCTGTGAAACCCATTTCAATACCGTAAAAGCAACCCTGGAAAAACAGGGGGTGGCTTTTTCCGTGGATAAATCCCTGGTCCGGGGTCTGGACTACTATACCCGCACTGCCTGGGAGATTCAAACCACCAGCTTGGGCGCCCAAAGTGCCGTGGCCGGCGGCGGCCGCTATGACGGCCTGGTCAAAGAACTGGGCGGGCCCGACACCCCTGCCATCGGATTTGCCATCGGTTTCGACCGCCTGGTGGAAATCATGGAACAGCTGTCCCCTGAACCGCCTGCTCCCGGGCCGGATCTGTTCATCGTGGCCTTGGGAGATCCGGCCATGGAAACAGCCTATCATTTGGCCTGCGACCTAAACCGGGCAGGCATCAAAGCCGCCACTGACTTTCGGGGGAAAAGCCTGAAAGCGCTGATGAAACGGGCAGACAAACTGAACGCGCGGTACGTGCTCATTGCCGGGCAGACAGAGATGGAAAAAAACTCCCTGATTCTTCGAAACATGAACACCAAAGAACAGGTTTCCATTTCCATGGACCGGCTGGTACCAGAAATCGAAACCCTTCTGAAAACCAACTAACCTCCAATAATAAAAAAGGACAGACCCGGTGAGCGACTTACTAGGTAACATGAAACGAACTCATTTTTGTGCAGATCTTCGGGAGACCGACATAGACCGGACCGTGGTGTTGATGGGATGGGTCCAGCACCGCCGGGACCATGGCGGGGTCATTTTGTGGACCTGCGGGACCGGGAAGGCATCACTCAAGTAGTTTTCAACCCGGTAATTTCCAAAACAGTTCATGAAAAGCCCAAGCCATTCGAAACGAATTTGTCATCGGGATTCAGGGAAAAGTGGCGGCACGGCCGATGGATATGCTCAATCCAAACATGGCCACCGGGGCCATCGAGATCCTGGTGGAAGAACTTAAAATATTTTCCAAAGCCAGAACCCCTGTTTTTCAGATTGAAGACCGGGTGGAAGCCTCTGAAAACATCCGGTTGCAATACCGGTATCTGGACCTGCGGCGTCCCCAGCTGAAACGCAATATCATGGCCCGGCACAAAGCCACCATGGCCATTCGAAGCTATCTGGATCAGAACAAATTCATCGACATTGAAACCCCTTTTCTGACAAAATCCACGCCCGAAGGTGCCAGGGATTATCTGGTGCCTTCCCGGGTCAACCCGGGCCAGTTTTACGCCCTTCCCCAATCCCCTCAGCTGTTCAAACAGCTACTCATGATCAGCGGGTTTGACCGCTACTACCAGATCGTCAAATGCTTCAGGGACGAAGACCTGCGGGCGGACCGCCAGCCGGAATTCACCCAGATCGACATGGAACTGTCTTTTGTCAATGAAGAACAGATCATGGAAATCGCCGAAGGCTGATCAAGGCCATTTTCAAATCTGTGCTGGACATGGACCTGACCACGCCTTTTCCCCGACTGACCTATGCAGACGTCATGGACCGCTTCGGTCTGGACCGGCCGGACCTGCGGTTTGACCTGGAACTGGTGAATGTCTCCGATATTGTGGAACATACCGGTTTCAAGCTGTTTTCCAGCGTGGTGAAATCCAGTGGTCTGGTCAAGGCCATCAATGCCAAAGGCTGTGCCACCTTTACCCGTAAACAGATTGACGACTTCACGGAATTTGCCGCTGTGTACCGGGCAAAAGGGCTGGCCTGGATCAAAATCAAGGAAAACCAGTGGCAGTCGCCCATTGCCAAATTTTTCACGGATGATGAAAAACAGGCCCTGACAGAAAGGCTCAACCTAGAACCCGGAGATATCGTTTTTTTTGTGGCGGACCAGGCGGCCATTGTCAATGAGGCGTTAGGCCAGCTGAGAAACGAACTGGCCCGCCGTCTGGGATTGGTTCCGGAAAATCGGTTTTCCTTCACCTGGGTGACCGATTTTCCCCTGATGGAGTACGATGACACCGAAAAACGGTATCAGGCCCTGCACCATCCGTTTACGGCTCCCAATGAAAATGACATTCCCAAGCTGGACACCGCCCCCCTTGAAGTCAGCTCCAGGGCCTATGACCTGGTGCTCAACGGGATTGAAATCGGCGGCGGCAGCATTCGTATCCATGATACCGGGCTTCAGGAAAAGGTATTGGCCAGTTTGGGCATCACCGAGGATCTGGCACGGGAAAAATTCGGGTTTCTTCTGGAGGCACTGGATTCCGGAGCCCCTCCCCATGGGGGCATTGCCTTCGGTCTGGATCGCCTGATCATGCTGTTGTGTCAGGAAGATTCCATAAGAAATGTCATTGCGTTTCCCAAAACACAGAAGGCCACCTGTCCGCTGACGGATGCGCCTTCTTTCGCATCGTCGGCCCAGCTGCTGGAACTGGGCATTCGCACATCCGGCATCGGGGAATAACCTTAAAACTTTTGAACAAAAAAAGAATGCCCGCCGGGAAAACCCTTCCCGGCGGGCATGTAAAACCTGACACCTTGTTCTCTGTTAGGCCCGTTTTCGTTTGACCTGAAGGATAGGGGTGTTGAAAACCAGGGCCGACACATTGTCGTCCCGTTTAACTTTCAATTCCAAAGCATCTTTGTCAATCTCGAAATATTTTGAAATCACATCCACGATATCCTGATGAAGATCAGTCAGGGTGGTGTCATTGACTTCGAGTTTGTCATAAATCAAAGAGAATTGTAGACGTTTTTTGGCGGCATCCTTGCTGTTTTTTCTGCCGGTGAACCGTTTTAATAATCCGCTGAGCATACAATATCTCCTTCTTATTTCAACCCGAAAGTCTTGCTGATTTTCTGCCACATGCTGGTTTTATAAACCGGCATTTCAATGGGCACCTCTTCCCCGTTCAACCGCCTGGCAATCCGCCGGAATGCAGCCCCGGCCTTTGAGTCGTTCTGCAATACCAGAGGCGTTCCGGTATTTGACGAGATCAGCACCTTTTCGTCCATGGGAACCAGTCCCACCAGGTCAATGGACAGCACTTCTAGCACATCTTCATGGCTGAGCATTTCTCCGCGCATCACCCGGGCTGGCTCGATACGGTTAACAATCAGCTTCGGATTCAGTGAACGGGCATACAGCAGACCGATGACCCGGTCCGCATCCCTGACCGCCGACACATCCGGCGTGCAAATCACCAGGGCTTCATCCGCGGCCACCACGGAATTTTCAAATCCCCGCTCGATGCCGGCGGGAGAGTCCATGATAATATAGTCAAACCGGGACCGCAGTTCGTTGGCAATCCGTTCCACACCCGCAGTGGTCAGCACGTCCTTGTTGTCACTCTGTGAGGCAGGGATCAAAAACAGGTTTTCGATCCGCCTGTCACGGATGGCTGCCTGTTCCACTTTGCACCGCTCCAGGACCACATCCACGATATTGAAGACGATCCGGTTCTCCAGGCCCATGACCACGTCCAGATTCCGTAGCCCGATATCCATGTCCACGATGGCAACCCGGTTGCCTTCAAGGGCCAGGGCCGCTCCGATGGAAGACGTGGCCGTGGTTTTTCCAACCCCCCCTTTTCCGGATGTGACAACAATAATTTTTCCCTGCAAATCAACACCTCAACTTTTTAAGTATGCATTAAACGACTTCCGGCCAGGGCATTTTCCTGAACGGGTTGGTCTTCATATAGTCTTGTACCAGAATGGCGCCGTCCGCCACACTGGCATACACCGGCACGGTCTGGCCCACCTCTTCACTTCCTGTGGCTGTTAGGGTGGCGATTTTAACCAGCGTGGGTTCAAAGGCAAGGGCGAACACGATGGCCGTGTCGTTTTCCGGATTTCCAGCATGCACTTTGCCGCTCAGTTTTCCCAGAATAACAATGTCACCACCGGCAATGATTTCTGCACCGGGATTCACATCTCCGAAAATCATCACATGCCGGGTGGTTTCGATCTTTTGACCGGACCGGACCCGCCCCTTGAGCATCAAGGCATTGCTGCGATAGTGGTTCCAGCCCTTAGACATATCTCTTTGCCGGATTCTCCGGGTCGGTGCCGAGGGTTTTTGGGGAGAAGTCGTCACCCGTCCCACATCGAATTTTTCGATCAATCTGGACTTGATCAGGGAAATAAATCCTCATGACCCTGGACATCCCCCATGTCAATGATGACACTGGCATTGACCGCCAGATGTTTCAATTTTCCGAACAATTTATCAATTTCCGCGATCAGCAGTTCCTGTGGCCGGGAAACATCCAGGGTGACCCACAACCCTCCACCGACGCCTTTGAGTTTGACAGGTGCCGCATTTTCAAAGTGTATCATGATGTCGGTTCTGCAATACCTTTGTCTCCTTGGTAATAATTGCGCAGAATATATGAGATCCATCATATCCTGTCAAGCAGTGAATCCCAGGTCGTAAAAATACCTTTTTGTGGAACCGGGCTGTTGAAAAAAAGTCATTTTGGTGTTGACACCGGGAAATCAGCCTCTATAATACGCCGCCAGGGCTTGTTCTTATATATAGAAACAATTGTCGAAATTGTCTTTTATATTGCTCTCCCTTGTAAATACTGATAAAAAGCCTAAATTGGAGGTTACGAGAATGTTGATCGTCATGAAGAAAAATGCAACGGATCATCAGGTCCGGGAAGTGGTTGAAGCGGTTGAAAAAAGAGGCTATACCGCCCATGCCATCCCCGGAGGTGAGCGGGTATCCATTGGAATTCTGTATAACAAAGGATCTGTGGATGCCGGCCATTTCCTGGGGTTCGGTGGTGTAAAGGAGGTCATTCCGGTGACAAAACCGTATAAACTTGTCAGCCGGGAGTTCAGACAGGAAAATACCCAGATCCGTGTGGGTGATGCTGTTTTCGGCAACGGCACCATGCCTGTCATCGCAGGACCCTGTGCGGTTGAATCCCTGGATCAGGTTCTGAGAATTGCAGAATCGGTAAAAAAGGCGGGTGCCAAGCTTTTCAGGGGCGGTGCCTTCAAGCCCAGAACCTCTCCATATTCATTTCAAGGGCTTGGGCTGACGGGACTTGAACACTTAACCCGGGTCCGGGAAGCCACCGGACTGCCGGTGGTGACCGAGGCGATGGACGTGGAAACCTTTGATATGGTAGAAGCCCATGCCGATGTCATCCAGATCGGCACACGGAATATGCAGAATTTTTCCCTGCTGCGGCGGGCCGGAAAAGCAAAGAAACCCATCATTCTGAAGCGGGGCATGTCCGCCATGCTCCAAGAATGGCTCATGGCGGCTGAATACATCATGGAAGAAGGAAACTCAGAGGTGATCCTGTGCGAACGCGGAGTCCGGACTTTTGTCCGACACAGCCGAAACACCCTGGACCTGTCTGTGGTGCCGGCGGCAAAAAAGGAAAGCCATCTGCCCATCATCGTGGATCCCAGTCATGCCGCCGGCATCAGAGACCAGGTCGTTCCTCTGGCGTTTGCTTCCGCTGCTCTGGGAGTTGACGGCCTGATGATCGAAGTCCACAACCATCCGGAAGAAGCGCTGAGCGACGGGGCACAGTCTTTGTACCCGGATCAGTTCGCACACACCATGAAAAAACTGACCGATATTCGCTCCATTATAGAATCATCGTGAAAAAAACCCATCTCATCATGGGCCAGCAGGGGCCTTCAGTCATTCATGTGGGCGAACGCCTGAAAAACATCAGTAATTATCTGCCGGATCAGCCCCTGGTAATCATCACCGATGAAAATATCATGGCCCATTATGCCCCTGTGTTTCCTGAAGCGCCGGTGATCAGCATCGGTACAGGAGAACGGATCAAAACCCTGGCCACGGTGGAGTTCATCCTGAATAAGCTGATATCACTGGGCTGTGACCGGTCGGTTTTCATTCTGGGAATTGGGGGCGGGATCGTCTGTGATATCACTGGATTTGCGGCATCCATTTTCATGCGGGGCGTGGATTTCGGATTTGTTTCCACCTCTCTGCTGTCCCAGGTGGATGCCAGTGTCGGTGGAAAAAACGGGGTAAATGTGTCGGCTTTCAAAACATGGCCGGCTTGTTCAATCAGCCCCGGTTTGTGATCTGTGACCTGGACATGCTTTCCACCCTGCCGGAACCTGAAATTTCCAACGGCCTGGCTGAAATTGTCAAACACGCCCTTATCGCTGACGCCGACATGCTGTCGTTCATCGAAAACAATCAGGCCAAAGCCCGGGCGCTGGATTCTGATACCATTTTTCACCTGGTGTCCAATTCCGTGGCCATCAAAGTCCGGGTGGTGCAGGCGGACGAAAAAGAATCCGGAATCCGTCGAACACTTAACTTCGGCCATACGTTAGGCCATGCCATTGAAAAGCTGGACCCGGCCGGTCACGGCAGGGCAGTGTCCAGAGGGATGGTGGCGGCCGGGCGTTTTCCTGCGAGAGAGGCCTGATTTCCACACAAACCGTTGATCGAATGATTGGCCTGCTCCAGGGCCTGGACCTGCCCACTGACCTTCATTTTGATGCAGAAAAAATCTATACCGCAGTGAGACACGACAAAAAAAAACTGGGAGACCGATTGTTCTTTGTGTTTTTAGACGGCATCGGATCCGCCCGCGTGGAAAAAATTCATTTCACTGAACTCAATGCCTTTATTCAAGACCATTTTTCACCCTGACCGACCCGGAAGGACCCTTAGAGAGACTAATTTTTCCTTGACAAATACACATTAATCCTATTTAATTATCAAAATGAACGAAAACAAGGAAACCCATATGGACCGGTTTACCCAATTGTGCAAAGCCAACGGGCTCAAAGTCACCCCTCAACGGATTGCGGTTTACAAGGCACTTAAAAACGCAAAGGACCATCCCTGCGCAGACATGATCCATAAACAGCTGCTCGCGGACTTTCCCAACATTTCTTTGGACACCGTGAACCGGACCCTGCTCACCTTTGCCAGAATACAACTCATTGATATTGTGGAAGGACAGGGAGACCCCAGACGGTTTGATCCAAACCTGGAAGACCATCATCATTTTTACTGCCTGTCCTGCAATACCATCATTGATTTCCACAATCCGGACCTGGCCCAAATTCGGCTGCCCGATGATATCACCCGTTCATTCACAATCACTGGAAAACGGCTGTGCCTGACCGGTTATTGTGCCCAATGCCAACACCTTGCACCTGCAAGGGTTGCGGCGAATGGATAACTTTTTTCATTCATTTTTAAAAAATCTTTTCAAGGAGAGAAACATGAGCGCATTAAAAGGAACCCAAACGGAAAAAAACCTGTTGACCGCCTTCTCAGGAGAATCCCAGGCCAGAAACCGGTACACCTATTTTGCCAGTGCCGCCAAAAAGGAAGGGTTTGTCCAGATTTCCGACATTTTCACTGAAACCGCCAACCAGGAAAAAGAACATGCCAAAAGACTGTTCAAATTTCTGGAAGGCGGAGAACTTGAAATCACTGCGGCATTTCCGGCCGGTGTCATCGGAACCACACTAGAAAATCTGAAAGCTGCTGCTGAAGGAGAGTCGTACGAATGGAACGAGATGTATCCGGAATTTGCCGCCACCGCCAGAAAAGAAGGGTTTGATGCGATTGCCGCCGTGTTCGAAGCCATTGCCATCGCGGAAAAACAGCATGACAAACGGTACAAGGATCTGGCAGCCAATATTGAAGCCGGAAAAGTATTCAAAAAAGACGCACCCATCACCTGGCGCTGCCGTAACTGCGGATATCTGCATGAAGGCACCGATGCTCCTGACATGTGTCCGGCCTGCGCCCATGAACAGGCCCATTTTGAAGTACTGGGAGAAAACTGGTAATCGATTCACTTGAATCGCGCCTCATACCGCCATTCAAATGATAGTTCATCCAGCCGGCCCTGTCTCATTCAGGGCCGGGCCTGAATTGTTTGAAACCCGGGCCAAAAATCTGCGATACCGCATTGCCCGATTATTCAATATTTGACAAATATCTTTAGTGCACCTATATTAACCCCATTGTGCATGACCGGTTCACGCACTGCTTCACATTAACTTGTAAACCGAATTGGGTATATTTATGAGCGATAAAATCATTGAAATTGATGACGATGGATTTGAAAAAAACGTACTGAAATCGGAAAAACCGATCATGGTCGATTTCTGGGCCCCCTGGTGCGGTCCGTGCAAAGCCATTGCACCGACCATCGAGGCATTGGAAAAAACCTACGGGGATCAGATGACATTCGCCAAGGTCAATGTGGATGAAAACCCCTTAAGTCCCAGCAAATATGGTGTTCAGGCAATTCCTACCCTGATTTTTTTCAAAAACGGTGAAGTCGCCGACCAGATCACCGGTATGGTCGCCAAGGACAAACTGGAACAAACCATTAAAAACATTCTGTAAGGAGATCACGGCATGCCAGCGTTCGATTATGACCTGGTGATTATCGGTGCCGGTCCGGCCGGACTTACAGCCGGAATGTATGCGGCCAGAGCCAGGATGAATGTGCTGCTCATTGAAAAAGCCGCTCCCGGCGGCCAAATCATTGTCACGGACTGGATTGAAAACTACCCGGGATTTCCCGAAGGGATCAGCGGATTCGATCTGGCAGAAAAAATGAAAGTGCAGGCTGAGGCCCTGGGGTTGAAAATGGAAACCGCGGAAGTACAGTCCCTGAATCTGACCCCGGATGTCAAAGAGTTGGTTTTCCAGGACAAATCCATCAAAGCCAGAAGCCTGATCATTGCCTCAGGCGCTTCTCCAAAAAAACTGGGCATCGGTGAAGACCGGTACATGGGCAAGGGAATCTCTTTTTGCGCCACCTGTGACGCCCCGTTTTTCAAGGAAAAAACTGTGGTGGCCGTCGGCGGGGGAGACACGGCGGTCCAGGAAGCGATTTATCTGACCAAATTCGTGAAAAAAGTATACCTGATCCATCGCAGGGATGAACTTCGGGCCACCAAAATTCTTCAGGAAAGGGCGTTTGCCAACGAAAAGATCGAAATTTTGTGGGATACCGTTGCCACCGGGGTTGACGGCTTTTTCGGCATTGAAGGCGTGCATGTGAAAAACGTCAAAACCGGTGAGGAAAAAACACTGAAAGCGGACGGATGTTTCATATGGGTAGGGATTTTGCCCAACACGCATTTTTTGAATGATATGGTTGATACCGATGCATTTGGATTCATCCGTGCCGATGCCCGAATGCAGACCAGCGTTCCGGGAGTATTTGCTGCCGGTGATGTCAGAGACACGCCATTACGGCAGGTTTCGACGGCAGTAGGTGATGGTGCCATTGCCGCCGTTTCCGCTGAACACTATCTTGAGAATGAATTCAAATGAACCGATTCCTTTGTCTGATATGTCTGGCTTTTCTGATGTCCGGATGCGCCTTGTTCGACTCCCCCCGGCGGATGGAAAAAACAGCGGATCAACTGGCTGCCGAAGGCGCTTCAGCATTTATGAAAGAAAAGTACAAAGCGGCGATCACGGCGTACTCCGACCTGAAGGACTGGTATCCTTTTTCCCGGTATGCCATTCTGGCGGAATTAAAAATTGCGGATGCCCATTTCCATCTCAAGGAATACCTACAGGCCATAGCAGCGTATAAACAATTTGAAAACATGCACCCCAGAAATGATGCCATTTCATACGTTATCAATCAGATCGGTCTGTGCTGGTTCAATCAGATGGATACGTTGGACAGAGACATCACGCCGGCAAAAAACGCCATGGCCGAATTCATGCGGCTCATGGAACAGTTTCCAGATAGTGAATACGCCCTGAAGGCACCGGAAAGGATTCAGGTCTGCATCGACAAAATCGCCGGTCATGAACTGTATGTGGCAAAATTCTACATGAAGACCGGACAATATCAGGCAGGATTGAAGCGGTTCGAACACATTGTGGAATACTATCCCGGGACTCCGCAGAGTGAAACCGCACTGAACCTGATTCCGGAATGTGCGGCGCTTCTGGCAGAAGACAATAAGAAAAAAGATTGATTTTGTCTTTACTTTTACGCCAAACAAGGGTATATATTTTAGGTTTTTATTTTGATAAAATATTTTTTTGGAGTATTGATAACATGTCAAAAGAATGTGCGATTTGCGGCAAAAAACCGCTGGTAGGAAACCATGTCAGTCATGCCCACAACCTGAATAAACGGCGGTTCAATCCCAACCTGCAACGGGTCCGGGCCCAAATCAAACCCGGATGTGTCAGAAAAATCGATGTGTGCACCCGGTGCATCAAGGCCGGCAAGGTGACAAAAGCCGCTTGAAAATTCACCGGCTCCTATAGTATTTTAGCCGCCAGCTCCGCCAGTTCGGAACGTTCTCCTTTTTCCAGATTGATATGGGCATAGAGTGGCTGCCCTTTCATCTTTTCGATGATATAGGCCAGCCCGTTTGTCTGGCTGTCCAGATAGGGATGATCAATCTGGAAAATGTCCCCGGTAAAAATAATTTTGGTGCCTTCACCGGCCCGCGTAATAATGGTTTTACCTCATGAGGTGTCAGATTCTGTGCCTCATCCACAATAAAAAACACCCGCACAATGGATCGCCCCCGAATGTAGGAAATGGGGGTGATCACGATTTTTCCTCCTCAAGAAGTTCCCGGATTGATTTGGACTGTGAATTCTGTTCGTTAAAATGATTCTGGATCACGCTCAGGTTGTCATACAGCGGCTGCATATAAGGATCCAGCTTGGAGGCCACATCGCCGGGAAGGAACCCCAGATCTTTGTTGCTCAGGGGTACCACCGGTCTGGCAACGAAAATTTGGCGGTAACACCGTTTTTTCTCCAGGCCTGCTGCCAGGGCCAGAAGGGTTTTTCCGGTTCCCGCCTTGCCGGACACGGTCACCAGAGGAATATTTGGATTGAGCATGGCATGAAGGGCAAACGTCTGCTCCGCGTTTCTTGGTTTGATGCCATAACACATATCGGACTGTATCAATTTTATGAATCGCTGCCCATCATACACCGCAAGGGCCGAATGAGACCCGTTCTTTAAAATAAGGTTTTCATTGGTAAAAACGACGTTTCCATACCCAAATCCGATACCGGCACCTCAAACGGTTTTTTGTACAACACATCAAAGACCGACGGCGGAACATGTTGCACCACCTGGAGACCCGTGTACATTTCTGACAGGTTTTCAACGAATTTCGAATTGTAATTTTCCGTTTTCAGTCCGATGGATCTGGCCCGAAGGCGCAGATTCACATCTTTGGTGACAAAAACAACGTTCTGAAACTGATTTTTTTTGGCCACCGTATAAGCGATATTCAAAATCTTGATATCGGAGGTGATTTCCGTGAAATTCTGTTTGATCAGTTCATCCAGCGGTTCATCCAGACAAATGGTAATGGCCCCTTTTCCATGTTCGATGGGAACCCCGCCGTCAAACATTTTTTCACTGGACAACGCATCCAGCGTTCTTAAAAAATCCCTGGCATTGCAATTGATGACATTGTTTCCCTTTTTGAATTTGTCCAGTTCTTCGATCACCGTGATGGGGATACAGACATCATTGTCCTTGAACTGATGAACACATCCGCTGTCATGAAGAATAACATTGGTGTCCAGAATAAAAATCTTTTTCATTCACCTCTCCAGATAAATAAGCTGAATGCCGCTATTCATGTCGAACCACCCGCTTGACTTCAGTCACTTTTTTTACCCGTCTGAGTGCGGACATGATTTTTCGCAGCTGACTTGAACTTTCCACCATAATGGTAAAGTAAAACATGGCCACCCCCGTATCGGACGTATCGGTTTTGGCACTAAGAATATTGGCGCTATTTTTGGAAATCACGGAAGCGATGTCCGCCAGCAGCCCGAACCGGTCATCTGTTTTAATCCGGATACTGGCGGGATAGGAATCATGATATTCTCCGCTCCACTGCACATCGATCAGCCGCTCCGGGCTCATTTTCAAAACATTGATGCAATTTTTCCGGTGAATGGTCACGCCCTGCCCCTGGGTGATATACCCGGTGATGGGATCGCCCGGCAGCGGATTGCAGCATTTGGAAAATTTGACCAGAACATCGTTGAGCCCTTTGACGATAATGCCGGTGTCTGATTTTCTTGATCGGCTGTCGGAACTTTTCGACTGGATGGCCTCTTCCTCTTCTTTGCCCCCCTTCTCCAGATGGGGCAGCGCCTTGTTCAGTACCTGCATGGGCGTCAGTTTGCCAAACCCCACATGGGCAATGAGATCATCCACGGATTTAAACCCGAATGTATCTGCCACCTCTTTGATGTGTCCGGATTTAATCAAGGCATTGAAGTTCTGATTCTTTTTCCGGAACAGCTTTTCACACATCTCTTTTCCCAGGGAATAGGACCGCTCTTTTTCCCTGGCATTGATCAGGGCACGAATCTTGGTTCTGGCCTTGACCGTTTTAACAAATGCCAGCCAGTCCGGACTAGGAGTATGGCCTTTGGTGGTGACAATTTCAACCGTATCCCCGGTCTTAGTTCATGGGCCAGCGGAACGATTTTTCCGTTCACCTTAGCGCCGGTACATTCCGCGCCGACTTCCGTATGAATCAGGTATGCAAAATCCACCGGAGTCGCCCCCCTGGGAAGGGTTTTGATCTCACCGGCCGGTGTGATCAAATAGATTTCATCCGGATACAGATCAATCCGCACATTTTCCAGGAACTCGTCCGGATCATTGAAATTTTCCTGATTTTCCACCAAATTTCGGATCCAGGCGAACATCTCCCCGGTGTTCTCATCGATGTGGGTCCCTTCTTTGTAGCTCCAGTGGGCGGCGATACCGGATTCGGCAATCCGGTCCATCTCCCGGGTCCGGATCTGGATCTCCACCCGCTCCCCTTTGGGGCCGATCACCGTGGTATGGATGGACTGATACATATTGGGTTTAGGGTTGCCGATATAATCCTTGATTTTATAATAAATTGGCTTCCACATAGAATGGATGGCCCCCATGGCGGCGTAGCACTGGGGAACCGTTTCCAGAATAATCCGAAAAGCGATGATGTCATACACCTCGTCAAAATCCAGGTTCTGGGAAATCATCTTCTGGTAGATGCTGTAATGCTGCTTGTACCGCCCCTTGATATCGCAGGGCAGCTCCATCTCTTCCATTTTATAGTGAAGACTGGTGGACACCTCTTTGATATAGTCTTCTTTATCATCTTTGGCCCGGTTCACCAAGGCATCGATCTGATCATACTCATCCGGCAGGTTATAGAAGAAAGCGATATCCTCCAATTCGTTTTTTACCCAGAAAATCCCCAGCCGGGCCGCAATGGGCGCATAAATGTCCAGCGTTTCCTGGGCGATGGCCGCCTGTTTTGAAGGATTTTTGTGATATTTGAGGGTCCGCATGTTATGCAGCCGGTCCGCCAGCTTTATGAGCACCACCCGAATATCATCGGCCATGGCCAGAATCATTTTTCTCAGGGATTCGGCCTGTTGGGCCACCTTGTTGGAAAACGGCAGGGCCGACAACTTGGTGACCCCTTCCACAATATGGGCGACACCGGATCCGAACAGGGCCTCAATATCTTCTTTGGTGGCCGGAGTATCTTCAATCACGTCATGGAGCAGAGCCGCGGCAATGCTTTCCACGTCAAGCCGCATATCCGCCAGGATGTGGGCGACTTCCAGAGGATGGGACAGATAAGGTTCGCCGGAGAGTCTCACCTGGCCCTCATGGACCCGGGCGGAATACACATAGGCCCGGTCAATGATATCCAGATCTGCATCCGGATTATACTCGGCGATGGTATCCAGTATGTCCGTAATCCGAATCATGGACCGTCCTTATGCCGGCTCCAGCAGGCTGCCTGATCAATAGGCCTTGGCAAACAATACCCGCACGTCACTTGGTTTATCACAGCAGATGCATCGGCCGGATTCTTCGCAAGAATCAAACGGAATGCACCGGATGGTCACGGACAGCTCTTTTTGATACGCTCTTCACAGTCCCCGGAACCGCACCAGTGCGCAAAGACAAACGCCCCGTTTTGGTATCCTCTGGCATCCTTGTAAATCGATTCAAATTCCTGCCAGGAGTCGATATGAAAGGTGTTCGCTTTCTGGTAAGCCAGGGCCCGGTCAAACAGAAACTGCTGTATCTGGTCCAGGATGTCAGTGATCGAGGCAATGAACGTTTCCCTGTCCATGCTTTCCTTTTGGCCGGCATGCCTGTCCCTTCTGGCCATGAAAACGGTATTGGCGGCAATATCCCGGGGTCCCAGCTCCACCCGGATGGGAATCCCTTTTTTCACCCACTCCCATCCCCTGGCACCGCCAATGTCCCGGTCATCGATTTCCACTTCTACGGCCCTTCCATGATACAATTTTTCATTCAGAGCCGCCTTCAATGCATAGGCACTTTCCAGGACTTCCGAGCCGTCCTGATCTTTTTTCACAATAGGCAGAATCACTACATGGGCCGGGGCGATCCGGGGCGGGACAACCAGGCCGTCATCATCGGAATGAACCATGATCATGCCGCCGATCATCCGGGTGGAGGTTCCCCAGGAAGTGGTCCAGGCATATTGTTCCTGGCCCGCCTCATTTTGAAACCGGATGTCCGATCCTTTGGCAAAATTTTGTCCCAGAAAATGGGAAGTGCCCGCCTGAAGCGCTCTTTGTCCTGCATCATCGCCTCGATACAGGTGGTGTCGTCAGCGCCTGGAAACCGTTCCGATTCGGATTTCCGACCTTTGATCACCGGCATGGCCAGCCGTTCCTGGACGAAATCGGCATACAGGTCCAGCATCTGAAGCGTTCTCTCCACCGCCTCTTCTCTGGTGGCATGGGCCGTATGTCCTTCCTGCCACAGAAACTCGCTGGTTCTCAAAAACATCCGGGTACGCATCTCCCAGCGCACCACATTGGCCCACTGGTTCAGCAGAATGGGCAGATCCCGGTAGGAGGAGGTCCACCGGGACATGGATTCACCGATGATGGTTTCGGAAGTGGGCCGTACAATCAAAGGTTCAGCCAGTTCGCCGGCCGGCACCAGTTTGCCGTCCGCTCCTTTTTCCAGTTTGTGATGGGTCACCACGGCGCATTCCTTGGCAAACCCTTCCACATGCTCAGCTTCCTTTTCGAGGTAAGACAATGGGATGAAAAGAGGAAAATAGGCATTTTTAACCCCGGTTTTCTTGAATTCGGCATCCATCTGCATCATGATGTTCTCCCAGATGGCATACCCCCAGGGCTTCATGACCATGCATCCTCTGACCGGAGAATTTTCCGCCATGTCCGAGGCCTTGATGATTTCCTGGTACCACTGGGCATAATCCTGTTCCCGGGTCGGGGTAATGGCCGTTTTATTTTTAGCTCCCATTCACATCCTCCGAATTTTGCGTCATTTTATCGATTTCATCCAGCAACTGTGCCACCAGCCTGTCCTGGGGCACTTTTTTGAACACCTTGCCTTTTTTAAACAAAATGCCGGTACCGTCCGCACCGGCAATGCCGATATCCGCCTCTTTTGCTTCCCCCGGCCCGTTCACGACACATCCCATAATGGCAACTTTAATCTGAGTGTCCCGCTCAAGTAAAGCTTTTTCTACATCTTCCGCGATTTTAAACAAATCAATCCGGCACCGGCCGCAGGTAGGGCACGATATGATCTCCGGGCCTCTTCGGCGCAGCCCAGTGCCCTCAGAATTTCATACCCGGTGCGGACTTCCTCAACCGGATCACGGGTCAACGATACCCGGATGGTATCTCCCAAACCCCCGGACAGCAGAAGGCCAATGCCGATAGCGGATTTGGTGATCCCGGCATACAATCCGCCGGCCTCGGTGACCCCCACATGAAACGGCACATCGGTTTCATCTGCCAGCAGCTGGTAGGCTTCCACGGTGCGGGCCACATCCGAGGCTTTCAAGGACACTTTGATATCGTAAAACCCCAGGTCCTCCAGTATCCGGATATTGGCCAGCCCGCTTTCCTTCATGGCGGCGGCCGTGGTTCCCAAGCGCTGTTCGATCTCTTTTTCCAAAGATCCGGCATTCACCCCGATTCGGATGGGAACCCCATGGCATTTGGCACAATCCGCCACCTGTTTGACCTTGTGCCTTGCCCCGATATTGCCGGGGTTGATGCGCAGGCCGTCAGCCCCGGCTTCCGCTGCGGCCAGGGCCAGCCTGAAATCAAAGTGAATGTCCGCGATCAGCGGGATGGTGATCCGTTCCTTGATCTGCCGAATGGCCAGCGCATCCGCCATTTCCGGTACCGCTACCCGGATGATTTCACAACCAGCCGAGGTCAACGTCTGAATCTGCTGAATCGTGCCGGGTACATCACAGGTCCGCGTGTTGGTCATGGACTGGACTGAGACAGGCGAATCCGACCCCACCATCACCTTCCCCACCCGGATCTGCCGGGTTTTTCTTCTGGGGGCCACCAAAGGATCCATTTTTATTCCTTTTTCAAATTCGGCCATATTCGATTTCCGTCATCAAACATACCACATCTGCCGTATCCGCTTCAACCCGGCAACGGTCCCGGCACATCTTCAAACACCCGGGACAGTATCGTCAGAGACCGATTCAGGTCCAAGCGGTTGAATACCTCCAGACTCATGGTGCCCTGATACTGTTCCAGCAGTTTCATAACCTGAACCTGCTGCCCCGGCGGCAACCGATCCAGACCGACATGGTCTCTGGTACAATTCTCTTGGGTTGCCACCCCATGGAGATGCACCAGAGCGATCCGTTCCCGAAACAGGTCCAGGCTGTGTTTCAGATCAAACCCATGCCGGAAATGGTGCCCGACATCCAGACAGACCTTTAAATCAAAGGATGTCAGCAGCGGCATCAGACAATCCGGAGAATAATCCAGGGTTTCCACGGAAAGAATTCCAGGGTCTGGTATATGATGTCGCAGTGTTGCCAAGCCGTCCCGGGCCAGCGCCTGCCAGGCTGACACCTTTTCAGGAGTTTCATGGCCATCCATTTCCAGGTGCAGCGTATGGGTGGAAGGATTCAGGGGCCGACACAAATCCACCACCCGGGCAAAGGTTTCAGCGGCATGCTGCCGTTCCATGGCGGATGGATGGGTCAGACTCACATCCGTGGGCAAATGAATATTATAAGTGACATCCATTTCTTCCGACAACCGGGCCAGCTTCTGTATTTCCGAAGCTGTCGGCAGAACGGATGCTGGAAGGCTTTCAAATATCAGCAGTTCAATCTCATCAAAAAACCGACCGATCTTCTGCACATTGGGAACGATATAATCCGGATAGATAAAGGAAGTCGTGCCGATGCGGAACCATCTTTTCATCCCCGGAAACCTTTCAGGACGGCAATTTTCAACCAGGTCAGCCCGACAGCCCACAGCAGTCCCGCAATGGCTGACGTCTGCATCAACCGACAAGCCTGATGAACAGCCGGGATATCCGGATCCGTATAAGCGCTTCCGATAAAAGGCTTGTCCACCTGTCTGCCGTGGTAGATGCTGGGACCCCCCAGCCGGACCTTGAGGGCACCGGCAAACGCGGCTTCCGGAAACCCGGCGTTGGGACTTTTATGGCGCCGGCCCTCGGACAATCCGACGCACAATGCCCCGGCCCCGGACATGCCGGGCAGACAGCCGGCAGCCGCCGCAATCACCAGCACCGACAATCGGGCCGGAATGTAATTGACCGCATCGTCCATCCGGGCCGATGCGCGGCCGAACAACAGATACCGATCGTTTTGGTATCCCACCATGGAATCTAGGGTATTGACCATCTTATATGCCACCGCCCCGGGAACCCCCAGGATCACCGCCCAGAACAAAGGTGCCAGAAATCCGTCCACCAGATTTTCCGCCACCGTCTCCACCGCGGCCCGGGTAACACCGGCTTCATCCAAATTTCGGGGATCCCTGCCCACTATCATTCCGACTTTTTCACGGGCGGTTGTCAGATCTCCTGATGTCAAAGGCGCTGCCACGGCCATGGCCGCATCTTTCAGCCCTTTGATGGAAAAACAGAAAAACAGCAGGGTCACCTGCCCACCCATCCCCAGTAGCGGATGAATCTGCCCGGCCAACCAGATCAGAACCAGGGCCAGCACATAGGTGATACCCACCAGAAAAAGCATGAAAAAGGCCCCTGCGGCCAGCGAATTTTTGATAACCCGCCGGAACTTGGGCTCGAAAAAAGAAATCGCTTTTCCCATGCCCGCTACCGGATGGGGCAGATATCTCGGATCCCCCAGAAAGAGATCCATAATAAAAGCGGTTATCAAAACAAACCCGCCTGCCTCGATCATTTAGCCAGTGCCTTTGTGAGGCTTTCAGCCAGTTTTAAATTGCATTTCCGGTCCTTAAGTGAAAACCGGACAAACCGGTGATCCAGCCCATGAAAATTGGTGCAGTCACGGATCAAAATCCGGTCCTGCCCCACCCGTCGGCACACCTGGGGTGCGGTATGATGCTGCAGCCGGGACAGGATAAATCCGGTACAACCGGGAACCGGCTTCAGCCCGGGAATATTTCCTGTTTGTTTCAGAAACCATTGTTTTCCCGGGCGATAAATACCCGGGTTTTCTCATAAAACGGAGCGATCTGTTCCGGATGCCCGTAAATATCGTTGATCACAGCCTGGGCCAGAGCATTAACGTTCCAGGGCTGGCTGTAACGCCTCACTTTTTCGATCAAATCCGCCGATCCGCTGAGAAACCCGGTGCGCAGACCGGGAATAGCGAATATTTTAGACATAGACGAAAGCACCATCAAATTGGGGTACCGGGTACCGGCCCGGATCAAAGACCGGGTGTCGCTTTCATCCACAAATGGCAGATAAGATTCATCCACTACAAAACAGACCCGGGGATGTTCCTTCAGCAGTGTGGTAATAAATGAAGAACTAAACAAAACGCCGGTGGGATTGTTGGGGTTGCAGATAAACACCAGTTCCGCGCCGGCCGCCTTTTCAGACACGTCTGCCAGATCAGGCTCAAATCCGTCATCCGGTTTCGCGACACAGAAAAACGGGTCTATCCCGTGCATCCGGCAGGCGTCCCCATAATCCGAGTAGGTCGGTCCCAGAATCAGTACCTTCCGGGCCTGCAGCGCCAGCGGTAAAGTATAAATAAACCAGGTGGTCCCGTTGCCTGCGGTCACGGTGTCCGGGTCGATGTCATGGTACCGGGAAAATCCCTGGACCATGGACTGCCCGTCCGGTTCCGGAAGATGCTGGATATCGGATAGATGATCCTGGATGACCTGTTTGATCCGTTCCGGAGGACCTAGGGGGTTGATGTTGGCACTCATGTCGACAATCCGGTCCACATGGCACCCCAGATCCCTTGCCAGCGCTGTTTTGTTGCCGCCATGGCCGAAAATCATGATACCATCCTCAATGTCATACCAGAGCGGCGCCGCTGATGAGAAACAACCATGCCTCCATCAGTTCGGTCATGGCCCCGAGCATATCCCCTGTGATGCAGCTCATTTTTTCCTGTAAAACCATAAAATCGCCATGCAGCCGACGGCAAACGCCAGGTTCAAAATCAAGCCTTTATATCCCAGAAACAGGGACAAACACAAGGGAATGACACAAAAAATGAAATCTTTGGCTCCCAGGGGGGCGGCAAACAGAGCCAGACCGGTCCCGTCGTCTTTCCGGCCGTAGGGAAGACTCCGGATACCGAAAATCATGGCACTCCGTGCATAGGCCGGTATCAGCAGCAGTAACATCCATGAAACACCAGCGGTGGCGCCTGATTTCACCGAGTAAATGCCAGACAGCTTCACCGCCAGGACACTGACGACGGTCACCAGTCCCATCATGCCGATACGGCTGTCTTTCATGATTTCCAAGACCCGTTCTCTGGGCCGATGGCTGAAAATGCCGTCCGCAGTGTCGCCCAAACCATCCAAGTGAAACGCTCCGGTGAAAATCAGAAGACAGAGCAGATCCATTACTGCTGCCACCGGCAGAGGCCACAACCGGGAGGCTGCGATATCCGTCAGCACCAGAAGCGCGCCCAGAATAAGTCCCACCACCGGAAAAAACCGGATCATGCCCATGGGGGAATACACAGCATCCCGGCCGGCCGGAAGAATGGTCAGAAAGAGCAGGCTGGCCCGCAAATCGGTGAAGAATCCGCTGGAAGAGGGAGGTGTCATGAGAGGTCGTTCACAGAGACATTCAGTTTCCGGCCGGCTTGATTTGAAGGGCCTGGCCGGCTACGGTGAGCACCACCTGGTCCGCCGCTTCCGACACGATCTGGTTCACTTGTCCGGCCAGGTCCCGGAACCTTCTGGCCAACGCATTTTCCGGCACAATGCCATATCCCACCTCATTGGAGACCAGAAACACCGGACACTGGACACTGGAAAAAGAACGGACCGTCTGCTGCACCTGATTCTCAATCTCCGAATCGGTCATATCGGCTGCCATCATGTTCGAGAGCCACAGCGTCAGACAATCCACCAGCATCACATCCGCCGTTTCTGAGTGGGCTTTCAGTTTCTCATGGATGTTCACAGGTTCTTCCACGGTTTTCCAATCCCGTCCCCGTTGCGCCTGGTGGGCACGGACCCGCTTTTCCATTTCCCGGTCCCTGGGGACGGATGTGGCCAGAAATATTTTATTCCGGCCGTTAACGGCATTGGCGGCATTCAACGCATACCGGCTTTTACCGCTTCTGCATCCGCCGATAATCAAGGTAATAAAGGGTTTGTCTTCCAAAATATTGGGTATCTTTCTTTTTGTTCCAATGGCTTTAAAAATTTCAGGATACCGTATTCATCAACGAAGATGCAACCCCAAAATCCAGGAAAATTTTTTAAGTTTACAATCCAAATGGTTTCATGTAAGAAAATCAGATCATTCATTACATGAAGGTGTCAGGTTTAAAGGAGGCAGGTATGATCAACAAAAGTACCATCAACGCACTGAACCTCAAACCCGTAACCCGTAACATGTGTTACGATTTTTACAATAAAATCAATGCAGAACTCAACACCCCGGAAGCCATCAGAAAATCGGTTTCCTGGTGGGAGAACAACCATGAAAAACTCAATGAGCTGTGGTGGGTTCTCAACTACTACTCAGAATCGCTTGATCCGGAGCGGGAACTTCGGGCCCGGGTGGAAGAGCATCTGGATTCCCTTGCCCTGGAAAAAACTGCTGCTCTGGAACCGGACTTTCCTTTCGACACATCTGAAGCATTGGAACAATCCTGAACCGAGCCCGGCGATCCTGAGCTGGTCTGCCGAGAAGATTCCCCTATGAAATCCATCGAAGAAATCTCCTTGCTGTATGAAATCAGCGAAGCATTGAACCAGCACATGGACATGAAAAAATCGATGCTTAAGGTACTGACGGTTCTGTCTGAATCCATGAACCTGATCCGGGGCATCATTTTTCTTACCAACCGGGAAACCGGAGATATCCGCATTGAAATCGCACATGGCATTTCCGCAGAAACCACCCGAAAAATCAAATACCTGCCCGGAGAAGGCATCATCGGCAAAGTGGTGGAAACCGGTAAGCCCGCCGTGGTTCCCCGTATCAGCAAAGAACCCCTGTTTCTGGACAAAACCCATTCCCGGACCCTGAATCAGGGACAGGAATACTCATTTATTTGCGTACCCATCAAAAAGGAAACGCAGGTGGTAGGGGCCATCAGCGCAGACCGCCCCTTCGAGGGAAAACAATCATTGCAGCAGGGCGAAAAAATTCTGTCCGTGGTGGCGGCCATGCTGGCCCATCACGTCATTAACATGGAAACGGTCCGGCAGGAAAAGGAAACCCTGAAAAGAGAAAACCTGCGTCTCAAATCCGAACTCGAAAACCGGTACAGTTTTTCCAACATCATTGGCAATTCCAACAAAATGCGGGAAGTGCTCCAGATGATCGCCCAGGTCTCCTTTTCATCCGCCACTGTGTTGATCCGAGGAGAGAGCGGCACCGGAAAAGAGCTGGTGGCCAATGCCATTCACTACAATTCCGAGCGTCACCATAAACCGTTTATCAAAATCAACTGTGCCGCCATTCCGGAGAACCTTATCGAAAGCGAGCTGTTCGGCCATGAAAAAGGGGCGTTCACCGGCGCGTCCCACCTGAAAAAGGGTAAGTTCGAACTGGCGGACCAAGGTACGATTTTCCTGGACGAAATCGGCACCATGGCAACAAGTGCCCAGGTCAAGCTGCTGCGGGTACTTCAGGAAAAGGAATTTGAACGGGTGGGCGGATATAAACCTATCCGGACCGATGTCCGCATCGTGGCCGCCACCAACGCCAATCTCGAAGAGATGGTGCAGCAGGGACGGTTCAGAGATGACCTGTACTTCAGACTCAACGTGTTTCCCATTTACATTCCCAGCCTGCGCATGCGGAAAACCGATATCATTCTTCTGGCGGATCATTTTTTGGAAAAATACCGGAAAACCCATGGCAAGGATATCAAGCGCATCACAACCCCTGCCATTGACATGATGATGGAATACCACTGGCCCGGCAATGTCCGGGAGCTGGAAAACTGCATCGAACGGGCCGTGATTCTCTGCAACGAAGGGGCCATCCATTCCTATCATCTGCCGGCCACGCTTCAGACCGGAACCCAGTCAAAAACCCTGCCGCTATCTCTGGAAGCGGCCGTGGCCAGTCTGGAAAAGGAGATTCTCATGGATGCCTTGAAAAATACCCGGGGGAATATCAAACAGGCAGCCGGGTTGATCCAGATCACCGTACGCAAATTCTCATATAAAACGGCCAAATATGATATCAATTACAAAGATTTCCGATAAAACCGGTTTAAAAAGCGCCATGACACATGTTTCTTTGATGCTGTGCTTATTGACAGGGCTCCTTTTCGCCTCCTGCGAGAATGATACGATTTCACCGGGATTCACGCAAGACACCACTCATCCGGCCCACCGGTTCAATCATTCGGCTGAAGTATCGCTCCGGCAGATTTCCCTGACTTATGGAGCCGTGGGGACCATTCGCCCGCTCACGGAATCGGTCATTGAATCCCGTGTCAGCAGCCAGGTAATGGGGGTATTTGTTTCCCCCGGCGATCGGGTCGTCAAGGACCAGCCCCTGGTGGAACTGGACGATCGGCAGGTGACCGCCCAGGTCAACCAGGCCAGGGAGGAAAAAATCCTGGCTGAAAACCGCCTGAACCAGGCCCAAAAGGGAGTGGAGGAGGCCGCGGCTTCGCTGGAACAGGCCAGGGCCGCGTTTGAACGGTCCCAACTACTGTTTGAGAAACACATTATCCCTTCTCAGAAACTGGAAGTAGACAAAGCCGGTTTTCTGACGGCCAGGGCCCGGCTGGAACAAGTGAAGGAAGCCGTGACCGCAGCCAGGACCGATATCCGCCGGGCCGAACAGGTGGTGGCGGAGGCCCAGATTTCTCTGGAGTACACGAAAATTCTTGCTCCAGAAACCGGTATAGTGGTTCAGCGGCTGGTGGACCCAGGTGACCAGGCAATTCCGGGCAGGGCGTTGCTAAAAATCCAGACCAGCGGATTTCTCCAGCTGGAAGCCCATGTCCGGGAAGGGGTGATTCAACACATTGTCAGGGACAAAGAATATGATGTTAACATCCAGACGGTTGATAAAACCGTGCCGGCTGTTATCCGGGAAATCACTCCCTATGCCGACCCGGACACCCGGACGTTCTGGTCAAGGCCAGCCTGTCGGAAGATCCGGACATCTATCCCGGCATGTTCGGACGACTGATCATTCCCGTGGGACATGAAACGGTTCCGGTTATCCCTGAACCGGCGGTTATCCGGGTGGGGCAGCTGGAAATGGTTCATGTGAAAACATCAGATGACCGATTTCGGTCCGTGCACATCAAAACCGGAAAATCTCTTGGAACCGAGGTTGAGGTCCTTGCCGGTCTGGACGGCACCGAAACCGTAGGTGGTGATCTGCCATGACCCGCCCGGAAAAAGGTGTGCTTCTCAGGATCGTCGAAACGTTCGTTTCCTCCCAGTTGTCCGTGATGCTGGTGGCGGTTGCTTTGTGCATGGGGGCGTTTGCCATTTATGTCACCCCCAAGGAAGAAGAACCCCAGATCGTGGTCCCCATGGCAGATGTCTTTGTCAATGCCCCCGGGGCTTCTCCCAGAGAAATTGAAAGACTGGTCACCACACCCTGGAACAAATTCTGTGGGAAATCGACGGAGTGGAGTATGTGTATTCCACTTCCATGCGGGAATCCGCCGTCGTCACGGTGCGGTTTTTTGTGGGACAAGACCGGGAAAACGCCATTCTCAAACTCCACAACAAAATTCAGATGAACCTGGACCGGGTGCCCGCCATTGTGAAAAACTGGCTGGTGAAGCCGGTTGAAATCGATGATGTCCCTATCGTCACCCTGACGCTGTATTCAGACCGGTATTCGGATCATGAACTGCGGCGGGTGGGAGAAGAAGTGAGCACCCGACTGTCCCGACTGCAGAATATCTCCCGGTCCCTGGTATTTGGCGGTAGAAAACGGGAAATCCGCGTGGAAACGGACCCATTGAAAATGAAAGGATTCAATGTATCCTTTTCCGACATTACCCTTGCACTTAAAGGCGCGGATGTCGCCACCCGGGCCGGATCATTCAACAAAAACGATCTGGAAATCTGTCTGACATCCTCCTCCTTTCTGACCTGTCTGGAAGATGTCAAAGACCTGGTAATATCCAGGAAAGAAGGCAAGCCGGTGCACCTGTCGGAAGTGGCAACCATTATCGATGGACCCGAAGAGGCGGTCGCCTATACCCGGATCGGGTTTTCAAATTATCACCGGCAGGTTCACGGAATTGATGACGCAATAAAAGGTCCTTTTCCGGCGGTGACACTGGCGTTTGCCAAACAGAAAGGTACCAATGCCGTCAGTGTGGCAAAAAAAATCGTGGCAGAGGCGAACCGCATGAAAGGCCGTGCCATCCCCTCGGACATGCATCTGGAGGTGACCCGAAACTATGGTGAGACCGCCAGCGATAAAGTCAACGGCCTGCTCTCTTCCTTAGGGTTTGCGATCATCTCCGTGGTGATTCTTCTGGCCTTCACCCTGGGATTTCGGGAAGCCGCCGTGGTGGCCCTGGCAGTCCCGCTTTCTTTTTCCCTGGCCCTGTTCGTCAACTATATCTTCGGTTACACCATCAACCGGGTCACCCTGTTTGCCCTGATCTTGTCCCTGGGTCTGGTGGTGGACGACCCCATCACCAATGTGGACAATATCCAGCGCCATATCCGGATGAACATTCGGTCTCCTTTAGAATCCACGCTTGCGGCGGTGGGGGAAGTGTTGTCCCCGGTGATGATGTCCACCATTGCCATCATTGTCTGTTTTACCCCTTTGTTTTTCATCACGGGCATGATGGGCCCTTATATGGCGCCCATGGCGGTGAACGTTCCTTTGACCGTCACATTTTCAACCCTTTGCGCCCTTACCGTGGTTCCCTGGATCACCCATCTGCTGTTGAAAAACAGCCTGCCCGAACCAAAGAAAAAAGCCGGTTTCCAGACCCGGATCACCGGTATCTACCGGTCATTTTTGTCTCCTTTTCTGGAAAAGAAATGGCTGCGGTACCTGCTGCTGGGTCTGATCCTGGCCGGGCTGGCCGCATCTGCAGCCCTGGTTTTTTCCGGCTGGTTCCTCTGAAACTGTTGCCCTTTGACAACAAAAACGAGTTTCAGGTTCTTCTGGAACTGCCGAAAGGCAGTTCTCTGGAACAGACGGACCGGATGGTACGGGCATTTGAAGACTATCTGACCGAAGTCAACGAAATCACCAGTTTTGTTTCCTATACCGGGGTGCCGTCCCCCATGGATTTCAACGGCATGGTCCGGCACTATTTTATCCGGGAAGGCAGTCATCTGGCGGACATCCGGGTCAACCTGGCGGACAAATCCAGGCGGGCCCGGCAAAGCCATTCCATTCTCTTACGCCTGCGGCCGGATCTGGAGAAGCTGGCAAAAGCGCATGGGGCACTGCTGTCTCTGGTGGAGGTGCCGCCGGGGCCCCCGGTATTGTCCACCCTGGTGGCAGAAATATACGGATCCTATGATACTTCCTACGAAACCCTGGTTGAAACTGCGGAAATAATTCAAAACGTCATGGAAACCGAGCCGTTTGTCACCGATGTCCAAATCATGACAGAAACCAACAGTCCCCGCATCGATCTTGAAGTGGACCGGGAAAAAGCCGCGCTTCACGGTATCGACACCCGCACTATTCTGGATACGCTGAACACATCTATGGGCGGAGCCGTTCCCGCCACCCTGCACATTACCGCGGAACGCAATCCATTGTGGGTCAAGGTGATCCTCCCCCGACACCTCAGGTCGGACATGGCAGCCCTGACCGCGCTGCCCATCCGGTCCTCGTCCGGTGCCCTGATTCCTTTAGGAGAACTGTCCCGGATGACGTCTAAAACCAATCAACCGCCCATTTACCATAAAAACATGGAACCTGTGGTTTATGTTTTAGGGGAGATGGCTGGTCGAGCTCCCGGAGAAGCGGTTCTGGACATGAAAACCCGAATCAAATCCCTTGGTTTGGATTCGGGCATTACCGTCAACTGGGCCGGAGAAGGAGAATGGAAAATCACGCTTCGGGTATTCAGGGACATGGGCCTGGCATTTGCCGCCGCCTTACTGGGCATTTATTTCATTTTGGTGTTCACCACCGGTTCCTATGGCATGCCCATGCTCATCATGATGGCCATTCCGCTCACGGTCCTGGGAATCATGCCCGGATTTTTCATCCTTAACCTGTTTTCTTTGAATGTGGGAGAATACGCTGATCCCGTATTTTTCACCGCCACGTCCATGATCGGCATGATCGCGCTGGGGGGTATCGTGATCCGCAATTCCCTGGTACTCATTGAATTTATCCAGGAGGCGGTCAAGGAAGGAAAAGACTTCAAAGACGCGATTTTAGATTCAGGTGCGGTGCGCATGCGGCCCATCCTGCTCACCGCCGCCACCACGGCCATCGGAGCGTTTCCCATCACGTTTGATCCTGTGTTTTCAGGGCTGGCATGGGCATTGATCTTCGGGCTTTTCGCTTCCACCCTGTTTACCCTGATCGTGATTCCGGTAACCTATTTTGCCATGTTCAGAAAACGGATCAGGATTCCCGTGAAACCGGGGCATCCTGATTGATGCGGTATTCCGTCCGGTTCGCCAGTTTGTTGGAAGGATCTCTTTCCTGAATCATTTTACTGAGCAGGGATTTGTCATCATCCAGCGGCAGCCGGCCCGTCATGCCGGCCAAGGCCACCTGCCATCCCTTTTGATTGGTGAACACGGCGTCGGCCTCGGCTCGTCCGTTGGATTCCAGCCTGGTCAAATTCCAGCCTGGTCAAGGTGATCTTACACTCAATGGTATCTCCGAAATAGACAGGTTGCAGAAATCTGAAGCGCATCCCCGTGGCCAGCCACCCCACCTGGCCCCCGAATTCGCAGATCATGCCGCCCACCAAAAGCCCATGGCAGATCAAATCGCTGAATCCCTTGGATCGGGTCCAGCGCGCATCGTAATGAACCGGGTTGTAATCTCTGGTCAAATCTCCGAACAATTCGGTCTCCTTTTGCGAAAACCGTCTCGAAAAGCAGAAGGTATCCCCCGGTTGCAACCCCTTTATCATACGTTCCCGAAGCGGATTACCCATATGGCTCCTCCGCCTATGGCGTGGACAAAGCGATGGCACGCCCGTCTGTCAGCTTTTCGACATATTCGGCCATCCGGACCTCGAACCGGCTCATCTCTTCCACAGGAACCGGTTTGACACGGGTAGCAGGGATGTCCAGCGGATTAATGTACTGCCCGTTCTTTGCCAGCCTGAAATCCAGATGATATCCTGTGGCCAGACCGGTTTTCCCACATATCCGATCACGTCTCCCTGGGAAACGGAAGCGCCTTTTTTAAGGTCTTTGGCAAACCCGTTCAAATGATAATAACTGGTGTCATACCCATTGACATGCCGAATGATCATATACCGGCCCATGGTGTTATTATACCCCATTTTCTTGATGATGCCGTCAGCGACGGTTTTGACGGGCGTGTTTTTAGGGGCCGCATAGTCGATTCCCGGATGAGGCCGCTTCTCTTTCAGAATGGGATGATGCCGGCTGCTGGTAAAATAGGAACTGATCCTGGAATAATTCACCGGTGATTTCAGAAATCCTTTTTGAAGAGAGAAACCTTTTTCATCGTAATATCCGGCCCTACCCTGAGAGTCCAAGTATCGAAATGCCTGATAAGGCTTCCCGTTATTGATGAACACCGCTGCCAGAATCGCTCCGTATCCTTTGTCTTCACCATGCCTGAATTTTTTTTCCACCAGGATCTGGCACCGGTCTCCGGCCTGAATATCTTTTGCAAAATTGATATCCCAGGCAAAAATATCGGAGAGCTCCCAGGCCAGGGACGAACAATACCCCGCTTTCTTCAACGCCGTTCCGATATCGGATTTGATTTCCAGCCGGATGACTTGTTCTTCGATCTCGTACTGGATGGGTGTTTTCAAAATATCGAGCTGATTCCCGATTTTTCTTATCACCAGCCGGGACTGATCGTCTATCTCATATTCAAAATCTGAAAATTTATTCTGATACAGTGAAATATGAAACGGCCGGCCGGCCTTGAACCGGTTAAAAGAAAAGATCTTTTTACTCTGTTTTTCGAGACGGTAAATGGTTTTTAAGGGCAGATACGGCCCCAATACCGCTGAGGCGGTATCACCGGTCTTAAAAACACCGGAAATGATTTTTTTTCCAGAGGATGAATCTGGGTTATTTCGCTGGGATCAATTATATAATTCTGCAATTTCGGAGTCCGGGAAACCGCATTTGTACTAAAAAAAAAACAATAACACTCCGCAGACACCGACCACCCGAAGCACTTTTATCCATTTTTTTATGCCACACTCAGTCGATCGCCTTGGGTCATCTGTTTTTTTCAAAATCTACGCTCCTGTCATTATGGTGTGAGATCTTTTTTTTCATTTTTTGCCGAACCATACCCAAAGTGATGAAAATAGTAAAGAGGTTTGTTCAGAATTTCATCCAGGGTCCCCATCTGGCCCGCATCTCTGAGCAATTCCATCTCTACAGCCACCTAACGGGCTGTCTTTGGTTTAACCGGAAATAAAATCATCGTCCCAAAAAACGGATCGCTTTTTCCAAGCTGGTTTACGGCCGTCCGAAAACCTCTGCAACCGGCCTGCTAAACCAGTTTACCGCCCACATAACTGACCCCTTGGCAAACCCTGGGTCATCAAGCACGCTTTTCTAGCCGTTGTTGACAAGTTTCAAAGCATAGGGCAGCGTTACGTTGGTCAATTCTTTTTCCGCAGCCAGATGCAGATAGGTGAAAACGATCTGGTCCTTCTTGATCATGCCGTATTCAGAGGGTTGGGGCTCTTTTATATGCATGCCCATGTCTGAAATATCATACACGTCAGCAGGTGCATCCAGAATCTTTGCTCCGGCTTCAATGTATTGACTATCTTTAAAACCGGAATCAATTCCTGCATTTTTTTTCGACATAAACCGTGTGGCCATTTTTTTTTCATTGTGCCTACACCGGCCGGTACAATGCCGCCACCCGGTTTTCATGAACCATGATTTCTTTAGGGATTCCAATTGACATGAGTTGGCTTTTCAATTATGAAACCCGGGGAATATCGCATACCGGCCGGCCCCTTTTTCGGTTCCGGCCGGTGATGTCAGGTTATTTATCCTCTGATTTTCCGATATCCGCCATCATTTTGAGCATGTGGTACCGGTCCATGACCTCCTGCTCGATTTTTTTACGCAACCGCTGGGATTCTTCGGGAAAACTTTTTTCCAGGGCCGCAAACCGCACTTCCCCGCTCAAAAATCCCTGAAGACTGCCGTCCGGTTCCTTTGAATCCAGGATAAACGGATTCTTGCCTTGTTTGATCAGTTCCGGATTATACCGGTACAGCGGCCAGTAGCCGGATTCCACAGCCAGTTTGCCCTCTTCCTGGGATTTTCCCATGCCTTTGCGGATGCCCTGGTTGATACAGGGGGCATAACTGATGATCAAAGAAGGTCCCGGATAGTTTTCCGCTTCCACCAGGGCTTTCATGGTCTGATTCTTGTTGGCGCCCATGGAGATGGATGCCACATAGATATAGCCGTAGCTCATCATCATCCGGCCCAGATCTTTTTTGCCGATTTTTTTTCCGGATGCCGCATATTTAGCGATGGCACCGGTGGGCGTGGCCTTGGAGGACTGTCCGCCTGTGTTGGAATACACTTCCGTGTCCATCACCAGGATATTGATGTCCTCGCCGGATGCCAGCACATGGTCCAGGCCCCCGAAGCCGATGTCATATGCCCAGCCGTCCCCGCCGAACACCCAGTGGGATTTTTTGGTGAACACGTCTTTTTCGTCATAGATTTCTTTTAAAATGCCGTGGTTCACATCCTTGAGCAGGGTTTTGAGGGCAAACCCATATTTTGCGGATTCCTGGGCATCATCCATGCCTTTGAGCCACCCTTCCAGGGCCTCTTTCACTTCCCGGGACAAACCGGTTTCCAGGGCCTGTTTCACTCTGGAAGCCAAAGATTTGCGCCGGCTCTGGGTGGCCAGCATCATGCCGTACCCGTATTCCGCCGCATCTTCGAACAGGGAGCTGGCCCAGGCCGGCCCCTGCCCGTCCGCATTGGTGCAGTAAGGGGTGGACGGGGCCGATCCCCCCAGATGGAGGAACATCCCGTGGCATTGGCAATGGTCATTCTTTCGCCGAACAGCTGGGTAATCACCTTGACATACGGGGTTTCCCCGCATCCGGCACACGCACCCGAGAACTCCAGCAGCGGTTGATACAGCTGGCTGCCCTTGACCGTCTCCCGTTTAAGGATACCGGTCTTAAAGGAGATGCCCGTTGAAATTGGTGGTTGATTTTCTGTTCTTCCACCTGGGTGGACAGATGTTTCATTACCAGGGCCTTGGTCTTGGCCGGACAAATGTCGGCACAGTTGCCGCATCCCTGGCAGTCCAGGGGATTGACCTGAATCCGGAACCTATATTCCTCCATGCCTTTTCCTTTGCCGTCCAGGGTGACAAAGGATTCCGGGGCGCCTTCAAGTTCTTCCGGTTTCGCCACAATGGGAATGATGGCGGCATGGGGACAGACAAACGCACACTGGTTGCACTGGATGCAGTTTTCCGAAAGCCATTCCGGCACATTGATGGCCACGCCCCGTTTTTCATATTTAGCGGTGCCCTGCTCGAAAACGCCGTCCACGGAGAACGCGGACACCGGCAGGTCGTCCCCGCCTTGGGCATTGATCTTACGCATCACGTTTTCCACAAAAGCAGTGGCTGAATCGGCCGGGGTTTCTTCACTGACCGCGTCTCTCCAGGACTCGGGCACATCCACTTTCAGCAGGTTGTCCAGGGTCTGGTCCACAGCTTTAATGTTCATGTTCACCACGGCATCCCCTTTTTTGCCGAACATCACCTGGATATCGTCTTTAAGGAGCTGGATGGCCTGCTCCACGGGCAGCACATTGGACAGTTTGAAAAAACAGGTCTGCATGATCATGTTGATACGGTTGCCCAGTCCGATCTTTTCGGCAATGGCCACGGCATCGATGTTGTAGAAATTGAGTTTTTTGTCGTAAATGGTTTTGCGCACATCCCCGGGGATCTGTTTTTCCATCTCCTGAACAGACCACTGGGAATTGAGCAGAAAGGTACCGCCCTCTTTGATGCCCTTGAGCACGTCATAGATCTGCACATAGTTGGCCTTGTGGCAGGCCACGAAATCCGGATTTTCAATCAGATAGGTAGATTTAATTTTCACGTCCCCGAACCTCAGATGAGACACGGTCAGTCCCCCGGACTTCTTGGAGTCATAAGCAAAATACCCTTGGGCGTACTTGTCGGTATTGTCGCCGATGATCTTAATAGCGGACTGGTTGGCCCCACGGTCCCGTCGGACCCCAGTCCCCAGAATTTGGCTGAAATGGTACCTTCCGGTGCCGGATCAAACCCTTTGGTCACCTCCAGGGAGGTATGGGTGACATCATCATCAATGCCTACAGTGAAATGGTTTTTCGGGGAAATAGCTTTCATGTTGTCATACACCGCCTTGACCATGGACGGGTTGAATTCCTTGGAGGACAGCCCGTACCGGCCTCCGATGATTTTCGGGCCTTCCCCGTATTCCATGAACGCGGTGCATACATCGGTATACAGGGGTTCGCCGATGGCACCGGGTTCTTTGGTTCTGTCCAACACGGTCACGGCTTCCACTGTTGCGGGTATAGTCTGCAGAAACGCCTGGGTGTCAAAAGGCCGGTAAAGGCGGACCTTGACCAGACCCAGCCGGTGTCCCCGGGCGTTGAGGCATTCGATGGATTCTTCGATGGCCTCACACGCTGACCCCATGGCTATGATGATATGATCCGCCTGTGAATCGCCACATAATCAAAAGGATTATACCGGCGCCCAGTCAGGTCTCCCACCTTTTTCATATAGGCTTTGACGATGGCCGGTACCTTAAGATAGTAATTGTTGGCCGCTTCCCTTCCCTGAAAATAGATATCCGGATTCTGGGCGGTTCCTCTGGTGTCCGGATGTTCCGGGTTCACGGCCCGGGACTTGAATGCCTTATAGGCCTCGAAATTGAACAGCGATGCCATATCCTCGTATTCGATCATCTCGATCTTCTGAATTTCGTGGGAGGTACGGAATCCGTCATAAAAATGAAGAAACGGCACCCGGGCATCAATGGTGGCCAGATGGGCCACCAGAGCCAGATCCTGAGCTTCCTGGACCGAAGACGACGACAGCATGGCAAATCCGGTCTGACGGGCCGCCATCACATCCTGATGATCCCCGAAAATGGACAGGGCATGGGCGGAAATGGAGCGTGCCGTGACATGAAACACCGACGGCAGCAGCTCACCCGAAATTTTATACATGTTGGGAATTTTGAGCAACAGTCCCTGGGAGGCGGTGAAAGTGGTGGTCAAAGCACCGGCTGCCAGGGATCCATGGACCGCGCCGGCAGCACCGGCTTCAGACTGCATCTGCTTGACATCCAGCACCTGTCCGAAAATATTTTTCCGGCCCTTGGATGCCCAGCCGTCGGCAATCTCCCCCAATGGGCTGGATGGCGTAATGGGATATATGGCAGCCACTTCACTCATGGCATAAGCCACATGGGTTGCGGCGGTATTTCCGTCAATTGTCTGCATTCTTTTTTTCATGTTTTTTCACCTCTTGTGGTTTGATGCGAACAAATAAATATTCCGATATAACCCGTTAGTCTTACAATAAATAATTAAGATTGTAAATGCCGTATCCATCTTCGCCCTGTCCTTTTTCAAGAAAATGTGATAAGGTCTTTTTATTATTTTTTTATTTTTATTTTTAATAAAAAAAATGAGTTACATAAAAATATATCAAGGAGAGTACATGGGGTTTTTATCTGCCACCCAATCCCTGAGCCGGTATCACATCGCAGACCGGTTTGAGACCGAGCCCATGGAACAGGTTCGCAACGGGCTGATCCGGCACGCCATTCCAACAATGGAAAATGAATACGAAGAAATTTCCGCCGGATGGGCCCCTTTTGAAAGCCCGTATCTGCCGGACTTTGAACAATTTACTTTTGTGTTCGGCACCATTTTTTTGTTTTCGCTGCGTATTGACAAAAAATCGATCCCGGCCAAACTGGTACACAAACAAATGACCATTGAAATGGAGAAAAAAAAGGCGGAAACCGGAAGAAATTTTATTTCCAAAAATGAAAAATCGGACATCAAGGAAACGGTCATGGATGTGCTGATGCACAAAATGCCGTTCATTCCCAATGTATATGATGTGCTGTGGGATTATGAGGCCGGCGATCTGTTTCTGTTGACCACCCAGAAGGCAGCCAACGAATTTTTTGAAACGCTTTTTTTCAAGTCATTCAGCCTCAAGCCCATCCGGTTGTTTCCCTATACCCTGGTGGAAACCGGATCAGCGTTTTCTTCGGCACAAAAAGACCGCATCCTGACCCTGACCCCATTACACTTTTCGAGGTAACCCATGCTGGATATCGCCACCGCGTACAATAGATACGGCTTTTTAGGCAATGACTTTCTCACCTGGCTGTGGTTTGTGATTGAAACCGGCCAGGACATCACCCAAGCCATCAAATCCAAAGATCCAGTATCCCTTGATATCGGCAACTCTCTGGTTCTGGAAAACTCCCTTGGAGAAAACGCCAAGGAAAAAATTACCATCAAGGGGGATCAGGCCGGTCTCGAAGAAGGAACCACCGCCCTAAAAAAAGGGGCAAAGGTCATAGAAATAAACCTGGTGTGCCGGCTGGGGCCGGAAGAGGAATATCGGTTCACCGTCAAGGGAGAAAGCTTTAACATCACCGGATTGAAAACACCGGCCGGTAAAGGAGATGGGTCTGACGACGAAATCGAAGGCAGGATTGTCGAAAAAGCCCTGCTGATTTCCAGAGTTTCACAGGTTATGAACACCCTGTTTTTCACCTTTCTTGAACGGCGTATTGATGATGACTGGAAAAACAAGGGGTTTGATTCCATGCGGTCCTGGATCTACAATGATTAAAAAAATGGTGATAACCGGTTCAAAACCCATGGCGTTTTCAACACCTGCCGGCCACCCGGTTCAAAACCGTAAGGGATCTGGACAGATTTTCAACATTTTTATCAACCGGTTTTCAATAAATTTTCATTAATTTCAAATAATTAAAAAGTTTTAAACATATAAACACCCCTTATTGTTATTATTATCTTTTTTAAATATATTAATAATTAAATTAAGCGTTTATTTATCATTTGATAAATGAGCTGTTTTGATATAAATATTTCAAGGATATTCCCTTAATAAAGAGAGCATAAAAGGAATCTGAATGAGATTTTCATTTGACAAAAAAGAAGTCCTGGAAGTCCTTTCTAAAATCCAGGGCATTACCGGCAGAAAGACCAACTTGTCCATCACATCGGATGTCCTGATCAAAGCCATGGAAGATCAGATTACGCTTACAGCCAATGATCTGGAAACGGTTTTTACCGGTACCTATGGGGCGGTTGTTGAAAAGGAAGGTATTATTTCCATCAATTCAAAAAAGTTTTTTGAGATCGTCCGGGAGTATCCGGACAATACCATTCCGGTGAATGAAGTAGAAAACCGGTGGGTGGAAATCGGTAAAGGGGACAGCCTGTTTCATATTGTATCTTCGGATTATGAAAATTTTCCGGAAACCCCGGTGATCGAAAATGTGGAGTTTATTGAAATCAATGCCAGAGATTTGAGAAAAATGCTGGAATCCGCTGCCATGATCTCCTATGCAGGGGATGAAAAACGCACCTATGTGCTGGGGGCATTGATTGAAAAAGTGGAAAAGAACGATACCCCCTTTATGAGAATGGTGTCCACGGACTCCCGTCGCCTGAACTGTTTTGATGCCCTGTATACCGGAGATCTGGTGCTGCCGGACGAGCCGGTGATTATTCCAAAAAAAGGGCTGTCTGAACTGCACAAATTCATCGATAACACATCAGAACCCATCCGTGTAGGGATCAAAGCCAACCATTTTGTGTTTCAGCGGGCCAATGAATCCATCATGATCAAACTGCTCAGCGGGGAATATCCCAACTATCCCCCATTATCCAAACGGAAACCATGACCGGAATGGAAGTGGATCGATCCATGTTCTATACGCTGATGAAACGGGTTTCCATTCTCACATCCGATGATTACAAAAGCGTGATTCTGAACTTCAGGGAAAATGAACTCACGGTTACCATTACCAATCCAGAAATCGGGGAATCCAAGGAGCGCATGATGATCGGTTACACTGGCGAGGAAATAAAAAGCGCTTTCAATCCCAGATATTTCATGGATGCCCTGAACCTGTTCGATCAGTCTACCGTGGTAATTTATATCAAGGAAGCAAGAACCCCCTGCATCATCAAGGCCATGGATGATGACAACCTTATCTGTGCCATCATGGCAATGCATATCTCATGAAAGAAGACAACGTGACAAAAGAATACAACGCGGGCAGCATCAAGATTCTGGAAGGCCTGGAAGCGGTCAGAAAACGGCCGTCTATGTATATCGGAAATGTGGACATGGAAGGGCTTCATCACCTGGTGTACGAGGTGGTGGACAACAGCATCGACGAAGCCATGGCCGGCCATTGTGACACTATTTACGTGACCATTCACCCGGATATGAGCGTGAGCGTGGAGGACAACGGCCGGGGTATTCCCATTGAGATGCATGAAACCGAACATGTGCCTGCCTGTGAAGTGGTCATGACCAAACTGCATGCAGGCGGAAAGTTTGACAAGGATTCTTACAAGGTGTCCGGCGGGCTCCACGGCGTGGGAATTTCTGTGGTCAATGCTCTGTCCGGTAATTTGGAAATGGAGGTCTACAAGAATGGAAAGATTTATCATCAGACCTATTCCCGGGGGCACAAGGTTACGGAGCTGACCGTTAAGGGAGACACCGTGAAAAAAGGGACCAAAATTCGGTTCACACCGGATTTCACTGTCATGAACGAAAACGAGTTCGACTATGAAATTCTGTCCCGCCGCATGAGGGAACTGGCCTTTCTGAACAAGGGTGTCCGGATCATCATCGAAGACGAACGGTCCGCCCAGAAGGATGATTTTTTCTATGAAGGCGGGATCGTGTCATTTGTGGAATATCTGAATCGCTCTTGCACCCCGCTGCACGATCCTATTCATATTGAAGGGGACAAAAAAGACGTGCAGGTGGAAGTGGCCATCCAGTATAATGACACGTTTAAGGAAAAACTATATTCCTATGCCAACAATATCCACACCATTGAGGGCGGATTTCATGTGTCCGGGTTTAAGGCGGCCCTGACCCGGACCATGAACGCGTATATCGCCGGATCCGGCAATCTTCCCAAGAACATGCAGAACATCAAGCTGTCAGGCGATGATATGAGAGAAGGGCTTGCCGTGATCATTTCAGTGAAGATCATGGAGCCCCAGTTCGAGGGACAGACCAAGACCAAGCTGGGCAACAATGATGTCAAGGGAATTGTGGAATCATTGCTCAACGAGAAACTGGCCTGGTTTTTGGAAGAAAATCCCACCGTTGCGAAACAGATCATCTCCAAGGCGGTGGATGCGGCAAGGGCCCGGGATGCGGCCAAACGGGCAAGAGAGCTGGCGCGAAAAAAAGGGACCCTGATGGATTCCACCCTTCCGGGCAAACTGGCAGAATGTCAGTTTGCCGATCCTGCGGAAAGAGAGCTGTTCCTGGTGGAGGGAGATTCCGCTGGCGGGTCGGCCAAGCAGGGAAGAGACAGACGGTTCCAGGCCATCCTTCCCTTGAAAGGCAAAATTTTGAATGTGGAAAAAGCCCGGTTCGACAAGATTCTGCGCAGTGACGAGATCAAGAATATCATCACGGTGCTGGGCACAGGCGCCGGAAAAGAAGAGTATGATGTGAACAAAATCCGGTATCACAAGGTGGTGATTATGACCGATGCGGATGTGGACGGTTCCCACATCCGGACCCTTTTGCTCACCTTTTTCTACCGCCAGATGCCTGAGATGATCGCAAAAGGATACCTGTACATCGCCCAGCCTCCGTTGTTCCGGGTGGGTTCCAGAAAAAGCGGCCTGTATCTGAAAAACGAGGAAGAATATTCCCAGCATCTGATCCAGCGCATCGCTTCCCAAAAAGATCTGTACATCGACAACCAGGCGGACCCGATCTTGGAAGAACAGTTCCAGCAGTTCATGCAGAACATGACTTGGTATTTCAATGCGGTGTCATTGCTTCGAAAGCGGGATTTTGATACCAAAATGCTGCTCAAAGTTATTCATCACGGGGTCAGGGACAAGTTTTTCCTGGAAAAGCGAAGCAATTTCGAGGCATTGTCCCGGGATCTGACAAAAGCTGGCTATCAGCCCAGAAACATTGAATATGACCCAGAGCGCAAAATATATGAAATGGATATTTATGACAAGGAAGGCAAACAGTTTCTGCTGCGAGTGGGCAGGGAAATTCTGGCCACCTCCGACTACAAGCAGATGCTTAAAAGCTATGATAAAATTGCCGAGTTCAACCGGCCGCCGTTTGCCGTCATGTCCAAACAAGAAGATGCTAAAATCAGAAACGAGTTTTCCACCATTGATGAGTTATACAGCTTTTTGATAGCAGAGGCCAAAAAAGGGATCACTATTCAGCGGTACAAAGGTCTCGGGGAAATGAACGCGGAGCAGCTGTGGGAAACCACCATGAACCCGGAAAAGCGCATGATGCTTCAGGTGAACATTGAGGATGCGGAAAAAGCGGACGAGATTTTCACCCTGCTCATGGGAGAAGAGGTGGAACCCCGCCGCAATTTCATTCAAAAGCACGCCCTGGAGGTGACGTCTCTGGATTATTGAAGCTCCAGGGCATCCATGGCTTTTTTCATCTGCCGCATCGCCTGGCGCAGCCGCTCCTCATTTTCCACCAGGGCTAGGCGAAGGTAGCCCTCACCCTCTTCACTGAACCCGGTACCGGGCGCCACAGCCACGTTGGCCCGGTTCATCATTTCGATGGCAAACTGCATGGCCCCCATCTGGTCGAACGGTGCCGGGATTTTAGCCCATACGAACATGCCCGCCTTGGGCGGGGTTATGTCCCATCCCATGCGGGACAGGCCTGAACATAACACATTTCTTCTGGTCTCATAGGTTTTGGCCAGTTGCGGTATGGTATCGTCGCAGTCTCTCAAGGCAATGATGCCCGCCACCTGTATGGCTGAAAAGATGCCGTAATCAAAATATCCCTTGATCTGGCCCAGAGCCTTGACGATTTGTTCATTGCCTACGCAGTAGCCGATCCGCCAGCCTGCCATGTTATAGGATTTGGAAAATGAGCCGAATTCCACCCCCACTTCCTTGGCACCCGGGGCTTCCAAAAAGCTGGGGGCCTTGTACCCGTCAAACGTGATCATGGAATAGGCAAAGTCATTGATCACCATGAATCGGAACCGCTTGGCCAGGGCCACGATCTCCTCGAAAAAAGCGATGTCCGTAACCACGCCGGTGGGGTTGTGGGGATAGTTGATCATCAGAACCTTCGGGGTTGGATAACAGGATTCGCAAATATTGATGATCCGATTTAAAAATCCCTGCTCCGGGGCAATGGGAATCCGCATGACATTGGCCCCGGCAATGACTGCGGCATAAATGTGGATGGGAAAGGCAGGCGCCGGCACCAGCACGGAATCCCCAGGGCCCATGATGGCCAGACACAGATGGGAGATCCCTTCCTTGGATCCGATGGTGAAATAGGTTTCCTTTTCCGCATCCAGGTCGATGTCATAATGGCGTTTGTAATATTTGGCAATCTGCATTTTCAGATGCGGCATGCCCGAGCTTTCCGGATACCGGTGGGACTTGGGGTCCTTGGCCACTTCCACCAGTTTTTCGATCACCGCATCCGGGGTGGGGTCCATTGGATTGCCCATTCCGAGATCGATGACATCATCCCCGTTACGCCGTTTTTCCATTTTCATTTTGTTGATCATGCCGAACAAATAAGGCGGCAGCTGATCCATGCGGCTGGCAAAACGAATGATATTTTCTTCCACGGCCATGACTCCTTGTAAAAACAATCAAAAATAAACAGATGAAAAAATAAAAATGTAAACTATACCAGATTCATATTTTAAAAATAAAGGGAAAAATTCATATTTTATCATTGGACATCGAATCCAAAATACCATAATAATCAAGGCAAAGACGGAATAAAAGGAGACCTTCCATGATAAAAAAAGTGTGTATCGCCGGTGCCACCGGCTGGGCCGGTTCCCCGCTGACAAAAGCGGTTCATGAGCAGATCGATATGCAGGTGGTGGGGGCGGTATCCAGAACCCATAAAGGGGAGAAACTGTCCCGGGTACTGGATCTTGAAAAGAATGATGTTATCATTACCGATTCCGTTACAAAGCAATCTCTGGCCGATGCCAATGTGCTGGTGGAATTCACCAAACCGGGCGTGGCCATGGCACATATCATGACCGCCCTGGATGCGGGACTGCATGTAGTGGTGGGAACGTCGGGCCTGACCGATGCCCAGTATGACACCATTCATGAAAAAGCCCTGAAAAACAACCTGGGGGTTTTGGCCGCCGGCAATTTCGCCCTGACCGTGGTGCTGCTTCAGAAATTTTCGGAAATCGCGGCCCGCTATATCCCGCAGTGGGAGATCATTGATTATGCGAGTGACGCGAAAAAAGATTCCCCCAGCGGCACGGCCAGGGAACTGGCCTTTCGGCTGTCACAGGTCCGGCGGCCCCAGCTGACGGTTCCCTTGGCAGACACCCAGGGTCCCGTCGAAGCCAGGGGTGCGGATATGGCCGGCTCCCTGGTGCATTCCATCCGGCTGCCCGGATTCACCCTATCTTCGGAAGTCATTTTCGGCCTGCCGGACCAGACCCTGACCATCCGCCACGACGCCGGCATCAGCGCCCATCCCTATGTGGATGGAGCACTTTTGGCCATCCGAAAGGTGGACACTTTCACCGGCCTCTGCCGGGGGTTGGACCATGTAATGGATCTGGATTGAAAACGTCGGATATCCAGATAAGAAAATTTAACATTGAAATGTTAGATTCTTAGGAATAGGTCATTATAAAAATGAAAAATGAAATTAATCCGGAAACAGGGCCGCACGATGTTGTTTTGGACCAATGGATCAGCTGCGCCCCGTTTGAAAAACTGGTGGGGATCGAAATTATTGAAGCGGATCATGGGCGGTCCTGTCTGACCATGCCGTTTGTTTATCAGCTCGCCCAGGGACAGGGAGTGGCCCATGGCGGCGCCATTGTGACTCTTGCGGATACGGCGGTGGCCATGGCCATCAAAGCCTGCTTGCCCCGGACAGCCGGTTCGGCACCATCTCCTTGAATGCGGAGTTTCTGGGGCCGGTGATAAAAGGGGTCCTGACGGCCCGGGCAGAGGTGTCCGTGCTTGAAAACCGTCAGATGCAGGGAGACGCTGAGGTGACCGATGAAAAAGGAAAACCGGTGATGCGGTTTTCAGCCGTGTTCAAGCTGGGCAGGGAAGTGACTGTATCAACGGATAAAGGAGTTGGGACATGAAAGAGAAATGGCAGTCGGCCTTCGGGCAGATGACCTACGGAATTTATGTATTGACCACGAAGACAGATGATGCGGTCAATGGTATGATCGCTTCCTGGGTGACCCAGGTGTCCCATGATCCGCCCTTGATTATGGCGGCATTACATCCCAACCGGTATTCCCATGATATGATCGTCAAGAGCCGGGCGTTTGGGTTGCATATCATTGATCGATCTCAGAAAAATCTGCTCAAACGGTTCAAAGGGACGGACCCTAAGGAAAAGTTTGCCGGAATGGGCTGGGCATCAGGAAAAACCGGGGTACCCATTCTGACAGATTGCCTAGCCTGGTTTGAGCTGGAAATACAGGAACAGCATCAGCCCGGCAACCACACCCTGTTTATCGGAAAAGTCGTGGATGCCGGAGCCCATACGAAAGGGACACCCTTGTGCACACTGGATTACGAAGGCATGTATGTGGGGAAAACCTGATATTCAGGCCCGTTTCCGGTAATGAAAGGGACAGCGTTATGAGCCGGTTTCATATGAAGAATGAGGCGGTCGTTGATGAACGTACCGGCCTGATCTGGCTGAGATATGCCAATGCATTTGACGGTTTCATGGACTGGAACACCGCATTCAACCAAATCGCACGGATGAACCGGGACCGGGTCCAGGGACAGGATGAACGGCGGGTCCCGGAGATCCGGAAACTGGAAAGCCTGACAGGCAAGTATTGCCACTCACCGGCCCTGCCCATGGATCATTCGTTTACAAATATTAAGAAATTTCGCTGGTCCGCCACCACCAGTCAGTATGATACTGGTTATGCCTGGGTTCTGTACACCAAAGGCGGGCCTGTGGAAATCGGACACAAGCCGCTGCCCGAGTTTTTTCTGTGGCCGGTTAAGGGTCCTTATCCCAACACTGGAGCGGGCGATGAAACTGATCGCTGATAACCTGCGCATCACCCGGTCGGATATCCGTCGCGCCTTGCAGCGATTGGACCCGAAACCGGTGCAGGCCCTGGTCAAGTCCTGTGAAGCCCGGGGAGCCTGGGCCATTGACGTGAACACCGGACCTTTGGGAAAGCAGGCAGCGCCGGGCATGCGGTTTTTCATGGAGGCGGTCCAGGCGGTCACCGATCTGCCCCTGCTCATCGATACCGCCAATCCCGATGCCATGGCCGCCGGGGTGAAGGCAGTGGAAAACCCGGTCATTCTCAACGGATTTTCCCTGGAACCCCGGAAACTGGAACAGATCCTGCCTCTGGCCCGGGAATATGACGCCGATATCGTGGGATTTCTGCTATACCCGGATTCCCGGGTGCCGGCTGATGCAGCCCAGCGGTTCGAGGTGGCAATGGATTTGATGGAAGCAGCGGAAGCAGCCGGTGTGGCAAAGGAACGGGTGATCATCGATCCGGTGATCCCGCCCCTGGCCTGGGCGGATGGGATTGTCCAGGCCAGGCACGTGCTGGAGGTAATCCGCACCCTGCCCGACCTCCTGGGGTTTCCGGTCAAAACCATCGGCGGCATTTCCAACCTGGGCACCAATGCCACGGACCGGGCCGCACGCCTGGTGATCGAGCAAAGCTATATAGCCATGCTGGCCTCAGCAGGATTAAGTTTCGCCCTGCTGGATATCCTTAACCCGGACCTGGTGAAGGCAGCCCGGGTGTCAGGAATCTGGCCGAAGAGACCCTTTTTTCCTGGGGCATGGTGTCCTGATGAAAATAAAATTCTGCAGGAGTTTCAGATGACCGGTCAGGAATTAGATTTCGATTATTTGGTCATTGGTTCCGGTTTCGGGGGCAGTGTGTCTGCCATGCGGCTTTCCCAGAAAGGATACAAGGTGGGCGTCATTGAATCGGGAAAACGGTGGGCCAATGAGGATTTTGCGAAAACCAACTGGAATCTTCGCAAGTATCTGTGGATGCCCAGGCTCTTTTTATATGGCATTCAGCGGATGAACCTGCTCGATGATATTTTTATATTGAGCGGTGCCGGCGTGGGTGGGGGCAGCCTGAACTATGCCAATACCCTGTATGTGCCGCCGGATTCCTTTTTTGAGCATGAAATTGTCAGGCGGTTGGGGGGAAATCCGAACTCATGCCTTATTATGAGCTGGCGCAGAAAATGCTGGGAGCAACGGAAAATCGGTACATCGGAGAGGCGGACTACCTGATGTGCCAGGCCGCCTCTGAATATGGCCGGGAACACACTTTTCGTAAGACTCCGGTGGCGGTGTATTTCGGAGAACAGGGAAAAAGCCAAAGACCCCTATTTTCTTGGGGAAGGGCCGGACCGGGTGGGGTGTGAACTGTGCGGAGCGTGCATGACTGGATGCCGGAGAGATGCCAAAAATACGCTGGACAAAAACTATCTGTTTTTTGCGGAAAAATTCGGCGCTCAGGTCATCCCTGAACGCCGGGTGATGGATATCCTTCCGTTGTCGGAAGACGGATCGGCCGGATACCGGGTCACGGCTGTGAAGACCACGGGAATTTTCAGGACTGAAACGGTGTATCGCACCAAAGGCGTGGTGCTTTCCGCCGGGGTCCTGGGAACCCTGTCCCTGCTGCTGACCATGAAGGAGAAAGGCCGTCTGCCCCACCTGTCGAACCATCTGGGACAGCGAGTCAGAACCAACAGTGAAGCCATTTTGTCGGTCAGGGCCAACGCGAGTGATGTGGATTTTTCCAAAGGGGTGGCCATCACCTCCAGCGTGCATCCGGACGACCATACCCATATGGAACCGGTGCGGTATGCCCAGGGCAATGATTTTCTGGGGCTTTTGGCAGTCTTGATGACCGACGGTGGAGGGCGGGTTCCCCGGATATGCCGGTATGCCGCCAATGTAATTCAGCATCCGGTATCGTTTTTGCGGTTGCTGAACCCGTTTGGATTTGCCCGCAGAAACCTGATTGTCCTGGTGATGCAGACCCATGACAATTACCTGAATGTATCCCGCAAACACCGGAAGATCTGGCCGTTTGTCAAAACCCTGTCATCCAGCCAGGCCAGTGAGAAAAAAATCCGGTTTACATCCCCATTGCCCATGATTTTGTGCGGCGGCTGGCCCGGCGGGTGGACGGCATTCCGGTCAGCATTTTTTCCGAAGTATACATGAACGCGCCGATAACAGCCCATATCATGGGGGGATGCAGCGCGCACAAAGATCCGAAAAAGGGGTGATAGACGACAGAAACCGGGTCAAAGGGTATAAAAACATGCTGGTGGCGGACGGGTCCATGGATTCCGGCCAACCTCGGGGTGAACCCGGCCTTGTCCATCACATCGCTGGCTGAGAGGGCCATGTCCTTTATCCCGGCAAAACAGCCAGCAATCAACTTTTTACAGGTGGAAAAAAATGGGGAATTACGGCGTTGCTGAACAGGGAAACCGGCCATGAATAAAACAAATAAGATCCAAAGTATCTGCATCTATGGCACCGGCGGTATCGGCGGATTTTTCGGCGCAAATATCGCCCACACATGCAATCATGACCCGTCATTGGCCTGTGACTGTTTTTTTGTGGCCAGGGGAGATCATCTTCAGGCAATCAGGCAAAAGGGGATCATGCTGATTTCTGACCAGAAAACCATTACCGGGGTCCCGGCGGCAGCCACGGACAAGGTGGAGGACCTGCCTGATCCGGACCTGATTTTGGTCTGCGTCAAAAGCTATGACCTGGATGGAGCCATCCAGGCGATCCTTCCAAAAGTACATGAAAATACCGTTATACTGCCGCTGCTGAACGGGGCTGATATTTATGAAAGGATCAGAAAAAATATGGCCGCCGGCATCGTCCTGCCTGCCTGTGTGTATGTCGGCACCCATATCCAGGCGCCCGGCGTGATTTACCAGAGCGGAGGAGACGGCAGGATTTTATTCGGGGCTGATCCGAAATATGCCCGGTTTGATCCGAAACAAGTCACCGATTTTTCGATGCCATGCAGATCAATTATCAATGGCGCACCGATCCTTATCCGGATATCTGGAGCAAATACCTGTTTATTGCGGCCTTTGCCTGGTGACGGTGTTTTTCAACAAAACCATCGGTGAGGTGGCTGCGGACCCAAAGGCAACACAGACCGCCCGTGAAATCATGGAAGAAATCCAGGCCATTGCCTCAGCCAGAGGAATTGGTCTGCCGGAACAGATCGTCACAAAACAGCTGACCATGGCGGCCCGGTTTCCCTATGATACAAAAACATCCTATCACCGGGATGTGACATCCAAAAACGGCTGAATGAAGGGGATCTATATGGCGGCACGATTCTCAGGCAGGGGGCTGAACTGGGCATTTCCACCCCGGTCACCCGGTCGGTCTATTCAGCCATTCAGAAGCGTCTGTCAGCCGATCAACCCCACAATGGCACCGGTCATGCAAGTGGCGATGGTGCCGGCGACAATGGATCTCAGGCCTAACGACACGATCTCTCCCCGGCGGTCCGGGGCCATTGTGCCCAAACCGCCGATCATGATGCCCAGGCTGCCGGGGTTGGCAAATCCGCACAAGGCGTAAAGCATGATCAGCCTGTTTTCCGGCCCCAGGCTGTCTGGCGGGAGCCCGGCCAGGTTCAGGTAAGCCACAAATTCATTGACAATGGTTTTGGTTCCCATCAGCCCGCCGGCGATACCGGCTTCAGCCCAGGGGACCCCCATGAGCCATACCACGGGGGACATGATCCACCCCAGGATCCGCTGGAGGGTCAGGGGGGGTGCCGTTCACGGCCGGCAGAATCTTGAGCAGGATATCGGCCAGGTGCACCAGGGCCACCAGTACAATGAGCATGGCAATGATGTTGATGAGCAGTTCCACCCCCAGAAGGGTACCCCGGGTCACGGCATCCATGGAACCGGTGGCCGGGTCGGGTTCCGTCAGATCTCCAGAGGTGACCGGGCAGGTTTCCGGGATCATGATTTTGGCCACGGTGATGGCGGCCGGGGCACTGATGATGGAGGCTGCCAGGATGTGGCCCAGCACATTGGGGATGACATCACCCAGGATATTGGCATACAGCACCATCATGGTGCCGGCGATTGTAGCCATTCCTGCGGTCATCAGAGTGAACAGCTCGCTGCGGGTCAGGGAGTTGACATAGGGCCGGATAAACAGTGGAGATTCCACCATGCCCACAAAAATGTTGGCAGACACGCCCAGGCCCTCGGCCCCGCCCAGGCCGAACAGCCGCTCCAGGATCCGGGAAAATGTTTTGACCACCCAGGGCAGGACTCGCCAGTAAAACAACAGGGATGACAATGCGCTCATGAGCAGGACCAGGGGCAGGGCCTGGAACGCCAGAATAAACGAGGCCCCGGCGGATGTTTTTTCAAAAGGCAGTGATCCGCCTCCAAGATACCCGAAAACCATGGATGTCCCGGCCCGGGTGGATGATTCAAGGGCCAGGACCACCTGATTGAGCATCGCAAAGCCCTGATTGAGCAGCGGGGCCTTGAGAAACAAAAGGGCCATGGCCCACTGCATGCCCAGACCGATGACAATGGTCTTGATTTTTACCTGAGTTCGGTTTTCACTGATGATCCATGCCACTCCCACAAAAACGCCCAGACCGGCAATCCCTTGTAATATCATGGTGGTAATTTGTGTCCTGATATAGTAGTTTTTGAAAAAGTGCGTCCTGGCATCCTATAATTCATTTGACAGTCGACGTCAACGATCGGGGCAATGAGTCGCATTTTTGCAATAAAACGGCGCAAATTTCAGGTTTTTTTTGGGGTGGGCATCCGAGTATATGAAAGAAAATCAGGATGGTTTCTCGGGTTCAGACAATGGCATTTATTTTGCAGCATTTTTTTATGATTATGCCACAAATCGAACCGGAATGTTATGGAAATATTTACGGTGAATGAAAAAAGGACTTAGGGTTTTGCCAGACAAAAGCGGCCGGCTTCGACCGCTTTTGCCGTGATTTATATTAACGGCTTCATCTCACAGCCACAAGGAGAATAATAATGGATGCGTTATTGATCATGGTGGTTTCGTTTATCGGGTATATTCTGATGTATCAGGTCTACGGCCGGTTCATCGGAAAAAAGATATTTCAGCTGGCCGAGGGTGCAGAGGTGCCCTCCGTGGCCATGGAAGACGGGGTGGACTATGTACCCACCAAAAAGGAGGTGATTTTTGGCCATCATTTCACGTCCATTGCCGGGACCGGACCCATTGTGGGGCCGGCAATCGCAATTATCTGGGGATGGGTGCCGGCTCTGATCTGGGTGTTTGTGGGCAGTATCTTCATGGGCGCGGTGCATGATTTCGGGGCTTTGATCATCTCCATGAGAAATCAGGGAAAATCCATTGCCGACTACACATCGAAATATGTGAACAGCCGGACCCGGTTTTTCTTTTTTCTGATTGTTTTTCTGGAGTTGTGGATCGTGATTGCCGTGTTCGGCCTGGTTATCGCGGTGGTGTTTGCCATGTATCCCACGTCTGTTTTTCCGGTCTGGTGCGAAGTGGCCATTGCCCTTTACCTAGGGTATGCCATTTACAAACAGGGCAAAAGCATTGTCACCTGGTCCATCATTGCGGTGGTGCTCATGTATGTCACGGTGTTCATCGGTGCGGTCCTGCCCATTGAAATGCCGACAATTGCCGGCATCCCGGCCACCGGGGTTTGGACGATCATTTTGCTGATCTATGCGTTTATCGCTTCCACCCTGCCGGTGACCACCCTGCTGCAGCCCCGGGATTTCATCAACTCCCATCAGCTCATGATTGTGATGGTGCTGCTGATGATCGGCGTGTTTTTTCCGCTTTTTTGCGAATCTGTCCATTGTGGCACCGGCGGTTCAGATGAGCCCGGCCCAAGCCCCGCCCATGTGGCCGTTCCTGTTCATCACCATCGCCTGTGGCGCTATTTCCGGGTTTCACTCGCTGGTATCTTCCGGCACATCCGCCAAACAGGTGCGGTATGAAACCGATTCCCTGTTTGTAGGATACGGGTCCATGCTCATGGAAGGGGCCCTGGCCACCCTGGTGATCATTGCCGTGGCTGCAGGGATCGGCATGGGGTATGTAACCAAATCCGGTGAGACCCTGGTGGGGGTGGCTGCCTGGACCACCCATTATTCCTCCTGGGCTGCGGCAGCCGGTCTTGGTTCCAAGGTGGCCGCGTTTGTGGACGGGTCCGCCAACATGCTGACGGCATTCGGTATTCCGGCCAGCATCGCCGTGGTGATCATGGGGGTTTTTGTGGCGTCCTTTGCCGGCACCACCCTGGATACCGCGACCCGGATCCAGCGGTATATTCTGTCCGAGCTGTTTGACAGCGTGAGAATCACCGCATTGACCGGCAAATACATCACCACTTTTCTGGCGGTGGGAACGGCCCTGCTGCTGGCCTTTGCCACCGGTCCCAGCGGAAACGGGGCGTTGAGGCTGTGGCCCCTGTTCGGGGCCGTGAACCAGACCTTGGCCGGCCTGGCCCTGATCATCATTACCGTGTATCTCAAGGACAAAGGCGGGGTGAAATGGCTGATATCCGGGATCCCGGCCCTGTTCATGATGGTGATGACCGTCTGGGCGTTGATCCTGAACCAGGGCAGTTTCGGCACCGCCCAGAATGCGCTGCTTCAGGTGGTCAATGCCATTATTTGATCCTGGCGGTCTGGATCACCGTGGAAGGTTTTCTGCGGTTTGTGACCATGACCCCCGGCGGCCAGATCGCGCCTGAAAACAGATAGGTCTGTCCATCGGATCAAATGCACAAGACCCTTCAAAAACATTACATGATGCTCGTTCTGCCGGGCCTGGGGCTTTTTGTGATCCTGGGCCTGGCAGCCGTTCTGGATTTGATGCCGCATGGCTGCCTTGAGCTGCCTCCGGGGTTTATGTGGCCCTGTTTGTGGCGGCGGCGGTCACCGCCATTGCCGGTCCGCTTTTTTGCGCACCCTGTTCGCCCATTCCGTGAGAAATCAGCGTCAGGTGGACGTCGGCAGGTTTCTGGCGTTTCAGCGCCGGATTCTCTGGATATCTCTGATCACCGTGTATCTGGCCTTTGCAGCGGTTCTGTGCGAGTTTCCCCGGTTTTTATGCGGCCGCCATCGTTCTGATGGGACTGTATGCGATGTATTATTATTATCCATCGCAACAGCGCATTGATTTTGACAAAAATTTTAGGGTGACATGAGCGGCGGCGGCAAACCGGTTTCCAGGATCTGGGGCCGGCTGAAAAAACAGGCCCGGAACTGGTGGGCGGCTGCGGATGAGGTGGCCCGAAGCAAGGCGGTCACTTCTATTGAAGCGGAATGCGAAGAACTGGAATATATTTTTGCGCTGCTGGTCCAGGGATCGTTTGTCGGCATGCCGTCCCCGCCGGCCCAGCTGAGCCTGGATCTGCTTCCGCTGATGGAAAAAGACCTGATGGTTCTGCTGGAAAGGATGAACACATCAAACGAGCCGCTGTCCCGGCTTTTTTCCGTGTTCGATATATCGTGATCCCATGACGGGGCTGCACACGCTTTTTTTTCTGGGCAAGGGGGGGACCGGCAAGTCCACGGCATCGGCCTTGGTTTCCCTGGCGCTCAGGGAAACGGGGAAAAAAGTGCTGCTGGCTTCCTTTGACGATGCCCACAACCAGGCCGATATTTTCGATACCACCATGTCGGACAGGGCCTGCACCATGGGACCCTGCCTGGAAGTGCTCCAGATCGACCGGGACCGGGAGATCAAACGGTACCTGTCAAAAACTGCGGCCCAGGTGAAAGCCAGCTTTGCCTATCTCGCGGCGTTCAATCTGGATCACTATTTCGATATCCTCAAATTTTCGCCGGGTATGGAGGAATATGCCCTGGTTTCCGCATTCACCGATCTTTTGGCCCGGTACAAACACCATGATTATCTGGTGATCGATATGCCGCCCACAGCCCTGTCTTTGCGTTTTTTCAACCTGCCTTCCCTGTCTTTGACTTGGACGGGTCAGCTGGAAAAGCTGCGCAGGCAGATCAACGAGAAAAAAGAGATCATTTCCCGGATCACGATGGCGGGGAAGACCTTTGAACGGGACAAGATCATGCAGCGGATTTTGAAGATCAAATCAGAGTATCAGGCCCTGAAGGCTTCGTTTGAAAACTCTGACAAGACCAGTTTTTATGTGGTGTTCAACCAGGATGCCCTGTCCATGGCGGAAACCCGGCGGGTAATCGAACATCTGGACCGGCAGGCCATCAGGCTCCGGGGACTGATCTGTAATGACAGGACCGGATCGGAAACAGGGGCATCTTTGGGAACTTCCCTGTTTCCCGGGATTCCCGTTCAGGCGATTCCCTATTCAAAAGTACCCCTGATCGGCATGGCGGCCCTGGAACAGCACATTTTCTCCCATGCCTTGACCTTTGATCAGATCCTGCCGCGATAGCTATTCGGTCTGGGCCTCCGTGACAGGGGTGCCTGCCTGTCCGGCATAAAACACAATGATATGGGCCGGGTCCGGTCCGACACTTTCACCCCAGTGCCAGGTGTTGACCACTTCCACGATCGCCTCTCCAGCATGAAGATCCAGGATCTGGCCGGTCATGGTATGGACCCGGAGATGGCCGGACAAAAGCACCCCGGCGTTGATCACCGGGTGCCGGTGAACCGCCAGTTTTTCACCCGGTAGCACGGTGATGCTTAGGATGCGGATTTCCGGCTGACCCTCGGGATAGGTTGGCAGCCGGGTCCCGTCCCAGCTTTTCTGAGAGTTGGCCAGTTCTTTGACCCTGGTATGCGGGGTTTTGGCAAACGCAGAAGAATCCGGGAGCAGGACAAGCCCACAGATCAAGATGAAACAGATAATGGGGGAGGTCGTAGCCTTTTCTTTATCAGTAAGCGCCATTGTCAGTCTTCCTTTATTTTACCTCAAAGTTAAAATAGGTGTCTGGAAACGGTTCATTTTTCAAAGTAAAATGCCACCATTCCTTATCATAGTATTGAAAGCCATGTCTTTCCATGAGCGTTTTGAGCAGCAGCCGGTTGATCCGCTGGTTCTGCTCCAGGTCCGGGTGGCAGTGTCATCAATATTTTTGGCCCACCGGACAAAATGGCCCACCACCCGCTGGGGCCGGTAGCAGTCATAAAGCTTGATGCTAAAACCAAAGGGTTTGAAGTCCGTCTGGACCCCGGCCAGGGCAGTGGCCGCCTCTTTGGTGAGGTAGCATCTGGACGCTCTATACCCATCCACCGGGGTACCCAGAAAATTATGGTCTGTGACATACCGGATGTCCATAACCGGATCAGGGATGATGTCACGGATTTCCACAAACCCTTCCGGTACCGGGTCTGCTGCAGCCGGAATCATCAAGGCCAGCCAGATTATCAAGATGCGTGCTATCATATATCTGTCCTCATGAAGTATGAAAGAGTGTCGTACCAGCATCTATAAATCCAGGCCGGTTTTGTCAACCCAAATAAAAGCCGGCGCCAAACAAAAAAACAGAACGAGGTGGCTTGACAATTTGTTTCGCATGACTAACTTATTTTTACGGTTTAAAGAGAACCGAATAAAAAACCAACCCATCAATCTGAAGAGGTGACACCATGACAGATTCCAGATATGACAACTACATTGAAAGTGATTGGGAAAGTGAAGAAGGGCATGTGGATACCCGGCAGAAAAATTTTGATTGTGAGAATCCTGACAGACACCTTGGATGCGATCTCGGGATTGATGTAGCCGGATAGATAATATTTGGATAGACAAAACCGGACAGACTGGTTTGAATCAAAAAGGCAGTGGCAGAAACAAGCCGCTGCCTTTATATAGGGGCATTGTGATTTTGGAGAAACAGGCGCGGTATTAATCTGGCAATTATCTACATGGCCTATTTTAATAAGGAAAGACCTTTAAATCATAGGAGATATTGCCACGAGGTAATCAGCTATTTAATTGCCGGTTTAATATCACCCGGCACTCTGATAAAAAATGCCCCTGTCCTGAGGCACGGCAGTGATTTTGTTGTCCGCGGTCATAACATCCAGGTATTTGTTGATTTCGCTGACATGCAGACCCAGAATGGCGGACAGGTCATCCAGGGTGCAGGGCCGGCGGGCAATGGTTTCCATGATGGCGGTCTCCATATCCTGCCGATAAGCGGCCAACTGGCTGCGCTTGGGGGCAGCGGCGATGATTTCCGCAGCCCCTGAGTCCAGGTAATGAGCGATGCGCTCCAGGTTTTTGAACGATGCGCTTTTCAGGTCCGTGACCGTTCCCGGTCGGTCCAGGGTGTTGAGCTGGATACATTCCGGCTTGAGTTCACCGATCACCTTTTTCAGGGCCTTCAATTCATCTTCGTGATCATTGTATCCCGGCAGAATGAACACTTCCAGGCGAAACCGGCCTTTGAACGCTTTTCTGAACGCCATCAATCCGGCCAGATGAGTTTCCAGGGTCAAGCCGGCGTGGGGGCGGTTGATTTTTTGAAACACCGGTTCCGTTGCCGCATCCAAGGAGGGAAGCACCACGTCGGCTCCCATCAATGCATCCCTGACGTCCGGATCATGCAGCAGGGTGCCGTTGGTGAGCACAGCCACCGGAATCCGGGGCCGTTTCTGTTTGATAAAGGTGAGCACCTCCCCGATGCAGGTGTTCAAGGTCGGTTCGCCAGACCCGGAAAAGGTGATGTAATCCGGGTCCGGGTTATGGGAGAAATAATGGTCCAGTTCTTCTTTGATGCGGTCCAGGGGTGCGTATTCCCCGCGGTCCAGGGTCAGCCGGGTGGTGTGACCCACTTCACAGTAGACACAGTCCAGAGAGCAGACTTTCCGGGGAACCAAATCCACGCCCAGAGAAATGCCCAGGCGCCTTGAGGGAACCGGTCCGAATATATGATGATACATGATGAGACTCCTGTTCAAAATATGGGGTTGACAGCCTGCTGATGGCGAATCAGTTTGCCTGATCCATTTTTATACCCGGGCCGATGCTGATGGCAAGGGTTTTATGGCGTATATCAAAGAATTTGGGGTGAAACCTGGAAAAAAAAATGATATTGTAATTCTTTATCATCAGGACAAATTCAAAGGGTCGGAAAAAAGATGAAGCCACAGGAAATCGAGGAGTTGAGTTTTCAGATTATTGAAAAGGAAGCAGGAAACCACGGCCTGGATGAGATCCATTGGCCCGTTGTCAGGCGGATGATTCACACGTCGGCGGATTTTGACTATCTGCAGACCGTCCGGTTCGGGAATCATGCAGTGGAAAAAGGCATGGCTGCCATTGCACAGGGGTGTCGGATTTTCACGGACACCAACATGGCCCGGGTGGGGATCCGAAAAAAGAGATCACCCGTTTCGGGGGTACGGTTGCCTGTTTGATGGCGGATCCAGGGGTGGCGGATCTGGCCGCAAAAAAGAATACCACCCGGGCCATGGCTGCCGTGGATCTGGCGGCGGATCAGATGAACGACGGCATTTATGTGGTGGGAAACGCCCCCACAGCTTTGCTGAGGCTCATCAGACTCATCAAGGCGAACAAAACGGCCCCGGCCTGGTGATCGGCCTGCCAGTGGGATTTGTCAATGCCGCGGAATCCAAGGAAGCGCTCATGGCCCTTGAGATTCCCTATATTACCAACACCGGCAGAAAAGGCGGCTCCAATGTGGCGGCGGCCGTGGTCAATGCCCTGGCCATCATGGCGGATGAAAAAAATGTGTCATGAAGCCAGATGACTGGCAGTCAATTTCGGACAGGAATCGTTAAAGAGGTGGGCCATTAAAGGATTTATCATTGCCGCCACCGGCAGCGGCGCGGGAAAACCACCCTGACCCTGGGGGTTCTGGCCTGGCTGCGGGCCAGGGGACTGAACGTGGCCCCGTTCAAGGTGGGGCCGGATTTCATCGATCCCGGACACCATACCCGGATTGCCGGTCGAACCAGTTACAACCTGGACTCTTGGATGCTTTCAAAAGAGTATAACCGCCGGTTGTTTCAGGATGAGTCCGGGGGTGCGGACTTGGCTGTGGTGGAAGGGGTCATGGGCCTGTTTGACGGGTATGATGCCACAACGGAAACCGGGTCCACGGCCCAGATGGCCAAGTGGCTGGGCCTGCCCGTGCTGCTGGTGGTTCCGCCAGAGGCAAGGCCAGGAGTGCGGCCGCCGTAGTCAAGGGGTTTGAGACCTTTGATCCGGACCTGACCCTGGCCGGGGTGGTGTTCACGTTCACCGGCAGTTCCCGGCATTATGCATATCTCAGAGATGCGGTGGAACAGAAGTGCAACACCCCCTGCTTGGGGCACCTGCCCCGCAACGATGCGGTGATCATGCCGGAACGCCACCTGGGCCTGACCACAGCGGATGAACATATCCTTTCACAAGGCACCATCAACGCCCTGGTTGACATGGTGGATGAGCACCTGGACATGCCCCGGCTGATCCGGAAACTACCGAATATCAGGGTTCCCATGGGACGACCGGATACCGGCAGGGCCGGCTCGCGACCGGGACAGGAAACCACGGTCCCGGGACCCGCAAAAACCGGTTTCCAGCAGCCGGCCCCGGATTGCCGTGGCCCGGGACAAGGCGTTCTGCTTTTATTATCCGGACAACCTGGCCATGTTGGAACAGGCCGGTGCCAGGCTGGTCTTCTTTTCACCCATAAGCGATGACCATCTGCCTGAAGCAATCGACGGCATCTATCTGGGCGGGGGATATCCGGAGCTGTTTGCAGGCACCTTGTCCAAAAAAACCGAGCTGTTGTCTGAAATCAACACCCACAGCCGACACCATATGCCCATTTTTGCCGAGTGCGGGGGATTCATGTTTCTGTGCCGAAAACTCACACTTGCGGATTCGGCGCAGCCGGTTCCCATGGCCGGCTGCTTTGACCTGGACGTTGCCATGTCGGCCCGGCTCCGGTCCCTGGGATACCGGGAGGTATCCCTGATAAAAGACACGGTGATCGGTGCCAAAGGAGACCGGTTCCGGGGGCATGAATTTCATTATTCATCGGTGACGGCCGATCACGAAACCTGTGACCGTGTCTTTGGGGTTACCTCCCGGGCCGGTCAGGATGTGCAGGTGACCGGATATTGGAAATACCAGACCCTGGGATCGTATCTGCACGTGCATTTCGGGTCCAACCCCGCATTGGCAGGCCGTTTTGCGGCTTGTTGCACCGATTTCAGACAACAGCGGACACGGACTTAGATCGGAATGTCGCACGCATCATTGAAAAAAGGGTTTACCACGGGAGCGGCTGCATCCGCCGCAGTTCAGGCGGCCCTGATCCGGTTGTTGACCGGCAACACTCCGGACCATGTAACCATCTCATTTCTTGGGGGAGGCACCCGGACGGTGCCGGTGCAACAGGTGATCTGCAAAGCGGATAACCGGTGTGAGGCCATCATCGTCAAGGATGCCGGGGATGATCCGGACATCACCCACAACGCCCGCATCGGCGCCCGTGTGACCCTGATGCGGGAGCAATCGCAGCCGGTCGTCATCAAGGGCGGCAAAGGCGTGGGACGGGTCACCAAACCGGGGCTGGAACTTCCGGTAGGGGAACCGGCCATTAATCCCGGGCCCAGAGAGATGATGCTCCGTGCGGTCCGGAGCGTGTATGATACGCTGGGAACCAGTGATCGCCATCCCGTGGAAATTACGGTGTTTGTGCCTAATGGAGAAGCCCTGGCAAGAAAAACCCTGAATGCCCGCCTGGGGATACAGGGCGGCATTTCCATTCTAGGGACCACCGGGGTGGTGACCCCCATGTCCCATGATGCCTATATCGCCACGATCCGGGCCGGCATCGGTGTGGCCGCCGCAGCCGGCATCGACACGCTGGTGTTCACTACGGGCCGGCGCAGTGAGCGGTTTGCCGGACGGCAGTTATCGCAACTGCCTTCGGAAGCATTCATTCAGACCGGGGATTTTTTTAAGGCCGCTATTCAGGAAGCTGTAACTCAGCCCCGGATCAAGCAGCTGATTTTTACGGTGTTTTTCGGAAAAGCGGTGAAAATGGCCCTGGGATATGAACACACCCATGCGGCAAAGTCCGGTATGGCTTTGCAGACCCTGGCGGACTGGGCAATGAAAATTACCGGGTCCCGGCTGCTGGCGGATCAGATCGGAGCCGCCAATACCGCTCGGCACGCCTTTTCCTATATATACCCGCAATATCCGGGCCTGATCGATCATGTGGGGCATAAAATTAGAAACAACGCCGTATGTTTTGCCGATCACAAGTTGGCGGTCCGGGTGGTGCTTCTGGACTTCGAGGGTCAGGTGATTTTTGACTCTTCCGGCAGTGCTGACAACAAGGGTGATGAATCAAAGACAGCTCAGCCGGCACATTGCCCGGCAACAACCTCCCAGGCAAATTAAATGAGTCACCTATAAATCCCTCCCCGGGCACTCCCGGACCAAACGGCGAACAAGTAACTTCAACGGGAAGCTTTATATGAAAGCGTTTGCAAGCACCATTATTTCAAAGCCTTACAAATGGTCAAACCGTTCATGTTTTGTTGTGGCCGATCTTGCTCCGGCCATGCCGGTTATTTCAGAAGTTAATTGAAAGGGTCAGCGCCTCAGGTTAAACACCAGCCGGTTCAGTGCCAGCAGCACCAGGTAAGTGATCCCGCACAACACGATAATGGTGGGGCCGGATGACAGGCTCAGCTGATAGCTGATGCCAAGGCCGGTCCAGGTGAACACTGTACATAAAAGCACCGATAACAGCATCATCTGCCACAGCCTTCTGGCATAAAACCCGGCAATGGCCGGGGGGGATGGTCAAAAGAGCGATCACCAGAACAATGCCCACGATCCGCACCAGCAGTACCACGGTCAAAGCGGTGAGTACCAGGAGAAACAGATAGAAAAACGTGGTGTTGATGCCCCGCAAAAGCGTAAATTCCGCATCGAAACACACCCCGAAAAACTGATTGAAAAAAAGCCCCACCACGCCCGCGATCACCAGGTCCAGACCGATAACAAACAGCAGATCCTTCTGGGAAATCAGCAGAATGTCCCCGAACAGATAGGAACTGAGGCTGAAATATCCCGGTGTCCGGTCAATGAACAGGATGCCGCAGGCCATGCCCACGGCCCAGAGGGTCCCGATGATGGTGTCCTCCCGCTCTTTGGCATGGATGCTCACCAGTCCCACTACCAGCGCTGCGATCACGGCCGCCAGCACCGCACCCAGGATGGGGTCGAACCAGGCGATCCCCTGCCCCACCTGGAGATACAGGGCCAGGCCGATGCCGCCGAACACCGAGTGGGAGATGGCACCGGCCAGATAGCTGATGCGCTTGATGGTGACAAACGTCCCGATGATGCCGAAAGCTATAGATGCCAGGCCGCCCATGGCCAGGGCATAGGCCAGAAACCGGTTGTCCGGGTCCAGGACCGCCTGAAAAAACTCAATCATGGCAATGGCCTTCTTCGCTGCACCGGTGGTCATGCCGGACCATTTTCAGGTCACCATAGTAAATGTCCTTGATCATGGTGCCGTTCATCACGGTGGTGGGATGGATGACCAGGCGCCGGTTGACGCAGATCACGGTCTTGACGTATTTGGACACAAAGCCTAAGTCATGGGATACCACCAGGATGGTCATCTCCCTGTTAAGAGACTTGAGGATGGTGAACAGGTTTTCTTCGGTTTCATGATCCACGTTGGCGGTGGGTTCGTCCAGCAGAAGAATCTGAGGCCGGCTGCACAATGCTCTGGCAATGAGAACCCGCTGCCGTTGTCCGCCGGACAGAGCATTGAATCCGACATGGGTAAAAGGGGTCATGCCCACCGTGGCGATGGCGTCCATGGCCCGGGCCCTGTCTTTGGCTGAAAACCAAAAACCCCTTTGTTTCAGACGGCCCATCAGCACCACATCCCGCACCGTGGCTGGAAAAGTCATGTCCAGATGGGCATACTGAGGCATATACCCCATCCGGTTCCGGGCTTTTTCTGGTGTGGTGCCCAGCACCAGTATCTGGCCGTCATCCGGCTGAATCAGACCCAGAATCAGCTTGAGCAGGGTGGTTTTACCGCCGCCATTGGGTCCGACAATACAGGCAAATTCATTTTTGGGGACGGTCAGGGATACGTTTTCCAGAATGGGTTGCTGTCGATAGGCAAATGTGACATGGTTCAGGCTGATATCGGTTTCCATGAACGGATCCTTAAAATACACAGTGTCATCGGTTTTCCCGGGGTGAGGTACAAGGCGGTTTTCCGGGATACCCGCCATTTGGCGTGACTACTTGTACACAAGTTCCATACAATTGTCAAAACCTGTTATCCGGCATCGGTTAGTGAAATATCATGAAAATCAGGAGGATGGCCAATCAAAGAGAAAGAACAAACAATCTTTTTAAAATAATTGAAAAAAAAGAATTGACACGGATAAAATTTTCAGGCATATTACGCCGGTCTTTCGGGGCAAGCGGAATTTGGTCCCGGAAGTTTTTT